>JADKLW010000015.1_pt2 | contig 117768 bp, 135 predicted proteins | sample 8641881 | NCBI WGS metagenome assembly JADKLW01 (sample SAMN16272185, study PRJNA661076) | feces metagenome | isolation source: fecal sample from diarrhoea affected cattle B | host: Bos taurus | place: South Africa: Lokaleng Village, Mahikeng | collected 2019-09
ACAGCTCATCCGCAGAGTGGGCTTTCACCTTCAAGCCACCTACGCGGCAGCAAACAGCACGCCGAACTGGTTCAGCAACATCGTTTCCCTTCAAGCCACCTACGCGGCAGCAAACGACATACAGCTCATCCGCAGAGTGGGCTTTCACCTTCAAGCCACCTACGCGGCAGCAAACCAGGCCTCCTGAACCCGCTTATCAGTGATGCTCCTTCAAGCCACCTACGCGGCAGCAAACACCTTCTCGCCGGCCACCAGCTCGGACAGCTCCCTTCAAGCCACCTACGCGGCGGCAAACAACGCCAGTTATCAACGGTTGCGCGATTGCTTCCTTCAAGCCACCTACGCGGCAGCAAACGTTTGGCGCATTCCGCGTACCTGCCTTCTTCACCTTCAAGCCACCTACGCGGCAGCAAACTTCGGCGTTGGCCTCGGCAGTCAGCCGCAGTTCCTTCAAGCCACCTACGCGGCGGCAAACTGGCACCGCGAGCGATGGTTGAGCCCGGCGCACCTTCAAGCCACCTACGCGGCGGCAAACGGCTTGTCTAGAGGCGCGTTTTCTGCTGGTACCCTTCAAGCCACCTACGCGGCAGCAAACAGTTAGAAATTAGTGTTTTTTCAATAGATATCAACAACTTGACGTTATCTATTTACCGCATCAATCATGAGTCTCCGCCTAATAGACGATGCGAGAATTTCCCATCTTCATCCCAGTAAGCAGCTGATCCGCATATATGCACTAGCGTTTGACGCCTGCTCGACTTAGAGACAAATATCGCTACAGCTGTGTTTTTGCTTGAAATCTTTAAACAACTCCTTCCTTGTGACTTGGAAGCATTAGATATTCAGATCAACTGGATGCACTGCCTCTACGGCCTTATCAACATCCCAGTAGGGCACCTGAACTGTCACATTGGAGATTGGTACGTTTCGGGACGCACTGATCGTTTTCCAGATAGGCAAAGGCAGCGGTCTTGCAGGTTTTCCGCTCGGTGTAATCCACGACCAATCTTCGGCAACAGGTTCCCAGTAGACAGAAGCTATCTGGCCGGCACCATGACTGCTGCGCTTGCCCAGGCCAATGAAATTGTTCTCGATCATCTGAACAGTGCGCTCGGGATCACCTACCGCGTAGAACACCACTGTTCGGGCATTGATACCTTCGTAGCTGCTCATGTTTGCTTTGTGCGGGCCTCGGGCAGTATCGACATGCAGGTAGCGGGTGCCAGCCTTGTTATTTGGGGAAAACAGGTCTGCGCTTACATCGTCACGCCCCCTCAAACCCATGATGAAACCTATCTTTTCATGGGTGAAGATTCCTTGGACAAACATGCAGCTGGCTTTGAAGATGCCGCCCTCTCCACGCGCCAACGGAATGTGAGCTATGGTGTCCTTTCCCATCAGCCCCGTTTCCTTGAAGACTGCAGCTGATAGCAGCCCGTCGAGCGTAGTCCTGGTTCGCCCCATGATAAATGGTGTGACGAGCTTGATCGTCAGCTTGAACGCTAATGTCATCAGATCAACTCCGGGGTATGAACATCCCCATCCAGGGTAAAGATGCGGGCGTGACGGTAGGCATCAGCAAAGCGCTTAGGAATACACGCTGCAAAGCCCAAGGATTGTCGCTTGCGTGGCACCATCAGAATGGGGTCGAGGCTGCTGGCAAACTCTTCGGGCAAAGGGAATCGCGGGTCTGCGATCCACACCCGAACATCGTCATCATGACGGCGGATGCCTCGACCCAAGCCCTGAGTGAATCGCTGACGCCCCTCTTCACTCAACATGGCATGCTTGATTCGGAGGATTTTGTCCTCTGAGTAACCGCGCTGGCGCAGTGACGCCTCATGCATCTGGAGGCGGGCACCGGCAAGTGTTCCGTATGGCAGGCGGGTTATGACGAGGTTACTCACCATACCCGGCGCATCGAAGCCCTCCCAGCAATTGGGGCCGATCAAAAGTGCTTTGTCGGCGGTTACGTACTGGACTTTGAGGCTGGCAAGCGAGGTTCCACGCTCAACCAGAATAAGGCCTTCCAGGTCAGCCAGGCGCTCCCCGAGAGCTGCCGTGTCGTCGTAGCTGTTTGTCAGTACAAGTGTTTTTTGGACACGCGCCGGCATGGTGTAAGCGGTCCGGATCATAGATGCGCAGTAGTCCAACCAGGCTGATGACGTGACAGTTGGTCTTTCTTCAGCAGTTTCGTCCTCATCGTGCTTGTCACCAAACGGCAGCGGTGCCCGCGAGTCGGCCAGAACAAACCGCATCTGGCCAAACCCAAATGGCGCATCGAACATCCGAAACAGGTCAGCTGTGACGTTGTGGATCGGTTCATCTGAATCGGGGCGGCAATGACGGATGACGCCAATCTTGGTTGAAAAGCTGTCGAACGCGGCAGGAAGGCTGCGGCCTTCAACCGCGAGCGTTGCAGAGGTGAACAGCGCTGCGCGCAGATAGCTCCTGGGCGGATGGACTTCGCCGTCACCGGCATTGTCCCAGTCTATGGGTGCCAGGAGCCGTTTAATGATTCGTGCAGGCTCTGGACTACCAATGCGCAGACTCGGAAAGTGCCTTACCGGCGACCAGCTGATAATGGCAAGGTCGGTAGAGGATTTGGAGGCCTGGGAAACGCGAGCCAGGTCATTGAATGAGTCGCAGAAGCCGGCCAGCAATTGCCGGTCAACATCTTCCAGAGTCGCTTGCGGAGAACTCAGCCGCTCGCTGAACTGCTCGGCATACGGACGCAATACACTGACAGTGCCGGCTAACTGAGCAATCAGCTCGGCAGGCATTGTTGCTATCAGCCGGTCGTGCGATTCAGTGCTAGTAACGCGGTCTGCCAGCGATTGTACGGCCTCTTTCACAGCCGGCATATTGAAGGCGCTGCTGATATGACCTGCAAGGGTAGCGAGACGATGCAGGGAAACATCAGCCGATAGGACCGACTCTGCCGCTGCTGTCAGGCGATCTGCCTCATCGCAGATAAGCACCTTGGTTTTTCGACTATCGCCATCCAGCACCTTTGCCCAGCGCGAGGCATCAAGCATTACCAGGGCATGGTTGACAATGAGCACATCGGTTGCATGCGTCTTTTCTATATCGGCTTGGTATTTCTCGATTTCTTCATCCGGCGATAACGGGTTGATCGAGATGGCGCTTCGCTCGATTCCCGAGGGCAGGAAAGCCATACCATCGTTTCCAAGCACAAGAAGATAGTCATCAATGACAGGCGTGCGCTCAGTATCCTCAGTCATCCACTTGATCAGGCCAGCGATGAAGTTCAGAGCCTCTTCGTTGGGCTTTTCATCCTGCTGCAACTGGGCCTGTAGCTCTTTGCAGGCGGTGAGTGAAAGGTAGTTCTGCCGCCCGACGCGCCGGGCAAACGAAACTTTTAGGCCCAGTACCTGCTCCACCCATTCGCGAGCACTGGGGCAGTCCTTCTCAAGCAGCTGTTGCTGCAGGGCGCGAGTGAAGGTGGAGACCATGACTCGCTCGCCAGTCAGTGCCGCATAGGCAAATGCAGGGACAAGATAGCCCAGCGATTTGCCGGTGCCGGTAGCGGCTTGCTGCATGTTCACCGCTGCGGCGTTATCTGTGTCTCGGTATCGGCAAAGCCCGTATGCAACCTGCCGTGAATAGGCCAGCTGCTGTGCGTTGAAACGATAGTAGGGGTTACTGCAAACCATCACCCCATCCGGTCCCAGGATTTTCTCTACGACCACCAACAGCTGTTTTTCGAGTTCTTCATGTTGCATGACGGGCTTCCTTTCAGAAAGACGGTATGGGCATGCCGAGCCCATAGATATCAGCTGTTGCCTGTGAGCATTCATGCGTGCCAGATAGGGGCTTACGACAAATATCCATGAAATAGGACTGCCCGGTGGACTCGCTCTGAATGCGAAGGGAATGCAACGCTGGTGGCCGGGTTTTGGCCACTTCCGCCACGTAGGTTTCACCGCGCTGAGCAGCACGGCGCTCTAATCTGCGTTGGTGTGAATTGGTACTCTTGTCCGCTTTCCGGCTGCGTAAATAGCAATGAGTTGCTGTGATTCCTGCTGGCACAGGGCTAATGCCGCTGCTGACCTTTACGAGGCCATTAAGCACCAGTGGTGCTGCACGCTCGATGAGCAGGTGAGCAAGGCCTTTTTCCGTGCCAAAGATTCGGATGAAGCGCCCGAATGCTCCACGTTCCTCCCGCCACTCCGGCCAGTCCACGGCTAATCCATGCCCTTCGACATTGGCCAGGTGAACGCCCTTTAGCAGTCGCGCATATATTTCAAACTGAATTCGGCCCTCAGGAGCCAGATCAATGTAATGAGTATGCATGGCGTCACGCACTCGGGATGGAGAGGTCAAAGGATTCGCTGTTTAGATAGCCCTCGAATGCTTGGATGGCTCCGAAAAGCTCGCTATCAGCCTGAGCCTCAATAACCGGCACGCACTCGAACGGCTTGAGCAGAACCTTACCCAGAGAGGTTTTTCCTGTACCGTACTGAACCTTGAATACCTCCCACTCCCCGCTTACCAGTCCACAGCCGGCTGCGAAGTGAGCGCCCAGCACCGGGAGGCTGCTGAACTGGCCAAGTGCTGCCAGAAGGGCACCCAGCTCGACCTGCGTTCCACCCGCCAGGATGAAACGGTGCTCCATAGCAGCGCCCTGCGGAATGGCTTGCCAGCCAGCGAGCGGCATGCCCACGGAGTTATCGCCAGCTCCGCTCTGGGTCTTGATCGAATCAATCTCTGCCTTGAGCGCATCTACCTCTGCACTCAGCGACTGTGAAAGTTCATCGTCCTTCGCACGCTGCGCGACTTTGAGCGCCTTTTCTTTTGCAGCCAGATCGCGTTTAACCACAGAGGCGTCACGATTGCCCTTGGCGCGTGAAATCAGCAGTTCGACATCTTCGTCCGACAGGTAGGCAATCTGCCCCTTGTCGCGGTAAAGATCGTCCGTGCGCGCCCCAGAGAAGATGGCGGGCTCGCTGACATCGCTGCAGATGGCATTGCCAATTGCAAGCCGCCCCTGCATGAAGCCAAGAACCCCAGCATCACCAGCACCGAAAAGACTGAGTAGCACGTTGCTTTCGCGCCACTGCTTTTCCATGGCGACGGTGCTGCGATCTGTATCGCCCTTGCCCTTAATGCCGCCGAGTGTCAGCAGGTAGTGCTCATCGAGGCTCAGGGGCTTTTCGTTGCCTGTACGCTCAATAAGCTTGGCGCGCAGCACATCGCGCAGCGCACGACGCAACTTGCCCCTGATACCAGAGGACGGAAACATCAGACGCCGCCCTTTTGGGGTATCGATGAAGGGGACCGGCAGAGGTTTGCCCTTGGCTCCGTATGCCTCATTAAGCGCCGCGCTGCAGGTTGCCAGCGGTTGCTCTGCGGTCATGGTGCCTTCAAAAATGTAGTTTGCGCGTTGCATATGCTAGCTCCCTTGGGATAGACAAAAGGTGAAGCGCTGTTTAGGCTGCGTATGAAATTATCCCTGTAGGAGCATATATGCAACCATTAGATTTTTGGTACGACTGTATTGGCCGTCATATCGCGCCTGATTTATCACCGGAAAAGAGCACCAAGGCGCAAATTAAAACGCGCATGAAAAAAAAGGGAACGGGGCTCAATACACTCGGCGCGGGAATCAGCGCGTATTACATCGCCCTGCCCGGCAACAGCCAGCTGATTGGCAAATTCGCGATGGATGATCGGCCCGGCCTCTGCTTTGTGAATTCCGATGAGGTTTCCGGGGAGAAAGTGATTGCGCACTGGCTTAGCGATCACGCCCCCCTTGAAACCCCTTGGATGATCGGGGTGATCGGAAAACCCAGCCCAAACGAGACATTCAGAATTAGCCAGCCGCCAGGCCTTTGTGCATTTGCCCAGAACAATGGTGGATTCGAGTTCAACCTGGCGAGCGTGCGCGAAGCTTTAAAGCTGATGGGGGACATGGACTGGAAGAAGGACATTGCTCCGGCCATTCACGCCTATGAAGGACGGATAAAGGCGGCTGCAGCCGGCGATCATTCCATGACCGAAAAGGCCAATGACAAGCTAGAAAAGCTGCTGAAGAAGCAGCCCGATCTTCGCACTGTGCTGATCGGACTTTGCAAGCTGCCGATCAAGCCGAACTCGGGTGAGTATCAAATCCTATCGTGGTATAACCGCGAACGCTGATGCATGCTCTGCCGAATAGGCAGCTGGAAGGTGCAGCAGCATCTATGCGTAGATTGCCGCCGAGTAGGTGGCTTGAAGGAAACCATTGACATCCTCCCCCACCTTCGCAGTTGCTCAGGAGGGGGAGGATGTCAACGATCAAGACAGTTATCGCGACACGGATATTGCTTGCCATCCTCTTTTGACAATAAAACAATGTTTGTTCCTGCTATTTTCTTTGTATCAATAGCAGGGAAAGCCAGGGCGACTCCATCTTTAGATGAGATATCTCGCACGAAAAGAATGTTATCCACAATAGAGGATATAAAATCGTGGCCAGGATTGATTGCGGATAGATTGACTGGGATGACGGTGTATTTCAGACTATCTTCCTCTCCGATGTAATATTCATACTCAGATGGTGCTTTAAAAATCCTTCCTTTGTAATTAACTGTATTCAAGAAAATCACCCGCTCTATAAGCTATAAATTTTGTCTGCGATGACACTACATTCCCAAATAGTAGTTCGCGAAACTTTTATTCGAAATGGATTTTTCAAGCAAAACGTTTTTTTCAATATTGTCTTTCTCTGGTAATGGAAGATCATACTTATCGACCATATCCTCAAGGTTCTGCACGTGGAACAGGTAGTCCCCCTCATCGCTGAAACTATCCCTGAATCCCTCAATTTGCCCATGAACTGTATTGGTAATATCAAGCTTTAACTTGTCAACCGTAACAGAATCTGAGTAATGTATTTCACCCTTGGTCATGTCGATATCGGCCATAATTTCCGACACCATCAATTTAGATGCAGTCTTTTTCGTATCTATTGTCATACCATCTTCATTGAGCAAATGTTTCTGCATGAGAATTGAAACTATCTCAGTCACATCATTTGCATCCTGGTGGGTCATGATTGAAGGGTCTATATCTTTCAATATCTGATCCATAGCCCAAACAGTTCTGTGATTATGATCCCCAATACCCGCCAGCCTCATCGGCCTAATTAAATCATGGTACAGATCATTATTTCCTGTAATCCTCATGTAATCAATCGATGCAGCAAGATCAGCAGCAACTTCTCTCAGGCTGGCGTAAATGTTATTCGTTAATTCATTACTACTTTCAGGGGCGTCGTAGTAAAACGAGCAATGTCCTGTTTCATGAGATTTTACAAAGAAATCTGTCAGATGCTTAGGGAACACCGCAGGAAAAGACTCTGTATCGTAAAAATAGAACCCATCCGTAACATGAGCATTTTGCGCATGGGTAACAAAACAAATGTCATTAACAGTTTTAGTTGTTCCCTTGTCTATTATTAATGCCTCGCCATGCATTACCAGGGTCTGGCTGGCCACGGCTTTATCTGACACGTAACCACCAATAAGCTTATTAAATCCATCTGAAAGATTAGATTCACCGCCCTCCATTACCTTTAATCCACCCCCGCCCGGAATAAAGTTCTCCATAACAGGCCTATCCTGAAGGGCTTCATTTAGGGTGGCGTCGTGGGTTCCAGCGGCGGCTTGGAAAGTAGCAAACATGCAAATAGAAAAAACAACCATCTTCATGGATACTTTTATTTTATTTGCGCTACTAAGAAAAGTGTCGATGTTTTTAATCATGCCCCCTCTCCTACTGAAATGTTTCCGAATTGATCCTGCGTTTTTGCTCTTCCAGCCAGTTAGGATTTTTCCTGTCCATCAGGGTTTTGACCCCTTGCACAAAGGCTAACTCCTGAAGCGCAGCCTCGTGCCCCATATCGCTTGCTAGAGACAGCAGGGCGTAGGCTCTGGATTCCTGCTCAAGCGTCCGATGACCTTTAAGCAAAATCGCGGAAGCCTGCCGATACAGGGCGTCCCCATCTAGTGCTTGCTCGACGGACTCTAATGGCTCGGTCGGCTGCTGAACCAGCTGCGGTAACGGGGTTTGCTCTCCCCTGCCCTCACTGAGCGCTGCAAGCGCTGCTGATGCCTTTGGGTGACCATGTGTTTTGGCTGCCTCATACCAAGTCACGGCATCGAGAAATTCACCGCTGGCCTGTTTCAGTCGCCCGAGGTTGTATGCCGCCTCTGCATCAGAGGCCTGCGCTGCTAAGCGCAGAAATCGTTCAGCCTGTACCGGATCGTTGAGGTTGGGCTGGTAGATATTGGCGTAGAGCATGCCAAGCTCACGCTGCGCACGAACACTGCTTGCCGCTGACTGACTCATCAGGGCGGTGCCCAAGGCAAGATCGACTTGCCCGTACTCGCCACGCATGTAGTTCCAAGCCAGCACGCGCAACGCTTCGGGGTTTCCCAGTTCGGCAGATCGTTCCAGATACACCCTTGCTGATACCACGTCCCTGACCACGATCTTGCCATCGGTCAGCAACCTTGCCAGCTCGTAGCACGCCTGGGCGTGATCAAGCTCGGCTGCCGCCATGAGGGCGTCGAGCATGCCGGCGTAATCGTGTAGCTCCTTGAATTGCATGCCGGACTCATAAAGCTCGCTGGCAGTTATGCCTTGTGCTGCCTGGTCTTTTTCTGGGGATATCTCTAGGGATGAAGCGGTGACAGGCGATGCGCTGTACGGCATATACGGCAGTGACACGGGTTCTGATTGCTTAGCTGTACAGCCAGCCAGCAAGCCAATTGCAGCCCAAGCATATATACGTTTAGTCACGCCTTTCTCCCGAGTTATTTTGGCCAGAGATTATGGCCAAGATTTACACGGTATATTAGCACCATGTCATGAAGGGCTATTTAAGCAGGGCTAGCAACGCTTTGATCCGGCTACTAGCCCTGCATATTCCTCAAACTGAGGTAGGCACCTCTTCCCCGCCGAACGCTTCAATCAGCGCGGGTAAGAAGTCAGAGAACGTCAGCATCATCAGCACAAAGCTCGCGTCCTGCTGTCCCAGGTCATCGTCCCCACCGTCCTGCTCAGCCTGCTCCTGCAAAAGGTCATCGAAGCGCAGACGCTTGATCACCAGCTTGTCATCGAGCACAAAGGACAGCTTATCCTGCCATCCCAGCGCCAACTGTGTGACCTGCTTGCCCGCTTCCAGGTGGTGCTGAATTTCTTCACTGGTGAGGTCTTGGCGTTTACAGCGAACCATGCCCCCATCTTCATGCGTGTCATGAAGCACGCAGTCATCGAGCATGAAGAAGCCTTCTGCTGCTTTCTGCTCACGCAGCCAGCCGGTCATTGTTGCGGAGGGTGCAATCTTCACCGAAAGAGAGCGTACAGGCAGCGAGCCAATAGCTTCACGCAGGGTGGATAGCAGGTCTTCGGCGCGCTTGTAGCTCGATGCGTCCACCAAGACCAACCCCAAGGCCGGCGCGATAGCAGCCACGGTGCGCGTGGTGCGAACGAAGGCGCGGGGCAGAAACTCCTGCACAATTTCGTCCTTAATCTGGTCGCGCTCCTTCTTGTAGACCTTGCGCGACTGCTCGGCCTCGATCTGCTTGATTTTCTTCTGCAGCGCTGCCTTTACCACGCTGCCCGGAAGAATGCGCTCTTCCTTACTGCTCGCTATCAGGAAGAAGCCATGGCTTGTATGCACCAGCGGAGCTTCATCACCAGAACCCAGGGGTGCAACGAAGCCATAGGTGCTCAGTTCTTGGGTGCCGCATGCGCGGGCCGTCTTTGTGGCCAGAGCAGTTTCGAGCGCCGCAGCCTCGAAGGCCACGTCCTGGGTTAAGCGGTAAACCAGCAGATTCTTGAACCACATATTGCGTTAGTCCTTCTTTAGGCTTGTGTGTTGATCGAATCCAAAATGGGTTGTGAGGATGTTGGTCATCTGCCCGTAGAGTTTCGGGCTCCGGGTGGCCATCTGCGCAAGGCCTGTTCCCAGGCCTGCAACAGGGAATACCACCGTTTTGCTTTTCGATAGGACGTACAGTTCCCTCAGCGCTTGGAGTACCGCGCTAATCTCATCGGGCTGGTCCGAGAAGAACGCTGACTGCGCCATTGAGGGGGCGCGCTTGGTCGGCACGCCAAAGGCATTGTTCTCACAGCGAACTACCGCCTGCCCTGCCAAGCCTCGGCGCTGTAGGTTGTCTCCGTACACGTAGATGCGGTCGGGGTTGGCACGAAGAAGCTCGATGCTCAGGCGCGCCTCAGTCAGAGCCCTGCCGGGCTGGGATGGCTGCTCCATCAGATAGACGCGATAACGCGCCCCACGTACACCAAATCCGACCCTTCGATCAGCAGTGGTTCGTGGAGGCCGGGCATCAGCGGCACCAGGGCGCGCTGATCGGCGGTTACCTTTTCAATGCTGCCGAGGTACGCCGTGTTGCTCTTTGGGCTGCGATAGCAATAAATCTGATTGCGCAGCTCGGCATGATCATCCTCGTTCATCGCATACACGTCCGTGCTAATCAGGAACAGTGTGGCGGTATGGTGCATACGCGCACCCGGCTTTAGCCAGAAGCCGCGTTGCCGAATTACCTTGCCTGGTGGCACCTCCAGATAGGCCGGGCTGCCGGATAGCTCCCCCGTTGCCAGGTATCGAGCTATGTCGTTATCAGAGAGAACGGGGCATCCGCTGTACGTGCGCTTGGGGTTTCGCATAGCTCTAATCACCTGGCGTCCCTGCTTATTGTTCCATGTCGATACGGATATTGGGGATTGCCCGATGAGAGCTGACCAGCGTCAGGAACTCCGAGGTAAACCCCGCCAGATTGTATTCCCGTGCCAGCCGGTTATACGTGGAGATGAGAATGTGGTGCAGCTTGTCCACCAGCTCTTCTGCGTTTTTTACAGTGCTCAAGCTGGTGTGCGTGAGCTTGGTGTGGTCGTAGACCACAACACGCACACCCTCAAGCGCCTTGCACTCACCATTGCGAGTGTCGATCTGCGTGATGCCGCTGACGTAGACCGCAAGGCAGAGCGCGTCGCAGCGCAGCTCAATAGCATTGAGCGTGAACGGACGCTGCGCTCTGAGTGAGTTAATGTGATGCTTGAGAAAGTGGTTTGGTCTGCCGTCATCGTAGTAGCCAATGAATCCACCGTAAGGGCCATGGGCTGGCTTACTGAGGTCAAAAGCCCCCTCCCCTTCTTTTTTCTCGATCCAGCCGGCCTCAATCGGTCGGCGCACCAGGGATTTGAAGGTGCTCTTGATGTGCTCAAGAATGCTTTGGCGGCTTCTAGGGTTTGCGTCGGGCATAGCTTCGATAGCCTCATGAGTCATTGCAGGCTGACTGGCTTTGCCGGTGAACCTGCCGTAAAGCACGTTGCTGCCATCTTCTTTATTGGGTTTCATGGGTAATCCCCCCGTACCAGTTCTTTCTGTGCGTACCCTTTTTCATGGAAAGCACGTTTTGGTATTACTATATCATACCTAAAGGAGTTTAGCCAGCCCTATGCTACCTCGCACTCTGTTGCCGTGTTAATCTGCTAAGCACGGTTTACTAATATCTGGTGATACCTCATGCGTGGCTACTACATCAAGGATTCAGCCAAGACCATTGGCAGTAATCGCGGCAAGCCTCGAATCTGGCTGCAAAACCAGGAGGTGGCCGGGGCAGGTCTCGCTCCAGGGGACCGCTTTGATGTTCATCTCACAGGCGGAACAGTGGTTCTCAAGGCCAATCCAGGTGGTTCGCGGATCGTTTCGCGCAAGGAGGATCGCCAGGGGAATGTCAATCCGGTGATCGACATCAACAGCCGTGAACTGTTAGCGCTCTTCGATGGCATGAGTTCGATCCGGCTGGTGCAGCGCAAAGGCGAAATTTATCTGCTGCCGTTGGCCAGCGAAATCCGCAAAAAAGAACGCCTAACCCGCCTGAAGGCCAAGGTTAAGGCCGGCGAACCACTTTCGGTGGGTAGCTTGTCACATGGGGCAGGCCTGCTGTCGCATGCCGTGCATGAGGGTTTGAGGCAGGCGGGAGTGGAGTCACATACTCGGTTCGCAAACGAGATACGTCCCGAGCTTTTAGAACACTCAGCTCGAACCCATGACCACTGGTCTGAGGACACTATTGCATTGGCCGCACCGATGCAGGAGCTGGCGTTTGACGAATCAGCCATGCGCCATATTCCTCGCACCGAGGTTATGGAAATGGGATTGCCTTGTTCAGGTGCGTCGGTAGCGGGTCGCGCTAAGCGCGGCACTGAAAAGCCTGAGGATCACCCAGAGGTTGGCCATCTGGTCGTTGCTGCCCTGATGATCCTGGCTAAAGCTAACCCCGCCGTGGTGATCTTCGAGAATGTGGTTCCGTATGCATCCAGCGCCAGCGCCAGCATCCTGCGCAACCAGCTCCGTGACCTTGGGTACAATACGCATGAAACCGTGCTCAAGGGTGCTGACTTCAACGCCTTGGAACATCGCGACCGCTGGTGCATGGTCGCCGTTACCGAGGGCATGCACTTCGACTGGAGCATGCTCCAGCTGCCGTCCAAGCAGCCCCTGACACTTTCTGATGTGCTTGACGATATCCCCGACGATCATCCGATGTGGTCGGAAATGAAGGGACTCAAAGCCAAGCAGGAGCGCGACATAGCGGCAGGCAAGGGTTTCCTGATGCAAACCTTCAGCCCGGATTCACCCAAGATAGCCACGATCACCAAGGGCTATGCAAAGGTTCGTAGCACCGATCCAAAAATCAAGCATCCCACCAACCCCGATCTGCTGCGCCAGCTTACGGCTGCTGAGCATGCACGCATCAAGCAGTTCCCGGACAGAATAATCGAAGGCCTTTCTAACACCCTCGCTCATGAACTGCTGGGGCAGAGCATTGTTCGCGATCCCTTTGTCGCCGCCGCCAAGTTGAGCGCTAACAGCATCCTGGCGTTCGCAAACGAGCTACAAACCAAGCCGCGCTCTGTCGATAACCTGGCACAAGCCATGAGTCTTGAAATGCTCGACAGCGCAAGCAAGGTTGTCGCTGAAATTCGTGCACCGCTCAAGGGTGTGGTCTATGAGGGGCCAGTCAGCGTAAATGACCTGGGAATGGTAATTCAGGATATCGGGAACGGCGTTGGCATCCTGCACAGGAGTGATGCCCTGAGAGAGGTTCGGCTGGGTGAAATACTGAAGGTCCAATATCCTTCGGCCAAGACCGAGCCTGTCATTCACCACATCAATAGCGACCCTGCTCCTGCCGTAACGCCAGCGTTGCAAGAGGCCATGAATGTCAGCGCTCTGGCTGTCAATGACCAGGAACACCAGCTGAGCATGTTTGATAGCCCCGCACCCCCCATTAGCACGCCGCGCCCTGGCCCGCGCATGTAAGCAAAGGAGACACCATGTCTGAAAGTTTGATCAATAAGCTGGACCAGTGCGTTGCGCTGATCCGCACAGCCAAGATAAGCGATCCTACCCGCCTGTTTCTGACGAATCAGGCCACCATCTATGCGCTTTTCCTCAGCGATCTGCAGGCCAATCGGTTGTCACCCGACAAGACCGCTGAGGGTGTAGTACCCAGCATGCTCGAAATGATTGGCGAGTTTTGCACCCAGGTTACCGAAATCATTCGAGGCACCAGATAGGCCAGAGGGCATCAACATGGAACTGGAAGAAAAGCTTATTCAGGCCACCAGCAAGACATTCGGCAAGTTCGCTGAGCAGCTGGCCAAGATTGATCCCGTAGCCGCCTTGCTGATCACGGGTGCAGCGATAGTTCCTGTCATCGGAGGTGCCTTCTATTCGGAGTACCTGGCGATGCAGGAGATTTACCGCTCTGCAGGCCCGCAGGCACTTGAGGCCTACAACGCTATGGCTCCCAAAGGCGTTTCGGAGCTGATTACCAAAGGGGTTGCCGGTGAACTGGCCTCCCCGGCTCAAAACACTATCGGCAAGGCTACTCTGGCGCTGCTCACGCTGCCCCTTACGGCCTGCCTGGCAACCCTGACTGCTGGAAAGTTTCAGAGTTTGAAGGATGAAATCAGGACGCTTGAGCAGGGTGGTCGAAACATTGACCCCGATACGGTCAGGCGTGTCGAGTATCCCGCCCGCGAAACCTGCGCGACCCGCATCAGCAATACAGAGCGCTTCGACAGGTCGCTGGACGCCCTGTCGCGTAAAATCGAAGAAATTCAAAATCGGGAAGCTTCGCAACTGCATGAGGCTACGCACGGCCCCAGGCCATGACCGATGCCCCCATGTTTCTGTTGCCGCAGAGCCTGATCTTGCTGGTAATCATGCAGTTCGTTGCCGCTTTCGCTGGGTGGTGGCTTAAACGGCCCTTGTTTCCCATCGTCTCGACGGGCCTGCTGACAGGAGCCGTATTCGGCTGGGTCTTTTACCAGTTCATGCCCACGCCAGGCGGAATGTTCGTGGCCGGGATCATGGCCATCGTTGTCGCAGCCAGTTATTGCGCTGTCATGTTGAAGTCGCTGGTGCGCGTCATACGCAGCCACAGAGAATGATTCGCCCCGGAGAAAGATGATGGATACTGACCTTAAACACCTACTTGGGTTTGACGCTGCAAGCACTCCTACTGACGTGGCAGCCGCAACTACGCGCCTGTCGAGAATCTTGGAAGTGCTGATTGCCCAAGGCCGGGAATTCCACCTCGATGACGACCCCGGCAGCATCGTCTGCGATGATGGTGAGACACCAGTTTTCAACGAGGACGAGGCAGACTTCCTCGCCGAAGAAATCAGCAATATCCGCCAGGTGCTGGGTTCGGATTTGTTGTGGGATGTCGCCGGGCCTTATTTCGGGCTTTCAAACGATGATGGCGCAGAAGATCAAAAACAGTCTCAAGCAGTCGGTCGCGGACCGAGGATTGGTTAATTACCCGCATTGCGCGGAAAGCCTTGGCGTTCAGACCGGGGATGAATATCGCGATCCGCCCAGCAGGGCTCGGTCGCTAGCTTGACCGAGGGTTTCACTTGCACCGTAGGCACCCTACCAGTGCGGCTTCAGGGCTGCCGCCTGGCTTCTTGGCCTGGGCCTTCATCAGAATCCTGATGTAATCGGTCATGCGTTCATCGCCGCTACCAGGGCTACGCTGATATGGGTAGCCAGTGAGATGCAGGACAGCCTTGATGATTTCGTTGAAGTTGGCTGGCAGGGGCTTCTCTCTCCCGTCTTCCTCAAGAATCAACCGTCCTAGCAGCGCTTTGGAAACAAGCGGTGCCAGTAAGGTGGTCATGATTTCAGCTTCACGCGCCGGCTGCCATGCGTTCCACTGAGGCCGAATATGCACAACTCCATAGGCAGTATGTAGGGTGCATTCAAGGGTAGCCCTGACGTTTGCGTTCATATCCGTGCGAGCGCGGATCACAATTCGCTCAATGCTTTCACGCGGCAACTTATCGAGCAGGCGACTTATCTCTGGGTGACTGGTTTCACCGGCCAGCACAATGGTGCGATTCGGCAGGCCTGCAAGCAGCCTCGAAAGATGGCCTGTAAAAGCGTTGCAGGTGTCGTGCGTGGCGATGGCCAGAACGGAGGACAGGCATAAGCAATTCTCGTCTTCATTGTCCGTTGTATGGATGAAGCCGAAATGAGGGTCTTTGATCGCGGATCGTTTCGCGGATGGCAGCCACTGCGGGTCCGGCTCGCCATCGGCACCCTCCCCTGTTCGACGGCTATTTTCTTTGTCCAGGTGTGAGGCAAGGCACGCCGCCCAGAAAAGCGCTGCCAGTATGGTGAGCGTGATTAGTTCATTGGTACTGAAAAAGGAGAACGTGCTGATGGTGATCAGCGCGCTTACTAGCAAAGCTGCGATAGCTGCATAGAGTTTCATGGCAGACCCCTTTTGCGTAGACATTATCTGTTATAGTATCATCATATCATACACACCAAAGGAGAAACACCTATGCGTAAACCGGAGCTGATTGCAGCTATTGCGAACGACACCCAGCAAACGAAAACCGAGGTTGAGCGGACTCTGAACAGCTTCTTGGAGGTAGTGTCATCCGAGTTGGCCAAGGGTAGTGATGTGGCCCTCGTCGGCTTCGGAACTTTTTCGGTTAAAAAGCGCGAAGCGCGTGAGGGCCGCAATCCTCAGACGGGTAAGCCGATGACAATCGCTGCAGCGCGGGTTCCTGTTTTCAAAGCCGGCAGTACACTGAAGGGGGCTGTCAACTGAGTGCTCATCAGCGCTGAAAGCCCGACAGAAACATCACCCCGCCTTGCTTGGCAGCCTTCGGGCGGGATGATGTTTCTGGGGGTGAGCCATTAAAAAGCCCGGCTTAGTGCCGGGCTTTTCGTTTGCTGGTCGCGTGCTCTAGCCAAGTCGCATACCACTACTTGCCTTTGCGATCATGGTTTCAGATGGCACCGTCATCTGATAGCTGGCTGTCTGGTGCTGTGCGAGCTTATTTTCAGCGCGCTCCTGTTGGTACTGGATGAAGTCAGCGTTTTGATAGACGCGGCCAGTACGCTGCTCTTCCAGCATTTCTTGCTTCACGTCTATGTAGGCCTTTTGCAGTACCTTCATGATTTCCTGCGCCTGGACCATGAATTGTTGATGCTCTTGCCGCATGTATTCGCGATCAGATGCAATCCGCTCCAGCGCGCTACCGATTACGCCCACGCCAACCGAAACGCCCATACCGATAGCGGCGACCGCTGGTGCGGCTGGTGCAAGCATTACCCCTGTCGCCAGGCCAGCGCCAGCCGCCGCCCAGAAGCCGTACTTCGCCAGCTTGCCGTTATCAGATGAGAGGAAGAACTGGTTTTGCGCAATCACCTTCTGTGATTCGCGCAACGCGCCGTTCAGCTTTCCACCCAGCCCCTGCAGAGCATCGACCTTATTGCTTAATGTGCTCATAGCGTTTCCCTCGTTATCCCTGGATATCATTGTACCGTGTGCCATGGCTATTGGCACAAAGATTTTCGTCTTTGGCAATGTATATCTTGCGCGTATATTTTCAGCGTGTAGAATCCGATCAACGAAACGTAAATTTCTGCCGTATAACCTGTCAGGATTTCGCTATGCCCGTTCCGGTAATCTGCTCGACCAACTATAAGGGCGGGGTCGGTAAAACGACGACCAGTCGTGTGCTCGCACAGGCAATGGCCGAGGATGCCGCTTTCAACAAGGGCAAGCCAGTCCTGGTCATCGATCTTGATCCCCAAGGCAACACTAGCCGCCGCTGGCAGCTGCTGCAAACCCTGCAGGACGGCAGCCGGATTCCCAAGCCCCACCCCGCTCTGGCCGAAGAGCAGCCGGGTTATTCGTCGGTATGCGACCTGTGGCTTGGGCTCTTGGACATGGGTGCATCTGTGGCACCTGAACCCTACAAAACAAGCAACCCGCTCATTCACGTAGTGCCTGCACATGAAGACCTGATGAATGAAGCCATGCTGGTGCCCAAAACAGATCGCCCGAAGCTGGGGCTTATCATGCGAGGCTGGCTACGGGACGAAGGTGTTGAGCCCGGCGAGCGACTGGCAGATAAATACTGCTGCGTGATCATCGACACACAGCCGAGCAAAACCCCCTTGATTGATGCGGCGCTGCAGGCTGCCACCCACTGCTACATCCCTTTCATTCCCGAGCCTCAGGCGGTTGAAGGCGTTTACTCGATCATCAGCTACGTTCACAGCCTGTCATCGCAGCGCGGCACTGACGTTCCCCTTGAGCTGCTGGGGCTGCTCCCAAACATGGTTCAGTCCACTCGCCTGCACAACCTGCACCTTAAAAAGCTGCGCACTCACCCGGTCTTCGGTAACTACCTCATGCCCGTCAAGCTGTCTCGGCGCATTGGCTACTCAGAGACTGATGACTGGCGTAACACCCCTGAGCAGGTTACCGATCTTGAGGGAACACAGATCGAGTTCGAGGCGCGCAAGTTCACTCGTTACCTGATAGCGAAGATTTCAAGCAGTCCACTGCTTGCCGGCAATCACACCCAAAAGGAGACTGCTCATGTCTAGCCGTCGCCAGCTGGGGGTAGTCACTGATGATCAGGCGGAAATCGCAGCCAATCATCTGCGTAACATGGAAGCCAACAAGGTCGAGCGCCTTGAAACGAACTACCCCCTGGCGTCTCTGACCCCTTCCCCCGCTAACCCGCGCCGTCTCAGCCTGGATAATGCCGGCGTCACGCCCGAGCGAATCAAAGAGCTGGCCATCATGCCCCGCGAGGGGCTGGAAAGCTGGAGCGGGCGACTTGAAGCTTTCCTTGATAACCTGGAGAGCCTGTCGGCTAGCGCCAAGGTAATGTCTGTGTGGGCCGAGCTATTCGACCTCGCTATCTCGATCTTCACTACAGACCTGCTGCAGCCCATCGTTGCCAAGTTCGACGGCGAAATCATTGCCGGCGAACGCCGCTGGACAGCCCTACAGTTGGCCGGCAAAGAATACGGTCGCGTTATCTTGCGCCAGGTTCCCGAGCAGCTGGAGAACATCTACCGGCTGATCGAGAACATTCATCGCAGCGATTTGAGTACGGCTGAAACAGCGATTTCGATTCGCCTCATCATGCAGGAAATCACTGGCGTACCTTGCGGGCCGGATAACATCGAACTGACGATGCAAAAAGTACAGTCCGTGCTGGGGTCTGGACAGACGCAGAGCGCCTACTATCGAGCCATTTGTCGGCTGCCGGAAGGCGATCCCCTGTTGGCACAGATCGTTTCTGGCGCTTATACCAGCCTGCGTGCTGCCTACGGTGATGCCAGTAAGCGACTTCGCGAAATCGCTACGGCAGTCAATGATTCATCTAATAACGAGTTGATTCAAAGCGAACCACAAGCGGCTCTTAAGGTCGCAACCAAGCCAAAGGCTGACCCCACTCCCCAGTTTAAAGCTCGCATTCCGGGCACTGAGGGCGGCTTGCGCTTTATCAGCGCCATTGCTTCCATCGACGGCGTTGCAGAGGAAACCCTTGAGCGGATAAAGGCCATCCGTGCCGGATGGGAGGGTGCGCCTGATAAGGCGCGCAAGAAGATGTTCGCTGAAGCTCTTGAGCGGTTATTTGCGGACCTTGACCAGCTTGAGCCAGAAACCGAGGACCAGCCATGAGTCGGCGCAGTCTGAATACCGAGCTGCTGGCTGCCCAAGAGGTGTCCGTCACCTACCAAGTAAGTTTGGAGCCTAATGTTGTCGATGCTGTTCGGCAAAGCTTTGGCCAATCTGGCCAGACCTGGCCGGAATGGGCTGAATGTGCGCTGGCCCGCTTGCTGCGAGAAAGCCCTGATGAGCTTCAAAACCTGCTGAGCAATCATCGGCCAACCAGCCGTGCAGGAAAGGTGACGCTCTCGTTTCGGGTTTACCCGGCTACGCTGGCCACTATCCGCAACCTCGCCACTACTTATGAGTGCCCAGTACAGGCTGTGTTCAAGCACTCCTTCTTCATGCACTCACTCGCTGCCGACTTCTCCTAACCTGTATGGCCAGGTTGCCGCACATCAAGAAGCCCTGCCGGGACTGTCCGTTTCGCAAGGACACCTTGCGAGGCTGGCTTGGCAGAGAACGCATGAGCGAAATACTGGCTACGGACATGCCAGCATGGAAATAAATCGTTCCCTCTGGGAGTCGGCCAAATACGTCTCTTGGCCATACACTCACAACAGTCCAATTGTTCGTGTTCCCCAGCCTTCGGGTACGCCCGAGTCACGGTCTATGGCCCCCCGCCCTGGTGAAACCGAAGATGCCCTATTCGCTCGTTGCATTGAGTACCGGAACGCACGCGGCGTCAAAGTCTGGGGGGAGCGGCGCTGGGCTGAAATGCTGCAGGTCCAGGCGCGATCTGTAGCACGACACCGAGAAGCCCCGGCAGGCCCGCAGACAGGTGTTTACCACTACGAGCGACCTAATACCGCCCCGGTCTGGGTTGCAGCATGGTATGAGCTGCTGGCAGATGGCACGCGCCGTAAGCGGTCCAAGACGTTCAGCTATGGGACGCCTCGTGCCCGCTACTCAACATCCGAGCAGGCAGAGGCTGCCGCAATAGAGCGCCGCAACCTTGAAGAAGCGCGCTGGTATAGCACCGCAGGGGTTCGTGAAAAACGCCGCGTCAGTCCGCGCTAGGCGTCTGGGCCAGCCTGACTCTGTATAGCTGACCGATCTAACTCTAGCCCTTCACAACCTCGACACCCTGGTACGCCACCAGCGCAGCAATCTTGTTGCCTTCCGCATCTAATGTATATATAATAGGTACATCATCCACCACTACTGGAAACTCTCTATGACCAAGACCACCCTGTTTAAGTTGGCTGAGCTGGCAGGCCACATCGTCGTTTCGGGTTTTTCGGATTATTCCATTGAGCACTTCAACATTGACCAGCACTTTGCTGATGGTCGAACCACTCTGCGCCTGTGCTGCTGTGAGGACAATGAGTTCTATTTTGAAGATGCCGAGGTTGAGCTGCTTGAGGATGGAGAGGTGCTTGCTCACGACTGCAATGAACTCGATGACGAGGCGGTTCTTTACCGGCTTCGCTTCACCGTCGAGCGTCCGCTGACACTCGCTGACATTGAGCAGGCCAACGCAGCTGAATAAGCGCGCTCGCTACCGTTCGCGGCACCGAGCGTGCCGCAGATCGGCCAAGACTGCTATGAACCGTTCAACATAGGATGCCCACCATGTACCAAGACGATCTGAAAGCTGAGCTGAAGGCTAGCGTCATTGAGGGTGCCTGCTATCTGTACCAGATGGCTGCCCTGCTCCGCTCCAAACGCTTCCATCGCTTCTGTCAGGAGGATGCGTCCCGCTTTGCATGGGCAACGCCCGAGGTGTTCGCTCGCCTTCGCCGCGACCTCATGGTCCAGCTTACTCAGGCACTGACCGGCGCTGGCGCTTCGAGCGTTTCTGCAACGGATTGCATGTTGGAGCTGGCGGAACAGTGCGAGCGTCAAGCTGATGCGATGGCAGCGGCTGCACAGGCTAAGATTCGCAAGGCTGATCGGTCCCTGAAGATTGCAGCTGGTCCCGGTGGAGCTATGGATATCGTGACGTTTCTGTCCCGGACTACGATGCCAGACTTCGTTCGCTATGATGCGCCCCGGAACAAGCCTGCAGGCGTAGCCAATATCGGCTTCTATCAGCGTAACGCGCTGCTGTCGCTGATAACCTTTGTGCAGGCAGCAGACACCCTGCGTTACCCGCTGGATAATCCGGCTTTCGAGCGCATCCTGGCCGGCGTGGAGACAGGCTGGTTGCTGGAAGGGTATCCACACGATCTGCTGGCCTACGACGCGCACAATATCCGGCTTCAGGTGATCCCGAAGGCCATTGCGGTTCGACAAAGTTACTGCGCAACCCATTTTGTGGATGACAGTGCAGATTATGGCAGCGCCTGCCCTGCGCCAGAGTGGTATCAAGTGGCTTTTGGATAGCTACTATCAAGCCCGGTCACTGCCGGGCTTCTCTGTTTCCCCGTAAAGCTGTTTCGTCTGCCGGCAGGAATCCCGGTACAAGGATAAAGTGATGAGTGATCCAAAGAAGTCTGATCTGCTGGCGCGCCTGGACACGCTGACGCCTCAAGAGCTAAAGCGTTATCTGGTCCAAGAGTTAACACGCAAGAAACTTGGCCTGGTATGGGAAGCCGATCTAATCGACCGCGATTCAGCACTCAATGCCAACATGGTATTCCCCCAGGTTAACGCGAAGCTGTCCTGCTTGTCAGCGGATAGCGCCAGCACCGGCAACCTCATTATCGAGGGTGACAACTTCGATTCGCTGCGCCTGCTCAAAGCTACTCACGCCGGCAAGATTCGCGTGATCCTGATTGACCCGCCCTACAATACTGGCAACAAGGATTGGGTCTACAACGACGATTACGTCAACAAGAATGATCGCTGGCGGCACTCCAAGTGGCTTGAGTTCATGTACCAGCGCATGACGCTGGCGCGTGATCTGCTCACCCCTGATGGCGTGATTCTGATCTGCATCAACGATGAAAACCGCGCTCGGCTTGAGTTGTTGATGGATGAAGTGATGCCAGGGCGACGGCTGGGTAGCTTGGTTTGGCGCACGAAGGATACGGGCAACGATTTGGATCAGCGCCTCAGTCATGTTCACGAGCATATCCTGGTCTATGCCGCCCCAGGCTTTGCATTCAATGGCCGTCCGACCGACAGAAAGAAGTTTCGCAATCCCGACAATGATTCTCGTGGCGAATGGTCGCCACAGCCTTTAACAAAGGCTCATTCTTACACAGTTCGAGAAAACACCTATTATCCGATTCAAGACCCAGCAACCGGGTACTGGTATCCGTGTGATCCTGATAGTGTCTGGCGCTTTGCGTCGGAGAAAATCATTCGGGCCAAAACGGGCGATGATGAAGCAGCCTTTGCTTATGCGATTGCTGGACTGCGGAGTGACACGATGGATGAGCTTATTCGTAAGAAACTCATCTACTTCCCAAAGTGTGATCCTGATGCCGTGATGTTTTTCAAAACCAAGGCGGACTTGGTTGCTGCGGTCTCGGCAGGTAAAGGGCCAATGTTGCCGAAGAAGAAAACGCCATTGCTTCGTCCTGATCTTCCTGACCTAGATTTTTGGGTAGGCAAGCCTATCGCGCCGGGCCGCCCCTCGCGCAAAGAGCATTGGTCGGCCAAGCCTGAAAGCGAGCGACTGGCTCCCCTTAGCAGCTGGATTGCCGGTATGAACGAAGATATCGGCTACGACGAAGACAACCTGGACACACCCGAATTCATCCGAAGCGCTCGCGGTGGCGTAGCGACAGAAGAGGTCAAGCGGGTGCTTGGCTCGAAGGTATTCAACCATCCCAAACCGCTATCTCTTTTGCAGGCGCTGTTGTCGCAGTCCACCCGCCCCGACGATACGGTACTGGACTTCTTCGCTGGCTCTGGCACCACCGGCCATGCTGTGCTTGCTCTAAATGCCGAAGACGGCGGCAACCGAAAATTCATCCTGTGTTCGAGCACCGAGGCTACACCGAAAGAGCCGGCCAAGAATCTGTGCCGCGATGTGTGTGCTGAACGCATGCGCCGTGTGATTGCCGGCTACGGCAAGACTCAGGGGCTGGGTGGCGACTTCGCCTATCTCACCCTGGCGCTGATCGAAGAAGCTGATCTGATGTTCGAGGCTACAGCAGAACATGCCTATGCCCTGCTCTGCTTGCGTGAAACCGGATCGGTGCAGCTGCCGACCGCGACCCCGGTCTGGATCGTCAGCGCGAGCGACAATGCCGCCATCGTGGTCTGCCCTTCCGGCAGCGATGACGCTGCCAGCGAGATTCTGGCAATGGGGCTCGCCAGGGTCATCGTCTACACCGACAGGCCCGACAGCATGCGTCAACGACTTGAAGACGCAGGACTCAGTGTGGAAACCCATTCTTTGGAAACGGCATTTCGTTTTGGCCAGCCGGCACGCACGTTCGCTGCCGCTCAACTGGAGGCTGTGTGATGACGACGATGCTGCTCGACGTTTCCACGCCGCAAGGCCATACCCTGGTTCCTGAGACCTTTCAGGTTCACCTGACCACAAACCTGACTACCAAGCTGCAGCATGCCAACAATCCGCCGCCGTGTCTGTTACGCGCCCCTACAGGTTCTGGCAAGACGTATGTGCTGTGCCGGGTGCTGGCCAATGTCAGCGCAGATCGCCCGGTAATCTGGTTCTGGTTTGTGCCCTTCGTGAATCTGATCAATCAGACGCTTGATGCGCTCATCACGAACGCTGGCGACCTTTCGCCTGTGCTGTTCAATGACGGAATCAATCAGGAGCCGCGAGTAGGCCAGGTGTTGATTTCGACCACGCAGGGTGTTTCACGCGCCGCATGGCGAAAGGTGAACTACAACGCTGGTGGAGGGGAGCTGGCGCGCACGCCCGCCGAGTTCGTCGCGCTGGCTCGCGCCACTGAGCTGGAGATTGGCGTGGTGGTCGATGAGGCACATATCGCCCTCGATAAAGCAACCGAGTTCGGCCAGTTCGTTCAATGGCTGCGCCCTCGCTACCTAACAATGGCCACGGCCACACCAAAGAGTGACCGGATCAATCAGTTCCTCGCCAGCGCCAGCATGGGCAGCTATGAGTCATTCAACGTCAGCCGCGATGATGTGGTACGTGCTCGCTTGAACAAGGCGTTTGTGCAAGCGGTGATTTATCAGCTAAAGGAAACAACGGCCACGGTTGCTGACCTCAAGCGCACCGTTATCAAGCAGGCCTGGTTGCGCAACCAAGCGCTGAAAGCTGCGCTCAAGGGCGCTGGAATTGATCTGACGCCGTTGCTGCTGGTGCAGGTGGAGAACGGCAAGACCTCTATCGAGGAAGCCGAGCGCGACCTGATTGAGCTGTGCAAGGTGCCGCCGCAGGCTATCGGTAAGCATTCATCGGATACACCTGATCCAGACTTGATGGATGCCATCGCCAACGACACCACGAAAGAGGTGCTGATTTTCAAGCAGTCGGCGGGTACTGGATTCGATGCGCCGCGAGCCTTTGTCCTGGCCTCCACCAAGGCGGTCAACGATCCCGACTTTGCTCTGCAGTTCATCGGTCGTGTAATGCGCGTTTCCCGGCAGATTCGCGCTACCTACACAAGCTATGACGCCATACCGGATGACTTCAATACGGCCTATATCTACCTCGCCAACGCAGAGGCTCAGCAAGGCTTTCAGCAAGCCATCCAGACCACAGATGCCATCCAGTCACAGCTTGAAGGCCAAGTGGAAAAGATGGCACGGCGAGTTACCCAGTCAGGCGCTACGGTAATCACCAACCGTTCCACCAATCAGCCCATGCTTGACTCACGCTTTGGATTTCCTGAGGACGGCAACTCACGCACAGTTGGGACAGGTGGTGGTGAAAACCAAGATGCAGAATCCAGAGGCGCTGAGTCAGGCTCAGCGGGTCGGAGCACAGAGTTAACCAACCAAGGCGGGTTGTTTGGTCTGGATGAACTGGATGAGCTGGCCCCCACTTCTACCTCGTCCAAACCACGCCCAGAGGCAGCGACCTCAAAAATCGAATGGGATGCAGCCCTGAAGGAGCATGGCATCACGCCGTACCCACTGCGCCGCAACTTGCAGAATCTACCAACCTGCTTGAAGCGTGAGGCGCGTCCTGACTCTCTCAACATGGCGGATATCGTCCGTCGAGTGGCGACCCGGCTTGTGATCCAGGATCGGCACTTGCGTGACGCGCTGCTTGCGGTTCGCGGGAGGCTGCAGGAAATCGAACGCCATACCGAACTGACCAAGCGGGCCGTGACTGACAACAAGGTCACAATCGTGATCGACCGCAACCGCATTGCCGCCGAGGCCAGAGCTGCAATGGGGCGCTTGCCGCAAATCGAGGAAGCTGATCAACGCATTCTTATCGAGGTGCTGGCCAGCCGGGTAACGCCGCGCCTGCAAGAAGCCCTGGACGATGCCGGTACAGGCGTGGCTGATGACGAATTCAAGCGCATGGCGCGCACAGCTGCCTGTTGGCTGATCCGGGTGCATGTGCCCGAAATCGAAGAAGGTCTTTACGCAGAAATCGCCAACCAGGCTGTTACCGAGGATGCTGCTCCATTACCTGATGCCATGTTGTTTGCCACCAGCATCGCCTTGCCCACGTCTACCAAGAACCTCTATGGCATCCTGCCGCCAAGTGTTGATGACCTGGCGGCATTGGACAAGGACATGATGGCCGAGGATCGCATGCTGATGCAGGACAAGGCCTGGCAGTTTCAGGGCGCGCTTGGCACGTTCACAACGGCCCGATTTGACTACACCTTTTCCCTAAACACCGATGAAAGGCGCTTTGCCGAGGCACTTGATCGTGCGCCCTTCGTGGCCTGGTGGTTCCGCAACCCTGACAAGAAACCATACTCGGTTCGCATCGTTCGCGGTGAGCACCGCAACTTCTTCTACCCCGACTTCGTGGTCTGCCTCTCACACGTAGATGGTAGCGATCCGCTGCCACGCCTGATCGAGACCAAGCACGACCTCAAGGATGCGCGCCGCAAAGCGAAGCATGTTCCTGATCACTACGGGAAGGTGCTTTTTCTGACCAACGATGGTGGACGGTTTTTCATCGTCACCGATGAAGGCGGCATTGGCGAGCCACTGGACCTTGGTGACCTGGAGGCATTGAGGGAGACGCTGCAACGCTCCGCGCCGTGACAACGGGCCGGGGCAACCGGCTTTGAGCAACCTCGGTCTATGGGTCGGGGTTTTCATTGGTCATTGGCGGTTGCATTTAGCAGGCTTGCATAACCATCTATTATGTATATAATTGGTTTATACATTTAGGAAGCTGCCATTGGGGAAGCAACCATGCGCCAAATTACAGAAGCCGAGTTCAACGCCGTCCTGCAAGAAACCCAACGCGAGAACGAAGAACGGGTAAGCGTCGGCCTCGCACCTTTCGAGGTGACAACTCGCATCTACGGAAGCCTGGGCGGCTCTGGCGAGCTGATCGAATACTTCTTCGCCGGTACGATGTTCGGTTTTGTTCAGGGCGGCATTCACTACTCCAATGGTTTATGAGCGAGTCGCTAATTCAATCTAGTGGAGTGAGCATGGGCTGCCAGCATAGTGAGTACGCAGCTCGCAAGCTCAGCTTCTGCGTCCGCCTTGCCAGGGAAGCGTCGTATGCCGCCTGGCAGGAGCCAAACACCAGCGCAACGAGTACCGGCGTATTCGCCGCGAGGCAATGCAGGATGCGCGCTATTGGCGCGATGGGCTGGCTGAATAACCCATCGCCTGCTTTAAAAGAGCACTACTCAAGAGGCAAGGATATGGACGTAGCGCAGAACCTGAACACCTACGAATTCAACGGCACGCGCAACCTGAGCGCTGAACAGTTCTGGACCTTAGTTGACCGCGCCCGGCGCAATGATCTGCTGGACTTTGAAAAAAAATGCAGGCATCGCGACGACGATGAACTGGTAGCAATACTGCGCCACTGGCAAGGCCAAGATGGCAAGCGCGCCGCCCTATTCGCCGCCATCGCCAGGGCTGAAATCAAGGACCGGCTCCGGGCGGCAGGGCATCCGCATCTACGGAAACCTGGGTGGCTCTGGTGACCTGATCGAATACTTCTTCGCCGGTACGATGTTCTGTTTTTTCAGTACGGCACTCACTACTCCAATGGATTGTGATAAGCCGGGCACCCTCTGCCTAACAGGTGGCGCAGGTAGAATCTAACGAAAGGAGTCAGGGAAATGCATACAGCAATTATGCGACTCGTGGACCTCATCAATCACGACTTCAACGCCAATGTAATCACCGAGAAAATGATTACGAGCGGCAATGGCTGGGTCGCATCCGAAGAGATTGCAGCTCAGGCGCGCATAGCGCTCGGCACCATTCTTGAAAACCTCGATATCGCCCGCGACAGCAATGAAGAAACCGCGCACCGCGCAGCTCAGGCACTGAATGAGGCGATCCGTGTCGAGTCGCGCAGCCCCGTGCGCTATCAGGAGAGAATACCGACAGGCGATTGGTCGTGGCGGGAGTTCAAGCGAATCGCCATGGAGATGCTGTGACTGCAGAATCCATGAGCCTGCCGTCAGCAGACCATCACTCAAAAGGAAAGGATATGGACACTATTCAAAACGGCTTGACCCCGCAGGAAGCTCTAGCCTTCGCTGAGAGCCTGATCAGTAATGCCCGCCGCCGCTTGGTTCAGTAAGCGGCATCCCGATACATCGTCAACGGCCTACTTTGACATCTACTTGGAACACAATTAAATGGCTCGCAACAAGACCCTGTACGTCTACTACACGTCGCCAACCGATGTTCAGTGCTGTGTGATTGCCAACAGTGCGTCACAAGCAGCCAAGATTTTGGCGACCACCCCTACTACGCTCAAGGTGCGCGGCAAGGTTTATAGCAGCGCTGAGCAGGTTCCCGAAAAGTTGCACGCTGCGATGGCAATGGCCCTTGAGCAGCCGGATCGTGTGATTGTTTTCAAGGATGGAACCTGGAAGCCTTTGTCTGGCGACCCGGCAAACGTATTGATGAGCCACCGCCAACGCGCCCTTCGCGGCACCAGCAACGCTCAGATTGGTGAAGAGCCAATGCAGATTCGCTCCCTTACATGCGATGAGCGGACATGGACCGAATTCTTGGAACTTGGCGGGTCTAAGTGGTTTCGCGAAATCGTCAAGAGCAGCTACAAGAAGCGCGAGAAAGCCAAGATCACAAAACCATGATGGGCGCGGCCCTGGAAGAAGCGCAGGCGTGACCCGCCCTAATACCAAGGAACTTCCCTGGGCTCAAACTTCATCTTTTTGACGGACACCCGCAATGGAACACAGAGCCAAAAGAGCGCATAGGACTAAAAAGGACCAGCGAGAAGAAGCGTCTGGGGCGCTGGCGCAGCTGCATAAACGATCCTGGGATCATCTAGCGCAAATCGAACGCATAGATGCTCGGCTTAACGATTTCGTGAATCAGATGCTGGCCCAGCAGGGGCGGGCGCTCGAAGCTCTACGTGCTGAAAACGGCCAGCTTCGCTCTCAGGCTTCTGATCCGACAGCTGAAAAAGCAAGCCCGCAATGATCACCTTCGTGACCGATCAAGAGGCCGGTGAGCCCGACATTCTCACCCCGGTGGCTCTGCGTGAACTCCGGGTGCTCAGCCTCCAGGGCGCTGAGATTCACCGCGAACCGCCGCCAGAACATGGCTGGACGCACCCCCGGCTGCAGGCGCTTGCCGCACTTCTGGAGGGCCAAACACAAGCCGGCGCTGACGCCTTTTTAGGAGACGATTGGGTAGGCAGCACCGAGGTCTAAAACCTACAACAATGTGTTACCCGCATTGCGTGGAAAGCCTTGGCGTTCAGGCCGAGGATGTATAGCGCGGCCCGTACAGCGGGGGGCCTCGGTCGCTAGCTTGACCTGCAGCGTTCGCCCTGACGGCTACGACCAGTCCGGCGAAGTTCGAGCAAGCCAAAGGTCGGCGCTGTGCGCCAAGAGGGGGAAAAGCAGGCCGGCACCTGGGCTGATGCCGGCCTGATGGACGATCTGAGGTTTATTGGCAGGGCTCCACATCCCAATAGTAAACCGTGCTGTAACTCTGCTTGAAGCCACCTGGGCTCAGGCCGGGAGCGCCAGCAATGACTGCTCGCTCTACGAACACCTTGATTTGGTCACCCAAAACCTGCTCAACGGTTCCAATTAAAATAGCCTCACCCCCAATTGCGACTGGCACGCGCTGACACACGCGGGCACCTACATAAGCAACCTGACCTCGGTTCTGCTTGCGTTGCGCCAACTTTGCTTCTTCAGCCTTGCGCCGTTCCTCCTGCGCCTCTGCCATACGCTTGCGTTGGTCGGCCATGATCTGCTCGTCTGTGCGGTAGCCTAATAGCGGCAGATACATCGTCTCAAACACTTCATCATTGTCTTCTGTTCGCTCGCTCACTTTGATCTGTACACCGCTCCCAAATCCTGTCGGTGTGCTGATAACTACAAAGTCGATTTTGCCATCGGGCGAGAGACAGCTAAACGCTCCCTGCTTATTGGGCCAGTGCCTGATCTTGCCAGGGCGTTTAGCACAGTAGGCTTCCACATCCTTGAGTGTGGCAGCGAGAGCCGTCGCTTGTAGTGTAATGGTGTCGGTCATTCCACCCATCGTGAAGCTGGTTGCTTCCCTATCGTGGTTGGTTGCCATGGCGGCAATCGCTCGGAAGGGGGAGAGATTTGAATACGTCGAAGCGCTCGTGGCGCAGCCCGTCAGAAGAAGAGCGGCAACAGCAAGGGAAATAGGTTTCATCAGCATTTTCTCTGTTTCCGTCGAAGATGAGTACGGGAAAATAATACCACGGTAGAATATCTACTTTTAGTGCAGTTTCTTGTTGATTTTGGTTCTAATGCATATATAATAGAACATAGACAACACACGGAGCTTGCCATGTTCTCTGCTGCCGTTATGCCGATCTGCGTTATCCGCGCCTGCGGTCATAGTGAGTCCGAACAGTTTCGCTATCGCAGCGTGCGCGACAGGAATCAGCAGGTGGACATGGCTCGTAGAGCTATTTGCAAGAGCTGCCGGGTGATGCTTGAGGGGTGGCTGGAAGCGACCGACGACGCTCCCTACCCTGCTCAGCTGCCAGCGCTTAGCGGTAGTGACAAGCAGGTAAAGTGGGCAGAAAGCATCCGTGCTACACAGCTCAAGCGCTTGCTCCCGGCCATGACCGCCGCTGCCGCGCATGGTGACAAGATCGGTGCTGCTGTCTGGCAGGCGCTCTACGTGATCGTCACGCAGCGTCAGGCGCGGTTCTGGATCGATAATCGCGAGCTTGGATTCTCTCGTCATTACATTGAGCTAGAGGCGACCTACTTTGCTATGACTGTCACGTTCGGCGTGATCTTCAGTGAGCGATCCATTTTTGGATACCTGAAAAAACATGCTCCCCATGTGATCGAAGATGCACGGCGTCGTTGCCCAGCTCCCCTTGCGCGTTCTATCGCCTGACCTTTGAAGTGAGCGTGCCGGCAGGCACTTATATGGATTGAGGTGTCACCATGACTACTGAAAAATTGCCTACTACCCTGCGTGCCTACGCTGAGCGACGCGCTGCCGAAGCCAAGATTGATCCGAGCGTTCAGCCCTTGGGTCGCCCGCGTGTGTTCGACGCTTTCCCTTCTGAGATTCAGGTTTTCCCTGAGCGCAACATTCGCCCGGTACGCCGCGAAACTATCGAAGAGTACAAGCTGGCGTTCTTGCGCGGTGACGTATTCCCTGCGGTTGACGTGACCATTGAGAACGGTCAGATCGTTCTCAAGCATGGTTATCACCGAACCCTGGCGGCACAAGAGCTGGTGGCTGAAAACCCAAGCATGGCTCATTTGAAGCTTGAGCTGCGGGAGTTCAAGGGTAATGACGCTGACGCCATCGTATTGATGCTCAACGCGCAGAACGCGCTGCCGGTGGACCCAGTATCCCGCGCTGAGGCTTACCGCACTCTGCTCAATCAGAGCATGCCGGTTGCCAAGATTGCTGAGCGTGTGGGTAAGACGCCCGAGCACGTAGCTCAACAGCTGATCCTGGTTGAGGCTGATGAATCGGTTAAACAAGCCATACGCGACGATAAGGTTTCGGCTACTGCGGTGATCGAGCTGATCCGTGATCAGAAGCAAGGCGGCGAGCATCATGCCAAGGTTGTGGCGGCGATGCTGGTCAACGCCGAGGCCGCTGGCAAACCGAAGGCGACTCTGAAGCATCGCGCCAAGCCAAGCACTGCTGCTGCGCCGAAACTCAGCATGAAGACCGTGCGTACCTCGCTCAAGTCGCTGGGTGAAATCTCGGGCAGTCTCCGTCAGGCCCTTGATGATCGTCAGGTCGGTGAAGAACAGGCAGCCGGTGATGACGCGATGGTGGCGCTGTCGCTGCCGGCGAGCAAGGTTGCAGAGCTGCTGGCGCTCTTGGAAATCCAACCGGATCAGAGCAATGCGGCTGGGGTAGAGGTCGCTGACGCCATGCTGGAGGTGAGACGATGAGTGAAGTGAAGCGCTACGCCGTCCCCATCGCGCAGACCGCCCCTGTGCCTGCCCGCAAGTGCCACCGGGCGGTTCCGGCTTCGGACGGCTGGTTTTGTGGCAGAGACAGTGGGCACGCGGGCGAGTGCGGCAACGCCGCCACGCAGCCGGAGCAGAGCGGGCTGCCTGACGTGTGCGACGGCTTGGCTAAAGAGCTGGCGGACTACATTGCCCAGCCCGCAGAGGCGGAAGGGGTCACCGGGAATTCCCGTGCACCTGCCGAGGTAGTGGTTGATCGTGATCGCATGATCGAATCCATGTGCCTGACTTGGCGTCACGACTTTGGACTGGACAAGCCTGAAGACTGCGGATTTTCCAGCGGCATGACCGTCGCTGAGCGTGAGCATCTACGCGACCAGATGGCCAAGCTGGTCGATCATCACTTCGGGCCTGCCCTGTCTGTGCAGTATCAGACCATTCTGACTTTAACAGCCGTAAACGACGCGCTGCAGGCCCAAGTGAAGGCGCTCCAATCCGATGCCAACAGCTGGCAGGCCGGCTACGACAAGGGGCGCGAGGATGGCGAAAAAACCTCGCGGGCCTGGAAAGAGCAGTCCACACGCGACAGCGCGGAGCTGCAACGGCTACACGTCGAGGTCGCCGCGCTTCGGGCATTCGCTAACGAACTGGTTTCGGGGGCGCTCTGTGGAGGATCGTTCGACGGCGGCGACATACAGGACGCTGCCGTCAAACATGGCTTGCTTAGTATCGAGCAGCGTGAAGAAGAGTGCGGTGCAGTCTGCGCGTGCAGCGAGTATGGATTCCCTGCAACGTGCTACCGCAAGACCGCGCTACTCCAAAATAACAACAGGCCAGTCCAGGGGGCGCGGGATGAGTGATGCACCCATCGAGCCGCATGAGTACCTGTACGGCGTGAAAGTCGTCCAGATAGAAGATTTGCGTGTTGCCAGGGGGCTGACTCGCCGGCCTCAGTCGTCGTGTAGGCATAAGAAGCTGGTTTACGACGACAAGGAGCGGCGCATCTGGTGTAGCGATTGCGAAACCGAGGTTGAGCCATTTGATGCGTTTACCGGACTGGTCCAGCGCATGGACGCTCATCTCAAAAAGCTTCAACACCGCGAACAGGCAGTCAAGGAAGCAGAGGCGTTCGCCTTGCGCAGTCGTGCTGCCAAGGTTATGGACGAGGCATGGCGTAGCACGAAAATGGCCCCGCTATGTCCTCATTGCAAGTCCGCTATCCTTCCGGATGATGTTGTCGGTGGAGTGGCGAAAACCTCAAAGAGCCTTGTTCTTGCCGCCCGAAAACGGAAGCTGACGACATGATCGAGATAAGCGATAACGAATACGCAGATATCATGCAGCGCGCCAACGAGGCAGAAACTGCATATCGCCTGGACCAGGCACGGAAGCGGGACAAAGCTCTGGCTACCGTGGTCACGCTCACCAGCCCCCGCAAACTGGAGCACATCAAGGAATACATTCGCGACTGCGAAATGACGTGCGACTTCGAGATTACCGACAGCCACGGTGGACACAAAGAAGACTGCGCGGGTTATGCCTTTCGATACGCCTACATCGACCAGCGTACTGGGCCACTAGGTGATGATTTCGATGGCGAGGTCTGGATACCGCTTCCGAAGGGCAAGTTTCTAAAGTTCCACTTTGCTATGTAGACGATCAGTGGTCTCCAGCCATGTTTTCACCTATACGTGCGGGCGTTTGATCTTTCGATCAACCTATTATATGCATTATTAGATTGCATGGAAGCCCGCTCCCGGTTGATTCTGTATCTATATGATATTATAATATCAAAACCAACTACCAAGCAGGGCACTACTACCATGACCAACACAGAGCGCCTGATCGCAAATTTCAACGCTTGCGCCGAGCAAGGTGTCAACTGCCACTTCATGGTTGGCCGATATACCGGCAACGGCCCATCCGTTGTCGCAGCCCTACGTCGCCGTGGATACACGGTTGAGCGTTCGGGCTCCGGCTATGTGATCACTGCTGGCCCGGTCGATGCTGGTGCTGCAACCGCCTCCACTGAGCCTGTATTGACCACCTGCGAATCCAAACGCCCGATGGGCGAACTGTGCGACCTATGGAATAAGCTGGCCGACACCTGCGTAACCCCGGATGGCGAAGAGCTGGACGAGCCATTCCTGCACTTTGCCAAGGGCGAGCTGCTCATGGACGTGTGGCACTGGTTTGAAGAGCAGAACCCTGCATTTCGTGTGGGCGAAGCAGGTCGTTTCATTGGCCAGGATCACCCGTTTCGCAAAGGTCTTGTTGAGCGCGCACTGGCCCACATCGCGAGCATTCATCCAGGCGTGAATCAGGTTGTATATGACGATGATCTTCGTTGGCTCTACTCTGCCAACGGTGTTCCTATTACGTTCACCAAACAAGAAGATATAGGTCTTCTTGAGGACGCTGCAGACGAGGCATACGAACGTGGCCTTCAAAACACCGTTATCCGGCTCCACGCTTAGCAAAATCCGCCGTAAACCCTCGCCCGTAGGGCGGGATATAAGGCGGGGCGCGAAGCGCTTTATTCGATAGCTGTTTGGCTTTCGATATATGTTTTTAACGTATCAAGCGTTATCTTGGGCCACGCGCAACTCGACCACTCCAAGCTATTACCTGACTATTGACAACGAAATCATTCGACGTGCTTTTGAACTGGCGATATAGTTCTGTTAATCAGTACGCAAGGGGTCTTGAGTTTGAATCTTCCTGTAAACGAACATGGCGTGCCGCAATACCCGAAGGGGCACACTGGCCGTCTGCTCGCAGTGTTGGCTGCAATAGACAAGTTGCAGCCCGCAACTGCTTCGACCGTGGCCGAATTGACCGGGCTAAGCAAGGGCAATATCGACACCTATGTCGCAGCACTGAACGCTGAGCTTGGAACGCTTATCGTCAAGAACGGCCCCGAATACACGATTGAATCATGGGGTGATGTGCTCAAGAAATCTGGTGTTAAAAAGGCGTTGACTGTTCTGTTTAACAGAACTACTATGGTTTCAACGTAACACGATTAGTTTGAGGAAAACGACAATGAGAAAGCTCAAGTGGATCATCTGCAATTGCTGTGAAGGTAACGGTAAGGTCGAAAACCCCGCGTTCTCGAACGGCTTCACTTCTAGCGAGTGGCACGACATGCACGAAGACGAGCAGGCCGCCTACATGGCCGGTGACTATGACGTTAAGTGCCAGGAGTGCGACGGCTTGGGCCGCGTGCAGGTGCCGAACGTGGCCGCTATGTCCTTCGCCGAAAAGCGCCAACTTGTCATCGAGCGCCGCGAGGCTCGCGAGGATGCCCGCATCAATGCCCAGCTTGATGCTGAATGGGCGGCAGAGCGCGCTTTCGGCTGCTAACCAACACCAGCCCGGTTCGCCGGGCCATCAAGGAAAACTGGCCATGCAGACCATCTACACCATCCACGCCCCGGATACCGAAAAACTGGAGCAAGTAATCGCCGAAATGCGGGAGCTTGGCGCTCCAACGATTCGGGTTGTGGACTGCGGCGATTTTTTCATGGCCCTGGAGGGTTCGCATCGAGTGCCTGCCGCAGCAGAGCTTGGCATCACTCCAACCCTGGTGGTGCTGGAGCAGGATGATCTGGTGGATGCCGACTCGCTGGATTGGCAGGACTATCTGCAAGAAGGCCAGCAATACACAGCTGGCGAACTGGCCGGAGAGGTACGCGGCCACGGCAACTGCGCCTACAGCTTCGACAATCGCTGACTCAGAGGAAAACAGCGCATGGCGTTCATGTACCACGTTGCCATTTCTGAACATCGGGAAAGCATTGCGGCGAATGGTCTGCTTGCGTCTCTTGATAGAACCGGCTTTGGGGCTGTGTTCTTGGCGGATGCGTTGCCGAAGGACTGCTCAGGGTTTGATATTTGGGTGGTCGATGTTGATGGGCTTGCTCTTGAAGATGATCACACAGGGGAGCCTGAACATGGCTCTTGGTGGATGCACTTCGGTGACATTCAGCCTGAGCGGCTGACGATTCATGCTCCTGATTTGAGCACCAAATTTTCTCCTTCGATGTTCTAGGAAACCTGTAATGGACAATACCCAGCAAACCAAAGAACTTCGCCAACTAGCTGCCGATCAGGTTTTCCAAGAATTTAACTTTGGAGTGGAAGTATCCGAAGCCGAAGGCTGGGACACCTCCGACTCAGCAGATTTTCACCGTGTTGTATATGGCGAGATAGGCGGGCGGTTTGCGCTTCACGTTCGGTTTGGAGGGGACTCAACTACCCCTTCGGACATATATGCCTATGACATTGCAACGGGTAACGAAATAGGTGCTTACCCGGAGAACTGAACTAATCACCGTTCTATTTAGGGAAACATCATGGCAGACCAGACGGTAATCGCTTGGCAGGTTGAGTTTGAGGATGGCTCGATTGAGCTTTGGCCTGCGAAGGACATTCCAGGAGCGCCCGCATTTGGACGCTGGGTAACCCCGCTCGTAGCGGGTGGCCCTACTGTCGATCAAGCCCCCGAACAAGACGGCGAATAGTCCGAGGAAAACACAGCGTGCGGTGGAGATGGATTCGTGTCCGACCCGCGATTCGCATAACGAACAGAAAGGAACCCTAGTTATGACATTGATCCATCAATGTGGCCGCTGCGGCTACCAGGGCCGCGTTGTTGAGCTGGCCGACAGCTACCTATGCGAAGCCTGCGACGAACTGCATAGGCGCGAGCAGCGTGCCGAAGAAATCTGTCCCACTTGCGGCCATGCGGGCATCACCGAAACCGGCCTCTGCTACCCCTGCTCGCAATCGCCCGATTTAATGCCGCAACCCGATTGCTGACATCGGCAATAGAAAGGAACCTGCCCTATGACGACCGAGAAGACCACTCAGCAGCAGCGCGACGAGCTGCTGCACCCAGGCTGACCACTTGCAGCAGCATCCAAACGCATAGGAAATCAATATGGCCACCATCCCCCGTAAGTACATCCGCACGGAGCCCCCGGCGCTGTTGACCGAGCCTCTGGTCGTCCGCCTGGATCGCAGCGCCTTGGCCCAGTTGAACGATTACCGGCAGGCGCAACACGCCTGGCTGGCCTGTACTGGGGATGCTGCAGAGCGTAATAGCCTGCATAAGGTGATGGAGGGTTTCGGCGCTCTGCTGGCTCTGGATATTGCCAATCAAGCAGCGCTTCAGCTGCGCGAGCCCCCCAACTGGGCCGCCGACGAGCAAGAGCAGACCAGCCACATCATCGCGGCAGCAAAAGCCGAGCGCTTGGCGGCATGGGAGGAGCTGTGCAGCAAGTCTGTCGCAGCTGACGACCTATTGAACTGGAATACCCAACTGATGGACGAGGTTGGTGAAATGCTCTACGAAAAGCTCATCAACCAGGAGGAAGCCGACGCCCTGCTTTTGCGAGCCGAGTTCCGCTGGACTGCCGAAAACGCCAGACCTGACGAACCCACCCAGTAATCACGGAAACCGACAGCAATGAACATTCGTCTGCGCTGGAAAAAGAATCCTGCACCTACTGGGCTGATGGCTGTTGGAAGCGGGCCAAGAGGGTCAAAGCTGCACGATGGTGAGAAGAAGTATGCCTCTGTCTGTGCAGACCGGCAGGGGCGCTGGTACTGGGTAGCTGGATGGGATTCTGATGTGCCGTACATGAATACCTGCGACTCGTCAGTAGCGACAGAAGATGAAGCGAAAAGCCAAGCCTTGGCGTATGTGAAGAAACACCTGAGTTGATCAAGGAAACCAGCCATGCATAGCACGACTAAAACTCTGACGGTGGCCGATCTGTGTGGGCTGAACGATCTGTCGGTAGCTCTGGCCGAAAAGGCTTTGGCCAACCTGCAAGAGAAGGGACTTGTGAGCGGCTTCGTTACTGGCGATCTGCATGCTCAAATCACTTTGACCGCTGAAGCGGCCAAATACTTCGATTGATCGAGGAATTCGGCCATGGCTTACGGTGCTGTTGTGGTGGTTCAGATGCTTCAACGTGAGCAGGACGCCTATTTTGCAGGCGTAAAGGCCTTCGGAGATGGCCTGGCGCTGACGGATTGCCCTGAATACGACTGGGTTGAGCAGCACGCCGCGTGGCGCGATGGATGGGTTGATGCTTCTGAGGGTACGTGCAGGGGCCGAGCCCCTGAAGAACCGATCCCGAAGATGGGGAGTTCAAAGAAAGCGCTGGCCATGAGCATCTTGATTGCGGCAGCGGCGATGATCACGCTGCTGGCCTTTGTGTAGCGCTCCAGCGTTTGAGGAAAACGTCATGGGTGTCGAAAGCACTGCTATTGAATTTAAACCGGCGATGGATCACGTCACAGATGCTTTCACTGGTGGGGCTCTGAAAGGCAAGGTTTCCCGGTGTGAAAGATGTGCCTGCTGCTATGGCCCCGATAGTGTTCAGGCGCTTCATGACCACAACAGAGGCCGGTGCATAGGCTGCGGCGCACCAATACCAGAGCTTTAATCTGAGCAACCAGCGTTCAAAGGAAAACATCATGGAATCGAGACTTTGGACGGTAGTTCGCTTTCCAGCGGGAGTCTGGAGCGGTGGCGGTAAGACGTCCGACACGGCCTACCTGGAGTGTGAGGTCTATCGAATCCCGGCTGAGAGCTTGGATAGGGCTAAGAAGAAAGCGCAGGCCGTTCGCACCCGCCTGATTAAGAAGCATAGCGAGCTGCCGACTCAAGCCGCGCCCTACACTGCAATCTGATCAAGGAATTCACCATGGCGCATTCCCAGTTCGCTTTTGACGTCGAGCTTGACGGTGAAAATTTGATCGTAGACCCAGTAGGGCTTGAGTCGCACCTTGACGCGCTCATTCGTGCGCTAGCGGAACATAACGGAAAAGAAGTCAAAGCATGCCTGCCCTCTCGAAACGTGAGAGGTAGGCGGGCATATTCGATTCTCTTCTCGGATGGCCGCCATAGCGTTGCGACCCTTGGAAATAGCGCCACAGCCTGACCGTGTGAATATCAAGGAAAACGAGCTGGTGGATGGTGGCGCAGCTGTGCTGCGGTAAAACGGGGGAAGGACGCCCCAGCTAAGCCTACACCTCGGTGCTTCCTACCCAACAGTCACCCAGGTATGCATCGGCTCCTTCAAAAACCAAATCCTCATGCCTGGCAGCAATTGCCAGTAGTCGATCATGCGTCCAGCCCGTAGCGGGTGCCGGAATGGTCTTGATCGTAGCACCGTCCAAATCCCTAATTTTGAGTGTCAGGTGCTTGGTGGCGGCGAGCAGGTCAGGCTCATTCCCACGAACGTCTGTGATGAAGTTCAAGGCCATCGTTAAAGCATCCTTTGAAGTATTCCCAATGAGCTGATGTTAAGTGTGTAGGGGGCAGCTCGCCAGCACCAGGGCAGCTTTAGGACACGCTTGAGCCGGAACATCACTGCAAGCCGGTCAGAGGCGCAGCTTTGCTGCGAAGATGGGGAAAACACAGCAGCTGCTGATTGGCCTGTTGCGGTGGTGCACCACGTGGGCTGTTCGGTCCCATTGGCTTAATTAATATCGTTCGGAGGCCTTCCATTTACCACCTAACGTATATATAATAGACACATTAACGGCAATCTCACCCAGGAGGCATCATGCAAGATTTCAGCTCTCTCACAGAACAGTTTCTGGCGGGTGGCGGGCAGATTAAGCAGTGCCTTGAAGGTGACAGCGCCGTCCGTTTCTCGCCACGCGACCTATGGTCCTGCCAGTGTGGCTGCAATGGTGACTTCACCGAACACTCCATGCGTGCCGGCGAGTCTGGCCGCGATGCTTCCGAAATCATTCGCTGAGGACGTTCGTATGGCCTGCCAGCAAGCTGTAGACGCCACTTCTGAAGGTGTCGTGAAGACTTACAACCACGCATTCACTCTCGCCTTTGAGGTGCCTGGCTCTATCTGCTCGGAGGGTGAGGACGTGACTGTGGAGCAACTGGTCGCGGCGCTTCGCAAACGCATTGATGCCCTGGTTTCCAGCGATGAACTGTTGGAGGCCATCGGCGCACCATTCGATAGCTTTTGCGAAACCGACTAAATGAAACCCGGAGGCCTGCTGGTTGATTCGGCAGGCTTCCAATCGGCAAGGGGCAGGACATGAGCCGCGATACTTCTCTCACTCAGTACCCGTTACGCAAGCCGGTTCGCACGGTGTCTGGAACCTGGCGGTTTGTGGGAGCTGAAGAGTGCCGCGATCACCTGAAAGGGTTCCGCGAAATCGCTGAGCGCAACTCAGCGCAGGCGCACTGTGCCGAAATTGAGGTCTACGCGATCTTTGATGACTGCCGCTTGCTGGTTGCCAGCATTGACCCTATGGCAGTCAGCCAGGGTACGCAGATTTTCATTCCAGACACCCCAATTAACACCGTTCACTGAGGACTATAGACATGGCAGGCATGGAAACTCCTTCAACCGTCGAGCCTCACCAAGTCACTCGGGCCGTGTTCTTGCAGCAGGCCCGCGCCATCCGACTGACCAACCACGGTCGCCGTTGGGATGTTGTGTTTAATCGCTACTCCGCTTTTTCGGATGCGGAAACTGCCGAAAGTGCGCTGATCGACGTTCACCAGGCAAGCGTAAACAACGCGCTTTATCTGAACCTTCCTGAAGTGATCAGCAACTTGGGAACTCCCCCTGCCCTTCCCCCGGTAGAGGTGCTGGCTGAGTATCCAGAAGTAGTGGCTCGGTTCCCTGGGTTGAACCTTGAGGGCAAAAGTTGGATTGATGCGCTTCCTCAGATTTCGCACCCGTATGCAGAGTACACCCTGATGGATGCGGTCAACCTGGCAACTACGTCTTGCAGGACGTTCAACCTGCCGATGCCTGCAACCCTTGCCGGGGTGCGTGATGTGATCGTAAGGATGCAGCAATCTGCATCGCATCTTTGGATGACCGGGCTGGCGGCGCTCGATGTTCTGGATGCGGCTATTGATGGTCGCGATCTGACCAAGGACTGCCGCTTGGTTTGAATCTTTAACTTGGTACTGCCGGGTAGCACCAGCGCTGCGCGGCTCACCAAAACCTCTCTGCCAGGAACTGCCATGACCCGCCATTCGCACGCCTCTTTTGTCCACCTGCAGACGCTGCTTGAGCAGGTGCCTTCGGCTACGCTGAGAAGCGGTCAGGTGGCCGGCGATAAGCCAGGCATCCTTGCAGACGAACTGCCCGTCTGCCGTATGCGTGAAGGTGCCGAAGGAGCCGCATACGCTGCGCTGATCATCGAGACGGTAAATGCCCTCCCCTCTCTGCTTAAAACGCTTGAGCAGGCCGCTGAGCCGGAACCCATGAGCAATGGTGGCGCTGCAGGTGACGATGAAAGCCCTTTGCGTCAGCAAGTGGAAACCAAAATCATGCAAACGCTGACGCTGCTGCCCGGCTTCAAACAAAGCATGACCGCTACCTGGGCAAAGCTGATCTATGCCGCCGTGGAACCTTGGCTTATCGGTGGCCGGGAGGTGCTGAGTGTAGTGCCTCAACCAGAACCCGCACCACGCCAGCAGCAGAGCCAGGGTGACGCTCAGGTCCGCCTGGATGCCGTTACGGAGTTCTGCAGTTACATGCTGGCGCAGGAAGACGCCGAGTCTCGCCCGAATGAGTATGCCTTGGAACAGTGGGTGAATGACTGGGCCAAGGCAGACCAGAAGGTGAACGCATGACGATCACCTTCACCCTCGAAGATTGTGCCGCCGAGGCCTTCCAGGCTGGCCGCATGAGTCTGCATTGCCTCCCAGCGCCAGTCGGCGTAGAGCCACCTGTACTGGCCCATACTCGCGTCGAGTTCGTGGCCAAGGCTCCCTATGGCAAACTGGTCCCGCTCGGCTTTGGCGTCATCACAGAAGTCACTCATGCTCGCCTGGACTTGATCACCGATGACGAAATCCGAGCTGCGGGCTATCCGAACTGGACGCTTTTTTCGGCAACCTGGACCGCACTGTATGGGGCCAAGGGTTTTTCTTGGGACGTAGACCCTGATGCTTGGATGATCCGCTTTTCAGTTACTGTGTAAGCCAACCAGTGTCGTTATTGCGATGCCGGTGCAGGCTACAGGCTCACCCGCCTGGCCTGAGACACCAACAAGGAGGGCGTATGCCCAAAACCCGGATTCACCTCACCCCGGCAGAAGCAGAGGCCAAGGGGCTGCTTTGCTGCAAACACCTCAAGGAGCATCACCGCCTCATGCCGGGGCTGAATACCCGCCCCGCTGGCAGCGTCTGGCAAGGTCAGGGCGCTTACTATGTGTATAACCCGGCAGAGTGCGTGCCGTGGCGCTGGGAGCCTGGCCCTGCCCAGCTCCGTCGCCAGTCTGTTGCCAGGCGCGCCCAATATCTGATTGGCGGCGATTGCCTCACGCTGGACACCGAAACCACCGGCCTCGGTGATGACGCCGAGATTTGCGAGATAACCATACTCGACGTGACCGGCGCGCCGATCCTCGACACGCTGGTACGCCCGACCCGGCCAATCCCGGTCGAGGCGACAGCGATTCACAAAATCACCGACGCCATGGTGGCCAGTGCGCCGAGCTGGCCCGAGGTGGCCGAGCAGTACGCCGCCGCCGTTGCTGGCCGAACAGTCGTTGCCTACAACGTCGCTTTTGATGAGCGCTTGCTGCGGCAGACCTACCAGATACACGGACTCACCGCGCCAGTGTTGACGACCGCTTGCGCGATGCTGATGTATGCCGAGTGGCATGGAGAGTACGACCGGAGCCGCGACCGCTGGCGATGGTTGAAGCTGATCGAGGCTGCGACCGACTGCGGCGTGGCAGAAGACGGCGCACACCGCGCCCTTGCTGACGCCCGCATGACGCTGGGTGTGCTGCGATACTTGCAGCGCCGCACGAACGGACGGCGACCGGCAGGCAGGGCCGAAAGTGGCCACCGTCCCGCAGGAGGCTTTGCCCACTGTTTTAGAATGAAACTCTATTTCAAAGAATGAGACTTTATTTGTACGGATGTTTATTCGCATCCCACACCTGTCTGCCGTGACCGCCGAGCGTGATGCGCTGCTGGCCGAACGCGAAGGCAAGGTTCTGGTGCCGGTCGAGCCGATCATCGAATGATCGCTGCGCTTGGCTTCGGTGGGGATGTTGCCCTGGCCGTATAGACGTTAAGCCAGAAGGCTAATGGTGCGATTAGCACGATACAAAGACCGAGACGCTACCGCTGATGACCGAAAACAAGCTGCTCGATCTGGATGTGCAGGATTTCAAGCGGACATAGCAGACTAGAGGCGACCTGTGGTCGGGGCGCTTCGCTTGGGCTTTAGCCCTCCCCTTATGAGCGAATCGGAAACACCTTCGCCATTCAGGACTCTCTCAGCGGGAGGTTTGGCAGATCAGGGGTATCCATCCCAATAAGCATTTTCTGTTCTGGCGGCTCTGCAGTTGGCCCAGGTTCACCATGCGGCAGCTGGAAATCACCGGGGGCAAGAACTGGAAGCTTGTTCAAAGCGCCTTCGCCAAGGCTTTCCTGGTCTGCAGACGATATAAGAACTCGGGCGCTGAAATACGCCATCTTCAGGTTCTCACGCGAGTCGGCCCAGGCTATTCGACTATTCACCACATATGCCAACGCGCCGCCGCGCTCACCGCCGATGCGGATCGTCTGAATCCATTGTTTTTTGATCAGCTCAGAAATGGCTCGCTTGGTTGTTGCGAGCGACACCCCGGAAAGCTTGGCCAAGGTCTGCTGGCTTGCAACCAGTGCGCCTCGCTCGTCCATATTGGCAACGAGAATGTGCATTAGGGCCGCAGCCCGTGGTGAATGACTGATGAGGTGTGCCCATGCCTCATGGCCTGCTCTCTCGGTCTGGACCCAAGTTCCCCGCGTTGGAGGCTGGTGAAGTTTTCTGACTTCTGCTGTGCTCATGTTCCGTATCCCTCATCCTTGGAGGATAGGCTACAGACGTGCTCGCTATCGATCAAGGATGAGCTAAGGGTGGCTCATTCTTGAGCCTGCACGGGTATCCCTTCGCTTTACTTGAGCGATAACTGTCAGATCGTAACGATAGCGCCCACGAGTGAGCTAGGGGTAGCTCAAGCGCGCTTCAGCATCACGGGGTAGCTCATCTGGTGAGCTAGGTTGGATCATCATGCTTGAGCTAGGGGTAGCTCACTGGGTGAGCTAGGGTCGATCTTCTAGTTGAGCGGAGGATAGCTCACCTATATGAGCTATCAGCGCGATGTAAGTTGTTGATTTTCAAGTAACTAATTATCGTGCTTTCTTATGATCTAGGTGAGTCTGTCCCTTTTGCGTTGCACGATACCTGCCTGCCGGCAGCGGCCAATCGTAAACGCTTGATTGCCTCCGGCAATCAACCGCTTCCGACTGGCTTGAATTCAATCCCGTTGACTAACTCGCCCACACGGTACACGACGCTTCTAAGCCTGCAGGGTTTCTAACATACCAAACACTTGCCGATTAAAGGCGACCTGTGGTCTGGCGCTTCGCTAGGGAAAAGCAGGTACTTGCCAGTAAGAACATTTCTTTCCGTAACCCGCCGCCCTGCCGGTAGCAGGGCATCCCGAGAACGCATTCAGCGAGTGCGTTGCCGAGATAACAGGGATATACCCGGAGGTAAAATGTCAGACATGCAAACGATGCGCGACATGCTGCAGGAAGCAATGGCGCTGATAGAGACTGTTGTAACGACACGGTACGACCCGCGCAAAGTGGCAGACCTGAACCGTCGCGCTTATGCGCTTATGCGCTTATGTCCCAGCAGGCCGAGCCAGCCCCGGCGCAGGATGAGCAGCAGCCGATGACGCTGGACTGGCGAATGTTCGGAGCGTGACTCCCCCAGCACCAGCACCGCGCTAAATACAGCGTTTCAACGCACGGCGGTTAGAGTCGCAGCGTTGCTGCGAGGCGGGGGAAGAGCAGCGGCTGCGCCTATCGTGGCCGTGATGGCGCGAATCTACAGACCTCTTGTGGCGCGTTAAATCGTGCATCGAATCCTTGCCACCCACACCTATCACATATATAATAGAACCATGGGAAGGCAAACCTAACAGGAGTCATCATGAACAATCTTAGCGCTCTGACCGAGCAGTTTCTCGCAAGCGGTGGCCAGATCAAGCAGTGCCTTGAGGGTGACCGCGCAGTACGCCTTGTTCCCCGCGAACTCTGGGCCTGTCAGTGCGGTTGCCATGGTGATTTCACCGATCACTCCATGCGTGCCGGCGAGTCTGGCCGCGATGCTTCCGAAATCATTCGCTGAGGACGTTCGTATGACCTGCCAGCAAGCTGAGGAAAAGGCATGAACGCAAAAGATCAAGCAAACGCCGTGTTTGAGGAATTCCGCCGCGATGCGGTGCGTGGAGCGGCCAAGATCGCCAACGGCATGCGCGGCGAAGTCAAAGCCCCCTTCAATCGCGCGGAATACAAAGTCGTTTGCGACAAAGGGCAAGTCACTTGCTACATCGACGGCAAAAAGGTTGCCAAGGTCGCCTTTATCGCCGCTTTGGCAGCCGCAATCCAGGCAGATCAAGACCGCTTTTTCGGCGCGCAGAGAGAACCGGATGAATTCGATGCCTATGCAGACGTGCCGTACAACGAAGACGGCATCAACGCGGACGGCCAGAACGTCTTCTGCCCTGGCCCCTACTGAGCTGCCGCTCGCCGCGAGAATGTCGGGCGTTACGGCCCCAAGTACAAGATCACCGCCAAGCTTGCAAAGTAGCCTGCGTAGGCACTACTGCACTGCCCCGGTAGAGCCGGGGTTCATTACAGGAGCACACCATGTACATGAATTTCAGCCCTGCTGGCCCTCACAATGAGCAGTCCTTCCGCGTTGCAGATGAAGCCGTTCATGCGCAGGAGGATTTGGAGGGTATGGTGCGCTCGGTCATCAGCGGCACCGCCTGTTCCCTTGCCATTGCTGCAGATGGCGAGGACAACGACACATCAGGCATGATCGCTGCCCTTGAGGACGGTGAGCTGCTGGCTCAGTGGTTCGGAAGCCATGGCAATGAGCATGAGAGCGAGCAGCGTGAAGCCGTCGAGGATGTTCACCATGCGCTGTCCGTCTACCTGCGTGATCGTGACCTCAAGATCACCCTCACCAGCCGCCGCAACTATCTTGGTGAAGCAAACGTTAACGGCGAGTACGACGAGTTCGAGAGTCGGGCACTTTCTCTGCTGCGCTATATCTGGCCCTTCAGCACAGTCACCCTGGCTGACACAGAGCAATTGCTAACGGTCACTCACGCAGACCCGAAATACTCGGAGCACGTCCTTGACGAGGCTACCTACACCCTCGAAAACCATATCTGGTGAGGTTGACATCCTCCCCCACCTTCGCAGTTGCTCAGGAGGGGGATTCCTTTTCAGGTGTTAAACCGATTGCTCGGCCAACAGGTTCCTGCTGCTGACGGCCTTACCGCGCCGTTCACTTCACAGGCTAACCGGGCCATGTCCGGCCCTTCGTTGCTCAGGTGTGCCTCGCCCCGGCGAAGCACGTTGATCGCACCGACCACATCCGCGTTATTCGCATAACCGCACTGCACGCACCGGAACTGTGCTTGGCTCTTGCGGTTGTCTGCACTGACGTGCTTACAGGCCGGGCAGGTGCGGCTGGTGTTATGCGGTGGCACAACAATCAGCCATCCACCGCTCCAGGCCAACTTGTAGTCCAGCTGGCGGCGGAACTCGAACCAGCCCTGGTCGAGAATTGCTTTGTTCAGGCCAGACTTGGCCCTCACATTGCGCCCTGGTTGCTCGACGGTGCCGCCTGCCGATGCGCTCATGTTGCTGACCTTCAGGTCTTCGATACAGACCATCGCGTGGTTTTTGCTGATGGTTGTGGAAGCCTTGTGAAGGTAGTCACGGCGCACATTGGCAATGCGGTGGTGGATGCGTTGGACGCGGGCCTTGGCCCGTTTCCAGTTGCTGCTGAACTTGGTTTTGCGGCTCATGGCCTGCTGCGCCTTGCGCAGCGCGTCCTGGTGACGCTTGAAGCTGTTCAGTGGTTCGTGAAACGAGCCATCGGACAGGGTGGCGAACCGCTCGATGCCCATGTCGATGCCAACGGCGGTGGCGGCTTGAGGTAAGGGGTTATCGACTTCCCGCTCAGTCTGGAAGCTGATGAACCAGTGGCCGGCCTCGAAACCCACCGTACAGTTTTTGATTTCACCCAGAATGGCGCGGGACTGGCGAAACCTGACCCAACCGATGCCAGCCGGTAGTTTCACCCGACTGCCCTGCAGGGCGCAGTATTTGGGGAAATTGACGAAGCGCACGCTGTCCCGGCTGCGGCCTTTCTTCTTGAACTGCGGCCTGCCGGCATCGGCCACCTTTTTGAAGTGGCGCTGCCAAGCCGTGTCCAGGTCTTTAAGCTTCTGCTGCAGGTTGTCGGTGTAGGCTTCTTTCAACCACTCGGTATCGGGGCTGCGCTTCCAGGCAGTGATCCACTTGGCCATGGTTTCGTAGCGAGGAACGAACTGGCCTTCGACGCTAAGCGCATCATTGCAGCGGGCCAGGGCTTGGTTCCAGACGAACCGGGCATGACCGCACAACACACGCAAGCGGGCGCTTTGCGCCTCGCTGGTGTCCAGTCGGTATTTGAAGCCTTGGCGGATGATCATGAGACAATCATAACAAATACTGTTTATCCGTACAGTGCGATAAGCGTGCGGCAATGGTGAAATCGAGCAGGGCTGATGCCCTGCGCCGCATTCACCCCACACCTCCTTCGGTGTGGGTACCCTGCGGAAAGAAGGATGGGAGCGGGCCAGTTATCACCGGGTGAGCATGTGTCGCTCCGCTAAGTGAGCGAAAATGGCTCGATGTTGGCGCTGCGGCCTGACTCTTTCGTGAGTAACGCTAACGCCCCCGGCATGAACGCTTTGGAATCGAACATGGCTGCAGACAACTGGATGGCCTCGGTGGCCCAAGCCGGATCGTCCACTGAGATTGAGGCTGGAAACCCGTTCAGCCCTCGATACTCAGCCACCATGGTGGTGCGGTTCACTCGCGTCACTTCTACCACCTGTTGGCCCGGCTCAAAGCCCTCGCTGAAGATATCCGGGACCAAGGCGGCCTGCACAAAGCTGTCGCAGGCCTCCTTCAGCTCACCAGAGACATTGCTGATGGCTAGCACTTCAACTCGTACCCCTTGGTCCTGCAGAGCGTGAACCAGTCGCACAAAGTCCCCGTCGCCGGTTACTAGAACGACACGATCCAGTCGTGATGCGTGCATCATCACGTCAACGGTCAGTTCAACATCGCAGTTACCCTTGGTGACCACGCCGCCATTGGCCTGCTGGTACGACTTGCAAGGCTTGCAATGAGTTCTGAAGCCAGCAGCACTGATCCTCGTTAAATGACGCGCATGCCAACTTGCATAGTCGGGGTTGTCTGCGGCAAGACCCTCATTGAATGCCAGGTAGGCGTGCATCTGCACCACAGGGCCGCTGGCTTCAAAGAAACGCCTGATAGCCTCATACCGGGCTTTGCGTCCGCCATTAGAGTTGAAGTTGTCGCTGTCGATATAAATTCCAGTTCGCATTGTTCTCAGGCCGTCATTGCAGGGTTGTTGGTAGCTGCGGCCATCATCTGCGGCTCGTGTGCTGCATCTGGAGCGCCGTAGCATCCAATTTGAAGTGAAGGCTTTCCCCAGGCCTTAGCGCCACAGCTGGCGCACTGGAAAGCTGTCTTGCTGACACCCTTGGTCTTTTCTCGTGGCTCGATGCCCTGTTCTTGCAGCGATTCAACTGCGACAGGCTCATATCGCTTCATTGGCGGGGGTGCGGGCTTCTGACTTTCAGGTGCTGGCGCTGGTGCCGCTGAATCAGTATCTGAAGCTAACTCTGCCACTGCCAGAACTGGTCCCGGTTCATCGTCCTGGGCATCGAGCGAGAGGCTAGTCAGCCCAAGCCCGGTAAAGGACGGCTCCATTGAAGAGTCGCCCCCCTCTCCCAGCCCCGAATCCTCGGAGCAATGCTGCGCCTGCAGGCTAGAGATTTCATCGTACTGAAATGCAGCATCCTCGCCCTGCCCGGCCACCGCCCCCTGAAGTTTCTCGGGCAACTCTCGTGGAGGGAATCGATCAACCCAAGACAGCGTGAAGGCTTCGTCCACAAGGCGCGAACACGCGATATCGAATCGCCCGCCCTCGATGACATAGGTTTGTACGTTGTCACCCACACGCCGGCCACCGGGCAGGCCTGTCGAGCTTGGCATCAAGCCGATCTGCTCGCACATATCAGCCCACTCGGTATTGCGGTATCGCCGCCTCGGTAGCTTGTCGCGCTTGGTGTTCAGGGTCTGGTCCAGGCTCACCATTTCGCGCACCAGGACGCTCAGCGTCTCGTGGATGGTTCGTACCGCGAAGTAGCTTGGATTGAGCGCGATTTCGTGGGCCTGCTGGCCCCCTACCCTGCTCTGGAACTGGTTGGCCGAGAAATAGCCGTAGGTGTCATGCTGGCGCTGCAGCGTGATGACGCAAGATGGAAGCCTGCCGTCGAACAGTTCCTGATTGAAGAACTCGTAGGCTTTTTGCAGCTCTTCGTAAACTTGCTGCGTTGGCTTGGTCATCCTCGGCCTCCTTTTGTGGATCGTACGATCCACATCTTGCGAACAGGTGTTTACCTGGGGCAGCGGAGGCTTCGCTAAAGATAACGAATCACTGCGGCTTAGCCCAGGCATGGCGTGCTTGCGCCATTCCTATGATATATATATTATGACAACTCAGCTTTTGGAATGAACGGCATGGCAACCATCGAGCAGAGCAACATCGAAGGCGTCAGCTACTACACCGTTGTCAGCCGTGGCACCCGCTACAGCCTTCGCCAACACAAGGGAGAGTGGGAGCTATATTCCAAGCGCCTTGCTTTGGGCCGCTCAAACATCGGTTCGTACCGCTTTTTCCGCTCTCTTGAAGAGGTGGAGGCCAGCGTCAAAGCCTTCTCCGGCATCAAGCTATTGCTTGGCAGCTCAGCACCAGCAGCTGCCAAGCATTGAGTCAGCCCATCCGCATCGAAGCGGATTTCTTCTGCTCAGGCGCTGGCGCTCCATTGATCTGCGCCAGCAGCTGCTCAATCGTCTTGTGCGAGTGATCCGGGTACTCGAAATCCTTGATGACGGTATTCAGTGCGTCAGCCAGGTCTTCGTTGTCATCGTACAGATGGGCAATCTGTACCTTCGGCCCGAACTGCTCGATCACCGAGAGCGCTTCGCCCCACTCCTGCTCTAGCTGCTCGAAGTCGCTCATGGAGTGAATTTTCGTACCGACAGGCAGGGTGCCAATTTTCACCGCGTACTCAGCCAGTCCAGCGATGTCCTGGGTATCTTTCATATAGCCGGCGTCAATAAGCCAGACTTCACCAAAGTCATCGGTTTCAACCTCGAAGATCGTCTGGCCATCGAAATTTCGCACGTCAGCGCTGAAGCTTCCTCGTTCATCGAGATTGATGTAGTAGCCGTAGTTGAGCGCTTTCATCGTTTCCATGGTCTTTCTCCGTTCACATGCTCATGCCGAAGGCAGGCTTGGATTTTTGAGTTACCAGCTGCGGCTCGATGGTCAGGTTCAATGCATCACCCAGCGTCTTCATCTGCTCGATTGTCGGCGGTAGGCCATTGATGTTTTCGATTTGCATGAAGTGATAGCGATTGATGTTCTGCTCGTAATACTCGCGGGTGCCAGAAGGATCAGTGCTGTATAGGCAATCTGCGTTGAACTGGGTGTAGCCGAGGTTGCGCGCCTCGCCACGGATTTCACTCAGGGTGAAGGCCTCGCTTTCCCATCGGCCCTCTTCACGCTCAGTCGTCCCGTCTTCATCGGTAGCATCGGTTGCCACGAGGTCGTATGTGGTTACCGTGTAAATCGACTGCCGGGCAGCGAAGTCGGCAGCGTTCGCAAGGATCATCTGGTCATCGAACACCAGCACCTCATGTTCGTCACCTTCAATGTCGCTCACGATTACAGAGCTGGCATTGCCCTCACGGGCCAGCCTGCCGATATCAGAGTACGAGAAAATCTGACCATCCCCTGGTGTCACCACACAGGTAGTGCTGGCGCTTTCTCCAGTACGCGAATCCTCATAGGTCAAGGTCGCCAGAAAGTTTCCAGCAGGTGTCACGCGATTGGCTTCCGTGACTACAAGTGCTGGTGCAATGAGGCCGTGAGCAAGTGAACCGTAATCGCATCCAGCTTCTTTGAATGCTACTCGCAGCGCAGTATCGATTTGATCGTTGTCGGCGTAGTCGTACAGCGGGAGGAAGTGCGACGGTTCGATGTTGTCCGGACGGGTCATGCCCACCGAGTCACCGAAACCGATACCCGCCATCCGTACAGCATCCCAGCGCAGGCGCTTCGGAGAAAGCGACATAGCCTGATACTCCAAGGCCATCGCCGGATGATCGCGCAGGTACGCCGATATATGCTGCGTCAAGGTAGCGTAGTGCTCAGGTTTGATTTTCAAAGCCCCCTCCCTTGCTCTCTAGGCGAGAGCTTTTGTCAACCAATTAAATAATGTGCTTGTCCGGTTCAGGTTGCTGACTGCCTACGCTTGGGGTTTGCCCCGCAGGTCTATAGTCGGCCTGATCCCCCTGGATGTTGCTGAGGAAGCCCCATCCCTTGGTTTTCTTGAATCGAATCAGCAGAGTCCAGGTGCCTACCTTGGCCTCGGTGATCATGTGAAAGCACTCGGGCCGAATCCAGTTACCGAATCTGATCTTGCGATCATGGGTTTTCAGTCCGGGCAGCAGGCGGCGCTCGACGTAGCCGCCCGTCAGTACCAGTGACAAAGCAGTCCAGGGGTGATCGTGCAGCTCGGTGTCTTGGTCGCGGTCAACGAAGTGGTGCAGGTAGATGGCGAGTGGTCGGGTGCGAACGAGAGAATAACGCTCAAGGTACGCCGCCTCAGTCCCATCAGGCATGCGCTTGCGTATATGCCGCACCGGCAGTCGGTAAGCCAGGCGCTGGATCGCTCGGGAGAGCATGCCGCCCCGTAGGTGCGGGGTTTTCACCTCGCAGTTGCCTTGCGTTTCGTTTTGTGGTTGCATTACAGGCATCCGAATACTCGCAACGTATGAACGAGTATCACTATACCGTGCGGAAGAGCCCAGACACAATGCGCTTTGCGCTCACTCTCCCGCATGCTGCGTTGGGATAGACCGAAAATCGGCACCTGATGCATCTTCTGAAGAAGCACCTGCTTCAGCACCCATTCGACTGAAATGGCATTGATACCCCGCGCCTTAAGCGTGGCGATCAAATGTACGCCTCTGTTTCCTAAGAGGCACCACTACTGTTTACTTATACAGGGGTTTTGCGTAGGCAAAAAAATTCCCGGTAATCTGATGCGTCTTGGCGGACAGGCTCAAATATACCGGGAGGATTTCTAGGTTCTTTCTACGTTTCGCAGTGCGAAATTTGGAAGAGCCCAGACACATTCAAATCCTCCCACAATTGCGAAATGGCGTCAACGTACATTTCGCAATTTCTCGCCTACATAGTTCCGACAAGCTATTTCGCACTGCGAAATAGCACCGACCCTCAGATTTGCCAGCTGTTTTGCCTGCCATCTAACAAGCATGGTATCGGTTGTCGATCTAAAAAATCGCGCCATCGAGCGACTGGAGGGCTATCGCGATAATGCGCGTGCCCTGCCAGCGCTCGTCCATGCCCGCTACATAAAGCCAACCCCGCTGGCGCGGCATAGACCCAAGGCGGCAGCCGGCAGTTACTCCATGCGCAAACATAAGCCTCACCAGATGCATTCGCAGCATCGAGCCAGTTGCGTCCTGGTGCTCCAGTGGCTGATCAAGCGACTGGATATAGCGACCCGGCAATGCGTCTTCGTGAATCCGAAGCACAATATACGGCGCACTATCTATATACCAGAGATAGCCCGCCATACAGGCCTGTGTGAGCGAACCGTTACTAGGGTCATGGACTCAATTACTCGTGCCCAATACGTGCTTCGCACTGTGATCGGGACAACTAATCAGCGTTACCATTACTACCTTAGTGACCAGTTATTTCGCGACCTAAAATTGGATATCAGCCTACGAGTGCTCTCTAATCGCCTCAAGGGATTGGTTACCAAGAAAGCTGCTGATGCCAACAAGGAAAAACCTCGCTCTCAAAGCTCAACGCAGTCCGCGCCAACAGGCAACACATCTCCCCAGGCATCTGCTCACCAAGCATTCAATAAGCCCGACCTGCCACAAGGCAAGCCTACTGAAGCGCAACGCGCACTGGCTGCCGAGCATTTAGCGCAGATGCGTAGACGAAAACCCCCGCCCGGCTAACGCAACCCTTCCTTTCAGCTACCGCTTATCCGGCCTTACGGTCACGGCACCCTATTGGCCGAATTATCATTTCGCAGTGCGAAATGGCTGATCATGGTCTGCTATAGCCCTCCCCTGCCCCAATTCAGGCACCAGCACTCTATTCCCGACAAACCTTAAGCGTTGTTTTCACATTTACCCACAGGGGCTCAAATAAATACTGTCACCACTTAACTCAAAAATATGTCACCTATAGTTGTGGGGTAAAAAAGAATAGGTCCCCCTCACCTGCGCAGATATCCCTCACGGACCACGCCAGACATTTTTGAATCTTCATCAAAGCAAAGCTTCAAGCAAGGGACATCAAGGCAGCCTGGATGTTTTCCAGTGATGGCGGCTTTTTGAAGTAGTGTGATCGCTGGTGAAATTCGTAGACCAGGATTGATTGCATATTAGGAGTCCACATAGAAGCTCAATGCGATGCGATGCGATGCGGAGGCCACTGATTTGTGGGTGGTGCGAGTGTGACTACCACAAGGAAGTGATGATATTTCGCTGTGCGAAATAAAGGCATGCACTCTTTGACCGCTGCGTAGCTTCGCCAGCCTCGACATGATCTATTTCGCAGTGCGAAATGAAGGAGGTGCGGCGCGCACCGTATTAGGCAGGTCATCCGCAGGGCTATGCCCCAATGCGACGGTAAGCATCAATGCTGGGCAACGTGACAGCTTGAATGGACTCAAGGGTGCCCATTTCGCAGTGCGAAATAATTCTAGGGCAAAAAAAACCGGCCATTGGCCGGTAAAGTGGGGGGTTTCCTAAAGGCTCAAAGGCGTGGGCCTCGATACGGGGGAGGGCTTTGCCTATCTTCGCTCATGGCCTGTATGGCCCTAGCCAAAACATCTGGTCCGCTTGACTGACGATCAACCTTTTCGGTCAGCTCATGCTTAATGCTGGTCTTGTCCCAATCACGCATGGTCGCTACACCCGTTGCGTGGTTTTTCAGGTCTTCAGCCAACCGCAGCTTTACATACTGTGCCAACTGCCCCAGGTCTTGCTTGGTTGCGATGCTATGGCTGGGAATGTAGTCAGTTCGCAGGCCGGCTGTCTGAACGATCTTGGCCGTAGTCGTCTGGATAGCATCAATCGAATGTTGGGCATACAGGTCTTGGTAATCCGTAATCATCCCGAACACCTTCTTCAGGCCTGCACTGTTGCCCGTCAAGGACTGTTTCACCGCAGCGTGGAATGCTTCAGAAGGCACCTTCTCCCACGATACCTGCATTTCATGCTTGTCTGCGAAAGCATCAATAAGGAATCGTGAGGCTCTTGCGTTACCGTCAGGAAATGGACTCAGGGCGTAGAGCTTGGTGTAGTAGTGCGCCAGCTTGTCAGCAAACTGGGAAACGCTCATTGACTCTGCAGGCTCAGACCGCATGGAGGTCAGCACACGACTGACCTCCATTTCCAGTAAAGAGGGTGGGGTGGTCGTCTCCGCGTAACCGTCACCGACTGTCAATTTCGCATTGCGAAATTCGCCAGCCCACGGGTACATATCGCCCAGGATGTGCTTGTGGATAGCCTTAAGATGGGCGGTATCGAAATTGCCTTCAGGGGAACCCTGAATTGCAGCCATCGTAGTGAACAACGCTTCAGCTTCACTGATGACCGCCTGATCTGTGAGCCCGAAATTGTTCTGAAGCTGCACTGCTCGAAAATTCGTATGCCCTTTCATGGGTAAACCTCAGCCAAGTTTCATGACTTTCTTGATGGTTTCTCGCGCCACTTCTGGCCGAAAGTCTCCATCAAGCGACTCAGCCAGCAGGGCGCTAAGCGCCAACTTCCCGGAATCGCTTGAAATAGTGTTGCCACTCAACGCATTGCTACCGAGGGAGGCGTGCAGCCGGCGAACATTCTGGTTTGCTTGCTCAATCAGCTCACCGTCTTTGTCTTGTTTGCTCATAGGTCAACTCCATGGGGTTGTTCAGGTCCAGAAATCCACTCCAGCATGGATTTCGCACTGCGAAATGACTGTGAATGCAAAGCGCTATGCATTTTCGCTTCGTTTTCCAATCGAGCCTTGACGGTTGGTGCGCTCCTGACAAGTGAATCAAAACACTCTGCTCGGAATCGCTTAATCGCAACTGCAGGAAGCCCTGCATGACTAGCTAGCTTTCCAAGACTGTCGCCATCAAGCATGCGCCTGGCCTCGTTCCTACAAACTAATGCCTGGTAGCCAAAATCTTTTCTGGTTCTCTCGCAGAATGACGAATCGTTATCCGTTGACCAGAAGGGGATTGGAGATAGCGCGAGACAGGTATCCAGGGAAACGATCTGATATCGGTAAGCAATCTGAGAAATTGCGCCGACGAGTGAGTCAAATATCAGCCAGCGAAGTAGGCAGTTCAGGTCAGGCTGCGGCTGGCGCATGCAGCCGCCGACCATTTCGATTAACTGCTCAATGGCTAGACGGCTGTTGATGGGATGTTCTTCGTCGTGGTTAACACCGCTGAGAGCAAGCCCGGCACCAATCAGCGACCCAATCGGCAACCTAAACTTGGAATACGCTCTCGATGAATGCTCGCTACCAATGCGTACCGCGTATTCGGTAGCAGGGTAGAGCAGATACTTGGTTCCTAATGCTCCCGCGTCAGAGCATTTCGCAGTGCGAAATGAATCATGGGATCTGTGCATGGGCAAACCGCATCCGCTCGCTACCCGTATAAGCCAGTTGTTGATGATCGACTCAAATGAATTAGCTGCGCGGCAGAGGTGAAGACTGTGCCTGTTTGTGCGTGATTGATCAGAGCTGTTTGATACCGATGAATCAATGATCCAGGTGTCAGGGAATACACCCGGCATGCGCTTGCACGTTGGTAGAGACGCAGAGCTGATGACTCCACCTGCAGAGGCGTCTCCCCGCAGCTCGATAACGCTCACTACGTCATAGGCAACAGGCATTGCCTCGTCTCCCGTACACGGTTCCTTGCGTACATGTAGACCCATTACATGGCAGCCGTCAGCCTTACTCAAGTCAGCACCCATGCTGCGCTCAATCAGACTGAACGGGTGGCTACCGAATATCTGCTGAGTTACCGCTAGTCGATTGCTCGACAACCAGCTAAACACGTCAACGCTGGGTATCTGTTCTCGGGTAAGCGGGTGGTATCCATAGAACGATCCGCTCTGGTCTGTACGAAGATAGCCAGAAAGCACGTAGCTGGGATTCAGGGGACGCCTGAACCTTGGGGCTAGCACACTGATTCGGTAGCTGACCGGCAGTGGCATCGCTTGCATTTCGCATTGCGAAATAGCTGTAGGTTGGTAGCAGTGACCAACTCCGGCCACTGCCGCCATGAAGGAGTTGCGAGTGCTGGTGCCTTTCCAGACGCGCAGCCAATCAATCATGCTGGCCTCAATACCGAATCGCTTACACCTACGCATGGAGGTATCGCAGATTCGCAGGCCGCCAACGCTAGTCTTGTGAAGCGCTTGCGCATTGAGATATTGGCGCTGTTCGTCTCCTATCACCCTCAAGCCCCAGATAGGCCAGGCGCTCAACTCGATTTCTTCAAGCCTTAGCTGATGTGACTCGATAATCAGCTTCGCCAGATCAATGTCTCCCAGTACGGCAGTCATTACGGAATCAAGAATTCCAGCACGCTCCCATGCAGCTATCCACGAGGACAGGGGTGAGTCATGCGTTAACGATTCAGCGTCCTCGGGAACGAGTAGGACTTTGCACTGCGAAACGATCAGTTGCTCATCAATACTTAGCTTTGCCGAGTCAGACGAATGAGGCTCCGAAACCAGCGGCACCAGCTTGGGTTTAGGGTTACAGGTTTTCTTGAATATCGATGGCTGCTCTGTGCTGTATATATGAACAGTGACAAAAGGCTTGGGATGATCTTGTCCAGTTGAGATCGGACATTGCTTATGTTGTGGATGGTTCGGTGGAGGCATGGCCCTTGCCTGATCAGTAGCACGATATATTGTCAATGTACCATCGTGATGATGTTGCGTCTAAATTTTGCTCGGTAGAGCTGGTCGCGGATTGCGCAGTTGTCCTGGCTACAGCGGCACCAAATCTGCGGTGCGTTGACGTGGATCGCTCTGCGGCATCAGGAAGGGCGTTGCCCACGTTAGCGGGGCTTGCCCTGGTGGCATCGCACAAGGATCGCTCTGCGGCATCAGGAAGGGCGTTGCCCACGTTAGCGGGGCTTGCCCTGGTGGCATCGCACAGGGATCGCTCTGCGGTATCAGGAAGGGCGCTGCCAAGCTACCGACCATTCACGGTCACAGTAGGATTAGATGTTGGCTCAACCCAGGATGCAGCCACCGCCATACAGTCCGATGGCTTATCTCATGTAGAAGCCGGCTACCCCATCCTTGTCCTCTTGCGCAGAGTCCGCATCGTGCATCTGCCCACCGAAAAGGTCGCCTTGTGCGAAGCGATGACGCAGAGGGTTAACCTTGCGATCCCACATCTCGATATCTTTGGCATCACCTGGCCAAGGCCTCGGTAGCACAAAGTCATATTCACGCTCACACGCCTTATCGCGGGGACCGTAGTAAACCTGATTCGTCAGCATCGAATGTCCAAGCATCGCCGCCAGCTCAAAACGTGTGAAACCAAGGCTTCTGCGCGTTTCCTCGGCAAAGATATGGCGCGCCGTGTAAATGCTCACCCCAAGAGCACTCTCGTCTCCATCTGAACCCTGCGATAGCTCAAGCTTGTCCTCGATCCCGTGATCCTTCTGTACTCGTTTCCACGCACGGCTAATGGTCATCCGAACCTTGTTGTAGAAACTGTCGAAATCGTCACCAACATGATCAACCTCGGCCATAAAGCCTTTCAGGGTTGCCTGCTGCTCACTCGGCCATTCGTCCAATACCAGATAACGCTTCTCGCGAAGAGGGTTGTCCTCACGACGATTCGTTTGCTTGAGCGTGTGCGTTTCCAAAACCGGACCTAGCGTCATCATCGTCTCTGGGTCCGTGAACGATTCAAGGTAACGAGCACTCGGCCACTCCTTCGGTCGCAAGCCAGTCATCATCGTCGCCGTGAACATGAGCGCCGCTACCGGCCCTGCACTGTAGCGTTGAGCACCCTTTGCATCAGAGCCAAGCAACTGCTCCATCAGCGCGGTGTATGCAGGCTTGTCCAAGTGAGCGAGATATCGACTGTTGGTCACGACCGATTCAACCTGCAGGGCAGCAGGACGAAATGTCTCGGCATCACGACGATCATCTGCTAACGCTTCCTCGTGCGATCCAGGGGGAGCCCAGTTACGCATCATCGACGCCTGCGGGTGACTCTCGGACTCAAAGAACGCAGCAAGCCAGCGCCGATAGCACTTAGCTGTCGTCATGCTCAATCCATGTTCTCGAACCCTACGGTTAAGCCAGCAAAGAACGTCACCCACGTCCACAACATCAGTCTGCGGCTCCGTAGATTCTCGTCGGTATGTTTGCAACAGACCTATCGCCCGGTCCTTGATCAATTCGTTGGTTTGCATCAGCCCTCCAGGTCATCAGGAACGGTGTGTAGGTGGCTTGGAATCTGGTCTGGGTTTCAGGGATTCATGGCGTCGGAAAAGACTGATCCAGGGGGCGAATCATCCCCGGTGTCGAGACGGGCACGGCGTTTGGTGTATCACCCCAAACACCCTACCCGTAATAGTCTCGCACTGATTTTTAAGCGTTCACCATGTGATACACAGCAGGCGTTCACCATGTGATACAGCGTACCCGTTCATCATGTGATACAGCAATTCTATACCGTGTGAATTTGTAGCCTTAGATGGGCTATTTCAGCGTGTGGTGTGGCTGCCGGCGTGGATGCTTGTCGCATGCCTGTGTTGCTGCTTCGCCCGGCTGGGATAGACAAGAGAAATGACGCTACTGGGTGCTTGCACACTGCGCCTTTTCAGGCGGGGGATGTGACGACTGTTTTGTAGGGCCGGGTCTAGTGCTCAGCAAAAGGTGCGAGCACCAAGGCCTGAGCGTCTGATGTGTTTGCTGTGAGGCAGTCACTGCCAGTCGCTGTCAACTACTGCCAGTCGCTGCCAGTCAATATCGGTGTATCACATGCTGAACGCCTTTTTATGGAGTGCTGGCTGATGGCAGTAGATGGCAGCCACCGCCATCTACTGGCAGTGGCTGCCATATGGCTCGTGTATCACAGCCCGCACGGCTTCTGTCGCGGTGGCAGTTGCTGGCGTTTGCTGGCAGTGGTTGACCGCCGCTGCCAGCTGCTGCCAGCTGCTGCCAGCAACTGCCAATATAGATTGCGGATTAAGCATGTACGTTTTAATATCTATGAACCGTGTATTTACTCAGGAGCAAGGTTATGGATTTTCCGGTGGCCGAAGTGGGCATTCCGGCCCATCTTGAAGCCCCCGCTGCGCTGGTCGAACTCAAAGGGCTTCGCGGTTCCAAGCCCGAGAGTGAAGATGAGAGTAGTGAGGGTGGGATTCGCTATAAGGCGATTCGGCAGGAGGGGCTGCGGGTTGGGGCTCAAACAGGCCTCGCCCATCGCTACGAAATGATCATGGAGTACATGAGCGCCGTTGAACCCAAGCTGAATGTTGTGTTCAGTTTCAACGGGTTCGTTAATGACGGACGACTTCTCGTTCCGGCAGTGACAGAGGCCCCCAACCGTTTTGTTCGTGATGAGCAAAGCGGAGAGGTGCGCGTCATCCGCAACGCCTACACAGTTGAGGAAGAGGCGCGGATCGTATCTGTTGTTCCCACCTGGCGGGATTACCTCTGGCAGGAGTACAGCTACCCTGAGAAGCCTCATAGAAGTTTGCTGCCCAGAACAGATGCCGAGGTGAAGGCATGGGAGCAGGCTATCAATGAAGGGTGGCGCGCAGGTGTCCATCAGGCAGACACCATTTATAGCGACCGGCTGGCCATGCTTACCCGTGCGGTAGAGGGACGCAATCTCTACAAAACCCTCGAAAGCAAGAATATGTTCTCGCCTGCTGCGCTGCAGGCCGTCTCTAACAGGGTCACCTTCAACGGTCGCACCATGAATGTGGGTGAGGTGATCTACACCATCAACACGCCCGGCAACTACACATCATCTGGATCGTGGAGGCCGGTATGGACGCGGTAGCCGACGAGGTAGCGGGCAGCAATTCCGCCATCCTCAGATCGCTGAGCGAGCTAGGCGCAAGCAAGGCATTGCCGGCCCCAACCTTTGAAGAGCCGGTAAAGCTGAATCTGGAATCTCTTAACCAGATGCTGGGTTTCGTACTGGAAAACGGTGTTGACGACCTGATTCTCTTGGCTGGAAATCCGTGGGCGGTGATCTGGTCTGACGAGGTGAAGGTGCCTGGTAAGCGTCCTCTCTATGTTGAAGAGCTGGAACAGTTGCTGATTGAAATGACCGGCAACCCCAACGCGCACATCGATGTTGGTCGTGCGAAGGACATTGACTTCACCTATTCACTGCGTGCGATCAGGGGGCGTAGCGTTCGCTTCCGCTGTAACGCTACGGCGTGCCTTGGCCCTAATGGACAGCGCGGCCTTGAAATAGTCATGCGTCCTACGGGGAAGGTTCCGCCGACAATGGCTGAACTCGGCGTTCCCGCGTACATCAGCGATGCGGCTCTGCCAAAGTCTGGCATCGTGTTGATTTGTGGCCCAACGGGGTCGGGTAAAACGACGCTGCTTGATTCGATCATGAGAGCCCAGGCTACGCATCCGCAGGGACGGCATATCCTGACTTACTATGCCCCAATCGAAAATGACCTGAACATCATCCCAGAGAAGACGGGCTTGATTGCTCAGTCTGAAATCGGGACGCCTGGCTATGGGGCACACCTCACGTCCTTTGCTGCTGCAACACGGAACAGCTTGCGCCGGCACCCTATGGTCATTGCCTACGGTGAGGCGCGGGATCGGGAAACCATCGAGGGTGCGGTTCTGTCGGCTATGACTGGCCACGCGACATACACCACAACCCATACCAGCAACGTCCACATGGCTATCAGCCGTATGGCGGATGCCTTTAGTGGTGCAGATAGGATTCGGATTACCAATGGGCTGATCGACAATTCACGCCTGATCGTTCATCAGCGATTGGTTCGCAAACCTAACGGCATTGGTCGGGCTCCGGTTCGGTCGGCCCTCGTTCTGACTCAGGATATTCGCAGTGAACTGCTGAGAACTCATATCGATAGCCTGCCTGCAGCCATGCTGGACGCAGTGAATCGTTATGGCATAGGTCTGCTGGCAGATGCAGAGGCGCAGTACCAGGCCGGAAACATCCATGCGGATGAACTGGCGAGCATCGAAGCTGAGATGAAATCGGAGGTGCTCTGATGCCTTTGTTCCGTGATGGCGAGACGATCATTACAGCCCACGCTTCTAAGGCATCGAAGGTAAATCTGAAGCTGTTTGAGGCGCACACCAGTGTGATGGTCCCGCTGATGATCCTGCCTGTATTGCCCTTTATGACAACTGTCAAGGTCAGCTTTGCCTGCATCCTGGTGCTGATCCTGCTGGAACGCAGAGGGTGGACGCTTGGGGTTGCCTTAAGGCGACTGCGCTCCAAGCTGGCTGGCAGATACCGCTATCGGAAAACTCGGCATGCATTCATTCGCCGCATGAAAATTGACTGAGCCGTCTAATCACAAGGAATTTAATGATGACTACTACTCCTGCAAAGAAAGCCCCGATCAAAGTGATGCCGCGCCTGGTGGCTGATGATAATGGCTATGCCGCTCACAAGATTGCATGGTTGGATCAAGAGGGTCGGATCATGGTCGGCAAAGTGCCGACACAGATTCAGGCCGGTGGTACGGGCATGAGCACGACTACGGGTGGTCGTGTAGGTGTTTACGAGGTTGATGGTGTCGAGTACCACTGCTCGGCAATCCTCGGAAATCCAATGAGCCTCCGTAACAGCGACTATCCGCTTTCGGTAGCGAACCGAGTTCTTTTCAATCACTCGCTGGCCAAGTTTGGCTTGCTGGGTATGCCTGTACGGGCTGCTGTGACCCTTCCGTTTCGCGATTATTTCAACGAAGACGGCACAATCAACGAAAAGCTGCGCAGCTCGACACAAGCCAATTTTGAAAAAAAGGATGTGAGGGCGCTTGGGTCCGAGGCTCAACCAGACGTGGTATCTGTTCGGGTATGCGCAGAAGCGCTATCGGCATGGTTCGATTGGGCGATGGAGGATGATGGCACCATGTCTCCTGCCTACAACGAACTGCATGATATGAATGGCGAAATGCTTGTGGTTGATATTGGTGGCTCGACAACTGACCTAGCATCCCTCGGTTTGGTGGACGGCGAACTGTTGATCAATCACGAAAAGTCGGGCACTGAGCGGGCCGGCGTTCTTGATGCGCTCGCAAAGCTCGAAGAGTTGGTGCGGGCTACGATGGAGCGCGAAGGTGTGACCGGAATGTCTGGCCATGACAGCAAGCTTCCTCAAAAGCTTCTGGAATTGATCATGGAGAAGGGTGCCTGCTCTTATTCGGGGCGTCAGTGGAATTTCGAGTCGGAACGCGACACAGCTTGCAAGGCAGTAGCGGAACGAGTCGTTAACTACATCAAGAGCAAAGTGGGAAATCCAGGTTCGTACTACGGGATTCAAGTAGTCGGCGGGGGCGCTATCGTTTTCCGTAAGTGGATTCAGCCCATGTTTGCGAATGCAATTTTTGGTGACGAGTTCAGCAATGCCAAAGGCGCGCTCAAGTTTCTGCGCGGGGATATTTAAGGGGAGTCTCTATGTCACGCATGATGCCCCAAGGCGTTCATAGTGAGTTTCAGGTGCGAATGTCTCTAACCGTGCGCGCTCCTGAAGGTGGCTCGCAGCGTGCAGTGCTGATGCGCAAGCTGGTAGAGGAACTGAAAGAGCGCAATGAAACAGGTCACCTGCGGGAGTGGATGATTGATGCATTGCTTGATCGCGTGGCGCGTGATTCGCTGCACGATCCAGCGCTCTACGCAGTCGTGCCGGATCATTTGTTGGAGCGTGAAGCGGCAGGGTTGAAAGCGGCGGCTAGTCAGCCGGTGGTGGGGCGGGGCGCAGGTCGAGACGTACAGCCTAGCCATGAGAAAGTGCATGCAATGGACGATTCACAGCAGAGGACGGCAGCGACAGTCAGCGCAGCGTTACCTTCCGGGCTGCGCGTGATGTAGCCTTGGAGGTAGGGTAGTTCATAAGCCGCATGGGGGACACCTCATGCGGCTTTTTGCTATTTGGCAGAATCACGAATTCACCGCATTACCATATTTAGCGATATTGGTCAACTATTTGTTTGACATGGTAAGCACGATATAGTATTATCTAATCGTGTTCAAGAGTTTCCCAAACGCCGGGAGAAAGGCAATGAAAGCAATCTCAGATGTGTTCAGCACGACTTGGTTCTTTGTGGTGGTTCTGCCGCTCCAACTCCTGCGCTCGTTGCTGCGTTATATGCTGTACGGCTTTTTCGCTAACCTGTTCGGGCGCGGTTACAAGCCGCGCAACGATCTGGTTGATGGCGTCTACAAGGCTTGCTTTGAGCTGCCTGAAGATAAGGGCGTTCGCCTGCCGTGGGTGGATACGGGGGAGAAGATGTCCAAGGTTCTGGGTTCTTCGGAACGCCTATACGCCTACATCGCGGTAGCAAATGGCTGGTTTGGTCTGGCCGAGAAAGTGACAGGTGAGGGTGGGTTCAACGAAAAACGCAGCTATCGCTATTACTACCGTCGCAGCCTGACTGGTAATTGGTTTGCTGAAATCTGGTCGATCTGGAAGTCTGCCTTCTGGGCTACTGTCCTGGGCGTGCCGTACTTCAACTGGATGCTGAACCAGCCTCGGCTTGAAAGTTCGGATCAGTACGGGCTAATTCTGCTGGTTGCAGGTCTGCTGTTGATCGTGTTCTTCCTGCCTCGTGCGATCCTGGGCCGTGGTACGCATCTGTCTGCTATCAGCCTGATCAATACGGGTAAGGGCGGCAATATGGAGTACGGCTGTGCTCAGATCATCAATTGGGTAGCTGGGCTGGGCGGTATCAGCTATGTGTGGGTTGCCTTTGGCTTGGAGTGGAATGTCGGGGCGTCCTTGGCTTTTATTGCTGATATCTTCCCGTTTGGAGCTGACAAAAGTTCTTTTGTGCCAATTGGCGAGATATATGAGAAGTCTTTAGAGATTTCTGATGTTCTTCTTGCGGCAGTTTTGATTCCTGTTATCTGGGCTGCAATGGTCCTGTTCTACATGGTAATGGTGCTGATCCCGGCATTGTTCTTCTGGTACGTGGCATTGTCCTATCATGCCGAGCGCAATGCTTATGCACAGCTTCGGGCGCTGCAGCTGAATCAGACGCAAGTGAATCTCTTTGAAGGGAGCACTTTTCAGGAAATGTCCGGTTTTACAGCACCTCAGATTGCATTCGGTGGCTTGCTGTATCTGCTGATGACGCTTGGCGTGCTAGGTCCGGTTATCCGGTCTATTTGGGGGTTTTTCTCAGGCTAACTTGACGATAAATAAAAAGCCCCGGCACTTGCCGGGGCTTTTTGTTTAGGTGGTGGTGCCTCCAGGTGTCGGGGGACCGCCTGGGTTTGTCGGTGTTGGGCTTAAACCGTCGCCAGAACCCTTCTTTTTTACCCCGCCTGCAGCGCCTTCGGTCTTGCTTACAAAGGCCGCGATATTGGTACGACCCTCTCGTTCTCCTTGGCTGTCGCCGGTAACCTCTTGTCCACCATTGATCCAGCGAAGGCCACGCTCGAAGAGTTCGGAAGGCAAGCCGAAGACTCTTACCATCACGCTATAGACGAAGATGGCTGAAATCATCAGCGATCCAAGCAGAATAAAGATGAACATGAAGCCGGATACCACTACCCCTTGCACGTAATCAAAGAACCATGACACGAGCCATGACAGGGGTTTGAGGGCTACAAAGATTGCAAAGAAGCCTGCCACTCTGAGGATCGGGTTGAGGTAGAGGCCGATCATCAGCATGTAGCCCTGACGGGTATGTTCGCTACCCCAACCGTCTTTCTCTGCTGTGCCGTGAGCCGCCATCCACATGGGCGAGACAAGCAGGCACTCGATATAGAACAGCATCCAGCTGACGACACCCATGAGCCATATAAATAGGGGGATCGTAGGAAGGACTACGCCAAGGGTAAACCCAACCACGACAAGAGCCAGGATCAGATAGTTGAGCATGTAGCTCACATCGTCCAGCACAAATGAGGTGCCCTTTGAGGTGCCTTCAGCTGCTGCTCCACCGCCCCTTGCGAACCATCCTATAACAGGAATGCCACTGACCTTATTAGTTAAGTCAGCTGCAGCCTTGCCCGCAGATTCTAGCATTCCTTGAGACATTCTGATTTTGATCGTTTTTGCCCACCAGCCGATCTCAGCCATTGTGCTCAAGCCAGAACCAAAATATTGCATGTTAATGATTAGATCGTCAGGACTGTTCTTGAATAGCATCGACTTGAGGCCAGCGGCGAAAAACTCGTAGACACCGGACTTTAAGCCATCAACCCAGCCATCTCCTTCGGAGCCGGCATCGCCAATTGCTGACAGGGAAGGTATTGAGTCAGGCTGTCCCAGTGTTTGATTGGTTACTACGGGTTGCGCTTTGGCAATGGCAGCGTGCTGTTTGATGAGCCCTTGAATTCGTGCTGAAACTTCTACAAATCGCTCGTCAGCAAGCCACTCGGCATCGACGTTGGGGCTAGTAATGGACGATCCGAATGATGCTCCGAGTTTGTTTATCTCCGATTGATTGATATTGATTTGCCAAAAGATAGTACCCAGAGCTGGCCATCCCATGGCTTTGGTCTGCTCTATCCAGCCAGCACTCTTGTCTTCTTCATTCTTGGCGTCATTGATGGTGTTTACAGCGTTGGCGATGATTCTTTGGCTTTCACTGTTGTATTCAAGAATAGCTTTTTGTGCATCAGCAGCAGCCCCGATGATTTGACCATTGAGGCTGGCAACAGCCTGTTGATAGGTGCTTTGCGCGCTTTGCCCCTGCCGTTGCAAGGCGCGCAAAGCACCTTCGTCGGCCAGGATTCTTTGGGCAATAGATGCGGCATGACCCTGCATCTTGTTGAGAAGCTCAAATTGGCCTTGGGAAATCATGGGGGGTGCGCCGTCCTTAGCAGACTGCCCGTCTCGCCAGAATTTAATATTTCCTATTCCTAATGCGTCCACTTCATAGTTGTTGTTGTGATCAATCGAGAAGGAAACGGCCCCGCAGTAATCGTTACGTGGGTTGTTCAGTTTTCCCCAAGTAGGGGCTTCGTTATAGCGGTAAGCCAATTTGGCCACGAGGTTCCCACCCTCGCGCCCTGTCGTTGGCACGATGCTAATTGTCTCTTTCCCGGTATAGGAGTTGATGTACTGCCGGCACACCTCGCTTTCAATCAGTGAGTACAGAACGGCTTTGCCATCTGGAATGCCAGGTGCTCTGTACGCGCCGAAGTCATAGAGGTAATCAAGCCCGACGCCCATCACATAGCTGCCGTGGGCGTTGCCTTTCTCTGCGATGGTCATAACACCATACTGTAGGGTGCTGTAACCGCTGCCCAAGGGGAACAGAAGAATGGTTGCGGTTGCGATGCGGATCGGTGCCCAAAATGATGATATGACCTGGCCTCCAGGCACTCCCTTGTTGGCTGTTTGTGCAATGTAAGTTGCGCCGCCGATGACCGCCAGCCACGCCATCATTGCCAGCCCAATCGCGTTGAGTGTTAGGGAGACAACGGACAGTAGCGACTTATCGCCAAAGACAGGTGTGTCGGTGCCGTGGGCGATCCAATCAAGAGCCTTTTGACCGTAGTCGGTGCTGTAGTTGAGCTGATTCAGTTGGTTGATTTGCGCAATGGTCCCCGGAGGCACAGCCGGCACTTGGGCCGCCGCAATTCCTGAAAAGATGTTCAGCACCATCGCGACGAGCAGCAATGCAAACCATGCTTTTTGGCGTCGTGATTGCATCGTCACTCTCCCTTGGATGTTGGCGGGACCGAGGCCCGCTTGGCCAACTCAGAATGAATCAGCTTGCGTGAATGATTGCTGGTCAGCGTTTTCATGGCACAAAGGACGAGCAGAGGGACACCCTGCACTAGCCATGCGTTAAACCATGTGTCGAACCGGATGCCTGCTGCTAACCCCTTAGTCATTGTGTATGCCGCCCAGAGCGTTCCTGGCACCGTGAATGCCAGAATGAAGAGGTGTGATAGGAGGGAGCGCTGCAGCACCTCCGTGTTAATTTTTTCAAGCTGGACAACTTTTTCGCTCTGCTTGCGCTCCGTGCGCAGAACCTGCCGTAGCAGCGGGAAGCTCGCCCGGTGCTTCAAAATGCGCCCCTGCCGCTTCCATGCCTCCATGCCGAGCAAAAAGCGGATTGGCTTGCGGCGTTTGCTTTCCGTGTGCCCAGGCTCATTGCTCTTCTCAGCCGGGTCTGCTGGCTGAGCTGGCATTGCCTGGTGGTGCTGGCCTGCTGAGGTGCTATCAGTCGTCACGATTTGGTCGCTCGTTGATATATGGTATAAAATTACTGTATCAACAGTTTGACTGATTTTCACACGTTTGCCAAAGGACGCATACCACATGCCTGAAGCGGTGACAGATACGACGATGGACAGGACCAGTGTCGATGCGCACTGGGCTGAGGTGAGCGCACCTTTGGCTCGACTTTTTCAGCTTATGGACAGCCGAGAGCCATGGGCAGAAGAGCCAGACGATGAATTTGTAGCCCTGCTGGATCGCTTTATTGAGCGTATCGAGCACGCCGAATTTGCTTTGGTGCTGGAGCGCGGGGAGAACGCGCTTCGCTTGGCTGAAGTGTTCTCAGTGCTGCATTCGAGCAGGTTCATGCGGCTGATCGAGCTGTTCGACCGTAAGCAGCCGGGAATCGTGTCGAGACTGCTTTTTGCCATCGCACAGCTTGGCGGGGCATCGGAACTGTTTTCTCAGTTGCTACATGAGCGTCTGCTGGCCGTACACCGTTGCGAGTTACTTGGGCAGGTTGTGTCGGTGGAGCGGACGCAGCGCATCGTGGATGACATCAAGCTGCTTCAGGGGATGATGGAATGACTCGGTTACGAACAGGCCGATGCCTGATGGCCACCGCTCTTTTGGTGGGGGCACTTAATGCTCAAGCCAACGATGAATGCGTCATAGACAAGCTCATGCGTGATAACCGCGTGGCAATGGACAAGATGGCTGTAGGTCTTTACGAGAATGGCGTGAAGAAGCCTATCCATGATGCGATTGACTCTGCCCCAGATGTTAAGGATGCCTCGTGCCTGCCAATGCTCGATCAGCTGGATACGCTGATGAGGATGCGGATTCCCTCAATCGGTGGCGCTATGGGCGGCCTTATGACGAAGATCATGGATATGGCTTGCGATATGGCTAACAGCGCTCTCGAAGGGATGGTTAACAGCGTCCAGATTGGATACAGCGATCCTTTGGGTATCGCCTCTGTGGGGATCGGCGGCACTACGGGCGGTGATGGTGGCATGCAAGTCGAAGAATACGATCTTACTGAAGTGGTCGGTGATGCGGTGATGGATAGCGCAGGTTCGGCTATCGGCGGCGCTGTTCGCGGCGGTGTTGGTGACCTTAAAAATCAGTTGCCGACAGGGCCAACCAATCGTCAGCCAAGTCTCGACAGCACAATACGACAGGAGGTGAGGGGTGCGATTAATGGCTTATAAGCAGTTTTTGGCTATGGGTGTCGTCGCTGCCTCCTGTTTGTATGGCGGGCAGGCGTCTGCAACCGGCATTCCGGTCTATTGCTACAACTGCCAAGAGGGCAGCAGTAACGCTGCTCATTCCATCCTCGACGGTATTCGTGCGCAGACGCAGGCTCTGCTTAATGGCATGGATTATGTCATGCGTACTGAGCAGGGACTTGCCACCTCCCGTGAGGTTGCTTTGGCGGTAGCAGAGCAGAAGATCAATAACAGCTACGCGATGGAGCCGTCGCTTGGGGCCAAACCCCGTGCGGCGTGCGGCCAGTTGGGTGCTGCCGCGCTGCGCAATGCTGGCGCAGCCAGCAGGGCAGCAGTGCGTGAGGTGCTGGCGAAAAATACGCAAGCGCATAACCAGCGTAATCGCGGGCTGGCACCACGGGAGCCACGACGCGATTACGCGATCATGGAAATTCTCGACCAGCTCGACAATCCCGCATCGCCTGTTAGTCCGGGGCTAGTGCTGCTCGATGAAACACCTATCGAGCCAGGGAAAGAGGCTGAATTGAAAGCTGTGATGAACTTGCTGCTCAATCCCTTCCCGGTTGAAGAGCCCAGCGCTGCTGATGTTGAGCGCATCAAGGCCAGCGGAACGCCGCAGGAGCGTGAAGACTTGGCGCGTTCTGTCGTGATGCAAAAGCGTACTGCTGTTGGTCAATACGTTTTCGACCAATCTGTCGAGCGTAACCGACAGGTGCTTGATGCCTCGAAGATCGACTACCTGATCAAGGATATCGAGAAGTTTCTTAGTGATGAGCAGAAGGCACAGCTGAAGGGTGGAAAGCTCTCTCAGCAGCAGTTGGACGAAATGATGGCAACCTATCGAGTTCGCTCGGATAAGTGGGTTGCACAGGCTGTAGCCTCGCCGTCTTCAATGAATTCGATGCGTGATCAGACGCTCATCCAAGCCGAAATCTTGAACCAGCTCTGGGAGCTGAATCAGACCAACCGTCAAATTGCAAAATTGATGGCTGCAGATTCTGTTCGTGAGGTGAGTCAGGCAGGTCTACAGTCGCGATAGGAGTTTTTGTATGCCATTACAGAACAATGCCGAGCTTATTGATCAGCCAGTTGCGAATGATGGGGCTGATGAATTTGGTGACTTCTTGATATCCCAAATGCAGCAGATACAGGAAGCTGTAAATACCTCTGAATCGTCGCGGTTAGCGTCGGAGGACACTGAGCCGGCAGATGCTGCCTCTTCGGTTTCACCTGACCTCCAGGATGATCAGGTAGCTGAGTCGGATGATGTTCTGCCCGAAGATGCTTTTTTGTCAGATGACGAATCGGAGCAGCATATTAAGGCTCACAACGACGCTCTTGATGATTCCGTTGCTTCTCCGTCAGTGGCTGCCGAGAGCGGCGAAGCCTTAGATGAGGCAGGCAATGATGCCTCCCAGCTTGATACACCTTTCCTGGGCTTCTCTTCTGCCCGTGAGCTGATGGGGAAGGGCGGCAGCCTCGACATGGCGATGAGTGGTTTACGCAAGCCGCCCGTTCTGGATAACGAGCCTGTGGCCGATCCTGCCCATCGGCAGACCGTCGAGATGAATGCGGCTAGTGCCGCCCTGATGATGGGCGGTGCTGGACTTATGAAGATCGGCCAGATTGTAGGTAAGGGGGTTGGCTCTAGTGTTGGCGCAGTTGGATCGGGACTGTCGCGTTGGCAAATTCAGAAAGCAGAGAAGGAGATGAATACATCGCTTTCGGTGCTTTCTGCGGGGCTTGAAAATCTGCGTCATAAAGGGCTGGGGCAGCTCGATGACAAGGGGGTCGGGCTGGCTGAGCGGCAGGAAATGGCCAAGCAGTTTTTTGCAAGTCCAGGTAACGGCGTACTGCTTGAGCAATTGTTTGCCGACGCTGATCGCTTGAAGCACAAGGCTCGTGTTCTTCTTGAAAAGAGCGTCAAGGATGATAGCTCTGCTGATGCTGTGGCTGAGCATGTACTGGAGCCGCTGCGCCGACTCACGGATAAGAATGAGCAGATGATGGAGTCGTTGAAACTCGGGGATGAAACGCTCCTGGATCGAATGGATAGCGCGATGAATAGCCTATTCAGCATGCTCAAAAACATGCTCCAGAAGCTGGCTGACACGTTTGGGCTCGGTAAGGGCGAAAAGCCAGAGGCCTCGGCTGCAAAACCCGGCCCCGCAATGTGTTGATGCGGTTTTTGTAATTTACTGTTGAGAGGGTGGACCAATGGATTCACTACCCAGTGTGTGGGGGCAACACGATCAGGCGCTGATTGACCCGATGCTTGTCAGGGGAAAGCTGCTTACCTCCATCATGGACGCACCCGGCGACTGGGATGGCCGTCTGTCTGCCTTGGGTTTTAGAAGGACCACTACGGGGTGGATTAAGCTTGGTACTTTGCAGCCGGCAGAGTTCTCATATCTCTCTCCTGATATTGATCTGATTGGACTCCGGCCTGAAAGCATCCTTGAGGCAGTAGAGGTAGAGCCGGACCCGGTGCCTCTGGACGTTAAGGACACTCTGCTGCGTCTATGGCAACGCCAGCTGGCAACGGTGATGGTTGCCCTGAGCATGGAGCATGAAACCAGCCATACCAGGGCGCAGGCGTGGTCGTTTGTAGAAGCTGCTTTGGCCGGGGAGGTGACGCCGGAAACTGAAACCCTCTATGGTCTGACGCTTACCAAACTGCACCGGGACATGGGCGGCTTGTCGGCTGACGCGCAGCTTTTCGCGGACGAGCTGGGATGGAAAAAGCCGGCAGCAACCAGTAAGAAATCTCCTGACAAGGTGCTGTTCAGCAAAGGTGAGTCCATTGAGTGGATGGACTCGGAGGGTGTTCTTCACGCGGGCAGGGTTGCGAGAAAGGTCGGCGTCAGTGATCCGGGGTGCTGGGTATACCAATCGCCGCGCTGGGTCGGTGGTTATTCATTCTCTAGCCCGCAATGGGTATCGCGCAGCCAACTCTACTTCGCAAATGCTGCTCAAGACTGGCTGAATGAGCAGGTTATTGCGGACATCATCGCGCCCGCCGTCGCGCCTGAATCTGCCCCTGTTGTTGGCGCTGACTTGCTGCTCGACTTCACTGACTCTCAAATGAAGGTTCTCAACCGCTTTATCGCCGGAACCCAAGCGTTCCCGCCAGTTGGCGGAGTTGAGTCACTGTTTGAAGATTTTCAGCAGCACGACTCGTGGCATGAGGAAGCGGCAGAGGTGTATTCGGCAGATAATCTGGTTTGGCTCAAGCAGCTTGAGCAACAGCTTGCCGATGCCAGTCGCTTGATCTATGGGGATTCATCCCTGCTCCGCTTTGTTATTAATGACGGTATGTTGGATGAGGGCGGCAAGCTGGTGCGCCAGCCGTGCTTGGAGGTAAGCGCCAATCTAGCGACTCTGCGCGAGATTGGCCGTAGTAATCGGCACTCTGCGCAAGTTGTAATTAACGGCAGGTTGGCCATTGGGGACGCGGCCCGCGCTGTAGAGCAGCTGCGGGCCAACGATGAGGTCACGATCCGTAAAAGCAGCGCAAAGCTTGCTGAGCTTGCAGGCCAGCCAGGCAGGCATTTGGCTTTGGCTAGCGATTTTCATGGGTTGCCAACACTCTGGTCGAAGGTTTCAGCGTTTTATGAAGGGCATGTTTCGGCTGATGATGTGATTCGCCTTCAGTCGGTGGCGATGCGCGGGAGTGCGGATATGTTGCATCGCCCGCACGGGAAGGAGCTGCTTTCTGCCCTTGAGGGCTATCTGTATGCAGCCCCCCAAGAAGGGGCACCTCTGGAAGAGCTGGTCGTTTCGCTCAAGGATGTGTCTTGCGCATTAGTGGATTTTGAGGATGTTGCAAAGGCATTGGCGGCGAGAGCAGCTGTCAATATCGACTGGATCAATGATGTGCCAACATTTCCTGCACAGTTCTATGAAGCCTCGGTAATGAGCCCGCAGCGGGTTTCGTTCACGTTCCCGCCTGCTATAAGCCATCGTAAAAGGGGCAGTTTCACGGAGGCCGACACTCGGCACCTTGTGACCACACAGGAGCAGGCGATTACTCACTATCTCACTTTGCTTGACGAAATCGCACCGTTGGCAGAAGTGGCGAGCCAGGACAAGATCGACGCACTGAAAAAGATTGCGAGCGAATATCCCTTGTATCAGCGTGTGCTTGCGGTCCCTCGACTTCTGGCGGCGCTGCCCGGCGACGAGCTGCGCCAGCGGGTGAAGGCTCAGGTCTACATGCAAGAAGCAAAGCGTGTGGGCCAGATGAGTGAGGCGGGGCAAGAGCGGATGTTCTCGCAGATTGCTGACTCGCTGCGAGCAGATAACTCACAGGGAGCTGTGACGCTATTTAGTACGTCGCGGGGTGGGTTCCGGTGGCGTGTGCGCGATGTGCCCATAACCGCAGAAACCCTTGTTCAGACACGCCAGGCTACGCTCGACAGTGCAATGCTGAAGCTGAAGAGCACTGTCAGGGCGAGAGGGGTCGGATTCGTCGTAGACGGTATCGCCATTGCTGATCCAGAGCTTGCAGAGCTGCTAAATGGCGATGGTCCAGCGCAGCTGAAAGAGGTCGCTAAGTCGCCACAAGAAGGCTATCAGGATACGGGTGTGGTGGCTGGTTGGGCGATGAAGGATATTCGCGGAATGCGGCGAGTAGACCTGCTGGATGCTTCCGACCAGATGAGTGATCAGCAAAAGGCAAAGTACCTGACTCGGGAACTGATTTGGCCGCGTAAAAGCTTTGAAGAAATGAAGGAGGCCGGGGTTGATCTTCGTACAGCCTATGCCTTTGACACGCTCTGGAAGGCGCTACCAAAAGCGCCGCTTACCAGTACGCGCCAGCACGTCAGCGCCTTTATCACGGTCATCACCGGCATGAAGGATGCTGTGGAACCGCTGCTACAGCTTCCATTTGAATCCAGTGAGGGTGTTACAGGCTTCTCTCAAGCAGTAAAGATGGCCACCCAGACGCTGTGGAATGACGAGCTGGATGATGCTGCGCAGCGGGTGTATCGCGCAGATGTATACGTGCGCGGTTACGGACGAGGCCTGTCTTGGCACTCCTATTCGCCAGCCTCATCGTACAAATTCATGCGGGTACTGGATGAGCTGTCCTGGTCTGATGTTTTGAAGACCAAGAAATCGAAAGCGGCGGTGACTAATTCCAGTCGGGTGGTGAGGGGTGAGCTTGTTCGCAGGGGGCCGGATTACCGCGATGGTAAATCCGTATCTGGCGAAGACTTCATTCGCACCTTTGGTTTTTCCGGTGTCGAGTACGGCAACTGGACGAATCAGAAGGAGCGCGAGAAGCACCTAAATCTGGCCTATGACAGCATGATGGACTTTGTTCGCGTGATGGGCTGGGAACCGATGACGCTAAGCCTGGGCGGCAAACTCGGCTTGTGTATTGGTTCGCGGGGCCGAGGCGGGAGCAGGGCTGCCAATGCTCACTTTGAGCCGGTCAACATGGCAATCAACCTTACCCGAATGCGCGGCGATGGCGCGCTGGCACATGAATACTTCCACGCAGTCGCTAACCACTATGGTCGCCTGGCAACGGGGTCTCCCGTCGATATGACGGACACGTTCGGTTATGTGCTTCAGAATGAGGGAGATGTTCCCCCACCCAGCCGCACAGGGCTTAGGCCAGAAATGCAGAGGGCATTTCATGACCTGATGGTTGCAATCATGCGCAGTCCATCGAATCCAGATGAGCATACGGATATCAGTACCTACACCAAGCGCAGCGATATGTTGGTAGCGTCAATGGCGCTTGATGACGGGAAAAAGCAATACTGGGGTTCACCCTGTGAAATGTTCGCTCGCTCTATGGAGATTTGGTTCAAGGACAGGCTGAGTGATGCCGGCGAGCAGAATGACTACCTTGTCCGGGTGGATAAGGATGCTGGCTCTAATGCGGTTTACCCTGATACGGAGCACCTGAATCGGATCAACCATTTTGTTTCGCCGTGGCTTGATTCCATTAAACAGGAGGTTGCCAAGGTCGCGCACCCGTTCCTGGGGCAGATTGAAATGCCGATCCTCAATACAGAAATGCGCAGCGTAATGCCGTTGACACCAGAGCTACTGGCTGAGCTTGCAACAAGCGAAATGGATCGTTTGTTTCGTGCCTGTTCCCCTGATCTGCTGCTGCTCGATGATCCTGTTTACCGAGCGGGCATGTACGACCTAAGCCGTGATCTGATCATTCTGAACGCACGGCATGCCGACAAGGGGACTTTCTATCATGAGGCGTGGCATGCCTGCCACGGCAAGCTGCTGACGAGCGAAGAGCGGTTTGGCTTGTCTCGGGTTTTCGATACACAAGGGCCATTGGCTGATCGTGTTGAAAAGCTCCTGCGTGACCAAGGTGCCTCAAATGACGTGATTGAGCACATGCGTAGCGACACTCAGGAGGTCCAAGCTTATGCCTTCCAGCTATGGCAGGATGGGCGATTCGCCTTTGATGATGAGGACGCTTTGAGCGGCAAGGCCTTTTACCGAGTTGGCACGTTTGTCGAGGGTGTTACCGGCGTTGGGGCATATTTTGGGGAGCAGGAAGCAGAGCGGTTGTTCACTCGGTTTATGTCGGGTGAACTGGCAGAGCGCGCCGCGCTAAAACATTCCCATGACAACGATCCGTCTTGGGATAGCGATAATGTTCTGTACTGGGATGCGCCTGTGGTGCATGAAGCTGTTGAGGATCGGCGGTCAATGGCTATGTCGGGTATGCGATAGGTTTTGGCATCCTCCCCCACCTTCGCAGTTGCTCAGGAGGTGCTTCCGTTTAGCAGGCTTTAAAAGGGCTCCACCCATGCCCCGGAATTGGGTGGAGCAGCTTATTTGACATCCTCCCTGCCTCTTAGCTCAAGCTCAGAGTCCTTCCCAGTCTGTCGCTGATGGAAGACCGCTGATTACCTCTACCCCCCCTCTAGACTTCTTGAATACCACCAGTGGTGTACCAATGCGGTTGTTGGTTTTGGCCAGCTCTATGAATAAGCCTGCAGCAGGCTTGACGGCTCCATAGTCTTCTTCGGTGAGTGCCCTAACTGCAGCCTCGGCCTCAGCTCCCGCCCACTTGCCCTGCATCATCGTTGCAAACAGCTCGGCGGCTCGTTCGGGGTTTACCGCCAGCTCTTTCAGGACAAGGGCAGACATGGCCCAGCTGCCTTCATTTAGGAACATTGGTATCCAGTTGAAGCGAATGCCGTGCTTGGCGCTCAGCTCTTCGCTGTCTTGGTGAAGCTTCTTGCAGAAGCCGCACAAGGGGTCCACGAGAACATGAACGATCTTTTCACCCTCGCCAGTCATAAGGCTGGGTAGGCTTTCCATTTTGGCAATCAGCCGTAGGCGCATATCTTCGACGGTTGGGATATCCGACGTACTGGTTGGGGCTGGGAAGCTGCCCGCAAGCTGGTTGGTATATTCGTTTTCAGTAGGCTTTGGCTGTATTGGTTGGGATTGGGCGACGGGGCCAGAAGCCATGATGGATTTGATGACTTCGTTCTGTTCTTCCAAGGCCTTTTCAATATCTGCACTTGGAGCCTCTACGGCGACTCTACTGCGCTTATCCATAAGCGGCCCATTGAGAAAGCTGTGTCCTCCTGGGAGCACGTAGACGAATCCTCGGGTTCCTGGTTTTTCTGCATCAGCGAGCATTTCCACTTCAAGAAGGCAGCTTGATTTAATAGCATCGAATGATAGTGGTTCTGCGCTAATGATCGAGGCCTTGGGGAAGAGGCGAGTGAGCAGGGAGTGAGCCTGGTCTTCTGTGGCGATGTTGCTGCATGAGGCGTCAGCGTTCAGGGCTGTCTCAACGCGCTCCCCGCCCCCCACGCGCTGGGCGAAGAAATACCCAGCCCCTGCTAGAACCGTCACGGCTCCTGCTATGAAGATGGCAATGGGGAAAATGGGGAACGAGCTATTTTTTCGCATGATTTTCGCCTCTGAATAATATCGTACAATGATAGTACACCAAACTGATAAACCCTGCTACGATGTGTGGCACATTGGAGGGGGTCATGCTGTTACGCGATTTTGTAAGTCGGCTGCCTTATGGCGAGAGAAGGCTGTTCCGCCAGAGGATGGCCAGTGAGCATCAGGTTTCCGTCTCTCTCGTCAGGATGTGGGAAAACCACCCGGCACCGGATGATTGGTCGGTTGAAAAGAGGCGCGCACAGGTGCGCAAGCATCCGGCAGCTTTGGCGTCGATTGAGATAACAGAGCAGCTAACCGGCAATGAAGTGACCCGATACGACTTGCGGCCAGAGTGTTGGGTGTCGCCAAGTTTGACGATGACTGGAGTGAGTGATGGCTAAGCAGCAGAACAAGGCGGCTGCGCCGGGCAAGAAAGAGGCTGCGCCTGATGTTATGGATATGCATGGCGTATCGGCACTCATCCGGCTTGGCGTTAATGCTGCCGATGAGCGGAAGGCCAAGAACAGAATCATCCTGTTCTTGTGCGTTGCGCTCACTTTTTCGCTTGGATGGAATGCCGTTCAGTCGTTAACCCGGCCTGAGCCAAAGTTACTTGGCGAAACCCCGGATGGGCGTATCCGTCCTTTGCCTTTGCTGAGTGCCCCGATCTTCAATGCCAAGGAAATTCTCGGCTGGGCAGAGAAGTGCGTAACCAATATCTACAAGCTTTCTTATGTGGACTGGGAAACTCAGATCGCTAACGAAACGCAGTGCCTCTCTGACAAGTCGCGGGAGGGGTTCGTGGGGTCGCTGCGAAAGATTGGAGTCTTTCAATACCTGAACCCGGAAAAGCAGGGAACGATTTACGCGATCCCAAGGCAGCCGATTCTCAAGCATAGCGCTTTGGGAGAGGGGGGATATCACCAGTGGGTCGTGGAGGTTCCGTACCGGATTGCTGTCGATGGCAAGCAGCGCGGCTCCCTTGAAGTGGTAATGACGATGCGTATCCGCAGGGTGAGTTTGACGCTACGTGATGATGGGATTTGGGTTGATGAGTACATTGTTGCGCCCCGGCGCGCCGGGGGGGCTTGATTATGAATCCGCTTCAGTCAAGCGTTTTAGTTTCATTGCTTGCAATGCTTCCTTTGGTGGTCGCAGCCGATCAGCTGCCGATTGAATTGCGGACCAAACAGCTTCTACAGGCTGACCCGAAGACCATTCTGAAGCTTCGCGAGGATATCCAGCGCTTTTCGGCAGCAAAGCAGGCTCCGGTCGGTGGCGATTTCGAGCCTGACATACCTCAGCAGGTGCTGGATATTGAGGATTTGTTTGAAATTACTCTTCAGCCAGATCAGCGGGCTCCGCAGGTTTTTATCGCAAGGTTTCAGAGTACGGCAGTGAGTTTTGTCGATGCTTATGGAAATCCTTGGCCCATCCGCAAGATCAGCAATTTTCTGAGTGGCCTTGTACTGATAGAGCGGGCGGTGACTCAAGAGTCATCCGGTAGCGGTGAGGGCGAAGAGAGTGCAGGTGGCGCTACAAGCTTGAACGATCCCCAGGCTGGCTCTTTCACCATGACGGCACTGAAGCATGGTGTGGTTGGGAATATTACGGTTTACCTGCATGGGCTATCTACGCCTATTACCGTTCTGCTGGTGGCCAAGCCATCCATGTACCACCGTTCTGCAACGCTCAGGGTGAGCGATGTGGGACCGCAGACCAGCAAGTCGCAGCTGTACCAGAACACTGGCGTTCGAGTTGGTACTGAAGCTGACGTTGATCTGAATAACGCTCTGTATGGCGTAAGCCCAGTGGGCAGCGAAGAAATGGTTCTGCAGGGGGCTGAAGGCAAAGCCTGGATTAAAGGTGACCATTTATACCTACAGACACCCATCGCTGTATTCAGTCCGGAAATTCTGGGTACGTCTCCAGGTAATGGCAAGTTCAGGGCTTACAAATTGCCCAAGACAACAACGGTTATGGGCACTAACGAGGACGGTCAAACGGTGACCTTGCGAATTGCAAGGCATCCTGCTGCTGCGATCTATGAACAGTCATCATTGAACACGGGTGGTTACTAATGGATAACAACATCAGTGATGACGATCTTAACTTGAGCGTAGATAACAGCGATAGGCTTGGCGATCAGGGTTACGGCCAACAGACGTATGCGGCTCCAGTTCGAGGTTCCGCTGGCGTAAAGGCCGTCTTCAATCCTGAAAATAGGAAGCGTCTACTCCTTTATGTTGGCTGCGGTGTATTGCTGCTGGCAGGTCTTGTTTGGGTGTTTTTCTCTATTGACGAGCAGCAGGTGGTCCAGGGTGGCGGGGGCAAAGTACAAACTGCTGGCGTTCAAACCAGGGCTAATACAGAACCCAGTTTCATTCAGCGTGAAGAGGCTGAATATTACAACGATGTGGTACTACCACAGCAGCAGTTAAATGATCCCGCTGCTCACCCCGTAATACTTACCGAGCCAGAGGCTGTTAACCCGTTTGAGGAAAAGGCGCGTCCTAAGCGTGCTGGGCGGGTAAGCGAGATTGGTATGGGGGGCGATGATCGGGTAGATGTAACTGTTTCTCAGGAGACGCCGGTTGATTACAAAGGCATGGACGACCTTATCAAGGATTTGATTGCGCATGAAGGAAGCAATATCCCTGCTTCTTATAGTGTTGAGTGGTCTTACAGCAAGGTGGCTAAGCCAGCTAGTGCAGTCGCGGCGCAGTCCGCGAATGCTTCTCAGCAGGGAGAGGCGGCACAGGGTCAGAAAGCATGTGCAAACCCTATAACCCGTGCAGCGACAATGTATATGGCTACGGCTGATTTGGCCCTTAATAGTGATGTAGGGGGGCCTGTTGCATTAACCATCAGGAATGGACGGCTTAGCGGGTCTCAGTTGGTTGGTTCATTTGAACGGAAAGACGAATTCCTGCGTATGGAGTTGAATAAGCTGGTAACTCGTCAGAATACACTTCCGGTTTCTGCAATTGGACTTGATATGAGTACGACGCTCAACGCTGTACAGGGTGAAGTGGACAGCCACATTATGTATCGCTATGGATGGTGGGGGCTTGGAACTGCTTTGAAAGCCATCGGCAAGGCTGCCGAAATGAATGCCGATAGCCAAGTAACTGTTACCAACGGTGCAGTTGTAGAGTCAACTGCAAGTAATTCGTCGCGTGAAATAAAGATGGCCCTTGGCTCTTTGGGTGAGGATATGGGGAGCACCTTTCAAGATCGCATAAATAGACCCATCACGGTGAGCTTGAAGGTGGGTGACGAAATAGGTGTATTTTTCCTTGATGACGTTTGCCTGCCTTCTGGCAGTAGCAGCGGATACTGAGGCTTGAGGTTAGTATGACTGACAACCACAAATTTCATGCAGGCAGCGAAATGGGCAAACAAGACGATACTTCTGGGGATGAGAAGTTTGACTTTGAACTGAGTGATGCTGACTTAAATCGTATGTCCTCTGACGAGGATGCTGAATCAGCCATGGCTGAGCCGGAACCATTCAGTGCGCTTGGCTACGAGGCCGAAAGTTCACCTGAGCCGACTATGACGGATTTTGGAGGCCATAATAATGATGCGCAGGAGGTGGCGAAGAAGAGTGGCCTGTGGAAAATAATTCTTATTGGTGGCTTGGTTGGTTTTTTCATCCTCGCTCTATTTGTCTATTTTGCAATGAGCATTCTCGGTAGTGGATCGGAGAACACTGGCCCAGCACAGTCACGATCTTTGTCGGCGAATGATTTGTCTTTGTCGCCAGCCCCTGTCGCTGACGGTGGAAATAGCTTCCCCGTATCAGCAGTGCCGGTTGATGTGGCAGCGTTGGATGCAGCTTTGAATGGACCAGCGATTAGTGTCCCAGCGCCAGCGGTTACCGAGAGTGTTGTTGAACCTCGTGCAAATACCACCTTTGATGCCTTCGGTGACCAGAGTAAAAATCTGGTTGTTACCTACGGGGCAGAATCGCTGAAGGATGAGCCTATTCCAGCGAATTCGCTTGCTGTCATTCAAGAGCAGGAGCTGCGGCAGGTAACTGATGAAGAGCGCTTGTATGACAGCCTACTGTCTTCTGTAGATGGAATGGATGTTCCGCCAGAGGCGATAAAGATTGATCAGAGTGTTATCAGTCGAACTCTTGAGTCGCAGCGTCTTGGCGCTCTTGAATCGGATTTGAAGGCAGCGCGGCAGTCCATCGCATCTATGAGCGGAGCAGTTGATAGTATTCGCTCCCAGGTCGCAGGTTTTGCACAGGTTATCGAAAAGAACTCTTCTGATCAGGCCGCTGTAACAGCGAGCATCGCCCAGCTGACTGAAGAATTGAAAAAGGCATCAGCTAGCCAAGATAAGGAAATTAAGGCGCTCCGCGATGCAGTTGCAAAAGCTCAATCGCGTGCTGATCAGGCAGCCGTTCAAGCCGGCGAGGCAAAAAAGGTCGCGCAAACGCCGAAGGTCGAGCGTCCAGCACCTGTCGCCAAGGTGGTTCAGGCAAGCCAGCGCCAGCCAGCGCCTGCAACACTCCAGCCTGCACAGGCAGCACCTGCAGTCGCGCCAACACGGGTATTCAGCGATGCACACACTCCACCCACTGTTCAGGCCACTACTACAGACAGTAGTCATTTCTCGGCCCCTGCTCAGTGCGACGGAAACCGTATCTCATCAGTCTGGCGCGTGAAAGGTGTAAACAATCATTCCGCTTACATTGTTCGCAGTCAGGATCAGGAAGGCCTTTACCTAAAGCTTGGCTTGGATGTTCCAGGTTATGGACAGGTTCTTAGTTTTGATGCTGCTAATCGTGCCGTTTGCACCACTGCAGGTTTGATCCGCCGATAGGTGATTTTTATGGAATATGGTCTGGTCGGCACTTTGGCGACAGTTCTTGATCTGCTGAGCGGTAACGTACAATTAATCGATTCTGCCTTTTCATGGGGTTCGATTAGCGTTGCCGGTGGCGCAGGTCAAGGGGCTGCTTCTAGCCTCGCAGGGTTAGGCAAAGGTATTGCTGATGTTTTCATAAATATGAGTTCTGAGTACCCAGCAATACTTGACGCTCTGTTGTTTGTATTTGCTGGCGCAGGGGTGATCATATCTGCGACCGCAGCATTTGAAGTGGTTAAGATGGGTCGCCGGGATTCAATGAATTATTCTCCTGGTGCATCTGTATGGTGGAAGATGGTGGCAGGCGTTAGCCTGGTCGATTTGGCCTTTTGGGCTAAGGTTTGGACCTCTTCGCTGTGGTCGTATTCCGATCCGCTTGATCTAGCCGGTTATGCTGCTGGACAGGGGGAGGACTACTCAAAGACTGCAATTATGGCTGCGCTGGGTATTACAGTGATCGCTGGATATATCGTATTGGCGCGTGCTTATTTTGCTACGGCGCGCCTCGGTTACCTGAGTCCCGAGGCTCGGGGTGATGTAATCAGTGGCATAGTTTCAAGGGTGATAGCGGGCAGTCTTATGATTGCGTCGTTGCATGTTGCTAAAGCACTTGAGGGGTCAACCGGATTCGACTGGTTGCCGGTTTAATAACGTGGGGGAAACTAATATGAATCGTTCGCTTCAAGCTGAAATCTATACGTCCTTAAATCGTCTGCTTGCCCGGCTTAAAATTGGCCTGAAGGTTACCTTCATGGCATCGCCTGTGCTGGTGATGTCTACACCTGCTCACGCACTAAAACTGTCGAATCTGTCGGACGGTTGGAAAAGCGAAATGGCGGCTATTGCGCCGGTCGTCTTGCTGGGGATTATGGCTATTGGTATTTGCTTGGCAGGCTGGGCGGCTATTAGCGGCGTCATTGCCAAGAAGAACCAGGAACCCTTGCGTTGGCAATTGTTTGGTGTGATTGGTGGTGCAGTTGCTATCACGATCCCGGCACTGCTGCTTGCCTTTGCTGGTTCTCTTTCTGATGGTAATGACAATGCGGGATCGGTGCTTAACGACCTCCAGATTGATTACTGATTAGGGTGATGTATGGCTGAGGTGTGTGCCGGTACAGTTTCAGATGCTTTGCTCTTCGGAAAGCTGATGAATAGGGGTTGGTATTCCCATCCCAAGCTTCGTGAACCGGGAATGCACATTCTCAGCCGTGCTGATTTCAAATGCGCGTCATGCGGATTTAGAAGTCAACCTTCAAAGCAGGTGTTGCACGGTTACATGCTTCCTGTAGATCGTCGTCATCCTGGCTTGATCGCGTTGTCTCACAAAGGCGAATGTCTCTGCCCTCTTTGTGCTTCGGCGCTAGGTTTGAATTGGTCAGTGGTGGGCTTGGTACAGTCGGATCGTCAGGTACTGGCTCCTGGAATGCTTATCGCTCAGCCTGCATTAAGCCAGGTCGAGATAAATAGAATTGCGTTGCATGTAATAAGTGCATCCGCCACACCCGATAGCGGCTCTCCTATCGCTTCTGCGGCACGGGATATTGACGCTGCGATGACAGCTTTGAATCAAGAGCTTGGTACATCCATTCCGTTCTATAGAGGCAAGGATTCTGATTTTGCGCGTGCTCTTGCTTTGATACCTCCAGAGCTATATGAGCAGCGTCAGTCCATTCTCGGTCACCTCCGATGGTGGCCCAATGTACGTTTTTGGCGTCAACAAGGAACGTACTGGATGCAGTCAACCTACGCAGCCTTGCAAGCCTCGGATAACGACTTACAAGAGGTACTAGCCAAATGAAGGCCATGCCCAAGATTGGTGTTGCGCTATATTCGGATGGCTCTCCATTCTCGCGTGAGGGGAATGTTGCCTGCGAGTTCAGAAAGGAGCCTTTCTCTTTCGGTACTACGAGTGATCTGCCAGGGCAAACACTGTGGATTACGAACGCTACCCTCAATGATCTTATTGAGGCTGGGCTGCATAAAAACCCTAAGATTGCTCACGAAGGTTATTACCGTTCTCGCTTATCGCAGATAGGGCAAGAGCTTGGAATAGCGAAGCTTCCCATTGATCAGCAAGCGCCATTGCTTGCTGAAATTCTTGGCAACGCCGCAGAAATGGCGCGGGTTCAATTTGGCCTGACTCAGTATCCAAGTAATGGGCTCGCTCAAGCCGTTGGTCAGTTGCACGGGCAGAACGAGCCAGCTAACGGCACGGCGCTTCTCCAAGTGGCTGAGCAGGCGTGTCAACGTTATACGGCCTGTGAGCGTGAGCGCCGATATGACAAGGCGGATGTGTTTTCGTTTTGGTTACCCAGGTATCAATGGGCCAATGAGCTTATGAGGGAACCGCTTCCTGTCAGCGATACAATCAATGCAATACCTGCACATGCCTTACCAGGGATGGGGCGGGATGTGAGTTCTCTTGTGGAATGGGCGCAAACGAACCGAATTCCGTTGTTTGCGCGTATCAAAATTCGTGGCCTTGAACAGACCATCGGAAAGCTGATGAATTACGGCGCTGGTGCGCAAGGTATCAGTAAGGATACTCAGGCTGGTGCCTACGAGGCTCGCAATATGCGGGAGTGGTGCGCGCTTCCCGAACTGGAAACCTTGAGCCAAGTGGGTGAGGTTGAGATTCTGCAGGTTGCCGTCGCGGGTGGATGGGCTGCCAGTGGATTGAACCTGTATAGCAGCAAGCTCAGCCAGATATCCTACGCATACGGGCTTGTAGCGGAAAACATTTGGGTCGGACTGACACGCAAACCCAATCCATACGGTAGTACGTCTCGGACATTGCGGACAGCTTGGCTGCAGTCAATCGACAGGATGCGTTGCCTTCGGATTGCTGAGCGGCTTTATAACTTGGGGATGGAGGTGGTGAACTACGGCAATGGCCGGATCATGGTTGTATGCCCGCCGTCTGTTCGCGCCCTCATACCCCAGGCTGCGCTAGAGGAAGGAATGCTTTATCCGGCGCACCTGGATGGTCTGCAAGCTTACCAGCCCAGCCAGCAGCAGCCTTTGCATGTGATGCAGCATTTGATTGCTGCGCGTGATTATGGGCGGCTTGTGGGGGTTGATCAACGCGCCCTTCAAGAGCTGGAGGCAAGCCGTGGAGCTTAATCCTCAGCAACAGCTAATTGTAAGCCATCCATTTTCGTCCTCGGCTCTGGTTATGGCCGGGGCAGGCTCTGGCAAGACTACTGTGATTGCACAGCGCGCTTTGGAGCTGATCACCCAATTGAATGTTGGGCAGCACCTGCAGATGCTGACATTCTCGAATAAAGCTGCCAAGGAAATGAAGGATCGGGTTGCAAGGGTCGGTGGCAGGGACAGCATGGACCTGATTCGATTTGACACGTTTCACTCATTCGGTTTGAAGCTGCTCAAAGCGGACCCTGAAGGCTATGGGTTGATCCCCGATTTCTCTCTGTTAAATGACAACGACTGCAAGCGGTCTCTGCGCTTGCTAGCCAAGGAGAATGGTCTTCCAAAGCAAGTTGAGGGGACTGATAGGAAGCGCCTCAATCCGGTGTCCTGGTTCTCTACGTGGAGTCTGGCACGTCAGGCTGGGTATGACGTTGGCAACCCAAAGAACAAAGTCGAGCTGTGCAGTCGCTTGGCGCGCGCCCATCAGCTCAATGAAGCTGAAACTGCTCTGGCGTGGGAAACTCTGAGCCACTATGAAGAGCAGAAGCGTTCGGCTAACGCCGTCGATTTCGATGACTTGCTTTACCTTCCGCTTCTGCGTGTGGCTAAAGACGAGGGCTATCGCCAGACTGTCAGAGAAGGTTTGGGCTACGTGGTTATTGATGAGGCCCAAGATACCAACAGGATTCAGTATGAATTGGTTCGTTACATCGCACAGGGTCACTGTGGTGTTACCTGTGTAGGTGATGACGATCAGTCAATCTATGGCTGGCGCGGGGCCGAGGTAAGCAACCTCAAGCGCTTTGTCTCTCACTTCCGGGCTGAAGAGCTTCGGCTTGAGCAGAATTACCGATCCACACAGGCCATTGTTGAGTGTGCCGGTGACCTGATCCGAAACAATCAAGATCGTCTGGCAAAAAGCCCTTTCTCGAAAGGGGAGCTGGGCGAAAAGCCAAGTGTGCTCGTGAGTGACAACCATCGCTCTATGGCAGATGAAATTGCCGGCTCCATCGCACAAGGTTTGGCTGATGGCATACCCGCGAGTGAATTTGCCGTGCTCTACCGGACCAACCGCATGGCAATGCTACTTGAGCAGGGACTGCGGCGTTATAAGGTGCCGTATCACGTTGTTGGCGGTATGTCGCTGTTCGACCGATCTGAGGTTGTTGCGGTTACCTCCGCCTTGCGCCTTGCCTCAAATCCCACTGATGTTTATGCGCTCAAGAGTATTCAGCCCTTCATCGACGGCTTTGGCGAGGCGAGCTGCTATGCCCTGTGTGACTGGCTAAGCGATGAGCTGGGTGTCAGCCTGAATGAATTGCCCAATCAGATACCCAATCTGCCGCAGCGTGGGCTTGCCGCCTTCAAAGCGTTCTACGAAGACCTGCGTAGCGAGATTGTCTTTTGTGAGGACGCCCCATCCTTCGTCTCTTGGGTCATAGAAGGCCCGATGGGTGTGCTTGAGCGTGAGAAGGATGATCAGATCAGAGAGCGAAAGGCTCAGCATTTGGCAGCCCTTGGTAATGACATACAGTCGGAACTGGCTGAGCGTAGCGCTCTTGAACCGGGGCTGAGTTGGCGAGGGTTGATGCTGGAAGTTGCTTTACGTGATGCAAGGCAAAGCGAGGCATCCAAGGAGCAGGTGACGCTCAGTACCGTTCACCGTAGCAAGGGTCTTGAGTGGGATTGGGTCTACTTGGCTGGGTTCAGCGAGGGATTGATGCCGCTCGATAGTAAAACCGAGCTTGAAGATGGCGATGCGGCCTGTGGGCACATAGAAGAAGAGCGGCGGCTGGCGTATGTGGGGCTAACACGCGCCCGTCAGGGCTGTTACTTGCATCACGCAGATACCTATGGTTTTCCAGGAAGCCGTGATGATCGCGTTTATGAGCCGTCGCGGTTTATCGAGGAAATGGGATTAGAGGTTTGTCGGCCTGCTGCATCCGAGCAGCTGGACACGGGCGAAAGCTTTGATTTTGACGAGTTTAAAAGTGAGTTTCTAGGGCTCACCAGAGGAATGATGTGATGGCCTATACCCTTGTTGATCGGATGATGGATGGCTTAGACGAGTTCCGTCGCGGATGGCGCGGGTGGACCAAGGCCGACCATAGTCAGTATCTCCCCCTGGCTTGCGCTCACTCCGATAACGTTTTAGCGCTATACAACGGCTCGCTGATGAGCGTAATCCGAATTGACGGATATCTTGGGCAGTATTTTCCCGAGCAGTTCAAAGAGCTTCGGAATCATTGGGCCAGATTCTTGCGAACGGCCTCCCAAGACAAGACCTCGAAAGGTTTTGATCTGTTCTGGAGCTACGAATATGACCCCGAGGGGATGGATAAGCGAACGCTAGAATTTCGCGAGCGGATGATTCTCGCGGGTGAGCGACGAGGCCTTGAGGTCCGAGACATTATGGAGGAAGAGGCTCGGCTTTATGGCAGCATTTGTGCTAGCGAAGAACAGTATCTGATGATCGTTACGCATCTGGATTCGCTGCCAAAAGCCGACCACAAAGAAGCTTTGAAAAGCGCGGCGAAGGATCGTGCTAAAGCGGCCAAGGGGCACGGGAGCATGGTCACCCAGCGTGGCCTTAAAATGATTGAGGCGGTCCATGAGCAGCACGTCAATAAAGTCACTGTCTTTCTCAAAGACGCATTACGGGGCTATACCTATCAGCGCCTTGATGCTTATGCCGCGCTGCATGCTATGCGCCATAGTCTGTTGCCTGCAACAACTGGGGAAGGGTGGAAGGCACGACTCACGCTTAAGGACTGTGCGTTCAGGCCAACAGAGGATGTGCCTGCGAGCGTAAAGCAGAGCCAGGGGATCGAGAAGGTCAATGATTGGACGTTCATGCTGCCGCCCCCATTGAGCGAGCAGATGATGCCGTCTGACGTGGTAGACCTCGGGCGTTACGTTGTTGTGGGGGAGCGGACCTATGCGCCCCTTTTTGTCAGCGAATTGGCTGTAGAACCAGAGCCCATCGAAAATCTGTTGCGCATGTGCTACCAGCGCCGGGTGCCGATCCGCATGGTTTACTCGTTGATGTCAAACAGTGATCAGGCGAACTACTGGAACAGAATGTTCGCGAGTGTTTTTAATTTCGCCAGCTCAAGCAACCGCCAGATTGATAAAGCCGATAGAGCGATGAAGGCTTACGCGGAAGGTGCGGGAGCTGTACTTGGATATGGCATTTCGGTTACCACCTGGGCACCGACAAATGTGCTGTACGACAGTCGCGGCGCTGCCATGTTCGATGTAAAAGCCCTTGCTAAAAGGGCACAGGACGTGGAAACGCTGATGCAGCAGTGGGGTGGGCAGCAGCTCGACAGCATTTTTGGTTGCTCGGTTGAGGCTGTCATGAGCGCCACACCGGGCTATATGATCCCGCCTGCGTGCCCAAAAGCGCCTCAGATTGAAATGGATATCATCGCCCAGCTTCCTATCATGCGTCCCGCTAAGCTTTGGGCCGAAGATAACAGTATCTGGATGCGAACGTCGGATGGGGTATTGCTGCCGTATCAACCATTCAGCGGTAAGCAGAACACTATGATTTCCTTGATCCTGGGAGGCATGGGCTTCGGTAAATCCAACTTCATTTCGGAAAATATCAGCTATTTCGCCAATCATCCCGAAGCAGACATGATGCCGTATATCCGGGGTATGGATTTCGGGGCATCCTCTTCGGGGGTCGTGGGAATGGTGAATGATTCGTTACCCGAACATCGCAAGCACGAAGCGTTGTTCATCCCATTTAGCAACTCGGCCAGCATGTGTAAAAACATGATGGATACCCGGCTTGGGATGCGTTACCCGCTGGAGGATCACAAGAAGTTTCTGATCAATTGGCTTGTGATTTTATGCGATAGCCTGATTGAAGGGGCTGGCATTCAGAATCTGGTTGCAATTCTCAACGCAACCATCGAGCAGGCCTATATCAACTGTGATCCGCGCACGCATCATTATATGCCTCGGCCTTTCCGAATGGAGCTGGCAGATGAGGTGGTGCGCCAAGCGGTTGAGCGATGTGAAATCGCGATTGATGAGCATACGGAATACTGGGATGTTGTGGATGCTCTCATCGCCTTCGGCTTGACCCACAACGACGAGCGGGCACTGCACGCAGCCAAGATCGCACAGCGCCACTGCGTTCCAGTTTTTCCTGACCTCGTTCGTGTGTGCGATCAGCTGGAGCAGCAATTCAAAGCCATGCCTGAGATTGGAGGTAAATCGCTGTGCGCTGCGGTTGCCAATGCCATTACCAACGCCAACGGTATGTTTCCGGTATTCAGCGGAATCACCAACACCGATATCTCAGAGTCACGCATTTGCGTGTTTGATATGACGGAGGCGTTCGGTCGTGGCGAAACTGACTACGATGCCTGGGTTCGCTCCGTGCTTTTCTCTGTGGTCCACCGACTTCTGACTGAAGACCTGTTCATTAATCAGCTGATCAGCGGGAAGGAAATGTCCGATAGGCGAGAGCATTTTGGACTGAGCAAGGCGCTTCTCGCATGGCACCTGGGTTACTTCGAGCGTCAGGACCAGCTACTGAAGCTGTATTGGGCCGATGAGCTGCATCGAGTGGGCCGTGTAGATGGGGCGTTTCAGATCATCGATAGCATGGGGTTTGAAGGTCGTAAATATCGTGTGGGCTTGGCGCTGGGGACGCAGCTGGCTGAATACCTGCCCAAGTCGATGATCGAGCTAGCAACGTCGATTTTCATCTTCGGTACTAGCCAATCGTCTGAGACGGCGAAAAAACTGCAGGATTTGTTTGCATTATCTGACGATGAGCGTCAAATTGCGCAGGGCATCACAAAACCTGACGCCAAAAAAGGGGCGGAGGTTTTTGTAATTCATAAAACCAACACTGGTGTGCAGAGGGCAAAACTGCATTTTCAGGTAGGTAACATCAAGCGATGGGCCTATGCGACCGAGCCTAACGAGCGTGCTTTGCGTGGAAGACTATACGCCGTAGGTAAGTCCCAGGCATGGGCTCGAAAAGTCCTTGCCGAGCATGTTCCTGACCTGGAAGCAGCAATAAAAGCCAGACAGAAGCTACGTCCGGAACTCAGCCAAAAAGAGTGCATTATGCTTATTTCGGACGACCTATTGCGCCTCTAATGCTTAATGGAGTAGCGGCTGTATGCTGATTACAGGTTATATGGTTGGGCGCGACGAAGGGGGAGCGTGCATCGCGCTCGTCGTCAGGGATGTACTGCCAGTAGGGTGCAGCACTGGGCGATGTCATCTGGTGCGTAAGCTCAATCGGCAGGATTTGGTCCAGGAGTTTGTACAAGATGGCGTGCCTAGCGACTGGCTGATGTTCCCCGATCTTCCGGCAGATGTGGTGGCTTTGCTGGAGAACGGTGGAGAACTGAAAATCACGGACGCTGCAGATGACTCGACTATTTCGTGCGTGATCGAGTCCGCTGCGCCTCTAAAGGTGACCGGAGGGATGCTGTGACGAGCAACTGTCTCATAGATCAGTGCTATAGCTTTGAGTTGCGTGGGCCGTATTGCGCGTTGACCCGTGTCGATGGGGACAACATTCAGGTTGTTCGTAGAACGACTAACTGGTCCGATATTGTCGGTGACAGGCCGGTTATAGATAATCGGAACGGCAACTTGGCTGACCTGTTTCCGCGCCCGCGAGCGGTCTTGGATAGTGTGATAAACAGTATTGCTGATAGTGCTGCCGAAACCCCGAAGGTTAGCAACGGCCCTCGGTTCTGAGGGTTGTTACTGGACACCAAGAAGCCGACCTATAGGTCGGCTTCTTTTTGGCTAGCGGAAATATATGCCCCTTTACGAAGGGGGAGGTAGGCTTGCAGCGTTCCCTTTCTATCTTTCCGCGCCGCATGGTTCCTCGGCTGGTTGAAGCGTACCCGCTTTGATGGCCAATGCCCTATAGGCACCAGGAACGGTAACGACGCATGAAACATGCGTGAGATGCGGGCGTCCTCAGTCTGCCAAACAACATTAGCTCGTATGTGTCTCGACACTGGTGTGTGCCAGTGAATCGTTGTGTCTTGAGGTAGGTTGGCTATCTGCTCAACCACGTCCCCGGCATTAGCTTCAGTAAGCCGCTTGATGGCCTCTGAGTGCGTCATTACCTCAATACTGTGACTTAGCTTTGCCACCGTAAAGCCGATGCTGGCAAGGTTTGGGCCGCAGATGGTCACGATCTGACGCCAGGCTTGCAGGGGGTGTATGGTTGGATAATTTGAAGCTCTGTATGCCAAACGTATTTGGCGGCTGTCAGCCCCATCTTCCTCAAGCTGGGCCACAGTTTTGCTGAGATTGGATTTTGCAATATTGAGCCTGTGCGCAGCATCCATCACAGCCTGATTGACTTCAAATACACCAGGGAACCGAATCACGCTCCCATTCTCGGATTCTTGGGTCATATCCCATGTATTGACGGCTTGATGCAGCAGTTCTGAGGGGGTTAGGCCGGTTTCTTCTAGGCCATCCATTGCATTGAACCGAATACCCCTAGCGACAGCGCCTGAAGCGCGAACGGCCTTATTGAAGCCGTTAAGCGCTTCTTGAAGCGCGTCCATTGATTCGCATACGGCGATATTGATCAATGCTTGCATTTACTTTTTCCTGCGGTGCAGTTTCTGCACTGTTGAGCTTACTGGTTTTGGCTCGGGCACCCCTTTTTCTGATCGCGCCGCTGCAGCCTTCTTGATGGCTTTTTTCCATCCGCCTTGCTGCCAAATCTTTTCAGCGGGGGCTACCTGTCTGGCCTTTGCCTCAATCTCAACGGCATTCTTGATAACGAACCAATTTTGAGGATCGACAGTAATTAGAATGTCGATCAGCTGGGCAAGCGACCTCACCGTAGGCGATGAGACTTCAAGGCCGGCTGTTTTCAAGCGAAAACTACTGTTGATTTCGAGGCCCAGAAGCGGTCCCAGGTGCGTAGGCTTGAACGTGGAGTCGATGCTTGTGATCTTGCTGATCAGGGAGTCATAGGTCGGGGTTTTGAATCGTGGCAAATGCTCAGGAAAGGCGGAAAACAAGCGAACCAGCAAGGACAGCGAACTGTTTAGATTCGCGGCGCCTTTTTTGGTGTAAAGTGCTGCTGTATTGACACCAAATGCCATGCCCAGCTCGATTAGGTGCAAATTTTGCGCCTCAGCGAACTGAGATATGTTTGTGCCTGTCAGAAGGGCGGGGTCTGCCATCCCGATTTCGGCCATTTCTGGGCTCATTTTTTGAAAAAGCTGTGAGGACTGCTCGTTTCTTTTTTGCATATATTCTCTCGCCTGTGAACGGATATGTATTCTATAATATCACACAAACGTGTACTTTTTTCGAGCGGACAGCATGTCTAAAGTCAATCTGACTACCGCCCTTTTCTACAGAGGCGATGCCGAACACAAGCCTGTCAATGACGAGCTGACTCTGGCTGGAGTTGACAAGCTGTTCCCGGAGTTACAATTCCCAGAGCAGGGGATTACCTTTTTGTATGGCCATAACAGCCCTGCTCTACCGTATGCATTCAAGGTGGCGGGTGGGCTTGGCGTTGATACCGCCATAGTCGATGTTCATGTGGAGATAGGTCGCTGGCTGAGGCATAAGGTCGATTTCTCGGACAACGAAGAGTGCGGTTTGCAGTACACGCGATTTTTGAATCTTTCGCGGGCAAAGAAAGAGATTTTGGATGCCTTGGAAAAGGTTGTTGTCATGCGGCTTGGTGGGGAGCGAGCCGGTGCTGAAAAGTGGCCGAGAGGGGCGACAACGCATCCTTATATTCTCGATGAAGTCATCCGTATGGATGACTTCAAGCATCTTGCGGTTATCGCGTACACGGTGACTACTGCTGCTGTGGGCGACCTTCAGGTCGCCACCGTGTTTGATGACGAAGCTATCGCCAGCGTTGATGGTGGCCATCGCTTGCTTGGCACAGTGATAGCCCTCTAGAGGCTCATCCCGTCTCTCTGTGGCTTATGGTGAGGCGTTTCTTCCAGTTGCATTTTGAATGAGCGAACCGCTTCAGGCGTGATGTTTGAGCTAATTTGGCTCAGCTTTGCTAAGGCGCTCGGATTCTGAGCAAGCGACAAGCTGTGCTCGAAGCTTGCGATGCTCGTTTTAATGGTGCTGTGCTGCGAGACTGCATACTGGTTTTGGTTCTGATAGGCCTCAATTGAATTGCCCGCGAATGTCTCGTGAAGAGTGACGTAGCTGGCAAGCCACGGGGAGGGCTCGCCGCCAGCAGCTGCATAGACGGCTTCTGTTTGCGCGTATGTGGTGAGGATTTTGCTCGGGCTGCCTGTTGCTGCTGCGTCCTTGATCAGCCCTGTAATGTAGTGGGCATGTGCCGATTGTCGCTCTGGCGACCAGTCGTTTTGGCTGTGTCGTTCTGCTAGGCGTATTGCTGTGGATTCTTTTTCGCGAATATTGCAGATGCGCTCAAGGGAATCCTGCAATGCTTCATCGTAAGAGGCTTTTTTCTCCTGCTCGATATAAGCCAGGGTATCTCGGCCAGCGCCCACAAGCAGGACACCGGCAGCCAAAGGGTTGATTGCAGAGGCCAGCATAAGTGCCGATGCATTGGAGCCTGCTAGCCTACCTAGCTTGTAGTCGCCCGTGGCCGCACCTACGGCTCCACCAACCGCCGTGTCGGCAACAAGGTCCAGAGGATTGATGACCGAGCGCAGTAAGGTGCCACTCATTCGGATAAGCCTTGGGCCGCCTGCGACAGCATTCAAAGACAGTGCATTTTCGACTACCTGCTTACCTACCTTCAGTCTGTCTTCGTCATCGTCGTCGGCGGCGTTTTCTTCTGCGCATGTAGCACTTACTGAGTCGGCAAATGCATGTGCGGTGGGTGTGTCTTGAGCAAGGGCAGTACCGGATAATGCGGTTGCTGCAGCAAATGCAAGGCATGCGCAGAACCGGGAAGGCTTGGATTCCCCGCTCGCGTTGTGAGGGACGATGGTGACTGTGCGAACGCCGAGGCTGTTAAGGATGCTCATGGCTATGCCTCCGAGGGTTTGATAGTCACAGATATGGCGACTTCTCGATTCGTAGCCGAGTCAATGAGGACCAGCGGGATATTGGCCGATATACATTCTCGGATGTTCTGCTGCATACCCTTCAGGACAATCTCTGCGTCACCAGTTAGGCAGAGGTCCGTGCCAGCAAGTTCGCCCTTCTTGGTTGCCATTAGGTGCCCTGTGCCATGTCCAATCGAATCTGTTGAAAGGACCATGCAAACGGGGGCGTTATCAGCATTGCATGCAATTGCGATGGCAAAATCGGAGTTCTCGAAGCGGATCATGGTCTGGCCCCTGGTGATGCGACTGTATTCGGTACAATAATACTCAACCAGTATAATAGCTGCCAGCTTGTCCGGTTGTCGCGCTCTTGCTTTCCTTTGCTTGGCCGATAGGCCGCAGTCTGGCTTTACATGGTGCCTTTCAGGCTCTATGCTGGCTTTGCCAGAGCGGCATTTTTCCGCCCACACTCAGCACGGTTTTATATTATTGTATGAGTGATATTCAAAATCTTCTCGCAGCTTTACCCCAAGCGCCGGTCATCAACCAGGAGCATGCGGGCCGGTGGCTGGAAGGGGTAATGCGCTATCACCGGGCTCGTGCGGAGTGGCATGCCAAGCGCCTGTACGGGATCGGCGGTTCGGAAATGGGCGCGGTGCTTCGAGGGTTGAACGGGCTCAAGGAAGCTGGCTTCGGATCGTTCCGTACTGTTGTTGAGCACAAGCTGATGATGCGCTTGCCCGAGTACGAAACCGTTCACATGAAGCGCGGCACGATTCTTGAGCCGCTGGCCAGGTTAGCTTTCATGTATCGCTACAAGGCGGCGCAAGATTCGGCGGCGATCCAAAGAGTCGAGAGCGCGACTGCGAGACCGGGCTATGAGTGGCTTGTGGGTAACCCAGATGACCTTGTGGGCCTGAGCGGCAAGCGCTTTCTGGTGGATTACAAAGTACCAAGCCAATGTGACGAAGAAATTGCTTTCGACTATCAGGTGCAGCTCCATCACTACGACCTTATGTGCCAGATGGCAGGCGTCAAGACAGATGGCTTGATCCTGGCCAAGCTCGATCTATCACCTGAGCTTGCCAACGGTTTGGTAGAGCGATTCCCAACGATGAGCGTTGCCCAGGTTCACGAGGTCGCACAGTCAATTGCAAAGATTGATATGCCGGGCATGCGTGTTGTCGGTCTTGTCGTTGATAAAAGCCGGTCAATGCAGTTGGACATTTTGGAAGGCGGTGGCGCGGCATGGAATGACTTCGTGCTGGCCGGCAATGTTCCCCCAAAGCCTTGCGAGCAGCTGGTCGAGCTGGACGATCAACGCATGCTCGAAGTCGGAAGGCTCCAGCAGCAATACGCAATGGCGAAGGCCGGCATCAAGTACCTGACTGAGCAATGCAAGAGCATTGAGGCCGGCATCGAATCCACGCTCGATGGCGTCGATATAGCGGACAAAGCGCTGCCGCTCAGCTTGGTCAAGGTTTTACCGAAGGGCATCGACAAAGACGCCGTAATCCAAGAGGCGAAGGCCAGAGGGGCCACCCCACAAGAGATATCCGACGAACCCGTCTATTCGATGACTGCCCTGCTAGAGGAAATCAAACGCCTCAATGGCGACCCAGAAGCAGAGCATTTGTTTGCAGATGGCAAACTGGATGCAGCCAAAGCTGAAAGCTATCTGCAAGGTCTGGGTGTCGATCTTCGGGAATTTAGAAGTTCAGGCATCGCGCTTCGCATGTCCATTGCCAAAAAAGATAAAGAGATAGGCTTAATTTTCGAGCGCTCAGCAGCTGACCGCTTTGGTAACTGGCTAGACGAGAACAAGCTGGCTGAACGAGTTGTTGAAGATGACTCGATGGAAGCCTTCGATGATTTTGACCTTGAAGCGGTCTCGGGGACGCTTCACGAGGTATTTGCAGGCGCGCCAAGCGCCGAGCCAAATGAAACCACTAACGCCCCGAAACCAATCCGCGCCTCGGCCTCGATGCGCTAGGAGTTGAAACGATGGACGTACAAAAACTCTTTGAGTCGCAGTTTGAAGAAATGCGCAAGCAGGACCAGGCCAAATACTTTTTGATGAAAGTGCAAAGCGTGAAGATTGCTGATAAAGACCCTGACGCCTTTATGGCTACGGGTGTGCGCATCGATAACGATCAGACGGTGGTGGTGTTTTCCAAGAAATCGTCGTCTGGCCAACACTTTCCTGAGAAAGGCGGCATTCTGCGCGCAGATAAGGTTTCACGGCTGGCGCAGCGCTCTACAGCAGAGGCTACAGCGTACAAGGCTGAATACTTCCACGCCTACCGCAACGATGATTTTTGTATTCGTGCCATTGGGCAGGCTCAGCGGCCTCAGAAGAATGCCAAAAACGGGATGTGGTCTGCTGATATGCGTTTCTTCGATACCGAGGTTGGGCCTGTGATGCTCGATGGCAACCAAATTGTTCCTCGCATCGAGCAGGAGCTGACCCGGATGCTGATGCCTTGGGCATCTGAACAGCAGAGCAGTATCACTCATGACGTAAAGGGTGACTCATTGTGGGGCGATGGCAATGTGGCGCGGCCCGGCTTGGCCCCTTTTGTCGCGGTGCGCTCTGGTAACAAGACCTTCTATGTATACGGCGACGGCGCGGTGCGCGACAAGAACACCGCCGCTGACGTGTATGTTTACGATTTGCCTACCGACGAACAGATCCAGGCCAAGCTCCAAAAGAACACTGGCCTACAAAACCTTCTCTCGGTCATCAAAGGCCTTGAAGGCCAGGCCACGCCCGAGCAGTTGGCTGAATTGAAGGTCACACTGGTCCCCGGTCTGCAGGTTAGTGTTGGCCGAGAAAGCCTTGGTGGCGACAAGCGCAACTATCTGGCTGTACCGGATGCATTCGACTGGAAAAGGCATGACGTTCTCGATAACGAGGGCAACCCGACTACCCAGCCTGGATACCGAATGTGCGACGTACACATCAAGCCGTCTCGAAAGGGCCGCATGATGGTCGTTGATGCTGCGCCAAGCGCAGGCGGGCGGCTGACACAGTTCATTCCCGAAACCAGTGTCGAAAGAGCATTGCGGGTGCTTCAAAACCAACAGCAGGCCCCTGAGGCAACGCCGGCAGCCCAGCAACCAGCATCTGCTAAACCGCAAGCGCCTGTTAGGCGTCAGGCAGAAGTAGCAGAGTCGCAATATGACGTGCCGGCGCGTAATACCTTTGATGACGCGCCGATGGATGATTTTGGCGACATGAGCGGTTATGCCGAGGACTTGGCTGCCATGAGTTCGGCTGAGCACGGCTTTGATACGGACGACGATCTAGAAGCGCTTATGGAGGAAGCCGCGCAGCGGCAGAGAAGCAGGGCCTCGCGCCCGAGCATGTAATCAGTAGAGTTGAGTTGGCGGGGAAACCCGCCTACTTGCTTTGATTGTTTCTGTCAGTGCTGCGAGAGACTTCACATGGCGACCAAGGTTTGGCTGGATTTAACAATGTATGGCGTTCGCCTGTTCGTGAATCTCGATCAGGTGAAGAAAACGAATCACACACTGGTGGTGGCCGGTCCCCGCATTGAAAGCTTCAGGCAAACCCTAGCGGGTCTGGGCTTTGCGCGGGATACCCGCTTTAGTACCGAATACTGGGTGCGCCCGTTGAATGGGATGACGCCCAGAATGATCCATGAGGCCTTTCCGCGCTCTTTTATGCGCGAAATGGCCTTAGAAGTTGTAATGCCAGCGCTCGCAGCGAAAAAGTCGCTTGCTAGCACGACACGTACTGTGAAGGAGCAAACCAATGGCACTGAACTCGCAAATGCACGAGGTTTATCTGTCGATGCCGATAGAAGCGAATCTGATGCCGGAGCTGCAGAATCTGCCGTTCTGGGCGCGGATGACGCACGAAATCATGTTGGAGGTGAATCCAGCGATGCTCACCAGGCTGGCGACGGAGAACAAGCTGGAGAGCTACCTGAAGAATCAGCAGGAGAGCTTGTCGGGCGAGGCCCGCAAGCTGGAGAAGGAGTGGCGCAGCAAGAACCCACTGCCGGTGACGGCGAACTACCTGCAGCGGGCGAGCTGGCAGAACCACAGCAAGCAAGCGGCACGGGAGATTCTGATCGAGGAACTGACCAAGAGCCTGAACGTGCTGGCGCTGGAGAGCGATTAGAGCCCGGCCAAGATTCACTGATCGGCCTGGCGGGGCACTTGCAGGCGCGGGTTACAACCGAGGAAGGACTTTGGGAGATTGCTGGGGCACCGAAAGGCTGGCTGCTGATGAATGCAGCGCGCCCCATCATGGGCACCAAGACGGCAGCAAATGGACCATTCCTTGCCGGGCGCTTTTACGCTGCCATTGATCCTGCCGATGAGCGCGCCGCGAGCTATGTCGAAACCAATCGCAGCCTGGATGCCCATGTGGTTGTGCAGCTAACCCAGGATGAACAGGTCGATCTGATTCTCTGGCAGGACGAATACGAGAGCGAGTACCGGGATCAGTTTGCAGGGCAAGAGCTTTACGATGTTCTTCGGGGGCGGGTCAGAGAACTTAATGGCCTGTCATTCGCAGAGCTGCAAGCGCGGCGTGAAGCTGTTGCAGCTACTGGAGCGCGGATTAGTTCGCCCTCCGAGAATGATGCTGTTGATGCCCTTGCACACATGGTGTTGATTGCTGCCGATAGCATCGAACAGCTGCGCAAGCCTGATGTGTACCGGGTACTCGATCAGGCTGACACCCAACAAACCCTCCAGGCAATCGCTTCATATATTGCGGATGAACGACCAGACCTGGCGGGCGAGGTATCAGAGACCCTATCCGATATCGTCCAGGAGCGAGGCTACGAAACTGACACCCTGGTAGCCGATGAGCTTTCCGATGATTCGCTCATTGCACTTCAGCAGGAAGTAAAGCGCCTTTTTTCGCAGGGCGCGCATCAGGAAGCCTTCGCACTTTTCAAGCAAGACCCAACGGCCAATGAACTGCCTTTTGTTGAGTTCGTTTCGGCCATGCACTCATCAGCCGGTGGTCCGGAGGCAGCACTTCGCCTAACGCCGGTTCAGCGTTCTAACCTATCTATAGCAGGTGCTTCAACGCAGGCCATAGAGCTGTTTGCTACCGTATCTGACCTGAATCAGCTGTTCTCGATGGACTCTGACGCCGCCAGGGAGCTAGTGCAGCTCATTGTTCAGCGTGAGCAGGCTATCAGTGAAGCGCTCGTGATTGCCGGTTGGGTTCCTGGTCAGTCGTCGGAAGAGGTAGATGGCGAGCGCGGCACACTCTGGTCTCAAGGTAGGCACCAGCTGTACATGATGATGACCGAGAAAGGTTGGCAGTTCTCTGGTCACGTTAACGGGGCCGTACTGCCTGCCTTTGCGATCACTGATGATTTCGGCACGGCACAAGATCAGCTACTTGCGTCTATCGCACAAGAGAGCAAATCGTATTTTGGTGCTGAGCAGCAACCGCAGCAACCGCAGCAACCGCAGCAGGCCATCCTGTCGAAGGATGATGAAGAGGATGGTGGCGACTTTATTGACCGGGTGTGGCGCGGTGCAACCTACGAAGAAATCGTAGCGGGGCAGAAGAGCAATGCTTGGAATGTCGAAGCATTTACTGCCTTGGCCAAGGCGGAAAAGGATGGTATCGGCCCTGATGACTGGCGATTGCGTGAGGCGCTTGCAAGCTTCAAGGGGTGGGGTGGTATTGCCGGCGATGTTCGCACCGATGCCCGAGTGAAATCCAAGAACAGAAACGGCGAGTTGATTGCCACCCGACTTGGCATGGAAAGCGGTGCATTCAACCGTCTGATGCTAGCGAACCGGCTGGAGAGCTATTACACGCCGGCACCACTGAGCAAGGCTATCTGGCTGCTGCTGCAGCAAGCAGGCATTCCTGCAGATGGCCGTTATCTTGAAGCTGGGTGCGGTACGGGCATCTTCTATGCGACAGCCCCTGCAGATGTTCAGCAGCGCGCCCGGATGGTTGGTATTGAGTGTGACCCCATTGCAGCCCGTATCGCCAAGGTAATGGTCCCTGACGTAACGCTGGTGGAGCAGCGTTATGAGCGCGCCGTGCTGGATCGTAATTTCGATGCGGTCATTGGTAACGTGCCTTTCGGGGAAACTATCATCACCGATAGCCGTTATCCGAAAGCCTCTCACATTCACGATTACTTCATTGTCCGTAGCTTGGATCACCTGAAGCCGGGCGGCATGATGGCCGTGATCACTTCCAGTGGCACCATGGATAAGAAGGACGATAGCGTTCGTCAGCAGATCATGGAGCGTGCCAATCTGGTTGCAGGCTTGCGCTTGCCGGTTGAAGCCTTCGGTGACCAGGGAGCCAGTGTCACAACGGATATCCTGGTTCTGCAAAGACGGCCCGAGGGTACTGCGCCTGAGTACGACTTCACACAGACTGCCAGCATGGTGGTTGATGGAGACGACTCCCAATCGTTCGCGGTCAACCAGTATTTCTTGGATAACCCTGAAAACGTCCTTGGCACGTACAAGGTAGAAAGCAGTGCTTTCGGTCCCAAGCTGACGGTTCGGGCCGCAGACATTACAGCCAACTGGCGTGGCTATGCAGTGCTGGAGCGCTTGGCAGAGTCAATGTTGGCGCGTGGTAAAGCGATAGTTCCGGAAGGCATCGCCAATCGAACCGAGTGGCCTGTTGCTGCTGTGCTGAACAGCTCCAAAGACTCGGCACAAGCCCAAGACGAGCTTCCCGATACCGCCGTAATGATGGACGAGTTCGCTGGATTCATTGGCGACATGGTGGCCCTTGACGACAGGATTGTTGAGGTCGTTGATATTGTCGATCAATTCGATGACAACGGTGTTCGTGTTGGCCGCAAGTACCTGGCAACAGCCATTGAAGGTAGTGAGCGAAATCAGGAACTGTTGAAGGCATATATCCTGCTGCGAGATAGCGCACGCGCTTTGATCAACCAGCAGTTGCAAGGTGACGATGATGAGCTGAGCGCGACTCAAAAATCGGCCTTGAGTTCGTATGAAGCCTTTGTAGAACGGTTTGGCCCAGTCAACTCGCCTGCTAACGTAAAGGTATTTGGCGACGATCCGGGTAGCGCTGAGGTTTGCGCGCTCGAAATCTGGGATGACGAAACAGGGGCCGTCGAAGCACTGGCCGACGCTTTTACAAAGCGTGTCGTCAATCCAGAGCTTGCCGCTTCTGCTGGTAATGCTGAAGACGCCTATTTTGTCAGTATTGACCGCAAGGGCGTTCCTGATCTGGAGTTCATGGAGCAAATCAGCGGTATCGCTCAAGAGCAACTTCTTGAAGAGCTTCTTGGCGTTCGCGTGTTCTTTGATCCGGCAAGCGGATCGCTGGTTCGTGCGGATCACTATCTGAGCGGCAACGTAGTACGAAAACTCGAAGATGCACGTCAGGCCGCTTTGCTCAATGAGCAGTACCTTCGTAACGTTGATGCGCTGGTTGCAATTCAGCCCACGCGAATCCCTTTCCAGGACATCACGATCAACTTGGGTGCTAGCTGGATACCGGCTGACGATATTCGGGAGTTCGTGGGTTCTCTTCTGGCAGCGAATCTAAGTGAATCCGACTTTAAGGTTCGCTACTCGAAGGACGGTGCTTTTTGGTCCATCGACGTGTCATCGGCCTTCAAGCGCGACTATGACACGCAGCGCACCACGCTCTATGGGACAAGTCGGGCCAGTCTAGAGGTGCTGCTTGAAAAGCTGCTGAACAAGCAGAAGCCGACGCACACGTACAAGGATCATGACGGGAAGACGAAGACGGATGAACAGGCCACTCTGGCTTCGCGAGCCAAACAGGATGAGCTAAATGAGCTGTTCTATCGCTGGGTAGCATCAGAGCCTGACCGTGCTGAGCGTTATGCTGCGATGTACAACGAAAGCACGAACGTCATCAGACTGCCTGAAGTCGATGGCTCTCGCCTTTCCTTCCCCGGCCTCGCCCCGACCTGGCAGCCACGCGATCACCAGAAAGATATGGTTGCCATGGCCATGCTTGGCTACAACGTCATGGCCGCTCATGCGGTAGGTGCTGGCAAGACGTTTGAAATGGTTGCCATCTCAATGAAGCTCAAGCAGATCGGCATGGTCAATAAGCCCATGATCGCTGTGCCTAATCACATGCTTGGGCAGATCAGTCGTGAGGCCAAGCAGATGTACCCTGGTGCTCGAATCCTCATGGTCACTGCAGATGATCTTCGGGGAAGTCTGCGGCAGCGGTTCCTTGGCATCGCTCGTAACAATGACTGGGATATCGTGGTCTGCACTCATTCGATGCTCAACGGCATATCTGCACCACTTGATATTGTGATTAGCGAGTATGAGAAACAGGTCAGTGTGCTCCAAAGCAAACTGGCAGAGGCCGACAATAGCCGACTGGAGCGGCAGCTTTCAGCGAAAATCAAATCAGTCGAAAGTGTGCTTGCGGCAACTCGCGATCAATTTGTTGCTGAACAAGAGAAGGGCAACCTTCTGACGCTGGATAAATTTGGCGTTGATGCACTCCAGGTAGACGAGGCTCACCTGTACAAGAACCTCGACCTGTCATCGAGCATGAACGTGCTGGGTGTTACGACAGCAGGCTCCAAGCGCTCCTTCAATATGTGGGCTCTTGGACAGTATTTGGAAAACCTGCATGGGAGGCCGTTCGGCCTGAACTTCTTCACGGGCACGCCCATTGCCAACAGCATGTGTGAGCTTTATGTCCATAACAAGATGCTGCGCAATGACCTTCTGAAGGAGCTTGGGATTTATCATTTTGATGAATGGGCCAGCCGATTCGGCGATGTTGTGAGCAATCTTGAAGCCCTACCCGAAGGGGGTGGCTTCCGTGTGAATGAGCGTTTTGCACGATTTGTTAACTGCCCTGAAATGCTCAAGCTTTTCAGAAGCTTTGCGGACGTGAAAACCAAGGAGCAGATGAAGCTTCCACGCCCGAAGGTTCACAGCGCAGTGGTATCGGTTGATCAAAGCGATTGGCAGGAAGCGTTCATGAAACACCTGGCTATCCGCGCCGTTGCTGTTCGTAAGGGAAAGGTTGATCCCTCGGAAGACAATATGCTCAGCATCGCCAGTGCTGGCCGCAAAGCGGCATTGGATATGAGACTTGTTGAACCTAGCCTACCCGAGCACTCAGCTGTGAAGCTGCAGAAGGTCGCAGACAACGTTTATCGTTTGTGGGAGCAGCATGCAGACGTAAAGGCTACGCAGCTCGTGTTCATTGACCTTGGAACTCCAGGGAAGGACAAGGAGTTCTCAACCTACACAGAGCTGAAAGAGCTTCTTGTAGAGATGGGTATGCCGGCTGACGATATTGCCTTTATCCATGACGCCAAAAACAATGATGCCAAAGAAGACCTTTTTGCCAAGGTTCGCTCTGGTGAGAAACGTGTCCTTATTGGTTCGACAGAGAAGATGGGCGTGGGGACGAACGTACAGGAACGCTTGTGTGCGCTCCACAACGTGGATTGCCCTTGGCGTCCTGCTGATATCGAGCAGCGGATTGGCCGAATAGATCGGCAGGGGAATCTTTTCTTCAACGAGGTCGGAGAGTATCGATACACAACAAAGGATAGCTTTGACTTGTTCATGTGGGAGACGAATAAGCGCAAGGCTACCTTCATCGCCCAAGCGCTCAGTGATCCTGATATTGCTGGTCGTGACGTGAGTGAGGAAATGGACCTTGGTTACGCGGAGGTCATGGCGGTCACCACAGGAAATCCACGAATACGAGAAAAGGTTGAGGTGGACGACAAACTCGTGAAGCTGGAGCGCAAGGATAAGGCTTGGTATGGAGACCGGGCCGCAAAGCTCAGCGCAGAGTATTACCTGAAACAGGACATACAAGGTATCGAGGCCAGGATTGAGGCTGAGAAAGCCATCGGGGCCATGCTTCCTAATACCCCGTGGAAATGTGTGCAAGTGTCGGGGGCAATAACAGGTGTGCAGGATGGCGACACCACATGGTTATACGCTACTGATCTAGGCAACGCGCTACTTGCTCGCGTGGCTACCGTCGAAGCGCGGATGATGCTGAACAACAAGTCTGATGCGCCCTTGAACGCCAAGATCGGTGATATCGAGTTGATGCTTGAGATAAAGCTGGTCGGTGAGCTAAAGGGCATGTGGTTCATCTACGGTCAGTCGGCTCTGGATGGAAAGCGCTTAGCCGGTAATGTCGTGCAGCAGTCGAAGAATGGTCAGATGCTGGGCAGGGGGGTTCGCGGATGGTTTGATTGCGCAAAACGCATGCAAGAGCTTACTGGCGAAATAATGATAAAAGACCGTGGTCTTAAGGCGCTTGGTGATTTGTCTGCGCTGCGCGAGGCTTCCTCACCCTACCAGGCTGAGCTAGATGAGCTAAAGGAAAAAAAGCGTGAGCTTGATGCTTGGTTCGCAGCCCAGGATTTCGACAAGCTTGGAGATGGACCTGACCCGTTCCTATTGATGCTTGCAGAGCATCGTATGTCGCGACTAGCACCTGTTGAGGACGCACTAGAGGCCGTTGAGTTGATCGATTCTGGGTTAAAGGAACCGGCGCAAGACGGTCTGTTTGAGTTCGATGATGCAGATGAGGCGCTGCTTACTGAGCGCCGATCAAGGGTCGGTGGAACGCTTTCCATGTAGCGCTTCAGCCGGAGCTTCAAGGGTGCCGTTCCGGCACCTTTTTTTTGCCTGAACTTTGGCGCTGTTTTCAGCGCGTGCCGCGTTGACTTCAGCGCATAACCGATACAATAATACTGAACCGTACTCACTAACCGGCGTGTTTAGCGTGAAAAAGCCATTTGTCGTAATCCTAGCCACCTTTCTGCTTGCGGGCTGTGCGAGCAAGCAGAGTGAGCCTGCCTTGGTCACCGCTACCGATCCTGCCGTAGTGGCGCTCAATGAGTCGGCTATGCGTGTCGCACGCTCTGCGGAGCAGGCCGCGCTTGCGCAGAGTGTAAGCGGCAGAAACGGGCGCGTGACGGAGGAATATCGCATTGACCTGTCACGGGTTCCGCCTGAGTTGCGCGAGCCCATGCTTCTTGAGGGTGGTTTTCACGGCGAGCTGGAGGTGTTTCTACGTTCACTTACAGACGCTGTTGGCTGGGCAGAGCCGGTAATTCTGGGCAACAAGCCTTCTACTCCATTGATGGTCGCTTTTACCGAGCAGCGTCGTCCAGCGGTGTACTGGTTTGCCGATGCTGGTTATCAGTCGAGTGAGCTTGCGAAGGTCACTATCAATTCCAGCCTCAAGCAGGTTGTCCTCCAATACCGTGAAGCAGGAGGTATCCGCTAATGGCTGAGAACGTATTCAGGCGAACGCTGCGCATACCTGTTCCCGTGACCGTAGATAGCGTAGATGCGCTGCTGATTGCTCACATGGAAGAGCTTGAAAAGGACAGTCCTCATCGGCTGCAGGAGTGGGTGCGTAATTGCCTGCGCAGTGCGTACATGCAGGAAAAAGCCGTAGTGGATTGTGAGCGGCGTAGCCGGGGAGGGGAGGGTTGATGCGTCGATATGCGTTTTTGGCATTGTCTTGCGCGTGTGCTGCAGGTTCGGTTCAGGCCGGATTCTCAATTGAGGGTACTCCTGCCGTTTCGAGTGATCGCAGCATTCTCGGGGAGCGCGTGCCCTACCAGGGGGGGGCGAGGGCATCTTTTAAGGGTTCTGGTGCAGCACTTGAGCCACGGCAAGCGCGTTACCAGGACGCCGTGCTGGTGGTCGATCTGGCATACAAGCCTGTCACGCAGAAAGGCTCGGGGCATGCAGATCGAGTGGATGGTTTTGCTGATGATGTTCCGTTTGCGACAGCCATCAGCATGATACTTCCCACAGGATGGCAGCTGTACCAAGCCAAAGAGCTGGCTAAGAGTGATGTGCCTGCCACCGTTAGCTATATCGGTGGGAAGGCCTGGCCAGACGTGCTGGAGCAGCTTGGCGAGCGATACGTGCTGAAGTTCCATGTTGATTGGTATGACCGTACCGTAATGATGAGCAAGGGCCGTCCGAACCCCGTTCATCAGGCTTCGCGAATTCGCATCATCGCTGAGCCAGAACCTGCGCCCAAAGCGAAGCAAATTCCGGTGGCCAAGGCCGAACCTAAGGCAAGCATAAAAGCATTTTCCGCCAAAGAAGGTAAGGGTGTTCAGCCGATTGATTCAAAGTCATCGCTCCCTCGGCCTGTACTTAAAGGTGAAGCGCAAGGCACGAAAGGGCCGGGAGTAGCAGTTGCTGCCAAGCCGGCTGTTGTGGTGCCCCCGCCAATGCTGAACATGCAGGTCCGTACCGGAACGCTACATGAAAACGTAGTTCGCCTCTCGAAAGAGAACGGCTGGGCTTCGCCCGCCTGGAGCATCGAGGGTGACTATCGTATCCCCGCGCCTTACAGCATTCAGGCCAAGGATTTTGCAGAAGCAATGGTCAAGTTGCTGATGCTGCATCCCATCGAAGCTGACGTTAATACCGCTCAGCGCAAAATCTATGTGTTGAAGGAGACTCGCTGATGCGAATCGGTAATTTCGCGGCCAAGGCGTTTGTATCGGCCTTGCTGGTGGCCGGCATTGCTGGCTGTACGACTCAGGTAGGCGAGTTCTCAGAGCGCTCAAGTCGCCATACCCAGGAGCTGGATGAGTGGAAAAAGCGAATGGAAGCTCCGCGAGATGACCGCGTTCGCATCACATCGATGCCGTCTGCTGGCGAGCGAATCAAATTGGAAAAGCACCGCTGGCTGAAAGAAAAGCGGATTACGCTGGCTTTGCCACGCGACGGTAGCTCTGTTAGCGCGAGCGCATTGGCGCAGATGTTGAAGTCCAAGGGCATCAACATAATGTCCAGCTTGCCGCTGGATAATTATCACTATTCAGGGTTCGGCGTTGGAAACGTGGATGGGGAATCCGCGTTGCGCATGTTGTTTGGCCCAATGGGTCTGGACTACGACATTAATGATGAGGGGCAATATGTCGTTGTAACGCCGATGCGTTCGCGCACGTACTTCATAAAGCTAGGTGAGCGCAAAACCAAATATCGTTCCGGGACAATGACCGGGAATGTCGGGGGAGGCGGTAGCTCTACCGGAAGCGGGTCAAGCGCCGGATCAATTTCTGCTGGCGGGAATATGGGAGGCGGTTCCTCTTCTAGCAGTGGTGGTTCTACAGGGATAAGCACTGGCCTTGACACAGGTGCTGGTGAGGTTTCGGTTGAGGGCGATTTCTGGGCGAATCTGGAAAAAGAGCTTGGATCGATGCTTACCCAATGTGTGCCCAACACTACCACCCCGATTGTTGTAAGCACCACTTCATCATTACCACCACTGCCTCCTGAAATGGGTGGTGCCATGCCGGGCATGGGGATGGGGCAACCATTACGCCCAATGCTTCCTGCCCCACGGCAGCCAACAACATCAGGCGCTGCTGAACTATGTAGTGAGCAGAAGCTGGGCAATTACTCCGTAAACCCAACAACAGGTGCAATTACGGTTCAGGCACCTCATTGGGTGATGGAGTCCATTGCTGGGTATCTGTCCTCAGTCAAATCCGACAACGCTGTGACACTTATCTACGAAGGCATGCTAATCGCCGTTACAAGCCTCAAGGAAAAGAGCGAGGGGATAGACCTGCAGGCCTTTGCCAGCTTCGCCAATGGCGAGCTGGGAATGGTGGTAAATAACAATGCACTTGGTGGCATTACGATCAGTCCTGGTGCAGCAGGTGCCCCTCCTGTAGCTGTGCCAGGCACTCAAGCAGTAGCTAATACGTTTTTGGGATTGCAGAAGCTTACCGGGAATCCGGCGCAGGCATTTCTTGCATATCTGGAAGCTAACGCTGAATTTTCAATCAAACAGAAGCCACGCCTGGCAGTAACAAACGGCGTTCCGGGTGAGTTTGCACAATACGACACGCTATATTACAACCAGATCAGCCAGGAGACCTCATCCGGCACTACAGGTGGTTCGCTAGTTGGAACTACAAATACCTTGGTTCCTTTCAAGGTTGGAACACTGCTGCGGATCATTCCTTACTACGACACTGAGAAAGGACTGGCGCGATCACCTATTACGTTCAGTCAATCAGTGCAGACTGGCAGCTTTGAAAGCACACAGTACATCACAGACAGTAATGGTAACACGACAGGCGTACCAAGCTTCATTCCGCTCATTCGTGACAGTAATTACGCGGGTGAGGTGCTTATGCGTGATGGAGATATGCTCATCATTGGTGGTCAGGTTTCGGAGTCTTCGGATTCAACCGGATCGGGGATACCAGGGTACAACGCCAAAGGGAATATTTTCTCAGGGCTTATGGGCCAAAAGAAACATAAGGACCAAGTAAATACCTACTATTTGGCATTGACCTTGAAGGTTAATAAGTCGTGATGGATGCCCGAATGGAACGATTGAGGGGCAAACAGCAAGGGTTCTCGCTGATTGAACTTATGATCACCGTAACAATGCTGGGAGCGATATTCGCGATTACGGGTCCAGTTATAAGCAGCGCCTTTACTATGATGGAAGGTGCAAAGCGTGACGAAGTATTGCTTAATAACCAAAAGCTGGCTGCCGGCATGATGTCATTCGCTCGCAATAGCAATGGCGGGGAGCTTCCAGACCCTTACACTGGTAATGGCATCTATTCCGGGCTTTACAATCCAGATGGAAACCCAGAGCTATCGTTGGAGTTGCGAAACACAGGCGTCCCAGTCAATGCCATTAACAACGATAGTGCTATTATAGAAAATGTTAAGGTTTACCAAGTTGTTCGTGGCTTGGAATATGCGATGCCTTTCTACGGAACAACTGGAGTGCCGGTAACACTGACATACGATGTTGGTTCTATTACGCAAACCCAGTGTGCAAAGGCAAATCCCTGTAATACAGGAAAGCCAGGGGCTTCGGCTGTTATGAGTAAGGAAAATAACAACGTGACCTCATGGATGCCGACGCCGCCTGACTTTGGGGCAGTAGTATTCAGTACGCTCCCAGAGCAAAAGAGTATGTTGCGCTTGACTGCTGCCAGGATTAATAGACTGTCGGACAGACTAACCAGTGAGTTTTATACCCGTATGCGGCTAGCGGCTGCTAATAGCACACAGAACTTTTATCCACAACCAACCAACGCTGGAGCGCCGGACCTGTCTGGAGCTAATCCATTTTATAACATGGGGTGTCACGATGGTTGGTATACATTGAATGCGCCTGACGTCAATGTACTTACTCAAATAGGTTTGGATCGGACTGAGTTCGGCGTTACTGCCTGGGGCGGCCCCGTCGCCTATTGTCGAGACTTTGAGCCAGCAGCTGTTGACGCAGCTAATGCTGGTAAAGCACCCCATTATGCAGCATTGCGATTTAGTCGTAACGTGTCAATGGCCGCTGATACCGCGTTGCCGCTAGAAAATGATGACGTGATTGTCACGTTCTAACAGAGGGAAAAAGAAATGAAGCATTGCACCTTTGCTCAAAACAGGCAGAAAGGTTTCAGTCTTATCGAGCTAATCATCGTAGTGGTAATTTTGGGAATTCTCGGTGTTGTTGCTGCACGGGTAACCTCTGGGTCACCTGATCCTGCAAATGCAACAGCGATTCGGTCGGCTGCCCAAGAGTTGGCTAAAGGCGTTGGATACCTTCATGCAAACTTGGGAACCGGCCTTTCGGCAACAGCCAATCCTTTGCAGGCTCCTGGCTTATCAATGCTGGATGTGCTGATGGTTGGCAGCGAAGCTGTAGAAGAAGGATACAAGGATGCTTTTGCTCGTACAAACATGCGGCCATTAGAAGGAAGCTTCAGAGTTCTCCGGCGTCCAAACGGAAGCACTAGTGGCCAATATGCGGTTTTAAGCTATCCAGTGAGGTTCCTGGCATCATGTACTGGGGGTCGAGTGTGCGTGCAGTTTGACAACGTGCCCACTTCAACACTTCGCGAGCTGACATCGCGAAATGGTATTGCCTATACCGAAGGGGTAGCATTGGCGAATGGCCCCTTCCAATACACCACGGCAACGAATGGTTTCCATGAAGTAACAATCGAAGGCGTCCCTTAAAATCAGGCCGAGGCGCAAGTATGTTTGTTATCGTCGCTTTTGCTGTTGGTCTGCTGGTTTATATTGCTATATCAATGGCAATTGCGCCGATCCAAGATACCTTCGTTCGTCAACGTGCTGAAATTATTCGTGATGATGTGAAAGCTGTAATTTCAGCCATATCGGATCAACATAGTGGAGGGTCAGCACCGTATCTAACGCCTTCCCAGATAGTCGCCTCTCAAGGCTATGAGCACTTGCGTACAAGAGGGTGGGAGCGCCTTCAGTTCACAGGTGTATCTGGAATTGGAACAGGTGTATCTGGAATTGGAAATGAAATATGGCGTTTTAATAGAGCGGCGATATGGTTTGAGTCCCCCTATCATTACGTAGGCAATGAGGCATATCTTTCTGCCGCGAACAACGCATGCGGTAATGGTCAATTCAGTGCATCTGAAAGCTGGTGTGGTAGAGAGCAAAGTATTTGGGGGAAAATCGAATCAAAGGGGGGCTACAGTGCTTTGGTTTTTGCAGAAAAGCAGCGCCTTTCTCGAACCATGAGTAAGTTCTACAAGCGATACAATAAGGATCGTACATTTTCATCTATTCCAAATGGTTCAAGCAGCACGCTCGCTGCCCTTGTTGGATATACAGGCACGGCCTCGGCATGCGCTCACATTTTCTCATACAACGAAATACCTTTCGACTGTCACGACCTTTTTAATTACTGGGGTGTGCCGGTTGTATTTCATAAATTTACTGATCTACATGTTGCCCTGGCTAATCGCACAGAAATATTTGACGGTTCAGGAAATCCAGTTCGGCTGCTTGAAGAAGCACGCCTGGAGTAGACGATATGAATGCAATAGCAAAAAATCAGCTGACTGATCTTCTTAGGCGATGGGGCTTTGGTACAGTCGCAAATCAATCGCTTCTGGAGCATGCAGAGCACGTTATTCGACTACGTGGTGCAAGGGTTGGCTCAATCGTCGTAGAGCTTGGTATTGAGAAAGAGGACGTGATTGAGCGTCTGATGCAGAGAAAGCCATCGAGCAAAATCAAATCGCTTGAGTACCTTGTAGATTGCGGTGTGCGCGGTCTGAGTAGCAGCATAGACCGCATCATGGCTATCCAAAATGGGATTGCTTATGTCTCGAAAAGCTTTCAACAACTCATGCTGCATCCAGAGTTACTGAAAAAAGAGCGTCGAATCGCCATTGAGGGTGAGCTGACGCGGTGGGGCATGCTCCCAATGATCTGCGGTGACAGTCTCCTTTTGATGTTTGACGATTTTTCCAAAATGGTCGAATTCAGGGCGCAAGGTAAGAGCGAAAAAATGACAAGCGCTCTTTTCCTCGCGCTCTCAGATGTAACAGGGATGAGGCCTGAGTCTGCGCAGTTCAATACTATCCTTGCACGAAATAACGTACTACTTGAATACCAGCAGCGAATGTCTGATAGCGCTGTTGGTTCTGAGTCCGGCGAAGAAACGCTACAGACGATTTATCAAAGTGAAGCTGATAGTGACCCGACGATTGCGCAGGTTGTGCGAATCCTTAACGAAGCGCTTCAACAGGAAATCAATGATATCGCGATTGTTCCTGATCGTCGTACAGCGTCTGGACGGGTATTCTTTCGCAAATATCAGAAGTTAATTAATAGCGGCATTGTGTTGAACCCAGGTGAACGTGACGCGCTTACAAGAATCCTCATGGCGCGGAGCAGAGCAAATCCTTCTGGGGGGCGTCTGCGTCATCCTGTCGACGGAAATGCGAACTTTGAGGGCAAATTAGGTCAGGCGTTTCTGCGTCTTTCTTTTATCCCTTTGGAAGAGTCTCAGTTCCCAAGTACCTCGGTATCCATACGCCTACTGCCTCGAACGTCTAAGCACATTGAGCTGGCCGAACTTAATATCGAGTACGGCCTGCAGGAAGAGATACGCTACTACACAAAACGGAAATATGGCCTTTTTGTAGTATGTGGACCCACCGGATCGGGAAAATCAACAACTATTGCCGGAATGCTATGTGAACATGAAAAAGTTTTTGGGGAAACGCTTAAGCGTGTGAGTGTAGAACAGCCTTGTGAGCGCATTCTGCCGGGAGTATTGCACATTGACGTATCGCAACATCGTTACAATGAGAATGAACGGGGAAGTGATACTGATAACTTTGGAATGACTCTGCGCTCAATTCTTCGACACGATCCGGACGTTGTTTTTGTTGGCGAGGTTCGTGATAAAGAAAGCTGCATGGTGTCTGTTGACGCTTCCAATACTGGCCACTTGGTTCTTACTACCACGCACGCAAACGATCCGGTACTTGGCTATCGACGCCTTGCATCATTTCTGGACAAGGACAGGCGTTTCGACCTAGTGAACGTCCTTGAAGGGATTCTTGCTCAAAGGCTACTCACGACTGTTTGTCAGCATTGCTCAGATGAGATGGTTTTTGATGAGGCATGCGAGGCCTCTTTGAAGAAATATGCATCGAATAAGGGCGTCGATCTGCGAAGCTATAAAATACCCGAAACCTATCGGCTAGCGAACAAGCAGGGTTGCTCACGTTGCATTGAAGGCAATAGCGGTATGGTTCCGGTGCATGGCCTTCTTACCATGAATCCCAAAGTGCGGGAGTTGTTGCTTAGCAGCGACGAGAAGGATTGGATGCTTGCGCAATCTGCGTCGGACAGTGCCTATACACTGTTCAATAGTGCTTTCAAATTGTTCGAGCAGGGCCTTATCGACTTTGAGACGGTGATGCTGTAATGAGTAACCAGAGCCGTAGCGATTTTAGTGGGATCAGAACTAATAATGACCTGCGCGATGTAAGCTTTGTTTTGCGTAATTTGTTTAAGACAGGCTCATTGTCAGCTTCTGAAATACTTTTTCAGACAGGGAACATGGTTCCGAGATTTCGCGCACAGCTACATGCCGGTGCAAAACAAATATCGGGGAAAGGATGGACCCTATCTAGGTCGCTAGAGGCCTTGTTTCCTCCTGAAACCATGCCCGCTATCCGTGCTGGTGAGGAATCGGGCAAGCTGGATTCTGTCTTTGATCAGATTTGGCGCACGGCTAAAATTCAGGAGGAAATTAATAAGGTATTGAATGGGCTCATATTGCCGTTTGCGCTTATCGGAGTAGGGGTCTTAGTGTCGCTTGCGTTTTTTGTATTTTTGGTTCCGTCACAATACAGGCTGTTGGCCGGTGGTGCGCCAGACTCGTATGATCCAGGGCCATCAATTAGAACTGCGTTGTATCTGAACGATGCTGTGATGCTCAATCTAGAGCTTGCGATAATCTCCTTGATAGTGCTGGCCATCGGCGTTTGTGTGCTTGTGATGCGCAGTGGCTTTCGCGATTGGGTAAGCGATGTTGTGGTGGGTTTTCTTATTTCTATCAAGCCATTGGGTGAGGCTTACGCAAACCTCAAGTTTGGAATTATGGCCCAGTACCTTCAAATTGTTTCTCTCGCAGGTCTTGATGCAGATAAGCGGGTTGATCTGGTAATTGATGTTCTGCCGATACCTTTACGTCAAGGCATCATTATGTTTAGGAGTGAAATGCTTAATCGAGGGATTGGTGTTGCTGCAAATCCAGAAGGGAAACCTGACGATGACCCTCGCCATTCGACTATTCAGTGGCCACTTTATATCCGGCTCGCCTTTCGTCAATCTGAAGAAGGGACATGGGACGAGCCAATGCGTGAATTTGGTGAGGTAATGCTTGAAGATGGAAAAGACAAGCTGAAACGTCTCATTGAAACACTGAAGGTTATCAGTATTGTTGTCGTTGCATTGCTCTTGATCATTCCCGTTGGCCTTCTGTACGGAACGCTTGGCGAGATTCTGACTATGCGCATGCGCATGATGTAAGGAGCAATATATGACTGTCTTCATTAGCAATATGGATCAGTTCGACGAACATGTCGCATCTGGTAGCAAGGAAACACTGCTTCTTGGTGGTGATTTGGTCTACGTGACCAATGACAAGGCTACTATGGAGCGCTTACAGCGTGAGGCTGGTGAGCGTTACACGCTTCAACAACCCAGGATTGCATCTAAAGGTAAAATTCTAGAAAGGAAAAAGTCCTATCTTTATATGGCCGTGTCTAGTGAGGCGGCTTTGTATTCCCAGGGCTACCGTGGTCAAGTATTGCTGTCAGCTGATCACTATGTAGCTTACGGCCTTGCTCAAAAGCGTGACTGCATCATTATCGGTGGTGGTGCTATCGCAGAAGACGGTCTGTCCTCTAGCGAAGGCGATTTGAATCTAGAAATATTTGTTTTCACCGATAATCGCCTTGTTGAAACTCTTGAGCGCAACACGTCTGCAACAAGCTATATGCTTGAAATCACGTTGAGAAATGTCATAGAGGCTTACCCAGAACACGCCATTCTGTGGTGTGACCCGCTTGGCGAGCCACCGATCCTTGATATGGCCTTATCAGAGCGATTCGAGGTTGTAGGAAACGCTCCATTTCATCATTTGATAAAGCGTAAGCTATACACACGCTCTCAACACAATGATGAATCTTGGGGGCTACTCCCTGCCATTGCTCTTGGTTTGGCGGGTATAACTGTTTTCGTAGCAGTTACAGGGTATCAATGGATCGGTTTGGAGCGAGTACGAGCTGAATACAATAACGAGATATTAGGATTTGAAGCTGCGTATAGTAATAGCGCACAGTCTCTCGATCTGCTGCGTCATCGTTCGAGTCTTATGGACTCTGTGCCTGATGCGGTCGGGCGTGTTCAAATGCTTGAACAGTTGATGAACACAGCTGCAAAGATCGACAGCGTTATTATTCATTCCGTAAAGGTCTACTCCGAAAACGACCCAGAAGCCCAAGGCCGTGTGAGGCATGAGCCTGGAGTGATGTCTGCATCCGCACATGACGAGTTTCTACTTGAGTTTTCGATTCCTCAAATGCTTAGCTCTAGTGCTCGCGATCAAGTAGAGCCTATTGTTGCCATGCTCAATCACCGCATCGGAATGACAATGCGCGTTGTAGACCATCGAAGTGAGGATATTTCACTTGGTGACGAAAACTTGAGATACTGGCGTTATAAGATCGGAGGGGGCCGAAATGCTTTCTAATAAACATCTAAGCCTGCTTGTAGGTGCAGGGGTAGCCCTCGTTTTTCTTGCTAGCCTTCCTGAGGCGATAGCCAGGTTGAGCGAATTAAAAGAACGGCAAATTGCCTCTAATGACCAACTGGTCGGTTGGAAAACATCGTATCAGGCTCTACTCCCGGTTAATAAGCGGTTTGAAGGGGCATACCCCTCCGGTGATGAAGCTAAAGACTTGGTTGCACTTTATCGTCTGATCAATGTTGATCAGCACCGCTTGATGGCAGATGTTGACATGGTTAAGCAAACATCTGCAACGGCGGTAGATGTCAATGGTATGCCGGTTGGGCTTCAGAGACTCTGTTTGACTAATAGTTCAAACGTAATGGAATTAGCTGCACACAACATGCGTGACTTGCGTACAGGTATACGAGGTCTCAGTTCGAGGCGCGATATTGACATGGGCACAATCGAAATCACCATCAACGATGGCAAAGCTATAGCCAAAGTTCGTGATATGTGCCTGAAAGTCAGGACAGAACCGCTTGAACAATCAGGGGTGCAAACATGGGCATCGCATTGAAGTCGACTGTCTCGCCTCAGTTGATGAGGTTCATAATCGCTGGGGCTTGTCTGTTGGGACTTACCATTATCTGGCAAACGGTCCAACAAAAGGTACATGACCTTCGTTTTCAAGCTGTTTATGGCGAACAAAGCCAGGCTCAGGCACTTCCGATACGTACCGATCTTTACTCGCTACCTATTGTCATGGCCAAGAGCGATGCGCCAGTAGAAGTCGGTGGCATTATCAATGATGCTGAAATTGAGGCCGCGTTTCGTGAGCCAAAGGTTGAGCCTGTCGAAGAGGCTGAGCCCCCGAAGGTAAGTCTTTCTCAACAATTGATATTTCTCTACAGCCCTAAAGTAAATGGGGTTTCGAGTAATGGAGCCATTGTAAACGGACAATTCTGGGCAATAGGTGAACCTATGGTAAACATGGGGATAAGGGATGCCTTGGGTGGCTTGGCCACGCCTAGAATCAGTAGTATAGGTTCGGGGCAGGTGGTGCTGACTCTTGATGATGAGTCGCTTATCCTTCCCTTCGATCAGAAATGAGCAGCCTATGACAGAGCCGGTCGATCTAGCAAAGCTTGAGAAGCGTATCGAGCGGCTGATGCAAACACGATCTGAAATCCAGAGGCCTGCCCGTGGCAGGGAAGGCCGGGGGAAGCAGTACCTGTTCAGCTTCATGGGTGAATACGCTCAGTGGTGTTACGAGCACCGAATTCTAGGCCTGCTATCTAGAGTTTTTGTTCATGGATGCGTGGTAGGTATTTGCACTTTGACACTTTGGCTCCTGGCTGGGACCGGGTTAGGCCAGGCCTTTGGGTTGGAGAAAGTTAAAAACCGTATTACGTATTCATACTATGCGGTCCTATGGTCCAGTCGCTCAGCTGCAGGTGCAGAGCACATGCCTTTGGTTCCTACTCGTTTTTCTGGAACCATAGAAAAGGTGATTGATGACCTCTTGGTCGTGGCCTATTACGACAATGGCTCTCAGCTGAGGCGTCTTGTTAGACCTGCCAACGTAATAGCGACAGACAAAGCCGCCTTCGCAGAGTGGGCTAGTCAGTACCTATTGAAGGGGATCGCCATTGATTTCTACCAGCCTCTTGATGAGGTATCCGGCCATCAGGTCTGGGGTGTGGTTCTTTGGTATCGAAAAAGCCCCATCAATGTGGAGCTGGTTGAGCGCGGAATCGGCTACCCCGAGAAGAACCCTCCGACTGCAGTTGTGAATCAGATATTTAGCCAGCATTACTGGCATAAGGCACGTGGAAGCCACTAGGTAGTGAACGCGACTTGCGTGGTTGCTAGGGTTTACCTATTCTGTGTGCTACACGGTATGGTGATAAAGAATGGTAGATTTACCCCCCTCAGTTATCCATGGCGAAATCCCACCAGCATGTGTGATTGTCGTCTCCGAGGCCTTTCAAATTGAGCCTGAACTGCTTGGCGGTATCCTTTTTGTCGAGGGAGGACGAAAGGGTATGGCCAACAAGAACACGAATGGTTCTTATGATTTCGGGCCGGCACAAATCAATTCGGCATGGCTCGACAGGACCGAATCTGTAGGTGTGGGCGCTAAAGAACTTCAGCACGATGCATGCAAGAACCTCTGGGCGGCTGGGTGGATCATGCGCAGATGCCTGAACAAATTTCACACCTCGTTTTGGCACGGTGTTGGTTGTTACCACACGGGGGAGAACCCCAAGACAGATGCGCAGTTGAAGCGCCAGCGCGACTACGCGGCGAAGGTGTTCAGAGAGGTTCAGCGGACCCGAAGTGCTTTTTTAAACTGGCTAGCAAGAGGATAGGCCATGCGAACTTTCGTTATTTTGTTGTGTTGTGTGCCTGTTCTGGCGTTTGCCAAAGCGCCTTCGTTTGGTCCGGATGTAAGCCAGTTTCTAGGTGGTGAAGAAGGTGAGGCATGCCAAATCATCATGTGCCTGAGTGATCCGGCAGGGCAGGATTTGGAAGAGTGCGAGGAACCACTTCGTGAGTGGGAAACGACTAGGCCAGAAGAGCGGCCAAAGAAACTTGAGAAGTGTCCGATGGTCACTGGAGGGTTGGGTGGTGATTAAGCCTCTGGTTGCTTTCCTGGGCCTAGCGATAGCGACTAGCGCTTCGGCATTTGCGGGTGGTGCTGTCTGGCATTGGGAAAAGTTTGGTGCGGGAGGGTACTCAGGAATCGTGGAGGTGGACGATGGCGGCACTATGGATTACCGCCGCTACGATGCATCAGGCTCTCCTGCATTGTTCGGTTCCACAAGCGTTCAAAGCCCGGTGACTGTAATCGCTGGCGCAGATATCCAGGTGGACATCGTTAAAGCTGGATTGGCGCAACCTAGAAAGGAGTGCAGTGATCCAGCTGACTGGAAAGTCTATGTCACTCCCGCTACTGCCTGCAGTAAAGGTGCTGGCACTGCACCTCACACTGCACCTCAGTCAATGAATCTGTCAGGTATTCACGCATGGGCTGCACCAACAGGTGACGGCCTGCTGACGCACTACATACCAAAGCTTTCTGTTCATGTCCAAGGGTACGGATGGTTACCCGTTGAAGACAGCGAATGCGGCCTCGTGCAGACCCTGCAACTATGTGAGTAAGAATGATGAAAAAGTTATTTCTGCTGCTTTTATTTGCAATGACGCACCTTGCAGCAAAAGCTGAGCCGATTCACATGACCTCTATGGACATGAACCAGCCTGTTATGTCGTCCTTTCCGGTGGTGACAGAAGGCTCATCGTGTAACGGACTTACAGGCGCAACCGCCTTCTCCAGCACTGGTCTGATACTTTCTTGCCAATCCGG
>JADKLW010000024.1_pt1 | contig 117459 bp, 108 predicted proteins | sample 8641881 | NCBI WGS metagenome assembly JADKLW01 (sample SAMN16272185, study PRJNA661076) | feces metagenome | isolation source: fecal sample from diarrhoea affected cattle B | host: Bos taurus | place: South Africa: Lokaleng Village, Mahikeng | collected 2019-09
CTGATGATCGGCCCGCCCGGGGCCGGCAAGTCCATGCTGGCGGCGCGCCTGCCCTCCATCCTGCCGCCGCTCGATCCGCGCGAACTGCTCGACATCTCGATGATCCAGTCCATTGCCGGCGAGCTGGTCAACGGTGCGCTTTCGGATCGCCGCCCCTTCCGCGCGCCGCACCATTCGGCCTCGATGGCGGCCCTGGTGGGTGGCGGCCTGCGGGTGCGGCCGGGGGAGGTGAGCCTGGCCCATAATGGCGTGCTGTTCCTCGACGAACTGCCCGAATTCGGGCCCAGCGTGCTCGACAGCCTGCGCCAGCCGCTGGAATCGGGGGAGACGGTGATCGCCCGCGCCAATACGCGGGTCAGCTATCCCAGCCGCGTGCAGCTGATTGCGGCGATGAATCCGTGCAAATGCGGGCTGGCCGGAACGCCGGGCCATGTCTGCCGACGTGGCAAGGCCTGTGCAGATGATTATCAGGGGCGCGTCTCGGGGCCCTTCCTCGATCGCATCGATATCCGCATCGACGTGCCCGCGGTTACCGCGGCCGACATGATCGCCCCGTCTGCCGAGGCGGAAAGCTCGGCCGTGGTGGCGGCGCGGGTGGCCGCAGCAAGGCTGCGCCAGCGCCAGCGCTATCTCGATCATGGCGCCCCCGATGTCTTCACCAATGCCGCCGCGGGACCGAGCCTCATCGAGGCGGTGGTCAATCCGGACCGGGAAAGCCAGGCTCTGCTGCTGCAGGCGGCCGAGCGCTTCGGACTATCGGCCCGCGCCTATCACCGCGTCCTCAAGGTCGCCCGCACCCTGGCCGATCTGGCCGGCGTCGACCGCGTCGGCCGGCCCCACATCGCCGAGGCGCTGAGCTACCGGATCAATTTTGGCGCGGCATGAAGCCTGTAGGTACGCCGTCTGCTATTCGAGCATAGCTCTCATGGCCTGCTCGCCTTGAAAGACTCCAGTGGAGCCTTTCACCGGCCAAGCGCCCGAAGGCTCGCAGTGTTTCACGTGAATCTGGTTCAGCGCAGGCTGGCATAGCCACCGGCCACGCCGCGCGGCGACAGGACCACCTGCCAGAGGCTGATATTGCGGGCGCGGAACAGCGCGGCGAAGACCGACAGATAATACCGCCACATGCGCCCGAAGCGCTCGTCGTATTTTTCGCCCTGCAGGCTCGGCCATGCCGCGTCGAACCGGTCGCGCCAGGCCATCAGCGTGCGGTCGTAGTCGGCGCCGAAATTGTGCCAGTCCTCCATCACGAACAGGCCTTCGATGGCTTTGCCGATCTGGGTGATGGAGGGCAGCATGCCGTTGGGGAAGATGTATTTCTCGCTCCACGGATCGCCATGCGTGGTCGAAAAGTGGCCACCGATCGTGTGGAGGAGGAACAGGCCATCGGGCTTGAGCAATTGCGCGGCCTTGGCGAAATAGGCGCGATAGTTCTTGTAGCCGACATGCTCGAACATGCCGATCGAGACCACCCGGTCGAACTGTCCATCGAGCGCCTGGTAGTCCATCAGCCGTGTCTCGACCGGCAGGCCCGCACTGCGCTGGTTGGCGAGTGCCGCCTGTTCCTTGCTGACGGTAACACCCAGGCCCGATACGCCGTAGCGCTCGGCGGCGAACTTGAGGAAGCCGCCCCAGCCCGAGCCGATATCGAGGACATGCATGCCGGGCGCGAGGCCCAGCTTGCGGCAGATCAGGTCGAGCTTGGCCTCCTGCGCTGCGTCCAGATCCGCTGTGTCTTTCCAATAGGCGCAGGAATAGATCATGCGCCGGTCGAGCATGGCGGCGTAGAGGTCGTTGCCGATATCGTAGTGCTTTTCGCCCACTTCGGTGACGCGCAGTCGCTGCAGGTTGAGCAGCCGCCCGCGGGCCACGCTCCACATCACGGCGAGGTCACGCGGAAAACTGTCCTGGATGCGCGCATTGATCATGCGATAGAGGAAGCCATCGAGATCGGGGGCATCCCACCAGCCATCCATATAGCTCTCGCCCAAGCCCAGCGTGCCGTCACGCAGCAGCCTGGCCCAGAGCCGCTCATTGTGGATCTGGGGATCGGCAGCATCAGGCCCATCCGGGGTGATGCCGGCTTTGTCCAGCTGATTGAGTACGAAACGCCTTGCGGATTCGGACATGGCAGCAGCACGATCTGTGAAACCACTATCAGCCTAACGCCATCGGACTTTGACGATCAATAACAAATCACGGCCTGGTGAACTGGCGTTAACCGGCCGCGCCATATTGCTCAGGCGACCTGCAACGGGACGGAAATGCGCAAAGCCGGCGAAGTAATCCAGTGGAACAACAAAGGCGGCTACGGCTTCGTGCGCGATGCCGCCGGGCGCGACTATTATGTGCATGTCTCCAAGGTCGAGGAGGGTGCGCGTCCCCGGGTCGGGGACACGGTCAGCTTCGAGACGGCCAAAGGCCGGAACGGGCGGCCCTCGGCGGTGGATGTAATCATCACGGCCAGCAAGCAGGTTGCCCAGCCGAGCCTGCGCGATATTCGCCAGTCGCCCGGCAATGTCTCGCGCTACAAGCTCGGGCTGCGCATTGCCGCGGCAACGCTGCTGACCCTCTTGATCCTGTGGGCTATCGGTACCGATCGCGCGCCTGTGTGGCTCGGCCTGCTCTATGCCGGCATGGGCACGGCCTCCGCCCTGCTGTACCGCTTCGACAAGCTCTATGCGCTCAACGGCAGATACCGCGTCAGCGAGAGCAACCTGCATGTGGTCGATCTCTCCTTCGGCATCATCGGCGGCCTGGCGGCGCAGGAAGTCTATCGCCACAAGACGGTCAAGCCGCGTTTCGTGGCCTCGACCTGGCTCATAACCCTGATCCATACGCTGCTATTGGCGGCCGTGGCCTTCGGCTGGCTCGATACGCCCCTGCGCTGAGGGGTAGCGGCGACGGGCCCGTGGGCCCGCCGCCTTCGCCCCCAAACTCAGTGGAACTGCGCCGTTTCGGTGGATTCCCGCATGGCAGTCGTGGCGCTCTTGCCTTCGCTCACGGCCAGCGAGACGGCGTCGAAATAGCTGGTGCCCACCTCGCGCTGGTGGCGGACGGCCGAGAAACCATGTTCCTCGGCGGCAAATTCGGCCTGCTGCAGGCGGGAATAGCCGGCCATGCCGTCCTGCTTGTAGGCACGGGCGAGCTCGAAGGTGGTGAGGCTGAGATTGTGGAAGCCCGCCAGCGTGATGAACTGGTACTTGTAGCCCATGGCGGCGATTTCGCGCTGGAAACTCGCCATGGCGGCCTCATCCATATGCTTGGCCCAGTTAAAGCTGGGTGAGCAATTATAGGCCAGCATCTGGTCCGGGTGGGCCTTGCGCACCGCCTCGGCGAACTTCCTGGCCTCGCCCAGGTCAGGCTTGGAGGTCTCGCACCAGATCAGGTCCGCATAGGGCGCATAGGCAATGCCGCGCGCGATGGCCGCATCGATCCCGCCCTTGAGCTTGTAGAAGCCCTCGGCGGTCCGCTCGTCGGTGACGAAGGGGGCATCATAGGGGTCGATGTCGGAGGTGATGAGCCGGGCGGCTTCAGCATCGGTGCGCGCCATGATCAGGGTCGGCACGCCCATGACGTCGGCTGCGAGCCGCGCGGCATTGAGCGTGCGGATGAACTGGCTGGTGGGGACCAGCACCTTGCCGCCCAGGTGGCCGCACTTCTTTTCCGAGGCGAGTTGGTCCTCGAAATGGACGGCTGCGGCGCCGGCCTCGATCATGGACTTCATCAGCTCGAACACGTTGAGCGAGCCGCCAAAGCCGGCTTCGGCATCGGCAATGATGGGCACGAAGAAGTCGGTATCGGTGGTGGCGACGCCATCGGCCTGTTCCATGGTCTGGATCTGGTCGGCCCGCTGCAGCGCCTTGTTGATCCGCTTGACCACCGAGGGAACGCTGTCGACGGGATAAAGGCTCTGGTCGGGATACATGTTGCCCGAACTATTGGCGTCGGCCGCCACCTGCCAGCCGGAAAGATAGATGGCCTTGAGGCCGGCCTTGACCTGCTGCACCGCCTGGTTGCCGGTAAAGGTGCCCAGCGTCGGCACGAAATCCTCGCTATGCAGCAGCTCCCACAGCCGTCGCGCGCCATTCTCCGCCAGCGTATGGCGGATCGGCAGCGAGCCAGACAGGCGCGCCACATCGGTGGGGCTGTAGTTGCGGGCAATATTGCGCCAGCGGTCGGGGGCGTAGTCGGGGGTCGGGAAAATTGGCTTGTCGAGCATGGATGTCTCCTCCTTGGGACATGGCCTCGCCGGTCCGGAGAACCGGCAGGATTGATGATTCACGTGGAACAAGTCGTGGTTGGCGTGGTGCCGCAGTCTATATCCTCCCCCTTGTCGGGAGGGATCAGGGTGGGGGGTGGAATCCCTGGCACTGCGCCTCGCACCCCCCACAAGGAGGAGGGTGGACGGTCATATGTGGCACTACCCCGCGACCTTCCGGCTGAACGTCGCGGCGATCATGCCAATGCCGGCAAACAGCTCGGTGCTGCCTTCTTCGCCCACCAGCGAAAACTGGTGGCGGCCGATCTTGCCGGCAATGGTGTAGCCCGCGGCATCGAGACCGCGCGCCTTGAACTGCTCCATGGCCTGCACGGCGCTGGGAGCAATGATGGTCAGGTATTCCTCGCGTTCGCTGATCGACGGGCTCATCCGAAAGTCTCCTCGTTCCGTTGCTGTAAAGATTTGACAATCAACGCCGATATGCAAGAAATAACCGAATATCGGCCAGTAAAGCTGTAAAGCTCGGTCAAAATTCGAGTATCGAGTTGTAAAGCCTGTCAATCGGGCGCGGGCGGAGGAAGCATGGACGAGACAGCCAACATGCAGATCGGCGGGCGTATCAAGCGCCTGCGGCGGCAGAAGAAACTGGCCCAGGCGGAGCTGGCGCAGGCACTGGGCATCTCCGCCAGTTATCTCAACCTGATCGAGCACAATCGCCGCAAGGTCACCGTCCCGCTGCTGTTCTCCATCGCCGGCCATTTCGGGGTGGAGCCGGGCGAGCTGGTCGACAGCGACGAGGGACGGCTGGTCGGCGACCTGATGGAGGCCTTCGGCGACGACCTGTTTGCCGACAGCGACGTGACAAACCTCGAAATCCGCGATCTGGCCCACGCCAACCCGGCGGCGGCGCGGGCCATTCTCAGGCTCTATGATCGCTATCGGCTGGTCGCGGGATCTGCGCCGGCACCTGCCGCTTCGGGCGAGGCCGAACCGTTTCATCTGGCGACCGACGCGATCTCGGATTTCCTGCAGGAAAATGCCAACCACTTCCCGGCGCTCGAACATGCCGCCGAGCGGATGCGCGCCGATATCGACAATTCGGGCGACTATTTCGAAGCCGGGCTGAGGACCTATCTGTTCAATGTCTTCGGCGTCGAGGTGCGGCTGGCTTCCCTGCCCCATGGCATTGCCCGCCAGCTCGAGCCGCGCCGCAACCATCTGCTGGTCTCCGATATCCTGCCGACGGAAACGGCGCTGTTCCTTGTCGCGCACCAGTTGGGACAGCTGGCGGCGGGCGCCGAAATCGACGCCATCATTGCCGCGTCAAACCTGCCCGAGGGCGATGCGCCCATGCTGGCGCGCAATGTGCTGGCCGCCTACTTCGCGGCGGCGCTGGTCATGCCCTATGAGCCGTTCCTGCGCGCCTGCCGCGACTATCGCTACGATATCGAGCGGATCGGCCGCCGCTTCGGCACCAGCTTCGAGCAGGTCTGCCACCGGATGACCACGCTGCAGCGCAAGGGCGCCGCCGGCATTCCGCTGCATCTGGTGCGCACCGATATCGCCGGCAATATTTCCAAGCGCTTCTCGCTCTCGGGTATCCACATTCCGCGCCATTCGGGCGCCTGCCCGCGCTGGAATGTCTATTCGGCCTTTCTCGCGCCCGAGCGCATCAATATCCAGCTCAGCCAGATGCCGGATGGGCAGCGCTATTTCTGCATCGCCCGCACTATCGCCAAGGGCGATCATCGCTACAACGCGCCGCGCCGCTATATGTCGATCGGGCTGGGCTGTTCCATCCACCACGCCAGGGAAATGATCTATTCCGACGGCATGGACCTCGCCGGCGACAGCCAGCTGGTGCCGATCGGAGTGGGCTGCCGTATCTGTCCGCGGCTCGAATGCGGTCAGCGCGCCCATCCCCCCGCCGACCACCGCTTCCGCTTCGACGAGATGACGCGGCCGGAAAGCCTTTATGCGCGGATGAGCTAGGAAACCGGCTGGGAGAACTCACACGATGTCATCCCTGCGAAGGCCCTGGATCCGCCCTCGCGTCTCACGGCGCCAGCAGTACGTCTAGTCATCTCAGGATGGATTCCGGCCTTCGCCGGAATGACAGGTGACGCCTAACCCGGCTGCTGTTCGTTCCCGCCCTGCCAGCGCGGGTCGTGTTGCCAGGTGTCGCGCCATTCGCGTTCCAGCACGGCGCGGCGCTTGCCATAGCGTGTCTCGGTCAGGGTCAGCGCGACGATGCGGTCGGTGCGGAAATTGCGGAAGGCATTGCGCAGGCAACACCAGGCGGCAATGACCTGCTTGCCCTCGTAATAGGCCAGCTGCACCGGCCAGATGGCCCGCTCGGACGGATTGCCGCCCTCGTCCTCGTAGGAAATCTGCAGCGCCTTCTCGGTCCGCATGGCCTGCCGCACCTGGCCCAGTATGGGCATGGGTGGGCGCGAACCGGCGCTCCAGACGGCCACGGGCCAGAGCCCGGTATCGTTGATGCGGTCGCGCAGGTCTTCGGGCGAGGCGGTGGCGATCTTGGCCAGGGCATTGCTGGCTGCGTGTCCAAGGCCGTCATCGGGCTGGGCGCCGACCCAGCGCGCGCCCAGCACCAGCGCTTCGAGCTCTTCGGGCGTGAACATCAGCGGCGGCAGGAAGAAGCCGGGTTTCAGCATATAGCCCACCCCCGCTTCCCCATCGATCGGCGCGCCCAGCCCGATAAGGGTCTGCACGTCGCGATAGAGCGTGCGCACGGAAACGCGCTGTTCCTCGGCCAGAGCGGCTGCCGTAACCGGACGGCGATGCCGCCGCAGTGCATCCATGACCGCAAAGAGACGCTCGGTCTTGTCCATGCTTTGTTCTCCCCTGGGAGCACTTGATGCCAGATTCTGATCAGCAGGCCAAGGGTGGTCCGGCACTGCGTTCCCGCGTCCGCCGCGCCGCATCTCCCCCACCCTTGATCCCTCCCCATGAGGGGAGGGGTGTTGACTGCTTGCGCGGCCGCTTCAGGAAATCTGGCCATGGAAGGCGCGAATGTCATGGGCCATGGCCTCGGGCACTTCGAGCGCCGGGAAATGGCCTCCGCTCGTCAGCTCGGTCCAGCGCACGATGTTCCACAGGTTCCGCTCGCCCCAGGCGCGCGGCGCCGGATTGTCGGCCGGTGGCAAGAGGATTGCGTGCGGCACATCGTGGCGCGGCGGCTTGCGCGTCAGATCCGGGTCGGCGAAGGCCTCCTTGTAGAGCCGCACCGAGGAGCCGATGGTCTGGGTGAACCAGTAGACCGAGAGGATGGTGCAGAGATCGTCCAGCTCGAAGGCATGGCTGATATCGCCGCCGGTATCGCCCCATCTGTGGAATTTTTCGAGGATCCAGCTCGCGAGCCCGGCCGGGCTATCGTTGAGCCCCACCGCCAGTGTCGCCGGCTTGGTGCCCTGGATCATCGCATAGGCGCCCTCGGCGAAGCTCCATTGGTCGATCCTCTGGAAGTAGGCCTGCTCCTCCGGCGTCGGATTGTCGGGCCGTGGAAAGCCGGAATAGACATTGACGTAGTGTGCGCCGATGAGGCGCTCGGGAAAGTCGCGCACGAGGCCCATTTCCACCCCGCCGCCCATGTCTGAGCCCGAGACCATGAACCGATCGTAGCCGAGCCGGGTCATCAGTTCGGCCCAGAGGCCAGCCGCCCGGGTGAGATGCATGCCAGGCCGGGTCGGCTGGCTCGAAAAGCCATAGCCGGGCAGCGAGGGGATGACGACGTCGAAGGCCACGCCATCGACCGGCTCGGTCAGGAGCGACACCAAAGGCAGCAGCTCGACGAAATTGGAGGGCCAGCCATTGGTCAGCAGGATCGGCACATTGGTCGCGCCGCGGCCGCGTACATGGACGAAATGGACGGTCTCCCCCTCGATGACCTCGGTGAACTGGGGGAAGCCGTTGAGCCGCGCCTCGGCGGCGCGCCAGTCATACTGGTGGGCCCAGTAGTCAAGGAAGCGGCGCAGGAAGGCGTCCTCGGTGCCATAATCCCACCCGGCGCCCGCGATGGTCTGCGGGAACCGGGTGGCGGCCAGGCGCGCCTTGAGATCGGCAAGTGCCTCGTCGCCGATGGCGATGGCAAAGGGCGTGGGCATGGTGCTGCTCCATTGTTCACTGGAGACACAATGCGCCAAGGCAGCTGACAGTTGGCGTCAGCAGGGATCTGTCAGGCGATTTCGAACTCGCACCAGTGGCGATAGGGCCGCTCTGGCGAATAGATCACATTGGGAAAATGCGGATTGTGCACCGCGTCGGCAAAAGCCTGGTCCTCGAGGCAGAAGCCGGCGTGTTTCTTGTAGCTCTTGCCGTCGAGGCCCGGCACCGCGACGTCGGTCCAGACACCGTTATAGACCTGGACGCCCGGCCGGTCGGTCCAGAGCTTGAGGGTCAGGTCCTGGTCGGGTGAAACCACGGTGGCGATGGGATCGGCGACGCTGCGGCCGGTATCGAGCACCATGCCGATATCGTAGTCCACCGGCTGGCGGGCCGTGTCCCGCATGGTGCGCGGGGTGCGCAGGTCATAGATCGTGCCGCGCGCCGGCAGGATCGCTCCGGTCGGGGCCAGATCCTCCCCCAGTTCGGTATAGGCGCTGGATTCGACCTGGATCGAGTGATCGAGCACGGTGTCGCTGGTGCCGAGGTTGAAATACTGGTGCTGCACCAGGCTGATCGGGGTGGCCTGGTCGGTGGTGGCGGCAAGCTCGAGCCGCAGCCGGTTGCCCTTGAGCGTATAGGTGGCCGAGAAATTCACATTGCCGGGATAGCCCATGGCGCCATCGGGCGAGAAATGGGTGAAGCGCACGGCATTGTTCGCCTCGTCCACCTGCCCGTCCCAGACCTGGCGGCCCAGGCCTTCCGCGCCGCCATGCAGCTGCAGGTCGCCGGCATTGGCCGGAAGCTTGTAGGTCTTGCCGTTGAGCTCGAAGGCGGCGCCCTTGATGCGGTTGGCGACGCGGCCGGCAAGGGAGCCGAAATGCGGGCTGTGGGCGGGATAGGCCTCGAAATTGTCGAAGCCCAGCACTACCGAGCGCTCGACGCCGGCCACCGGCACGCGCCAGTCGCGCACCACGACGCCATAGCCGATCAGGTCGATCGTGACGCCGGTCGTGCTGACCAGGCGGAACTGGTCCACCCGCTTGCCCTGATGCTCACCAAATGTCGAAACCGCTATGGCCATGCCTGCCTCCGTCACATTGGGGGTCACCTCTAGCCTGCTTTTTCGTCTGCCTGCAACGTTACGCTTGACCTTTTGCCCATGGCTGCCAAAGCTCGGCTGGCATCGGGCGGGGATTGAAGGTGAATGAAATCGGTTTGAGACGCCGGGCCACGGTACATGACGTGGCGCGCGCCGCCGGCGTGTCGCTGGCAACGGTCGATCGCGTGCTCAACGGCCGCCCCGGCGTGCGCGCCACCACCGTCGAGCGGGTGGAAGCAGCGATCGCCGAAATCGGCTTCCAGCGCGACCTGAGTGCGTCGCTGCTGGCGCGGGCCCGCGATCTGAGGCTCACTTTCATCATTCCCGACGGCTCCAACGAGTTCATGGCCAGTCTGGGCGAGGCGATCGGTCGCCGCGCCGGCCCGGCCCTGGCCGACCGCATGCATATTGAGACCCGGCGCATCAGGGCGCTCGATGCCGACAGCCTGGCGCAGAGCCTTGAAACGCTCGACCCGGCGCAATGCGACTGCGCCATCATCGTGGCCAGCGACGAACCCTCGGTTCAGGCGGCGGTCGACAGTGCGACGCGGCGCGGCATTGCGGTGATGACCCTGGTCTCGGACCTGCCTGGCTCGACGCGCCGCCAGTTCATCGGCATCGACAATGGTGCGGCGGGCCGCACGGCTGCCTCGCTCATGGGCCGCTTCCTGCCCCAAGGTGGCAAGGTGGTCGTCATTGCCGGCTCGCTCCACCTGCGCGACCATTCCGAGCGGCTGGAGGGCTTCTGCGCTGGCCTGGCGGCGGAATTTCCGGCGCTGGACATTATCGGCCCGCTCGAAGGCCATGACGAGCGCAGCCAGACCCATGCCGTGGTCGCCGACCTGCTGGCCCGCCAGCCGGAACTGGCCGGGCTCTACAATCTGGGTGCCGGCAATGCCGGACTGGTCGACGCGCTCGAAGCCTCAAGCCGCGCCGGACGCATCCGCGTCATCGCCCATGAACTGACCGAGCCGACGCGCCAGGGACTGCTCTCGGGCGCCATAGACGTCGTCCTCGACCAGAATCCCGATGGCGAAATCCGCGAGGCCATTGCCGCGGCACGGGCGCTGGCGCTGGGGGGCAATGGCGGCGGCACGACCGCCCCCATTGAAATCGGGATTTTCCTGCGCGACAATCTGCGCTAAGAAGCCGCCATTCATTGCAGCGGCGGGCCGAAACAGGCCGGGAGGACGTTCTGATGTTGGTTTCACTCGTTCTTGAGGTACGTGCCTCATGAGCTATCTCGGTATTGATATCGGCACGTCCGGCGTCAAGGCGCTGCTGATCGACGAGCACGGCCGCGCGCTGGGCGAAGCCTCCGCGGCCGCTGTCGAGCCGGTGCGGCCCCACCCCGGCTGGTCCGAGCAGAATCCGGCGGACTGGTGGACGGCCACCCTTGCCGCCGTCGACAAGCTCAAGGCGTCCCATCCGTCCGAGCTGGCCTCGGTCCGCGGCATCGGCCTTTCCGGCCACATGCATGGCGCGACGCTGCTGGGCAAGGATGATGAAGTGCTGCGCCCGGCCATCCTCTGGAATGACGGCCGCTCGGCTGCCGAATGCGCCGAAATGGAAGCTGCGCTCCCCAATCTGCGCGAACTGGCCGGCAATATCGCCATGCCGGGCTTTACCGCGCCCAAGATCGCCTGGGTCCGCAAGCACGAGCCGCAGGTCTTCGAAAAGATTGCCAAGGTGCTCCTGCCCAAGGCCTATGTGCGGCTGCTGCTGACGGGCGAATATGTGGAAGACATGTCCGACGCCGCCGGCACGCTCTGGCTCGATGTGGGCAAGCGCGACTGGTCCGATGACCTGCTGGCCGTGACCGGGCTCAACCGCAGCCACATGCCACGGCTCGTCGAAGGCTCTGCCGTCTCGGGCAATCTCAAGCGTGAGCTGGCGCAGCGCTGGGGCATGGGGGGGCTGGTGGTCGTGGCCGGCGGTGCCGGCGACAATGCCGCCTCCGCCTGTGGCATCGGCGCCATCCGGCCCGGGGAAGGTTTTGTGTCGCTCGGCACGTCGGGCGTGCTGTTTGTTTCCAATGATCGCTTCCGGCCCAATACCGAGGGCGCGGTGCATGCCTTCTGCCATGCCATTCCCGATACCTGGCACCAGATGGGCGTCATCCTCTCGGCCACCGATTCGCTCAACTGGTTAGCCAAGATCACCGGCCAGAAACAGGCCGACCTCTCGGGCGCGGCCGAGGCCCAGTTCACCGGACCGGGCGAGGAAATCTTCCTGCCCTATCTGTCGGGCGAACGCACGCCGCACAACAATGCCGGGGCACGCGGCTCGCTGCTCGGGCTCTCGCACCTGTCCGATCCCGCTCGGCTGACCCAAGCGGTGATGGAGGGCGTGACCTTCGCCTTCCGTGACAGCCAGCGCGTCCTCTCCGATGCCGGCACCAGGATCGACCGGCTGCTCGCCGTCGGTGGCGGCTCCAGGTCGGCGCTGTGGCTGAAGATGATTGCCACCAATCTCGACATGGAAATTGCCGTGCCTGAGGACGGCGATTTCGGCGGCGCGCTGGGCGCGGCCCGGCTCGGGCTCTGCGCTGCTGAAGGCGCCAGCCCCGCCAGCGTCATGACCATGCCACCGATCAAGACCACCATTTCGCCCGACAAAAACCTGTCGGCCGCCTATTCCGACCAATATGCGCGCTACCGCGCGCTCTATCCTGCCATCGAGGAGGCACGTAAGTGACTGATTTCTTCAAGGGTATCGACCCCGTCAAGTTCGAGGGTGCCGACAGCACCAATCCGCTGGCCTATCGCCACTACAACAAGGACGAGATGGTCCTGGGCAAGCGGATGGAAGACCATATCCGCCCCGGCGTCGCCTATTGGCACACCTTTGCCTATGAGGGCGGCGACCCGTTCGGCGGCCGCACCTTCGATCGCCCATGGTGGGACAAGGGAATGGAGGGCGCCAAGCTCAAGGCCGACGTCGCCTTCGAGCTGTTCGAGCTGCTCGACATTCCCTTCTTCTGCTTCCATGACGCCGACATCGCCCCCGAGGGCGCGACGCTGGCGGAATCGAACCGCAATGTGCGCGAAATCGGCGAGATCTTTGCCAGGAAGATGGAAAAGAGCCGCACCAAGCTGCTCTGGGGCACGGCCAACCTCTTCTCCAACCGCCGCTACATGGCCGGTGCCGCGACCAATCCCGACCCGGAAGTCTTCGCCTATGCCGCCGGCCAGGTGAAGAACGTGCTGGAGCTGACTCATGAACTGGGCGGCGCCAACTACGTGCTCTGGGGTGGCCGCGAGGGTTACGAAACCCTGCTCAACACCAAGATCGGCCACGAAATGGACCAGATGGGCCGCTTCCTGACCCTGGTCGTCGAGCATGCCGAAAAGATCGGCTTCAAGGGCCAGATCCTGATCGAGCCCAAGCCGCAGGAGCCGAGCAAGCACCAGTATGACTTCGACGTCGCCACGGTCTATGGCTTCCTCAAGAAGTACGGCCTCGAAACCAAGGTGAAGTGCAATATCGAGGTCGGCCACGCCTTCCTCGCCAACCACTCCTTCGAGCATGAGCTGGCTCTGGCCGCTTCGCTGGGCATTCTCGGTTCGGTCGACGCCAACCGCAACGATCTGCAGTCGGGCTGGGATACCGACCAGTTCCCCAACAACGTCCCCGAGACTGCGCTGGCCTTCTACCAGATCCTCAAGGCCGGTGGCCTGGGCAATGGCGGCTGGAACTTCGATGCCCGCGTGCGCCGCCAGTCGCTCGATCCCGCCGACCTGCTGCATGGCCATATCGGTGGCCTCGACGTGCTGGCGCGTGGCCTCAAGGCCGCAGCGGCGCTCATCGAGGACGGCACCTATGACAAGGTCGTCGATGGCCGCTATGCCGGCTGGCAGCAGAAGGGCGCTCAGGCCATGCTCAATGGCGAACGTACGCTCGAAGAGATCGCTGCATGGGTCGAAGCCGAGAACATCAACCCGCAGCCCAAGTCGGGCCAGCAGGAATATCTCGAAAACTTGATCAACCGCTTCGTCTGATCGACCGTGGGGCGGGCCACCGGCTCGCCCCACCCCGCCGACCGTCACCCTCGGGCTTGACCCGAGGGCCCTATACTCAGGCGAACGCTCCGCAATCAAAGAGCCCTCGGGTCGAGCCCGAGGGTGACGTGCGGTGGTAGCGATCCCATCTTGCTCCGACCGAGGTTAGCCATGCCCCAGATCACCAATCCCATCCTGCCCGGCTTCAATCCGGACCCCTCCATCTGCCGCGTCGGGGACGACTATTATATTGCCACTTCCACCTTCGAGTGGTTCCCGGGGGTGCAGATCCATCACTCCAGGGATCTGGCCAACTGGGAGCTGGTCAGCCGGCCGCTCACCCGCAAGAGCCAGCTCGACATGCGCGGCGATCCCGACAGCTGTGGCGTATGGGCGCCCGATATCACCCATGACGGCGAACGCTTCTGGCTGGTCTATACCGACGTCAAGCGCAAGGACGGCTCGTTCAAGGACGCCCATAACTACATCGTCTGGGCCGACAACATCGAAGGCCCGTGGTCGGATCCGATCTACACCAATTCCTCGGGCTTCGACCCCAGCCTGTTCCATGATGATGACGGCCGCAAATGGTTCGTCAACATGCTGTGGGACCACCGCGTCCGGCCGCTGCTGTTTGCCGGGATCGCGCTGCAGGAGTTCGATCCCAAGGCAGGCAAGCTGGTCGGCCCGATCACCAACATCTACCAGGGCACCGATCTCAAGCTGGTCGAGGGACCGCACCTCTACAAGCGCAACGGCTGGTACTACCTGCTGACCGCCGAGGGCGGCACGGCCTATGACCATGCCTGCACCTTCGCCCGCTCGCGCACCATCGATGGGCAGTACGAAACCCATCCCGACAAGCATATCCTGACGTCCAAGGACGCGCCCTTCGCCGCCATCCAGCGCGCCGGCCATGGCGACATCGTCGATACACCGGACGGCAAGACTTATCTCGTCCATCTCGGCGGTCGCCCGACCACCCAGGAACGCCGCTGCGTATTGGGCCGGGAAACCTCGATCCAAGAAGCCTATTGGGGCGAGGACGACTGGCTCTACGTCAAGAACGGCCCGGTGCCCTCGCTCCATGTCGAAGTGCCCGGCACGCGCGACGAGGCCAAATACTGGACCGAGCAGCGCTACAGCTTCGAGGGCGACCTGCCCAAGGATTTCCAGTGGCTGCGCACGCCCGAAAGCGAGCGGATTTTCACACTCCAGGATAACAAGCTGCGCCTGTTCGGCCGCGAGTCGATCGGGTCCTGGTTCGAGCAGGCGCTGGTGGCCCGCCGGCAGACCCATTTCTCCTACGACGCCGAGACCGTGGTGGATTTCAAAGCCACCGACGAGCGGACCATGGCGGGCCTGACCGCCTATTACAGCCGCTATAATTTCTTCTACCTGGCAGTGACGGCGCATTCGGACGGGCAGCGCGAGCTGCTGCTGATGAGCTCGGAAATGAGCTGGCCCGACGGCAAGCTCAAATTCCCCGCCCAGCCGGTGCAGATCCCCAATGACGGCAAGGTCAGGCTGGCCCTGACCATCCGCGGACGGGCGCTGCAGTTCTTCTATGCCCTCGAGGGCCAGGACCTGCAGCCCATCGGCCCGGTGCTCGACGCCTCGCTGCTGTCCGATGAATGCGGTGGTCACCAGGCCCATGGCAGCTTTACCGGCGCCTTTGTCGGCATGGCCGCCCACGACCTCAACGGCACGGCAAGCCCGGCCGATTTCGACTACTTCATCTATCGCCCGGTCAAGGATCCGACCGACCGCTACGAGGTCTGATCCATCCTGCAGCCCCTCTCCCTGGAGAGGGGTTGCGCGCCTGCCTGGCAGCTCGATCACAATCCGCCGACGGGTAGCGACAATCCGCCGCAGCTGGGCTAAGTTCTCCGCATCGCAGCCGCGAATTCGTCCGCACTGCTGAAGCAGCCGGGCGGCGCGGCGTCCGTCGCATGAGGACCCAGTCATGGCGAATTTTCATGTCATTGCCGGCATGGGCGACAAGCTCGACATGCCGATGATCCGCCGGATCGAATTTAGCGACCTGTTCGAGGCGCTCCGCCTTGGGGCAGCCGATTTCTGGGAAAAGCCGAGCCACTACGTGCTGCTGGCGCTGATCTACCCGGTCATCGGCATCGTGCTGACCGTCTGGATGAACGGCTATCACACCTGGCCGCTGCTCTACCCGCTGGTGGGCGGCTTTGCCTTGATTGGCCCCTTTGCGGCGCTTGGGCTCTACGAGATTTCCCGGCGGCGCGAACAGGGGCTGGATACGTCCTGGCAGCATGCCCTGGCCGTATTGAAGTCCCCGGCCATCGGCGCCATTGCGGCGCTTGCTGTCATGCTGCTGGCGGTCTTCACGCTGTGGCTGACCGCGGCGCAGGCCCTCTACGAGAGCCTGTTCGGCGCCTCGACGCCGCAGACGCTGGGTGGCCTGGTCAACCAGATCCTGACTGAACCCGGCGGCATGACCCTGCTCATCACCGGCACCATGCTGGGGGCGCTCTTTGCCGTGGTTACCCTCTGCACCACGGTGGTGGCGTTTCCGCTGCTGCTCGACCGCGATGTGGGGGCGTTCGTTGCCGTCGAAACCTCCTTCCGGGCGGTCCTTGCCAATCCGCTGCCCATGCTGGCCTGGGGTCTTATGGTGGGCGCAGGCCTGTTCATCGGCTCCCTGCCGCTCTTTGTCGGCCTCGCAGTGGTCATTCCCATCTTCGGCCACGCCACCTGGCACCTCTATCGCAAGGTGGTGGAGCCGGCCTCGGTCATTCGCGGAGTTTAGCGGCGGAAAACCGCCTGTTGGGGGCCGCCGCCGCGGTTGGCTTCCGGCGCCAAATTGCCTAAGGTCCCGGCTTCCCTGCCGAGACCCTTTGCCTGATGGACCAGACTGCCGTTCAGCCCACCTTGACGCCGATGATGGCGCAGTATTTCGAGATCAAGGCGGTCAATCCCGGCTATCTGCTGTTCTATCGCATGGGCGATTTCTACGAGCTCTTCTTCGAGGATGCCGAGATCGCCAGCGCGGCCTTGGGGATCGTGCTCACCAAGCGTGGCAAGCATCTGGGCCAGGATATCGGCATGTGCGGCGTGCCCATCCACGCCGCCAACGATTACCTCAACAAGCTGATCAAGCTGGGCCACCGGGTCGCCATCTGCGAACAGGTGGAAGACCCCAAGGAAGCCAAGAAGCGCGGCGCCAAGTCGGTGGTGAAGCGCGATGTGGTGCGGCTCATCACTGCCGGCACGCTGACCGAGGACGACCACCTCGATGCGCGCGCCTCCAATTTCCTTGCCGCTCTGGCCATGGTGCGCCACGGCGACGCCGATTTCGCCCTGGCCTGGGCCGATGTCTCGACCGGGGAAACCTTCACCGCCGACCTCACCGCCGAACAGCTGCAGGACGAACTGGCCCGGATCGATCCGGCCGAACTGCTGCTGACCGAGGCCACCCGCGCCACCCTGGTCGAGCGGCATCTGTTTGCACCCAGCTGGGCGGGGATCGCCCACGCCGCGCCAGCCGAGAGCTTTGACAGCGAAGTGGCAAGTGCCCTGCTGCGCGAGGCCTTTCCCGGCGGACATTTCGATCCATCGGCGCTGTCCCGCGCTGCGCGTTCAGCGCTGGGCGCCCTCATCGCCTATGTGCGCGAGGCGCAGAAGGGCGTCGGCGTTGTGCTGCGGGCACCCCGGCAGGATGGCGCTGCGCGCCATATGGCCATCGATGCGGCGACCCGCGCCTCGCTCGAACTGCACCAGACCCAGCGCGGCCAGCAGCGCGGTTCGCTGCGGCAAGTCATCGACCTCACGGTCACCGCGCCCGGTTCGCGCCTGCTGTCCGCCCGGCTGGCCGCCCCGCTCGCCGACGCGGCAGCGATCAACGAGCGGCTCGATGCGGTTGGCCTCCTGGCCAATGACACGCTGCTGACCGGACGCTTGCGCGCCGATCTCAAGGCGGTGCCCGACCTGGCCCGTGCGCTGACGCGGCTGGCACTCGATCGCGGCGGCCCGCGCGACCTCGCCGCAATCGGCAAGGCCGTCAGTGCCGCCGCGGCGCTCGCGGCCCATTTCCAGCGCCTCGACCACGCGCCCGCCGTGCTGTCGCGCCTCACTGATATCCTGGCCGCAGCGCCGCTGCCGCTGGCCTCGGACCTGGAGCTGGCGCTTGATGACGAGTTGCCGCTGCTCAGCCGCGATGGTGGCTTCGTCCGCAAGGGCTACGACCAGGCGCTTGACGACGAACGCTCGCTCGCCAGCGAAACCCGCGCCGTGGTCGCCGCCCTGCAGGCAAGGTTGATCGAGGAAACCGACGTCCGCTCCCTCAAGATCCGGCACAATGGCGTGCTCGGCTATTTCGTCGAGGTGCCTGCCGCGCACGGCACCAGACTGCTCGAAGAACCGCATCGGCAAAGCTTCATCCATCGCCAGACGCTGGCCAATGCGATGCGCTTCACCACGACCGAACTGGCCGAACTCGAGGGCCGCATAGCCCGCGCGCATGAGGCGGCGCTCGAAATCGAGCTCAAGGTGTTTTCCAGCCTGCGCTACGATGTGCTGAGCCGCACCGATACGCTGCGCGAACTGGCCGATGCACTGGCCGAACTCGATGTCACCACCGCCCTGGCGCATCTGGCGGCCACCCGCGCCTATACCAGGCCCGAGATCGATGACTCGCTGGCCTTTGCCATCGAGGGCGGCCGCCACCCGGTGGTCGAGGACATGGTCATGGCCGAGGGCCAGAGCTTTGTTGCCAACGACGCCGACCTGTCCGGCGACGAAGCGATTGGTGGCGGCCGGCTGTGGCTGGTCACCGGGCCCAATATGGGCGGCAAGTCCACCTTTTTACGCCAGAACGCGCTAATCGCCATCCTGGCGCAGATGGGCAGTTTCGTGCCCGCCAGCTCGGCCCATATCGGGGTGGTCGACCGCGTCTTCTCCCGCGTCGGCGCCAGCGACGACATCGCCCATGGCCGCTCCACCTTCATGGTCGAAATGGTCGAGACAGCGGCCATCCTCAATCGCGCGACGCGGCGCTCGCTGGTGGTGCTGGACGAAATCGGCCGTGGCACCGCCACTTTCGATGGTCTGTCCATCGCCTGGGCCGCCGTGGAGGCGCTGCACGAAACCACCGGCTGCCGCGCGCTCTTTGCCACCCACTTTCATGAACTGACCAGTCTCGCCAAGACGCTGACCCGGGTCAGCAATGTCACCATGAAGGTGCGCGAATGGGAGGGCGAGGTCGTGTTCCTGCATGAGGTCGGGCCCGGCGCCGCCGACCGCTCCTATGGCATCCAGGTGGCGCGGCTGGCAGGCCTTCCAGAGCCGGTCCTGGCCCGCGCTCGCCAGGTATTGACCGTGCTCGAGCAGCGTTCCGCGGGCACCGCCTCTTCCAGCCAGAAGGCCAGCGTGCTAGACGATCTGCCGCTCTTCGCGCATCAACCCGCTTCACACCCCGTTGAGAAAGACCCTGTACACTTGGCGCTCGATGCCGTCCGCCCCGACGAGATGACCCCCAAACAAGCGATCGAAGCGCTCTACGAGTTGAAGAAAATCCGCGATGACGCTCGCCGAAGCTGAGGTAAAGCCGCGAAAGCCGCTGTTCGCCCTCAAGTCTGCCCGGACCATTCTGGCCGAACTGGATGCGGTGATCGGTGACGAGCCGCCCAAAACCGGAGCGGCCCGCGCCCTGGTCCTCGCCCATATCCGCAAGACCCTCGCGGAGGCGCGGCGGCAGGCGGAGGCCGAATTGCTGGCCAGCGGCAAGGGCACGCGCTGCGCGCAGAACCTGAGCGCCGCCCAGGACGAGATCATCACCGCGCTGCATCTGTTCGCGACCCAGCGGGTCTATCCGGTGGGCAATCCCAGCGGCGCCGAGGCCATCGCGCTGTCGGCCGTGGGCGGCTATGGCCGCGGCACGCTGGCGCCAGGCAGCGACATCGACCTGCTCTTCATCCTCCCCTACAAGCAGACGCCCTGGGGCGAGCAGGTCACCGAATATATCCTCTATATGCTGTGGGACCTGGGCCAGAAGGTCGGCCACGCGGTGCGGTCGGTGGATGAGAGCCTGCGCATGGCCCGCGCCGACATGACGGTGCGCACCGCCACGCTCGAAGCGCGCTTCCTCACCGGTGACAAGGCGCTGTTCGACCAGCTGGTCCATCGCTTCGAAACCGAGATCATGCCCAAGACGGGCCCAGAATTCATCGCCGCCAAGATGGCCGAGCGCGACGAGCGGCACCGGCAGATGGGCAATACCCGCTATGTGGTGGAGCCCAATATCAAGGATGGCAAGGGCGGGTTGCGCGACCTCAACACCCTGTTCTGGATCGGAAAATATTTCTACCAGGTCAAGACCAGCCATGAACTGGTCGGCAAGGGCGTGTTGAGCAGCGCCGAATACCGCCTCTTCGCCCGCGCCGAGGATTTCCTCTGGGCCGTGCGCTGCCACCTCCATTTCCTCACCGCGCGTTCCGAAGAAAAGCTCACCTTCGACATGCAGCCGGAACTGGCCGAACGCATGGGCTATGCCCAGCGGGTCGGCATGCTGGGCGTCGAGCGCTTCATGAAGCGCTATTTCCTCGTGGCCAAGGATGTGGGCGACCTCACCCGCATCATCTGCGCCAGTCTCGAATTCATCCACGCCAAGGACATGGACCTAGTCGGACGCGTGCTGGCGCCGTTCCGTCCCGGGCGCAGCCGGATCAAGGGCGAAACCGATTTCGTGCTCGATACCGGCCGGCTCAACATTGCCGATCCGGGCGTGTTCGAGAAGGACCCGGTCAATCTCATCAGGATGTTCCTCGTGGCCGGACGCGAGCAATTGCTGCTCCATCCCGACGCCATCAAGCATATCGCCCGCTCGCTGCGCCTGATCGACAACAAGCTGCGCAACGACCGCAAGGCCAATGACTGCTTCCTGTCCATCCTCACCGACCCACAATCGGTGGAACGCATCCTGCGCCAGATGAATGAAAGCGGCGTGCTTGGCCGCTTCGTGCCCGATTTCGGCAAGATCGTCGCGCTGATGCAGTTCAACATGTATCACCATTATACAGTGGACGAGCACCTGATCCGCTCGGTCGGCGTCATGGCCGACATCGCTAATGGCGGGCTGCGCGATCAGTTGCCGCTGACCCATGAACTGCTGCCCCAGCTCAACGACACCCGCCTGCTTTATGTGGCGCTGTTCCTCCATGACATCGCCAAGGGCCGTCCCGAGGACCATTCCATCGCCGGTGCCCGCATTGCCCGCAGGCTCTGCCCGCGCTTCGGCCTGTCACCGGCGGAGACCGACACTGTCTCCTGGTTGATCGAGTATCACCTGCTGATGAGCGAGATTGCCCAGGCGCGCGATATCCAGGATCCCGAAACCGCCAAGGCTTTTGCCGATGTGGTGCAGAGCCCCCAGCGCCTGGCTCTGCTGATGATTCTGACCGCCTGCGATATCCGCGCTGTCGGTCCGGGCGTGTGGACCGGCTGGAAGGGCAGCCTGCTGCGCGCGCTTTACTATGCCACCGAGCCGCTATTGTCGGGCGGCCACAGCCAGGTCACCCAGTCCGACCGGATCGACGCCGCACGGACGGCGCTGGCCGAGGCGCTCGAGGTCTGGCCGGAGGCCGAGGTCAAGGCCTATGTGGCGCGCCACTACGATCACTACTGGCTGCGCGCAGAGCCCGAACTGCAAATCGAACATGCGCGCATGATCCGCCAGGCGGACAGCAATGGCGAAGGCTTTGCCGGCTCCATCAAGGTCAAGGCGTTCGAAGGCATTACCGAGGTCAGCTTCTATACGCCCGACCATCCGCGCCTGCTCTCGCTCATCGCCGGCGCCTGCACCATGCAGGATGCGTCAATTATCGGCGCGCAGATCTTTTCGACCCGCGACGGCCATGCGCTCGATACGTTCCGGCTGCGCCGCGCCTTCACTTCCGACGAGGACGAGAAGGTTCGTGCCACCCGCATTATCGATACGGTGAAGCAGCTGCTGCAGGGCAAGAGGCAGATCCTCATCGATCTGGGCAAGGAAAGCCGCCACAACCGGCGCCTCAAGCCTTTCGCCCTGCCCGCCCAGGTCACCGTCTCCAATGCGCTGAGCGAAAAGTTCACGGTCATCGAGGCTTCGGGCCTTGATCGCATGGGCCTGCTGCACTCGCTGACCCACGCTATTTCTGATCTCAACCTCACCATCGGCTCCGCCCATATCGGCACCTATGGCGAGAAGGCCGTGGACGTCTTCTACGTCACCGACCTCACGGGCCAGAAGATCATGAGCAAGCCGCGCCAGCGCAAGATCCACGATGCCCTGATGGGCGTGTTCCATCCGAAAGGGGAGCAGAAGGGGACCAATGGATAGTTCGGGCCGCCCCGGAAGCCCCCACCCAGCCTCCCCCCGTCAGGGGGAGGAACTGCGCGGTGGGTGGGGCGAGATCGGTGTCCATACGCCGCCGGTGCTCCTCCACCTGTCAGGGGGAGGACGGGTGGGGGTATCCCCAGCGCCATGAGCCTCTATCGCAACTTTCTGTCGGTGGGCGGCCTCACCCTCGTCTCGCGCGTGGCCGGCTTTGCCCGTGACGCGCTGATGGCGGCCGTGCTGGGCACGGGTCCGGCAGCCGACGCCTTCTTTGCCGCCTTCCGCTTCCCCAACCTGTTCCGGCGCCTGTTTGCCGAAGGCGCCTTCAACACCGCCTTCGTGCCGCTGTTTTCCGGGGCGCTGGAGCGGGACGGGCGGGAAGCCGCGCTCGACCTCGCCTCCCGCATCATGGCCTGGCTTGTCGCCATGCTGGTGCTGGTGACCATCCTGGCCGAAATCTTCATGCCCCAGGTCATGCTCGCCTTCGTTCCCGGCTTTGCCGGCGACAGGGAAAAGTTCGATCTGACGGTCCTCTTGACCCGGATCATGTTTCCCTATCTCGCCTGCATGTCGCTGATGGCGGCCTATGGCGCCATCCTCAATTCGCTGGGGCGCTTTTTTGCTGCCGCCTTCGCGCCGGTCATCCTCAACCTTGTCACCATCGCAGCCCTGATCCCCCTGGTGACCGCCTGGGTCATGGACCCGGCCGGCTCCGCCATCTGGGTGTCCATTGCCACCATGGCCGGCGGCCTGGCACAGCTGGCGCTGGTCTATGCTGCGATCAGGCGGGCCGATTTCGTACCTGCCCTGCGCCTGCCCCGGCTCGACCCCGAAGTGCGGCGCTTCTGGGTCCTAGCCGTGCCGGCCATCCTCACCGGCGGCATTACCCAGATCAATATCTTCGTCGGCACCATCATCGCCTCGGGCGCCGACAACGCCATTTCGATTCTCAATTATGCCGATCGCCTCTACCAGCTGCCGCTGGGCATAATCGGCATTGCCATCGGCACGGTGCTGCTGCCCGAGCTCAGTCGGCATCTCAAGGGCGGCCGCGAGGCCCAGGCGCGTGCCACCCAGGACCAGTCGCTGCTGATCGCCATGCTGTTGTCCATGCCGGCCGCGACTGCTCTGATCGCCATGGCCGAACCCATCGTACGCGTGCTGTTCGAGCGTGGCGCCTTCGAGGCGCTGGCCACGCAGCAGACGGCGCAGGCGCTGATCGCCTTTTCCACCGGCCTGCCGGCCTATGTGCTGATCCGCGTCTTGCAGCCGGGCTATTTCGCCCGCGAGGACACCATAACGCCCACCGTCTTCGCCGGTATTTCGGTCATCGCCAATATCGGCCTGTCGCTGCTGCTGTTTCCCACCTATCTCCATGTCGGCATCGCCGTGGCCACCGCCGTCTCGGCCTGGCTCAATGCAGTGCTGCTCGCTGTGTTTCTGGCGCGGCGCGGCCATTTCGCCCTCACCGCGGCCGAATGGGGTCGCCACGGGCTGATCCTCCTGATCAGCGCCCTCATGGGGGCCTCGCTTTATCTCCTTGCCGAGCGCGGCGGCCCCTATTTTGCCAGCGGCGCGCCATTCTGGATGCAGGCGGGCCTGCTGGCCGTGCTGGTCGGCTTCGGCATGGTGCTCTATTTCACCCTGATCCATGTTTCCGGCGCCCAGAAGCTGGGACAGTTGCTTGGCCGGCTGCGTCGGCGCGGCTGACTTGTCCTCGCGCGCCTGCCGGTGTAGTTCGGCTGGCATCGGAGCGTTTCCGGCAGAAGTGGCAGCCATTCCTGTCCTTCGGAAATGCGACCACGACAATTCGACCTGATCGGTAGTTTCCATGGCCTTCACCAATCGCGTGTTCTCGGGCATCCAGCCTTCGGGCGATCTGCATCTGGGCAACTATCTCGGCGCCATCCGCCGCTTCGTGCCGCTGCAGGACACCCATGACTGCATTTACTGCGTGGTCGACATGCATGCCATCACGGTCTGGCAGGACCCTGATGACCTGCGCCGCGCCACCCGCGAAGTCGCCGCCGCCTTCATCGCCGCCGGCGTCGATCCAAAGCGCTCGATCATCTTCAACCAGTCCCAGGTGGTCCAGCATGCCGAACTGGCCTGGGTGTTCAACTGCATCGCGCGCATGGGCTGGATGAGCCGCATGACCCAGTTTAAGGACAAGGCCGGCAAGAATTCCGAGAATGTCTCGCTGGGCCTGTTCGCCTATCCCTCGCTAATGGCCGCCGATATCCTGCTCTACAAGGCCACCCATGTGCCGGTCGGTGACGACCAGAAGCAGCATCTCGAGCTGACGCGCGACATCGCCGCCAAGTTCAACAACGACTATGCCAAGTCCATCGCTGCACAGGGCCATGAAGGGGGCGAATTCTTCCCCATCACCGAACCGCTGATCGCCGGCCCCGCCACGCGCATCATGAGCCTGCGCGATGGCACCAGGAAGATGAGCAAATCGGACCCTTCCGACCAGTCGCGCATCTCCCTGCTCGATGACGCCGACGCCATTTCCAAAAAGATCAAGAAGGCGACCACCGACCCCGAGCCGCTGCCCGAGACGGTAGAAGGTCTCTCTGGTCGCGCCGAAGCCGATAATCTTGTCGGCATCTACGCGGCGCTGAGCGACCAGACCAAGGCCCAGGTCATCGCCGAATTCGGCGGCAAGGGCTGGGGCACCTTCAAGCCGGCGCTCGCCGATCTCGCCGTCGCGCAGCTGGCGCCCATGGCTGACGAGATGCGCCGCCTGATCGACGATACCACCACGATCGATGCCATCCTGCGCGATGGTGCCGAGCGCGCCCGCACTATTGCAGAGGCGACAATGGTGGATGTTCGCAATATTGTGGGTTTCATCCGCTAGGCCCATATCCGGCATGGCGGAGAACTGCTCGGGGAGCGCTGCGCATGTACGAAACCGAATACAAGCGTAAATTCCTCGTCGTCATCGACGAGACGCCCGAATGCGAACGGGCTTTGACCTTTGCGGCCTACCGGGTGAAGCGCACCGGGGGCACGGTGGTGTTGATGAGCGTGGTGCAGAAGCCCGAATTCATCGGCATGGGCGTCGAGGACGTGCTGCGGGCCGAAGCGGTGGAAGAGGCCGAGCGGAACCTTGATGGCCGGCTGGCCCGTATCCGCGACATTGGCGAGGTCCGCAGCGAATCGGTGATCCGCGAAGGCGAGGCTGCCGAAGAAATCGAGCGCGTCATCAGCGAGGACGGCGCTATTGCCATCCTGGTGCTGGCCGCCTCCACTTCGGGCGAAGGCCCGGGCCCGCTGGTCATGCATTTCGCCAACCGGGCCAATGCCCTGCCCATCCCGCTCACCATCGTGCCGGGCCATATGAGCGACCAGGAGATCATCGAGATCTGCTGAGCGGCTGCAGGCTACGCGGCGGCCATTTCCTTGCGCTTGAGCATGCCGTCATTGAGGAAGGTGCCGAAGGGGAAGAACGAGGCCAGCGTCGTGCGCAGCCATTCCCACGCGGTGAAGCCGCGCCCCCACAGGCACACGACCATGGCCGCGATATAAATGACGAAGGCCGCGCCATGGATCATGCCCACGGGGGGTACTAGACCGGGAAACCCCAGCCAGTACTTGGCCGGCATGGCCACGAAAAACAGGGCAAGGGTGGTTATCCCCTCGAATAGGCCGATATATCGGAACAGCTTGAGCATGCTTCCCGACTAGCGCAGACGGGTTCTCGGCCGCCATGGGCCAAAAGGTCGCAAAAGCACTTGCAAGCCGCCGCAAAGAGACTATTTTAGAAACATTCTAAATCGATGCGCCGAGGACGATCCATGTTCATCCAGACCGAAGCCACGCCCAATCCCGCGACGCTCAAATTCCTGCCGGGCCGCGATGTGTTGGCTGGCGAGCCGCGCGATTTTCGCAGCATGGACGCCGCGTCCAGCTCGCCCCTGGCGCAGGGCCTGTTCTCCATCTCCGGCGTGACCGGCGTATTCCTGGGCTCCGATTTCATCTCGGTGACCAAGGATGATACCAACTGGGCCCACATCAAGCCGGCCATTCTCGGCGTGATCATGGATCACTTCCTCTCGGGCAAGCCTGTCGTGGTCGAATCCGGCGTGGACGTCACCGAATTCGATGAGGTCGATGAGTTCTTCGAGGACGAGGACAGCGAAACCGTCGAGGTGATCAAGGAGCTGCTCGCCACCCGCGTGCGCCCGGCCGTGGCCATGGATGGCGGCGACATCATCTTCAAGGGCTTCAGGGAAGGGACCGTGTTCCTCCACATGCAGGGCGCCTGCTCGGGCTGCCCGTCCTCCACGGCCACGCTCAAGAGCGGCATCGAAAACCTGCTCCGGCATTTCGTTCCGGGCGTCGAGGCCGTCCAGCAGATCTGATCGCGGACATCGTCCAACTCCAGTGAGCAAAAGGCCCGGAGCGATCCGGGCCTTTGTTATTCCGCTGCGGCTTTCTCAGCCTCGCTGCGCTGGTCGGTTATGGCCAGCGGCTCGCTGGCTTCGCCGTAGCTTCGGCGGATCCGCAGGCGCTTGATGCGGCGGCTGTCGGCCGCCAGGATCTCGAACTCGAATCCGTCCAGCTTGGTGACCCGCTCGCCGCGCTTGGGCACATGGCCTGCCAGATCGAATACCAGGCCGCCAATGGTCTCGACATCCTCGGCATACTCGCCGGGATCGAAATCTGGCCCGATCAGGGTCCGCACGTCGCTCAGCTGGGCGCGGGCATCGGCGATGAAGGTATCGACGCCCACCTTGCGGATCAGTGCCGCCGCCAGTTCGTCATGCTCGTCCTCGATCTCGCCGACCACGGCTTCGAGCAGGTCCTCGATGGTGACCAGCCCGTCGGTGCCGCCATACTCGTCGATGACGATGGCCATGTGCACGCGGCTGGCGCGCATCGACTGCAGCAGGTCGCCGACCGGCATGAAGGTAGGCACGAACATGGCGTCGCGCATGATGTCGAGCCGGACGATCTTCTGCTTGAGCACGCTCGATACCAGCTTGACGGGCACGTCCTTGGCGGGGTCCGCGACCTTCTCGGTAATCTTGCCCAGCGCATCCTTGACGTGGATGAAGCCCAGGATGTTGTCGAGGTTATCGTCGAAGACCGGCAGGCGGGAATGGCGCACCTGGCGGAACTTGGCGATCAGCACGCCCAGATTGACGTCGGCCTCGATGGCCTGGATGTCGCTGCGCTCCACCATGACGTCGCCCACCGACACATCGGAAAGCTTGAGCACATTCTGCAGGATGGTGCGTTCGCTCTCGGAGAAGTCTGCGCCTTCGGCGCTGCCCTGCTCATCGAGCGCCACTTGCAGGTCATCGCGCAGCGATACCGTGCCCCGGGCCAGCATGGCCCTCAGGCGATTCCAGATCGATGGCCCCCGTGCAGGCACGGAGGCGGGACTAGAAGGAGGCTCGGGATTGGTGGGCGCCGAGTGGCCCAGACTGTCAGTGTCGTTCATGGTTTCTCGCCGCAAACTATGCGGCTGTCTGTCCTCAAGAAAGGAAACGCGCGGATCATACTGGTCCCGTCTCAGTCAGCATAGGGGTCTTCTACCCCCAGGCTTGCCAATATCTGGGTCTCGAGGCTCTCCATTTGAAGGGCCTCCTCGTCCGTCAGGTGATCATATCCCAAAATATGCAGGAATCCATGCACGACCAGATGCGTAAAATGCGCCTCGAATGTGACACCCTGCTCCTCGGCCTCCCGGATCAGGGTTTCGCGCGCCAGGGTAATGTCGCCCAGAATGCCGACCACCGGCTCGAAAGGCTCGATCTGGGGAAAGCTCAAGACATTGGTCGAGGCGTCCTTGCCTCGCCATTCGCGGTTGAGCTCGTGCTGCTCCTCGTCATCGGTGAGCAGGATCGAGAGCTCCGCGGCCCCCATGATCCGGGCCCCCGACTGCCTGAGCGCTTCGAGCACGGCACGCTCCGCCAGTGGATCGATATCCTCCGGCCAGCTGTCGTCATTGCGGGTGATGGCGATCTCGAGTGGCAGAGCAGTCAGCGGACGGTTCCTTCGGTAGCCTTTTCCGCCAGTTTCCTGGCCGTGTCGGCTTCATAGGCCCGCACGATGCGCCCGACCAGGGCGTGGCGCACCACATCCTTGTCGCCGAAGCGGGAAACATGCACGCCCTCGACGCCATCCAGCAGCTGCACCGCCTCGACCAGCCCAGATTTCTCGCCGCGCGGCAGATCCACCTGGGTGGGATCGCCGGTGACGATCATCTTGGAATTCTCACCCAGACGCGTCAGGAACATCTTCATCTGCATCGAGGTGGTATTCTGCGCCTCGTCGAGGATGACCACTGCATTGGCGAGCGTCCGCCCGCGCATGAAGGCCAATGGCGCCACTTCGATGATCCCCGAGGTGATGCAGCGCTCGACATTTTCCGGCTTCATCATGTCATAGAGCGCGTCGTAGAGCGGGCGGAGATAGGGATCGACCTTCTCCTTCATGTCGCCGGGCAAAAAGCCGAGGCGCTCGCCGGCTTCTACCGCCGGCCGCGACAGGATGATGCGGTTGATATCACCACGTTCCAGCAACGAGGCGGCATGGGCCACCGCCAGATAGGTCTTGCCGGTACCGGCCGGGCCGATGCCGAAAACCAGTTCGCTCCGCTCCATGGCCCGCATATAGGCGTCCTGCGCCGGCGTGCGGGCAACAATGGTGGATTTACGGGTGGCGATCTGGGCCATACGCACCTTGCCCTTGCGCTCCAGCGTCGGCAGGGTGAGTTGGCTATCCTCGGTCTCGATCATGCGGATGACGCCATCGACATCGGAAATGTCGACGGACCGGCCTTCCTCAAGCGAGCCATAGAGCGATTCGAGCACGCGCCGCGCCTGGTCGACCGACGAGGCTGCGCCCTTGAGCAGGACATGATTGCCACGGGGGGTGGCCGTCACCTTGAGCCGCTGTTCGATCAGGGCGAGGTTCTGGTCGAAATCGCCATAAAGCTGGGCAGCCAGGCGGTTGTCTTCAAAAGCGAGTTCGAGTTGCGATGCGAGTGCGTTGTCCGAATTGGGTGACAAATGCCTGCTCAAACTGGTGTGGCTCCACGCTCAGGGCGCGGCTGCGGGCTTGCGCCGCGACTGGATAACGACGCTAGGACGATTTGAGTGCCGTGTCTGTAGCAATATTGTGACGCTCCCGCCCGGCTGCAAGGCAGCAAAATTGCTCCGGTGGAGCAATTTTGGGGCTGGAGGCCATGAGAGTTGTGCTCGAATGGCACGCCCCGGCCCCGGCCCCGGCTCCTATTGCTCGTCGCTCCAGCCCTTGGCCCAGAACAGCCCCACCATAGCCCCTTTGCTGGAAGGCAGGATGGCCAGCGGCACGATCACCGATATCGGCAGCAGGACGTAGAGATAGGTCAGCGGATTGCTGCGCCCGCTCAACTCCATCTCCAGCATGACGAAACCCAGGATATGGACCATCACCGTGATGACGATAAGCGGCAGAAAGAGGCCTACCTTGTAGCCCGACAGCGGCTCGTCGCAGACGGCGCACCGCTCGACCTGGTCAAGATAGCGGCGGAAGAGCCAGCCTTCACCGCAGCGTGGACAGCGGCACTTGATGCCGCGCCACATCGATTGCCAGACTGAATGGTTGGCGCCGTTCTCGGTCATGACCCATTCCCCTTCCCGCCATCAACGTCCCCTGCTGGCGTCAGTTCCGGATCTCGACGCCTAGGCTGCGGCGGCCAGCTTGAGCCGGCCCACCAGCGAATTGGTACTTGTCCCGACGATCTCCACCGGATGGATGGACCCGATCAGCTCGGCGCTGCCTTCCAGATGCACGGCCTGGAGGTAGGGCGAGCGGCCGCCCACCTGTCCCGGCATGCGACCGGGGCGCTCGATCAGGACAGGCAGCACCTTGCCGACGCAGCTCTGGTGAAAGGCGGTGGTCTGCGCATTGACCAGGTCCTGCAGCCGATAGAGCCGCTCGGTCTTGACCGCCTCGTCGACCTGGTCGCCAAGCGCTGCCCCGGGCGTGCCGGGGCGGGTCGAATATTTGAAGGAATAGGCGGAGGCATAGCCGACATCGGCAATGATGCGCAGCGTATCCTCGAAATCCCGGTCCGTCTCACCGGGGAAGCCGACGATGAAATCGCCCGACAGCGCCATGTCCGGACGCACCGCCTTGATGCGCTCGATGACCCGCATGTACTCGGCCGCCGTGTGGCGCCGGTTCATGGCCTTGAGGATACGGTCGCTGCCCGACTGCACCGGCAGGTGCAGGTAGGGCATCAGGATGTCGAGGTCGCGATGCGCTGCCATCAGGGCATCATCCATGTCGAGCGGGTGGCTGGTTGTGTAGCGCAGGCGCTCAAGGCCGGATAGTTCCGCCAGCAGATAGGCAAGTTCCCCAAGACCGACGGCACGGCCGGCCCCGTCCAACCCGTGATAGGCGTTGACGTTCTGGCCCAGCAGGGTGATTTCCTTGACGCCGGCCTCCACCAGTCCCCTTGCCTCGGCAACAACCTGGCTCACCGGACGAGAGACCTCGGCTCCGCGCGTATAAGGCACGACGCAGAAGCTGCAGAACTTGTCGCAGCCTTCCTGGACGGTGAGGAACGCCGTCAGCCCGCGCTTGATGGTGACTTCCTTCCTCGCCTGCGGCAGGTGCTCGAACTTGTCCTCTTCGGGGAAGTCGGTATCGATCACGGCCTTCTTGAGGCTGGGATGCATGTGGCGCTGGCTTTCGGCCTGCGCCAGCATATCCGGGAGCCGGTGATAGGCCTGTGGGCCGAAGACCATGTCGACCACGGGGGCGCGGCGGGCGATTTCCTCGCCCTCGGCCTGAGCCACGCAGCCGGCGACCCCGATCATCATGTCGCCGCCTAGAGCGCGGCGTTCGCTTTGCAATTCCTTGAGCCGACCCAGTTCGGAAAACACCTTCTCGGAGGCCTTTTCGCGGATGTGGCAGGTATTGAGCAGCACGAGATCGGCCTGCGTCATATCCAGCGTCGTTTCGTAGCCATGTGGCGCCAGGGCATCCATCATGCGGTCGCTGTCATAGACGTTCATCTGGCACCCATAGGTCTTGATGAACAGCTTCTTGGTATTGGCGCGGGTCTCGGTCATGTCGGCTCTTTACCAGAGGATCGCAGCGGACTCAAAGTGCAACCGGAATGGCCCCGGCCGTGTTCTCCTTTCAACACGGGAGTAACCGCCATGACCGATACCAAATCCAAGTCCGACAACGCCGCCGCCATGAAGAACGGCAAGAAGCCCGGCCCCAAGGACGCGCCTGTCCAGGTGCGCAATGCCGGGGAAGAGGCGCTTGCCGACAAGCCGGACAACTGGGACGAAGTCGACGAAGCCGTTGACGAGAGCTTCCCCGCCAGTGATGCGAGCGCCAAGTACTGAAGCGCAGTGTGGCATTTGCGCCAGTTGCGCAGCATTTTGATATGTAAGGATTTTTGCCGCTATCGCCCGCCCGCCAGCTGGCGTTATGCTGAATGGCGGCTTACAACAAAATAGTGTCAACCTGGCCGCAGAGAGTGCGGCATGACGGGGGTGGTTGCGCAGGAGTCGACAGAGACGACGGTGCCTCAAAGGCGCCGTCGGTGGCCGTCTTCGCAGCCGGTGGCCTTCTACCTGTTGGCGCTGGTCCTCGTCATTCTGTTGCCAGCCCTGCTGGTTGCCCTGGTCCTGCTCAGCAACAACAACCGCGCTCAGGAAGAGGTCGTTCGCGGCCTCACCAACGCAACGGTGCAGGCAATCGGTCTGTCCGTCGATCGCGAAATTGCCGGCATGACGACCACATTGCGGGTGCTCTCCACCAGCCGCGATCTTGTCGAGAGCGACTTTGCCGCCTTTCACCAGCGTGCCCGCATCGCCTTGGCCGGGACCGGCGCCTACATGCTGGTGCTGGACCGCCAATTCCAGCAAATCCTCAACACGCGGCTGCGCTACGGCGATCCGCTGGGCCTGACTTCGGATCCCGCGTCGGCCGTCCAAGCCCTGGAGCGCGGCACGGCGACGGTATCGGGCCTGTTCTTCGGCCGCACGGCGGATCAATGGGTCTTCAATGTCCTGGTGCCCGTGCCTGACAACCGCGAGGCCGCCTTGCTGGTTCTCACCCGCAATGCCTCCAGCCTCGCTTCCGTGCTGCAGACGCGGCAGTTGCCAGCCGGGTGGCACGCTGCCCTTGTCGACAGCAACAATCTTGTCATTGCAGCGACGCCCGATACCGGCATGGCGACCGGGACTGTGCTGCCTATGCGACAGGCGAAAAGTGAGGCGGCGAGCGAGTGGCGCCGCGAGCGGCTGGACGGCGAAACGGTCGTCACCGCCGAATGGGCGTCCGGCCAATCGGGTTGGCGCGTCATTGCCTGGGCGTCGGTGGGCACCTTCCAGCGCCCGCTGGGGGAAAGCCTCATGTGGCTGGCGGCCTGGAGCATCGTCATCGCGGCGCTGGCAGGCCTGCTGGCACTGCTCATAACGCAGCGCGTCGGCCGCTCGGTGCGCGGATTGCGGCGCGACGCACAGCGTCTCGGCAGCGGCGAACTGGTCGACGCCAAGGCCTATCCGGTGACCGAGATCGCCGAGGTGTCGCAAGCCCTGGCCGAAGCCTCCATCAAGCGGCAATCGGCGGAGAACGAGGTGCATTTCCTCATGCGCGAACTGGCGCATCGCTCCAAGAACCAGATGACGGTCATTGCGGCAATGGCCAAGCAGACGGCACGCGGCGCGACCGATGTCGAAAGCTATGTCCAGGCTTTCGAGCGGCGCATCCTTGGCCTGGCGCGCTCGACCGACCTGCTGCTTGCGCATGGGCGGGTGGGCGTGCTGCTGCATGAATTGCTGGAAAGCCAGATCGCCGCCTTTCGTCCGCCAGATCCGGCACGCGTGAGCTTGGCCGGCCCCACCTTCAGGCTCAATGCCCAGGCCGCGCAGATCATGGGGATGGCCGCCCATGAACTGGCGACCAACGCCGTCAAATACGGCGCCTTTGCCGGCGATATCGGCACGCTCTCGGTGCGCTGGCGCATTGTCGATGACAAGCTCGACTTCACCTGGCGCGAAACGGTGCCCGAGCTGCGCCCGGGCAGCGAGCGCTCCGGCTTTGGCACGACGGTGCTCAAATCCATGGTCGGCCGGGCCCTCAATGCAGAGGTCGAGCGCACCTGCCATGATGACGGCATCGAATGGCGCTTTGCCATTCCCCTGTGCTCGCTCGATCCCGCCATTGCCCCTCCTGGCGTGGACGAGCAGCCGGACGAATAAATTCTGGTATTTGGGCGCTCTTTGCACTATAGGGACGCCAGTCTTGGGCCCTTGCGGGCTCCAGGCTATTCACGGCCTCGCCTGGACGACATCCCGGCCGGGGCGACCCAATCCTCCAATGTAAGGGATATGTCCGATGTCGATTACCCCCGAGCGCAAAGCCGCTCTGATCCAGGAATATGCAACCAAGCCGAACGATACCGGTTCGCCCGAAGTTCAGGTTGCCATCCTGTCTGAGCGCATTGCCAACCTGACCGAGCACTTCAAGGGCCATGGCAAGGATAACCATTCCCGCCGCGGTCTGCTCAAGCTTGTTTCGACCCGTCGCAGCCTGCTCGACTATGTCAAGAAGGTCGACGAGAACCGCTACAAGACCCTGATCGAAAAGCTCGGCCTGCGCCGCTAGGCGCTATTGCCGAATTGCGGATGCGGGGCCGGGCTCCGCATCTGCCTTTGCCCACCCCGGTGGGCGACAAGAGGCTGATTGCAGGTTCGCCGCAGCTACCCGTTGCAGCAAGATTTGCGAACTGGCTCTAAGCGTAGACCGGCGAATGCCGGAGCATGGCAGGATTATTGGCCGCTCCTCCGCCCCACGCTCGCAAAATCAAAGCTTGGTTTTGAACTCGTGAGGCGCCTGAACATCTTCAGGAGCTGCTTGTTGTCTTGCCCATGTTTCGTCTTTGCCAGACCGAAACCGCGCCTGATTTTGAGCCCGCGTCACACATGGGGTGTGCCGATGGGTGCGGGTGCACCGGATTGAGTTCGCGGGATCGCTACGCCCCCGCGTTACCGCTCACCGGCAGAATGGAAAGACGATACAATGTCGACGATCAATTTTGACTACCACAAGGTCGAGCTCAACTGGGGCGGTCAGCCCCTGACGCTCGAAACCGGCAAGATGGCCCGCCAGGCCGATGGCGCCGTGCTCGCCACCCTGGGCGAGACCGTGCTGCTGGCAACCGTTGTCAGCGCCAAGTCGGCCAAGCCGGGCCAGGACTTCTTCCCGCTGACCGTCAACTACCAGGAAAAATACTTCGCCGCCGGCAAGATCCCGGGTGGCTATTTCAAGCGCGAAGGCCGTCCGACCGAGAACGAGACCCTGACGTCTCGCCTGATCGACCGCCCGATCCGCCCGCTCTTCCCCGAAGGCTACAAGAACGAGACCCAGGTGGTCATCACCGTTCTCCAGCATGACATGGAAAACAACCCGGACGTGCTGGCCATGGTCGCCGCTTCCGCCGCGCTGACCATTTCGGGCGTTCCCTTCATGGGCCCGATCGGCGCTGCCCGCGTCGGTTATGTCGATGGCGAATATGTGCTGAACCTCGCCGTCGATCGCCGCAGCGAATCCAAGCTCGATCTCGTCATGGCCGGCACCGAAGACGCCGTGCTCATGGTTGAGTCCGAAGCCAAGGAACTGAGCGAAGAGGTCATGCTCGGCGCCGTGATGTTCGGTCATGCTGAAAGCCGCAAGGTGATCCAGGCGATCATCAAGCTGGCCGAACTTGCCGCCAAGGAGCCCCGCGACTTCCAGGCGCCGGACTATTCGGCGCTCGAAGCAGACGTGCTCAAGGTTGCCGAAGCCGACCTGCGCGCCGCCTACAAGATCACCAAGAAGGAAGATCGCTACGCTGCTGTCGACGCCGCCAAGAAGGCGGTCAAGGAAGCCTTCGCTGCCAAGATCGAAGCCGGCGAGGTTTCTGCCGAGGCACTGGCCGAGGTTATCCACAACCTGCAGGCCAAGATCGTGCGCTGGAACGTGCTCGACACCGGCCTGCGCATCGATGGTCGTGATCTCTCGACCGTCCGCCCGATCGTCTCCGAAGTCGGCGTTCTGCCCCGCACCCATGGTTCGGCGCTGTTCACCCGCGGCGAGACCCAGGCGCTGGTCGTGGCGACCCTGGGCACCGGCGAGGACGAGCAGTATATCGACAGCCTCGAAGGCACCCACAAGCAGAACTTCCTGCTGCACTACAACTTCCCTCCATACTCGGTGGGTGAAGCTGGCCGCATGGGTTCCCCGGGCCGTCGCGAAATCGGTCATGGCAAGCTCGCCTGGCGCGCGATCAACCCGATCCGTCCGTCGGTCGAAGAGTTCCCCTACACGATCCGTATCGTGTCCGAGATCACCGAATCCAATGGCTCCTCCTCGATGGCGACCGTCTGCGGCACCTCGCTGGCGCTGATGGATGCCGGCGTGCCGCTGGCACGTCCGGTGGCCGGTATCGCCATGGGCCTGATCCTGGAAGGCGAGAAGTTCGCCGTGCTCAGCGACATTCTCGGTGACGAGGATCACCTGGGCGACATGGACTTCAAGGTGGCCGGCACCGACCAGGGCATCACCTCGCTGCAGATGGATATCAAGATCGCCGGCATCACCGAGCAGATCATGAAGATCGCCCTCGAGCAGGCCAAGGGTGGTCGTATCCACATCCTGGGCGAAATGGCCAAGGCCATCACTGCCTCGCGCAGCGAAGTGGGCGAGTTTGCTCCCCGCATCGAGACCATGAAGATCCCGACCGACAAGATCCGTGAAGTGATCGGCACCGGCGGCAAGGTGATCCGCGAGATCGTCGAGAAGACCGGCGCCAAGATCAACATCGACGATGACGGCACGATCAAGATTTCGTCCTCGGACGGCTCCCAGATCGAAGCGGCCATCAAGTGGATCCGCTCGATCACCGACGAAGCCGAAGTGGGCGCCATCTACCAGGGCACCGTCGTCAAGACTGCCGATTTCGGCGCCTTCGTGAACTTCTTCGGCGCCAAGGACGGTCTGGTCCACATCAGCCAGCTGGCCGAAGCCCGCGTCGCCAAGACCACCGATGTGGTCAAGGAAGGGGACAAGGTCTGGGTCAAGCTGCTCGGCTTCGACGAGCGCGGCAAGGTCCGCCTGTCCATGAAGGTCGTCGACCAGGCGACCGGCAAGGAAATCGCCAAGGGCGAGGAAGCTGCCGAATAACGCAGGCGACATCCGTCACCGTTGACAGAAGGCCCGGAGCAATCCGGGCCTTTTTCATGTTGCGGGTCGGCAACACTGCGCCATTTCATCACATTGCTGCGAGGAACCCCCACGCGCGACGCCCGTTTGGCGAGTGAGGCTTTCCTGCACTAGCGAAACCAGCGTTCGCGGCATAGGGCATTGGCCATACACACTATTTTTGCGTCACCACGCTTGTAGGGATTTGCTTTGCTCTCTCGACGTTTGTTCATGATCGGCCTCCCCGCTGTTGCCCTCGCCGCCTGCTCCTCATCGCGCAGGCCGGTCGTGCAGGAGCCCACCATCGACCCATACTACCAGGCCATGTATGGCGCGATCTACAACGAGAAGTTCCCCATCGCGGCGATGGATCTTCGCCGGGTGGATCCCAAATGGTGGCGCCAGGAAGTGCCCTACGCCACCACGGAGCGTGCCGGCACGATCGTTGTCGATACCCCGGCCCGGTTCCTCTATCTCGTGCTCGAGGGCGGCCGCGCCCTGCGCTACGGCATTGGTGTCGGCAAGGATGAATCGCTGGTCTTCCGCGGCACCGCCACCATTGGCCGCAAGGCCGAATGGCCGCGCTGGACGCCGACGCGCTCAATGATCAAGCGCGAACCAGAGCGCTATGGTCCCTATGCCGGCGGCATGGAGGGTGGCCCCGAAAATCCGCTCGGTCCGCGCGCGCTCTACCTCTACCGCAACGGCGCGGACACGCTCTTCCGCCTGCATGGTACCACCGAGCCCTATACGATCGGCACCAATGTCTCGTCGGGCTGCATCAGGCTGATGAACCAGGACATCATCGATCTTTATGGCCGCGTGCCTGTCGGCGCCAAGGTCGTGGTGATCAACTAGGTCCAGCCGCGCCCGGGTCGCTGCCGCGGCAGCGGGGCGCCTTGCATCGGATTCCGTAGTCACCGAGGCAAAGTTCTCTGCTGCCGCGACATGGACCCGGGATATCAAAGACAAAAGGCCTGCCCCTCGTCGGGGCGGGCCTTTTTGCTGCCTTGGCACAAACAGAAGGGGCGCGGTCAGCACCGCACCCCTTGTTATTCCGATCCTGCGATCGACTACAGCGTACGCTGCACCGTTTCGACGCGGAAGCATTCGATGACGTCGCCGGCGCGCATGTCTTCGTAATTCTCGAAGGCCATGCCGCATTCCTGTCCGGTCTGGACTTCCTTGACTTCGTCCTTGAAGCGCTTGAGCGTCTTGAGCTTGCCTTCGTGGATAACGACGTTGTCGCGGATGAGGCGTACGCCCGAGCCACGTTCCACCATGCCCTCGGTGATCCGGCACCCGGCAACCTTGCCGACCTTGGTGATCGAGAAGACTTCGAGGATTTCCGCATTGCCGATGAAGGTTTCGCGGCGTTCAGGCTTGAGCAGCCCGCTCATCGCATTCTTCACGTCATCCACGAGGTCGTAGATGATGTTGTAGTAGCGGATTTCGATGCCGTCGCGCGTCGCCAGTTCCGTCGCCTGCTTGTTGGCGCGGACGTTGAAGCCGATGACGATGGCGTTCGATGCCGAAGCCAGGGTCACATCGGATTCGGTGATGCCGCCCACCGCGCTCATCAGGATCTGCGCCGACACTTCGTCGGTCGAGAGCTTGTTGAGCGAAGCCACGATGGCTTCGACCGAACCCTGCACGTCGCCCTTGATGATCAGCGGGAACTTGGCAATGCCGGCAACCTTGAGCTGATTCATCATCTGCTCGAGGCTGGTGGCGCCGCCGCCCGCCGTCTTTTCGCGGATAGCGCGCTGACGGTATTCGGTGACCTCGCGGGCCCGCGCTTCGGTCTCGACCACCGAGAAGCGGTCGCCCGCGCTCGGCACGCCGGTAAAGCCCAGCACTTCCACCGGAATGGACGGACCGGCTTCCTTGACCTGCTCACCCTTGTCGTTGATCAGGGCACGAACACGCGCAAACTCGGTGCCGGCGACGAGAATGTCGCCGATGGCCAGCGTTCCGCGTTGCACGAGGACCGTAGCCACTGCACCGCGACCGCGGTCGAGCTTGGCTTCGATGACAAGGCCTTCGGCACGCCCATCGCGGGCCACCTTGAGCTCGAGCACTTCGGCCTGCAGCAGGATGGTCTCCAGCAGCTTGTCGAGGCCTTCGCCGGTCTTGGCCGAAACCTCGACGTCGAGCACGTCGCCGCCCATCGATTCCACGAACACTTCATGCTGCAGCAGCTCGGTACGGACCTTGAGCGGATCCGCTGCCGGCTTGTCCATCTTGGTGATGGCCACGATGATCGGCACTTCAGCAGCCTTGGCATGCTTGATGGATTCGATCGTCTGCGGCATCACGCTGTCGTCTGCCGCGACCACCAGAATGGCGATGTCGGTTGCCTGGGCGCCACGGGCACGCATGGCGGTAAACGCCTCGTGGCCCGGAGTGTCGAGGAACGTGATCTTGGCGCCGTTGCGCTCCACCTGGTAGGCGCCGATATGCTGGGTGATGCCGCCGGCTTCGCCGGAAACAACATTGGCATTGCGGATCGCGTCGAGCAGGCTGGTCTTGCCGTGGTCGACGTGGCCCATGATGGTCACGACGGGCGCACGATCGGTCAGATCTTCGGCCTTGTCGTCGGCCGGGATGTCATAAAGACCCTCTTCCACGTCCGCTTCTGACACGCGCTTGACGGTGTGGCCCAGTTCGGTCGCGATCAGCTCGGCCGTATCGGCATCGAGCACATCGTTGATCGTGGCCATCTGGCCCTGCTGCATCAGCATCTTGATGACGGTGACGGAGCGTTCAGCCATGCGGTTGGCCAGTTCCTGCACCGTGATGGCTTCCGGAATGACGACTTCACGGCTGAGCTTGGGCGCATCCTGCTGGTTGCGGCCCATCTTCTTGTCGCGACGGCGGCGCATGGCGGCCAGGGACGGACCCTTGTCGCGATCGCTCTCGGCGCCGGCGTTGGTCACCGTCAGGCGGCCGCGGCCATTGGCGTCCTGCCCGGTCCGGCGGGTGGGCCGCTCGGGGGTCGCACGTGAAGCGCGGCGCGCATTCTCGAGTTCGGCCTCGGTCGTGGGGCGGGCCTGCGGCGAGCCGGTGCGGATCTTGCGGCCATCGGCCTCGTTGGGGCCGGCGGGTGGCACATTGCCGATCGGCGCCATGCCGGCACCGGTCGGGCGGCGTTCGCCCGCAGGCCGGGTCGCCGTGCCCGAAGGACGTGCGCTCTGGCTGCCGGGACGGATCAGCGCATTGGCACCGCGCTCGCTTTCCGGCCGAGTATTGCCGCTCGGGCGTTCCCCGGCAGGGCGGGTCGGGCGGGGCGGCTGGCCGGGACGACCGGCAACCACGCGCACGCTGGACGGTCCAGGATTGCGCTGTGAAGCTGGCGTTGTGGGCTGTGGCGTTTCAGCCTTTGCCTCTGCCGCCGCGGGGGCAGTAGCGGGTGCCTCGCTCGGGGCCTGCTCGGCAGCGCCGGCTTCGGCATTGCGGCGTTCTTCTTCCGCACGCTCGGCCTCTTCGCGGATCTGGCGCCGGCGGGCATCCTCTTCCATGCGGCGCGCTTCTTCGGCCGCAAAACGTTCCTGGTCTTCCGCGGCGCGGGCGCCGGCAAGCGCCAATGCCTGGCGACGTGCCTCGGCTTCAGCGGCGTTGAGACCGAGGGGAGCACGCTGCTGCTGCGGCGGACGCCCGGCAGACGGGCGCTGGCCCTGCGACGGGGCGCCGGCAGCTGCCGGGGGCCGATGCTGAGCATTGGGCTTGGGAACCAGGCGCGTACGCTTCTCGACAACCACTGTCGAGCGCGAAGGACCGCGCGACATGCCCGGACGGTTGCCCAGGCCTGGGCCGCCCTTCAATGTCAGCGTCTTCTTCGCGCCAGTGTCGTCGGTGCGCTTGTCGTCGTTATCAGCCATGTATCTCGCGTCTTTCGTCGGTGGCCTCGGGCAAAAGGTCACCGTCAACCGCAGGGCGGTCGGTGTCCTTTTCCGTCGGTTTAGCAGTATAAAGGGCCAGTCTACGGGCCTTTTCCACTGCCGCTTGGGCTGCCGCCCCTTTTGTTAGGGCAGCATGTATCACATTTTCCAGTCCGAGTGCCAAACCCATTTGCTCAGAAGAGAGCAATTCGAAATGGGGCACTTCGAAGCCTTCGATTTCTTCCTCGGCAGCAGCGTAATGCAGCGCCTTGAGGGGTCCGACCATCTTGCTGCGGCCATCTTCGGCGGCATCGGTGGCGGTAATGAGGGCAATCAGCTTGCCCGTTTCGATCAGGCTGCGCACCTTGGTGGCACCAAAGGTGAGCTGGCCTGCCTTGCGTGCCATGCTCAAGGCGCCCAGATAGCGCTGCTCCAGCCGGAGCTGGGTCAGGCCGGGGAGGTCTTCGGGCAGCTTGACCTCGGTCTTGAGGGTGCGCGCGAACACCTTCTTCTTGACCGCCTCGGCCACGGCATCGCGGCTGAGACTGATCCAGACGCCCCGCCCCTCGGCCTTGGCTTCCGTGTCGGGCACCAGCACGTCATCTGGTCCCAGAACAAAACGGATGAGCTCCGCCACGGGCCTTTCGACCCGTGTCAGAGCGCACATCCTGCTCGTTTCTTCGCGCCGGGCCATCTCTGGTGCCCTCGCTCGGATTCGGCCCTTAGGCCGAAGCCTCTTCGGTAAACTCGTCGCCTTCGACCGGCGGCAGGTCTTCTTCATTGATCCAGCCGGCCTTGAGGCGGGCCTGCAGGATCATGTCCTCGGCTTCCTCGCGGCTCACCGGGAAGTCCTTGAAGGTTCCCTCGAAGCGCTTGGTTTCGCCATCCTTGCGCTCGCTCCAACCGATCAGGTCGTCAGCGGCACAGCCGGCGAAGTCTTCCACGTTCTTGACGCCGTCCTTGCCCAGGGCCACCAGCATGGCGGCGGTAAGGCCGGCAATCTCGTAAAGCTCGTCCGCAACGCCCAGCGTCTTGCGCTCGTCGTCGTGGGCCTTGTCGATGGCCGCCAGGTATTCGGTGGCACGGTTCTGGATTTCGCCCGCCGTCTCGTCATCGAACCCGTCGATCGAGGCGATTTCGTTGGCGTCGATATAGGCGAGCTCCTCGACCGAGGAGAAGCCTTCGGAAGCCAATAGTTGGGCAACCATCTCGTCAACGTCAAGGGCAGCCATGAACAGGGCCGAGCGTTCCGAGAATTCCTTCTGGCGGCGCTCGCTTTCTTCCTGCTCGGTGAGAATGTCGATATCCCAGCCGATCAGCTGGCTGGCAAGGCGCACATTCTGGCCGCGGCGACCAATGGCCAGCGAGAGTTGTTCATCAGGAACCACCACTTCGATGCGCTCGGCCTGCTCGTCGAGCACGACCTTGGCAACGTCGGCCGGCTGCAAGGCGCTGACCACGAGGTCGGCAATGGAATCGGTCCAGGGAATGATGTCGATCTTTTCGCCCTGCAGTTCGGCGACGACCGCCTGCACGCGGGAGCCGCGCATACCGACACAGGCGCCGACCGGATCGATGGAGCTGTCCGAGGAGGTCACGGCGATCTTGGCGCGGCTGCCCGGGTCACGGGCGATCGAGCGGATGGTGATCACGCCATCATAGATCTCCGGCACTTCCTGCATGAACAGCTTGGCCATGAACTGCGGATGGGTGCGGCTGAGGAAAATCTGCGGGCCGCGCTGCTCGCGGCGCACGTCATAGACATAGGCGCGGACGCGGTCGCCATAGCGGAACATTTCGCGCGGGATCAGCTCGTCGCGGCGGATGATGGCCTCGCCACGACCGAGGTCGACGATCACATTGCCATATTCCACGCGCTTGACCGTGCCGTTCACGATCTCGCCGATACGGTTGAAATACTCGTCATACATCCGCTCGCGCTCGGCATCGCGCACCTTCTGCACGATGACCTGCTTGGCGGACTGCGCTGCAATGCGACCGAATTCCATCGGCGGCAGCGGCTCGGTCAGGAAATCGCCGATCTTGGCTTCAGGTGATTTGACCTGGGCCGACTTGAGATCGATCTGGCGGCTGGTTTCTTCGACGTTCTCGACGATTTCCAGCAGGCGCCACATGCGGGTCTCGCCCGAGCGCGGATTGATCTCGACCTTGATCTCTGTCTCGGCGCCATAGCGACCCTTGGCCGCCTTTTCCATGGCGTCCTGCATCGCCTCGATCACGACCATGCGGTCGATCGACTTTTCCCGTGCGACGGCATCTGCAATCTGCAAGAGCTCGAGGCGGTTCGCGCTAACGGCCATTTAATGTGTCTCCTTGGAGATGTCGTTTTCTGCCGTGTCCTTGACCGTGCCGGTCTCCGGGTCGTCAGAGGGGGAGATGGAATCGTCGTCGTCACCGGCGATTTCGACCGTCTCGGTCTCGTCGTCGTCGATCGGGTTGGCTTCCTGGTCGATGCGGGCCTTTTCCATCAGCGCATCGGTCATCACCAGCTTGGCTTCGGCCAGGGTGGCAAAGAGCAGGCGATGGTCGGGATCGGTGCCGCCGGGCGCGTCGGGCAGGGTGATTGTCACCGCCTCTTCGTCCACGGCCTTGATGAAGCCGCGGAAGCGCTTGCGGCCATTGATCATGTCGCCCAGTTCGATCTTGGCCTCGTGGCCGATATAGGCCGCGAAATCGCGCTTGCGCACCAACGGCCGGTCGATGCCGGGGGAGGAGACCTCAAGATGATATTCGCGGTCGATCGGATCTTCGACATCGAGTACGGGCGAGAGGTCCTTGGACAGCGCCTCGCAGTTGACGATGGTGAAGCGCCCATGCTCGTCCTCGGCCATGATCTGGAGGGTCATGCCGTTTTCCTGGGTGATCTTGACCCGCACAAGGGAAAAACCGAGGCCGTTGGCCACAGGTTCGACGATACGGGAAATCCTGGCCTCGAGACCAGTTTCCTTGATGTAGCGCTGTTCGGTGAGATCGAAGCTCATCGGTGCCTTGGGTAATAAAAAAGAGCGGGGCCGGGCGGCTCCCACTCTGCAAGAATGCTAGAGATGTTGGCGTCTATATAGCGCGCTCGCCGCCGAACCGCAAGGGCGCGCGTGCCGCTGGTCATCGCCGCCCTCCACTGCGAGGCGATTGGTGCGCCGAACGGGGGCGATTGAACGCGTCGATTTTTTTCGATCGGTGTGCTTTGGCTTTTCGGGGCACGCCGGCATGGTGCACGACTGCGTTTTGGACCTGCGGCAAGCAACCATGCCCGTTCGGATCAGTGCTTTGCAGCGCACGCAAACTCCCGCGCCACGGGAGTGTCACCATTGCGAAACCCGGTTGCCCGAAGGAAACCAAGTCACATAGGAAGTCCTTGATTTCCTTTGTAAAACTCTGGCGTACGATTGCCAGACTTCAAGAGGCAGAAACCGCGAAATCGTCACTTGAGGGGGCAATGCGGCGCGATCATCTGAGGTGTGTTCAAACGAAAGGAACACCTGAAATGATCAAGAACAGCGTTATTGCCCTGGTTACCGCCGCATCTCTGGCCGGCGTTGCGGTGCCTGCCTTTGCCGACAGCGAAATCTTCGGCGACGGCTCGCCGGGCACCTATGAGTTCGTTGCGAATTCAATCGTCAACCGTCTCCAGGCCCAGGGCGTCAATGCCACTTCGGTCGAGGAATGGGGCGGTCTGGTCCGGGCCTATGTCGAGCTGGAAGATGGTCGCCAGACCATGCAGTTCTTTACCCCCGGCCTGCTTGAGCCCGTCTCGCTCTAGTCCGAGCCCCGGTGCCGCCGGACGACCGGCGGCACCCGTAGTTCATTCGGTGTGGACGAGCCTGATGGCAGGTTCGCCCTCCGAAGTGTCAAAGCGTTTCCTTGCCTCAAGCACCTGCGCCCGGTTGCGCTCCGCAAACAGGCGCATGCCGTCCGCCAATTCCAGCAATTCTTCACCCAGTTCGGTCAGCGTGTAGTCGACGCGCGGCGGGATGGTGGCGAACATCGTCCGGGTGATGAAACCGTCCCGCTCGAGCTCGCGCAAAGTCAGCGTGAGTGTCTTCTGCGAGATGCCGCCGGCCCGCTTGAGCTCACTGAAGCGCAACGTCTCTTCGCGCAGCAGAGTGATCACGGTCAGCGTCCACTTGCCCGGTCGCACCATCAGCACGTCATTGTCATGCTGGCTGGAGCGGGGCAGGGCGGACATGGTGAACCTCGGGACGCTTGGTTGGATTTTGGATATGGGGCGCCAACGCCTCGCTTCCAGTGCCGAGCGCACTAAATTTTGTCCGAACCGCCCATCACGGCGCGCCTTCAGGCCCGGGTGAAGCTGAAGTAGAAGCTGACCAGACGTCCCTCGCGGCGGGCTTTCTGCTCATAGCGGGTGGCCTCCCAGCCGGGGTAGGGCTCATGCCAGCCGCCCGATTTTTCCGGCGCAAAGCTGAACTGCGGCGTCCGCAGAATATGGGCCAGCGTCCAGTTGGCGTAATCCTCGATATCGGTGGCAAAATGGAACTGCCCGGCTGGCCGGATCACCCGCGCCAGCTCCGCCAGCGTCGTGGGCGAGACGAAGCGCCGCTTGTGGTGGCGCGTCTTGGGCCAGGGATCGGGGTAGAGCAGGTAGACTTCGTCGATCGAGGCGTCGGGCAGGGTAACCAGCAGCTTGAGCGCGTCGTCAGTGAAGAGGCGAATATTGGACAGGCCCTCGGCGGCGATGGTCTGGACCATCTTGCCTATGCCGCCGGTAAACACTTCGCAGCCGATATAGCCGGTATCTGGGTGTCGGCCGGCTTCAAGCGCCAGATGTTCACCCCCACCGTAACCGATCTCGATGATGATCTTTTCAGCTGCCGGAAACAGCTCTCTCGGATCGAGCCCGCCGGTGAGCTTGATCTCGAGATCGGGCAGGGTGGCGTCGAACACCGCCTGTTGCCCGCCATGCAGCTTCTTGCCGGAGCGGCGGCCGAAAAAGGCACGCGGCTCGCCCGAGCGGGTTTTTGGGAGCTGGTGGTCAGGCTTGGTCATGTGTCTCGCATCGTAAAAAAAGAACCTCGCCACCGCCATGGCGGAGGCAAGGTTCACCTTAGCAGGCATTGCTGGCAGGCAGGATTACTTCACTGCAGCCTTGAGAGCACCGACCAGGTCGGTCTTTTCCCACGAGAAGCTGCCGTCGCGCCCGGCCTTGCGGCCAAAATGGCCATAAGCAGAGGTCTTCGCATAGATGGGCTTGTTGAGGTCGAGATGGGTGCGGATGCCGTGCGGCGTCAGGTCCATGACCTTCGCCAGCGCGGTTTCTACCACACTCTCGTCCACCGAGCCGGTGCCATGCAGATCGACATAGATCGACAGCGGCTGCGCCACGCCGATGGCGTAGCTGAGCTGGATGGTGGCGCGATCGGCAAGGCCGGCCGCAACGACGTTCTTGGCCAAATAGCGCGCGGCATAGGCTGCCGAACGATCCACCTTGGTGGGGTCCTTGCCCGAAAAGGCACCGCCGCCATGCGGAGCCGCACCGCCATAGGTGTCGACAATGATCTTGCGGCCGGTCAGGCCTGCATCGCCATCGGGGCCGCCCACCACGAACTTGCCGGTCGGGTTGACGTGCCAGACGGTATCCTTGGTGATCCAGCCTTCCGGCAGGGCTTCGCGGATATAGGGCTCGACGATCTTGCGGACATCGGCCGAGGTCAGGCTCTCGTCCAGGTGCTGGGTCGAGAGCACGATCTGGGTGACGCCGACCGGCTTGCCATCTTCATAGCGCACGGTGACCTGGCTCTTGGCATCGGGCCCGAGCCTGCCGGCCGGACCGTTATTGGCCTTGCGGGCGGTGGTCAGCATTTCGAGGATCTTGTGCGCGTAATAGATCGGCGCGGGCAGCAGTTCGGGAGTCTCGCGGCTGGCGTAGCCGAACATGATGCCCTGGTCGCCCGCGCCCACATCCTTGTTGCCGCTCTCGTCGACGCCCTGCGCGATATCGGCCGACTGGCCATGCAGCAGCACGTCGATACGGCACTTCTTCCAGTGAAAGCCGGACTGCTCATAGCCGATGGCGCGGATGGCCTTGCGGGCGGCCGACTTGAACTTGGACGGGTTGACCACCGGAGCGCCCGAGGCGTCCAGCATGACATTGCCGGCCTTGTCCTTCTTGAGCAGCGTTTCGGGCACGCGCACTTCGCCGGCGATTACCACGCGGTTGGTCGTGGCCAGTGTCTCGCAGGCGATACGGACCTTGGAGGGATCCATGCCGGCCTTCTTGGCTTCGCGGAACACCAGGTCGACGATTTCGTCCGAAATCCGGTCGCAGACCTTGTCCGGATGCCCCTCGGAAACCGATTCCGACGTAAAGAGATAAGAAGACCGCGCCACCCAACATCCCCTGGATTGTCAAAAAACGCTCGAAACGAGCAATTCTGCACGGGTTGTGACATCCGCCAGCCTAGCGGTCAAGAAGGATATAAAGAAAGCTTGATATCCCAACCGTCCGTCGCGCAGCATGGTTTTGCGCGCGTGCCGGGACGCCGCCTGCAAGAGCGTCGTCACGAGAAGTAGGATTCCGAGGGGACTTGCGTGTCGTTCTATGCGATCCGCTTTCGCCGCCCGCCGCGGCTGACCACGACCGAGATCAGCAGTCCTGCCACCAGTGCGATCAGCAGGGGCCAGTGACGAACCTGCCTGAAGACGGTGCCCGCCAGCCGCCCGTGTGGGCGCAGGTCGAGCACTGCCATCTGCATCGGTGCGATCTGGGCGGTAAGCCGGCCGAGAGGGTCGGTTGCGAAGGTCAGGCCGGTATTGGCGGCGCGCACCAGGCTCATACCCTCCTCGACCGCCCTTATGCGGGCATGATGGGCATGCTGGGCCGGACCAATCGAGCCGTCGAACCAGGCGTCATTGGTGATGTTGAAGAGGAATTGGGCACCTGCGGTGTCCCCCAGATCCCCGGAAAACAGGATCTCGTAGCAGATCAGCGCGAGGAAAGCCGGCGCGCCCTCAAGGCCCATCAGCCGCCGCCGCGCATCGCCATGCGCCCAGCCCTCTGCACCTGGCACGAACTGCTTGATCCCCAACTGGCTGAAGAATTCGCCGAAGGGCAGGAATTCCCCAAAGGGCACAAGGTGCGACTTGTCGTAGGAGGCGATGATTTCCCCGTTGGTGTCGATGGCAAGCAGGGCATTGAAGGGCGGGCCGGAGGCCCCCGCGCCACCGGGCTCATAGTGCTGACGCGGCGCGCCCGTCAGCAGCACCGTCTCGTCCGGCAGCAGGCGGGCGATGCGGGCCAGCGCCTCGGGATAGGTGGCCAGATAAAATGGCAGCGATGATTCGGGCCACACCAGATGGGTGATGTCGGCAAGGCCCTGGTCGGCGGGATCCATCCGCATGTCGCTCAGCATCAGCAGCCGATCGATGAGCGCGACCGGATCGACATTGCCGAAATCGCTGTGTTCATAGACGAGGGGCTGTACGAGGCGCATGGCAATATCGCTGCGCTCGGTCGATATGGTGCCGGTCAGACGGTTGTGGCCATAGCCCAGTTGGCCGGCGATAACTGCCAGAGCGAGGAAGAACGGCACCAGCCGCCGGTTGAGGCTGCGATTGTCGGCTGGCCAGATCAGCGCCGGGGTAATGGCAAGCAGCGCCGCCACCAAGGTCAGTCCATAGATGCCGATGACCGCGGTGATCTGCATCATTTCATCGGTTGGGGTGAGCGCATAGCCCAGCAGATCAAAGGGAAAGCCGGTGAAGGCGTGGCCGCGCGCCCATTCGGCCATGGTTAGGAAAGTTGCGAGCGTGACGATCCGCCAGGGGCCATGGCTCCAGAACAGATGTGCCAGCGCACTGCCCAGCCCCCAGAAGAGGGCGATCAGCGCCGCCAGCGCCAGAATGGCGAAGGGCATCGCGACAAGCATCAGGCCGCCATCGACGAAGAAGGCGGCACCAAGCCAGTGGAAGGCCACGGTAAAGTAGCCCCAGCCGAAGGCAAAGCCGATGTTGAAGGCAGGACCCAGCAGGCGGCGCCAGCCGCGACCGCGTTCGGCGCCGTCGAGGCACCAGACCCAGATGGGAAAGCTGACAAACAGTGCCGGTACGATGAAGAGCGGCGGCACGGACAGGCCTGCAACCGCGCCGGCCACCACCAATAGCAGGAAACGACGCCAGCCATGGCTGAGCATGGCGCTCTCGGCCAACCAGGTCATCGGAAGCAGTTCTGCGAATCAGGGCGCATGCCGGCAAGGTCGCTGCAAGGGCAGGGGGCGTCAAGGCACGGGCCGGCGCTGTGACCGGGAGGTGACCGAGCCCACTCGACTTCGGCAGGTCGCGGCGCTAGAGCCTTTGCCATGCCCATTACCCTCGCCATCGACACCGCCGCGCCGCGCCTGCAACTGGGATTGCTGCTCGCTGACGGGCGCGTGGATGTGTCAGTCGACGACCTTGCGACCGGCCATGCCGAACTGATCTTTACACGGATCGCAACGCTCCTTGAGCGCAATGGCATCGGCTATCCCGATCTGCAACGCATAGTCACCACGACCGGCCCGGGTTCATTTACCGGCCTGCGCATCGGCCTGTCGGCCGCTCGGGGCATCGGCTTGGCCCGCAACATTCCAGTCGTCGGCGTTTCGAGCCTGGTTGCGCTGTCCCTTGGCGCATCAGGGCCTGCGACAGTGCTGCTCGATGCCCGACGGGGCGAGGCCTATTTCCAGACCTTTGCCGGACCGGGGCAGCCCATGACCGCGGGTGAGCTGGTGCCCATGGTGATCGCGCAGGCGGCTATCGTGCAGGGCACGACGCTGATTACCGAGCCCTTCGTAGATATTGCCGCACTGGTCCGCTTCGGCGCCGGGCTCGACCCGCGCACACACCCTCCCGAGCCAAACTACATCCGCGATGCCGACGCCAAGCCGCAGACCGCGGCGCGGATCGAAAGGCGAGGCGCATGATCAAGCTGTGGATGGCTCCGGCCGGCCTTCATGTCGAGCCAGGCCGGATTGCCGACGCAAAGGAACTGGCTCGCATCCACGCACTGGGCTTCTATCGCGGCTGGCCGGCAGGCGAGTTCGAGAGCTTCCTGGCCGACGAAACGACGCCGGTCTATGTCGCCTGCGACGCCAAACGGCGCATAGCCGGCTTTGCCCTGATCCGCATTGCCGCCGACGAGGCCGAACTGCTGACCATTGCGGTTGATCCCAAATGGCGCGGCAAGAGGGTTGGGCAGGCCCTGTTGCGGGCCGCATTTGACGACCTGCTGCTCAGCCCCGCCCGACGCATGTTCCTCGAGGTCAGCGAGGACAATGAAGCAGCGATCAGGCTCTATAAGGGAGAGGGTTTTGCCACCATCTCCAGTCGCAAGGGCTATTATCCCAGGCCGGATGGTTCCCCGGCGACCGCGCTTGTCATGGCGCGCGATCTTGGATAACCCGGTCTCAGCATGGAGCGGTGTGGAGCTGTGGCGTGAGCAAGAGCCAGACTGACCCGACGCTGGAAGAGGCCTGCGTCGCCAAGGGCATGCGCATGACCGATCAGCGCCGCGTCATCGCCCGAGTGATCGAGGCGGCCTCGGACCACCCCGATGTCGAGGAACTGTATCGTCGCGCCTCCGCGATTGATGACCGGATTTCCCTCTCCACCGTCTATCGAACAGTCAACCTCTTCGAGGAGGCGGGGCTGGTCACCAAGCACGACTTCAAGGACGGGCGCGCCCGTTTTGAACTCATTCCGGACGAGCACCACGACCATCTGATCGATATCCGCAGCGGTACGGTGATCGAATTCCGCAACGAGGAAATCGAGGCCATCCAGGATGTGATTGCCAAGCGCCTTGGCTATCGACTGGTCGACCATCGGCTTGAACTCTACGCCGTGCCGATCGAAGGTCCAGAGAGCCTCAAGAAATAGCAGAGTGGCTGCTAGGCCTCGGCGCCGCTGAGGTTGGCCTTGAGGCGCGCAATGATATCGGCGGCCTTGACCATAAGGGCCATGTCCACGTCGGCGTCGCTGGCGCCGGGCGCCACATCGGCCCACACCGAAATCGCCAATTCATGCGTCTGTTCCTGCGCACCCACCATCTCGGAGAGCACGGCCCGGACATGTCCGGTCATGCGTCCGGAGAGCCGGGGATGCCTGCGCTTGTCGCGCAAACTTATGTCGAGTAGCTGCAAAGTCACTTCCGGCCCCTGAAGGGAGCCCCCTGCCGAGACGCTTAGTTCGGCGTGGTTCCCAAGACGTTAACAAACGCCCTTGAAACCGGGTTCTCCACATCCGGTAATGCCGCAGCCCCGTTGTGGTTCCATCGTTGCTGTCAGACCTTTACGGCGTGCTCCACCCGCCCTGCATCGCCGAAGATGCGGATATAGCGATCAATCTCTTCGGGCGTGCCGGTCGCCTTGGCTGGGTTGTCGGACAGCTTTACCGCAGGTCGGCCGTCAGCCTCGCTCACCTTGGCGACAATGGAGATCGGGACGAGACCCGGATTGGCTCCGTCGGGCGCGCAACCCTCGAAGTCATTGGTGAGGTTGGTGCCCCAGCCGAAGGCCATGCGCACCTTTCCATCGAAATGGAGGTAGGCTTCCTCGATCATGTCAACGTCGAGCCCGTCCGAGAAGATCAGCAGCTTCTCGCGGGGATCGCGGCCGCGGCTCTTCCACCACGCAATGATGCGCTCGCCCCCTTCTATGGCCGGGGCGCTGTCGGGCCGGAAGCCGGTCCAGTCGGCGACCCAGTCCGGCGCATCGCGCAGGAAGCTGTCGGTGCCGAAGGCGTCGGGCAGCACGATCTTGAGATTGCCGCCATAATAGCTCTCCCAATCCTGCAACACCTGATAGGGCGCGGCCCGGAGTGCGTCGTCGGTTTTGGCCAGCGCCGCCAGCACCATGGGCAGTTCATGTGCATTGGTGCCGAGCGCCTCAAGGTCATTATCCATGGCGAGCTTGACGTTGGACGTGCCGGTAAAGGCCTCGCCGATTCCCTCCTTGAGCGCCTCGACGCACCAGCGCTGCCAGAGGAAGGAATGGCGCCGCCGTGTGCCGAAGTCGGAAATCCTGAGATCGGGGAGCTTTTGCAGCCGCTCGACCTTGTCCCACATCTTGGCCTTGGCACGGGCATAGAGGACATCGAGCGTGAACGGGCCGTAATCCTTCATCGCGGCGCGGCTGCGCAACTCGTTGATGATGGCCAGGGCAGGGATTTCCCACATCGAGGTTTCCAGCCACAGGCCCGGAAATTCCAGCACGAACTGGCCGTCCCGCTTCTCGAGGCGGTATTCGGGCAGGCGGAAATCCTCCAGCCACTTGAGAAAGGCCGGCTCGAAGATCTGCTTGCTGCCGTAAAAGCTGTTGCCGGCCAGCCAGATCATTTCCTTCTTGGTGAAGCGCAGCGTTCGCACGTGGTCGAGCTGGGCGCGAAGCTCCTCGACGTCGATCTCCTCGGCCAGCCGGACCGATCTGGTCCGGTTGATCAACGAGAAGGTGGCGTTGACCCTGGGGTAAAGCCCCCAGATCATCTGCAGCATCAACAGCTTGTAGAAATCCGTGTCAAGCAGGCTGCGTACGATCGGATCGAGCTTCCAGGTGTGGTTATACACCCGCCGGGCAATGTCGGTATAAGTCGCCATAGGTGGTCCCCACTTCGGGGAAGGCTTTTAACGCGCCAGGACGGGGTTTGGAAGCGGCGCAGCCAGCAAAGTCCGCCAGCGCCGTTGGCTGCTCATTCATCGCCCAGCTGGAACCGCTCGAACCGGTCCAGGGTCGCATCCACCGCCAGCTTTCCTTCGGCGCCGATATCGGCGAACCAGCTCGCCTGGCGGATCAGCAGCTTCCGGGCCGTGCGGTCGGTCTTGAGGTCCAGGGCAGCCACGATCCTGTCACCCATGAGAACAGGCAGGGCGAAATAGCCCAGCCTGCGCTTGGCAGCGGGTAGATAGGCCTCGAACAGGTGTTCGTAGTCAAACAGCAGCTTGAGGCGCTTGCGCTGGATGATCAGGGGATCGAAGGGCGAAAGGATATGCACCAGGGTCGGCGGTTCGCCGGCCGTGCTTTCGAGCACCGCCGGTTCCGCCCAGTGCGCGACCTTCTCGGCGCCGGCAATGGTGACTGGCACAAGGAGTTTGCGCCGGACCCGACTCTCGATCAGTGCACCGACGGCCTTCTTGCTGGAGGCGTCGAGATGGCAAATTGAATCGAGACTCACGACGCCCTGGCTGCGCAAGGCACGGTCGAGCTTGTAGGCAATGATCTGCCGTTCCGTCGCGGGCGTGGGAATGGTGCCGAAATGGCGCGCCATCAGGTCGTAGGTCTTGACCATGCCCTGACGCGCACCCACCGTCACCAGGCCTTGGAAGAACATCATCTCCAGCACGCGCTTGCTGGGCTTCCGGCTGGCCCACGGATGATCTTTCTCGACCAGTTCGTCATCGGCAATATCGCGGATCGAGAGCGGTCCTTCGCGGCGCAGGCGCTTGAGCATGCTCGTGACCTCCTCCTGCGTTACCGAACCGAACCAGCGGCTTGACGTCTGCCGATGCTGTTTCATGGCCGGCACGAAAAACCGCAGGTCGGCAGTGGGCACATAGCTCAGTGCGTGGGTCCAGTATTCGAAGACGGACTTTTCGACCGACTGACTATGCGCCAGGTCGCTGCGGGCATAGCCGGGAATGCGCGCCCACAGGATGTGATGATGACAGCGCTCGACGACATTGATCGTATCGATCTGCACATAGCCGAGGTGGGCGATCGCCGCCCGCGTCGCTTGGGGCCCAACGCCAAACGGCGCCGCCGTGTCGAGGCGTTGCGCGGCGATCCACAGGTGGCGGGCGCGGGTCTGGTCGATGACGAGGGGCGCTTTGGGCAAGGTGATATCCGATTCTGACTGGTCCGAGCCTGGATGGTGTCCGACTGCCGCGTCAATCCGTGGCAGGAATGCGGAACCAGCCGCCCTCGATCAGCGTCCGTTCGCCATGGCGCGTGACCTTGTCGCGCAGCCGGTCGAGTTCACCTTCGGCCCAGCCCTGCGGATCTGTAACCTGTATCCAGGCGTCTAAATAATCCTGCGGCGCATAGACATGGCCGAAACCGATCGGCGCAGTCTGGGCCAAGGCCATGTCGAGCGCCAGTTGCAGGAAGGTCACCACCGGATACCAGTCCAGCAGCGGCGAGACCCCTTCAGCCCGCGCTCCGTTGAGCCAGGCAGGTGCCCGCCACAGCATGGCAGGCTCGAAGAAGACGATCGGGTCGCTGGGATACTGCAGAAAGACCGTGCGCAAGGGTCCCCAGCGGCGCATATCTCCCAGAAGGTCGCCATTGCCGTTGGAAAAGCGCACCGCCGAGCCGTCGCCTATCCTCGGCAGCCACCATGGCGAATCGGGGTGGCGATTGGCGGTGGCATTCTGCCAGGCGCCGGTGGCAAAGGGTGTCCCCACCCACAGCGCTCCATCGAACGGGTCCGCAAGGATGTCGTAGAGCGAGGTCGAGGCCACCGAACTATAGGCTCCCAGGCTCAACCCATGCAGGTAGAGTCGCGGCCGGTCGGTTTCGGGCATGGCGGACCAGCGCGCGTAGACGGCGCTGAACAGTGCACGCGCCGTTTCCACGCCCACATCGGGCTCGGAAACCAGCGACAGCCAACTGGTGAGATAGGAATATTGCACGGCAACGCTGGCGACATCGCCGCGGTGCAGAAATTCCAACGTGTCGATGGCGGCCGGTTCGACCCAGCCTGTGCCGACGGGCATGACCAGCACCAGCACCGAGCGGTCGAAGGCGCCGACTCGCTCCATCTCCCGCAGGGCGAGGGCAGCCCGCTCCTGCGGCGTCTCGGCCGAGCGCAGGCCGACATAGACCCGCAACGGATCCATGGCGGTGCGGCCGGTGATTGCGGCGATCTCGTCTGCGGTTGCGCCCGATTGCACATAGATGCGGGCATCGAGGCCGATCGTGTCCCAGTCGATCAGCGAGGCTGCGCTGCCTGAACTGAGAGGATCCTCCGGCTGCGGGGCCGAACTGCCGGCCAGTCGGTCGAAATCGCCATAGAAGCGGTCTGCTGCATAGAGCAGGCCGCGCGCCACGACGCCCTCGCCCACCGTAGCGGCCACCAGGCCCACCATGAGGATGGCGCTGGCCAGGGCGACCCGTCGCGGAATGATCCGCGTCAGCCAGGAGGCGACGAGCCTGACCCCATGCACGAACAGGGTTCCCAGCCCGATCAGCAATGCTGCGGGCACAACGGCAATGGCCGCCACGAACCAGGGCTGCCGCGCCTCGACCGGGGGGATGCCCATGACGGCACGGGTCGAATTCTGCCAGCCGGTGGAAAACCACAGGAAGGTTATCGCCAGCAACAGGCAGGCCAGAGCCACGATCCGGCCAATCCATCGGGCCAGGCGAGGACTGGGCCAGCGCAGCTCCAGATAGTCCCACAGCCATTCGAGGAACACGCCGATGCCATAGCCGGCGGCAAAGGCGCAGCCGCATAATATGCCTTGCGTGGTGAAGTGACGGGGGATGAGCGACGGGGTCAGTGCCAGCGCGAAAAACAGCAGCCCGAGCAGCCAGCCGCCGGTGGAGAGCCGGTCGAGCTGCCGCCCCAGCATGCGCCACACATTGCGGGCGACTGTCATGCGCCGGTGACCGAGCGGGCCAGGAGCATGGCGCCCCAGATCGCCACGCCGGCAATCGCCAGCCCGACAAGTGCGATAAGGCCACCAAGCAGCACGCCCAAGCCGTCCCGGTTGATGCGCGACACGCAGATCACCGCAATGCCGGTATTGGGCACGGCATTGATGAAGGGGATCGGCAGCACCATGGGCAGGCTCACAAGAAGAATGAATACCGCGGTCAGTCGTTCCGAATGCGGCCCGGTCAGCTGACGCAGTCGAGGCCGCGAGACCTTGGAAATGAGACGCGCCAGCCACTGCATCTGCGCCACCATGCGCTGCAGCAGGCGCGGCGGCAGGCGGCGCTCGCCAACCCAGCCCCCCAGCCGCAACGGGCGGCCGAGCAGCCGGGCAGTGGTGGCGCTGATGATCGCCAGGGCAATGGTACCACCATAGCCGGGTGGCCCCGGGATCATGTTGAGCACGCTCAGGACCAGGATGATCATGGGGTATGAGGCCCGGCCGAGCATGCTGATCAGGCCGCCTGCCGTGACCCCGTCGGTCTGGCCGATCCGCTCGGCAATGGCGGCAACTCTGGCTTCTACGGGGGACACTGGACCTGATGGCTGAAAGGGCAGACAGAGCTTGACTTTAGCGGGCACAGTCCGGCCGTGACAACGCCATCACAGCCCTTTTCTCGCTGGACGTCCGACAGGATGCCACGTCCAGACCGCACGAAGCGAGGTGTTCACCCGTTCCAACGCCGGATTGTCTAAATGTTTGGGTGTTTTCAGGCAGCGCTCTTGTCGAGCAAAGACTGCGAAGGATGGTGGAGCCTAGCGGGATCGAACCGCTGACCTCTTGCATGCCATGCAAGCGCTCTCCCAGCTGAGCTAAGGCCCCATTCCTTGGGTGGTCCGGAGGGCTGACCCGTCCGAAGCGAGGCGGAACCTATTGGATGATCCGCCCCCATGCAAGTGCCTAAATGACACTTTTTGTTTCGGCTGGCCGACAGCGCCAACCAGCCGAAAATTCCTTTTAAATCAACGGTCTTCGTCGCCGCCGACATCAAAGCCGAGTTCGTCGTCCTCGTCTTCATCCTCTTCGAGGAAGACATCGGCTTCATCCTCGCCGAGCTCTTCGTCGACCTCGACATCCTCGACGTCTGGAATATCCTCGTCGCCCGCCTCTTCAGCATCGGCGTCTTCAAGGCTGACGATCACGGGTGCCGCCACATCCTCGACCTCTTCCTCGACCTCCTCTTCGTCCGGCACTTCTGCCTTGCGGGAGGCAGCGGCCGAAGCCTTGCCGACCAGCAGCTGTTCGAAATAGGAGCGTGGATAGCTCTTGCCGGTATAGGGCGAGACGATCGGATCCATGTTGAGATCGTAGAACTTCTTGCCCGTTTCTGGATCGGTACGTTTGGTGCCGCGTTCGGAACTGGCCATCGATGTTCCTCATAGGTTTGGTGGGTCGGAAAATCCTGCGATCCCGCCCGTTTCGGTCAGTCCGGTTATGGGCAAACCCGGCCACTGTCAAACCGAAAATGTGGAGACCGGCTGTCCATCGCGTGGGGGGTGGTGGCCTTGCCGCGTTTTGCCATGCTAAAGCCAGCGTGGATATGAACGAGATGCCCACAGAGATTGCGGCCGCCCCGGCCCCCCTCGCCAGCCATGGCGCCAGTCCATTGGCGGGGCGCTTTGTCACGCCCGGCGACCTGGCTATAGCGCAGCGTGCACTGGCGCTGGCTGCCCTGGCCATCGGCCGTTCGACAATCGAAGGACCGCCGGAATCCGCCGACCTGCTCGTGATCATCGCCGCGCTTCGCCAGCTGGGCGTGCATGTCGAGCTGCGTGACGGAGTCTGGCAGGTGCATGGTCTGGGTGTGGGCGGACTGCTTGCGCCGCAGGGGCGGCTGGATCTCAAGGAATCGGCCGACGCGCTGTATTTGCTGCTTGGCCTGGTCGCTCCTCACGCCTTCTCCGCCCGCTTTGCCGGTGGGCCGGACCTGACGCGGCATTCGCTGCGCGGCCTGCTTGATGCGCTCGACCCCATCGGCATCGTGATAGAGGAGGCGGTCGATGGCGGCCTGCCGCTCACCCTGCGGGGACCCACCTCGCCCCTGCCCATACAGCATGTGATGACGGCGCCGTCAGAGGCGATCAAGTCGGCCTTGCTGCTGGCCGCGCTCCAGATCACTGGAACCAGCACCATCGTCGAACCCATGCCGACCCGGGACCATAGCGAAAAGCTCCTGGCCGAATTCGGCGCCTCGATCAGCCTCGCAACCGACGGGGCGGGTGCTACAAGCATCACCATTGCTGGCCTGACCGACCTGCGCCCCCGGCCGATCCGGGTGCCGGGCGATCCGTCACTTGCCGCCTATGCCGTGGTCGCAGCCCTTGTCGTGCCCGGCTCCGACCTCGTGGTGGAAAATGTCCTGGTCAATCCGCTGCGCACCGGCCTCATCGACACGCTGCTAGAAATGGGTGGCGATATCCAGTTCATCAACCAGCGCGAGGTCGCTGGCGAGCATGTGGCGGACCTGCGGGTCCGTTCATCGCGGCTCAAGGGCACGCGTATCATCGCCGAGCATGCCGCGCCGATGCTCGACGATATTGCCATTCTGGCCGTGGCCGCCGCCTATGCCCATGGCGAGACGGTGATCGAGGGATTGTCTGCGCTGCGCGAGCTGCCGGGCGATCGTCTTGCGGCCATCGCCGCCGGGCTTGCCGCCAACAAGGTAAGCGTCGTTGAAGGTGATGACAGCCTGACGATCGGCGGCAGCGACAAGGTGGATGGGGGTGGCAGGGTATCCAGCCGCGATGATCCCGTCATTGCCATGAGCTTTCTGGTGCTGGGGCTTGCCAGCCGGCGTCGTGTGACGCTCGACGATACCAATGCCATTGCGCGGAGCTTTCCTGGTTTCGTCGCGGCGATGGCGGCAACGGGCGCCCGTTTCGAGACGCCAAAGGGGCGAAAATCATGATCATCGCTGTCGATGGACCCGCTGCATCGGGCAAGGGCACCCTGGCCTCGGGCCTCGCGCGCCACTACAACCTGCCTTATCTCGACACCGGGCTGCTCTACCGGGCTGTCGGCCGGGCCGTGGAAGCCTACGAAAACTCACCCGAATTCGAGCAGCGTGCCATCGCCGCTGCCCAGACGCTCGATGAGAGCGATATCGAACCCGAATTCCTGCTCGCGACCAAGATCGGCTCGCTTGCCAGCAAGGTGGCGGTGATCGGCGCGGTGCGGTCCGCCTTGTTCGACTATCAGCGCGAATTTGCCACCCAGGACGGGGGCGCGGTCCTCGACGGTCGCGACATCGGCACCAAGATCGCTCCGGAAGCTGATGTGAAACTCTTCATCCAGGCCGATTCCAAGTCGCGCATGGAACGCCGCGCCCGTCAGCTCGAGGCACGCGGCCAGGTGGTTGATCGCTACGCCCTCTATCACCAGATAGAAGAGCGGGATGCACGTGACATGCTCAATCCCCATGGCGGTTTCTACAAAGCGGACGACGCGCACTTGCTCGATACGACGCTTCTCGATATAGAGGCCGCACTCCGCGCTGCCATCGCGATCGTCGATGGGACCATGGCGCGCAAGGCAGGGTCGTAGGACCTTAATCCAACCTTGTGCGGTTCGGCCCCGACCATCACCAGGCGCTGGCTCCGGAAATTACCGCAAATCAACCTTCGATCGGGCGCTCGCGCGCCGGCATTCCTTTTTTGGAATGGCGGGTTTCCGGTCTTCAACCTCAAGCCCCCGGTGCACGGAGAAGATATTTGGCACAGCAAACTGTGACGAAAGAAGATTTTGAAGCCCTGTTGATGGACAGCTTTGTCGACAACGAGCCCCTAGAGGGCGCCGTCGTCAAGGGCACAGTCGTCGCCATCGAGAAGGATCTGGCCATCATCGACGTCGGTCTCAAGACCGAAGGCCGCATCGCACTCAAGGAATTCGGCCAGGCTGGCCGTGACGGCACCATCCAGGTGGGCTCGGTCGTCGAGGTCTATGTCGACCGCGTCGAGAATGCCGCCGGCGAAGCGGTTCTGTCGCGCGAGAAGGCTCGCCGCGAAGAGAGCTGGGTCAAGCTCGAAGAAATGTACAACAACAACGAGCGCGTTGAAGGCACCATCTTCAACCAGGTCAAGGGTGGTTTCACCGTCGACCTCGAAGGCGCCGTTGCCTTCCTGCCGCGTTCGCAGGTCGACATCCGCCCGATCCGCGATATCGCCCCGCTGATGAACGTGCTGCAGCCGTTCCAGATCCTCAAGATGGACAAGCGTCGCGGCAATATCGTCGTCTCGCGTCGTGCCATTCTCGAGGAATCGCGCGCCGAACAGCGTTCGGAAATCGTCCAGCAGCTCGAAGAGGGCCAGGTTGTCGACGGCGTGGTCAAGAACATCACCGACTACGGTGCGTTCGTTGATCTCGGCGGCATTGACGGCCTGCTGCACGTCACAGATATCGCCTGGCGTCGTGTCAACCACCCGTCCGAAGTGCTCACGATCGGCGAGACCATCAAGGTCCAGATCGTTCGCATCAACCACGAAAGCCACCGCATCAGCCTCGGCATGAAGCAGCTGCAGGCCGATCCGTGGGAAGGCATCGAAGCCAAGTACCCGATCGAGGCCAAGTTCACCGGCCGCGTCACCAACATCACCGACTACGGTGCTTTTGTTGAACTCGAGCCCGGCATCGAAGGCCTGATCCACGTCTCGGAAATGAGCTGGACCAAGAAGAACGTCCACCCCGGCAAGATCGTCTCGACCTCCCAGGAAGTCGAAGTCGTCGTTCTCGAGGTCGATCCGGACAAGCGCCGCATCTCGCTCGGCCTCAAGCAGACCCTCGCCAATCCGTGGGAAAGCTTTGCCGAGAAGTTCCCGGTCGGCTCCACCATCGAAGGCGAAGTCAAGAACAAGACCGAATTCGGCCTGTTCATCGGCCTCGACGGCGATGTGGACGGCATGGTTCACCTCTCCGACCTCGACTGGCAGAAGTCGGGCGAAATCGCTCTGGAAGACTACAACCGCGGTGACATGGTTCAGGCCAAGGTCCTCGATGTTGACGTCGAGAAGGAACGCATCTCGCTTGGCATCAAGCAGCTGTCGACCGGCGAAACCACCTCGGACGCACCGGCTGGTGCTGCTGACCAGGGCGGCATCCGCAAGGGCGCTGTGGTCACCGGTACCGTCATCGAAGTCAATGATGGGGGCATCGAAGTCCGCATCGCCGACACCGAGATGACTGCCTTCATCCGTCGTGCTGACCTCAGCCGCGACCGCAACGACCAGCGTCCGGAGCGTTTCTCCAAGGGCGAAAAGGTCGACGCACGCGTCACCCAGTACGACCGCAAGACCAGCCGCATCCAGCTCTCGATCAAGGCGCTGGAAATCGCCGAGGAAAAGGAAGCCGTCGCCAATTACGGTTCGTCCGATTCGGGCGCGTCGCTGGGCGATATCCTGGGCGCAGCGCTCAAGGGCCGCGACGAGAAGTAATTCTGTCGCAACTCTGATCCGGGCCCGCGCTTCACAGCGCGGGCCTTTTGTCTTCTAAGAGACGGATGAACCAAGCAATGTACTGGCGCGCGCTGACCAATCTCGACCTGCCTGCAGTCGAAGCCATTGCCGCCCAGGTGCATCCGGCTTTTCCCGAGGATGCTGCGATCTTTGCCGAGCGCCAGCGGCTTTATCCCGAGGGCACGCGCCTGCTCGAGCTGAACGACACGCCATCCGGCTATATCCTTTCTCATCCCTGGCATTTCGGGCAATTGCCGGCACTCAACGCGCTGCTCGGCGCGGTGCCCGATGATTCCGATACCTACTATCTGCATGACCTTGCGCTGCTGCCGGCGGCGCGCGGCACCGGCGCGGCCGCGATGATCGTCGGCGACATGCTGCGTCATGCCAGGAGTGCCGGTCTGCCCAGCGTCAGTCTTGTCGCAGTCAACGGCTCGCTGCCTTTCTGGTATAAGCACGGCTTCCGCGCCGTGCATGCGCCTGAGCTTGCCGACAAGCTCGCCAGCTATGAAGACGCCGCCCGGCTGATGGTCCGGCGGTTCTGACCCGTCCAAACGAGGCCTCCATGACCGACCAGCCCCCTTCCTCGCCCGTGCCCCCGACCGATGCGCATGGTCGCCTTGCCGCCGAGACCTATCGCCGCTCGCGTGGGCTCTGGCGGGTCCTGGCTTTCATCGCGCTGGCCATTGCCGTCATCCTTGGACTGGGCCGCTTCGCCCTGCCGCAAGGCGCGGCGGGAGACTATGTGGCCCGGTTGGTGATCGACGGCACCATCGCCAGCGACCCGCAGCGCCTGCGCACCATCGAAGCCCTGGCCGAGGACGGCGCCGTAAAGGCGGTCATTGTGGCCATCAATTCGCCCGGTGGTACCACGGCGGGCGGCGAGGAGCTCTACGAGGCATTGGGCCAGTTACGGGCGCAGAAGCCCACCGTCGCTGTGATCAAGGAACTGGGCGCCTCGGCGGCCTACATGACCGCCATCGCTACCGACCGCATTTTTGCCCGGCGCCTTTCGATAGTGGGCTCCATCGGCGTGCTCTACCAGCACGTCAATGCCGGCAAACTGCTGGACACGATCGGCGTCGATCTCGACAAGGTGGCATCTGGCCCCCTCAAGGCCGAGCCCGACTTCGACGAGCCGCTGCAAGGGGCCCCGCGCGCCTCGATCGCGGCCTTGGTCGACGACAGCTTCCAGTGGTTCGTCGATATCGTCGCCGAACGGCGCGGCATGGCTCGCCCTGCTGCGCTGGCCCTGGCGGATGGGCGGATCGTCACCGGGCGCGTCGGGGTCGAGGCTGGCCTGATCGACGCCATTGGCGGGGAACTGGAGGCGCTGGCCTGGCTTGAGAGCGAGCGTGACCTTCCGCTCGATCTCGAAGTCAGGACTGTGTGGCCTGAGCCCAGCGGCGGATTTGACCTCATCGGGACCTTCCTCAATGGGCAGGCGCGCGCAGCACTGGGCCTGCCGGAGGGCCCCATCACGCTTGACGGGCTGGTTTCGCTTTGGCAGGTTGGCTCGCGCTCCTGACCAAGGGGCAGGCACGCTGCGCAACTGGAGCCACGGATGATCAAGTCGGAACTCGTCGAGAAACTCGCGGCGGAAAATCCGCATCTGTTCCAGCGCGATATCGAGAACATCGTCAACGCCATCCTCGACGAGATCGGGGATGCCATGGCGCGGGGCGATCGCGTCGAGCTTCGCGGCTTCGGTGCCTTCTCGGTCAAGAACCGCCCCGCCCGCGTCGGACGGAACCCGCGCACGGGTGAACAGGTTGATGTGGGTGAGAAATACGTGCCGCAGTTCAAGGCGGGCAAGGAAATCCGCGAGCGGCTCAACCGCTCGTAACGGGGCCAGGGCTCCATAGGCACCACGCATATGGTCAATAAAATCGTTGGTTGGGTGGTCCTCGTTCCGCTTTGCCTCGGGCTGATTGCCTTCGCATTGGCCAACCGGCACTTCGTTGCCGTCAATTTCAATCCCTTCACTGCCGTCGAGGGCGAGATAGCCCCGGGCTACGGGGTGCCGCTTTTCGTGGTGCTCTACATGGTGCTGCTGGTCGGCGTGCTGCTCGGCGGCATTTCGACATGGTTCGCCCAGGCCCGCCACCGCCGTGGCGAGAAGCACTGGCGGCGCGAGGCGCACCAGCTCAACCTCGAGCTTGAACGGCTGCGCCGCAAGCAGGGCCTTGCCCTTTCCGGGCCCCAAGACGAAGACGATGACCTTCTGGAGCTACGCTGAGCGAGCCGATGGCCGATCCCCTGATTATCAAGATTTGCGGCATCAAGACACATGAGCTGCTCGACGCAACGATAGCGGCCGGTGCCGACATGGTCGGCTTCATGCATTTCCAGCGTTCCCCTCGGCACGTCTCGATCGAGCAACTGGGTGACCTGATCTCGGCCGCTCGCGGCCGCATCCAGAGCTGCGTCGTGCTGGTCAATCCCGACAACAGCTGCGTCGCCGAAGTGGCCGCGCTGGGGCCGGACTGGATCCAGCTGCATGGTCCCGAAACCCCCCATCGCGTCGAAGCCATTCGCGCCGAGGCCGGTGTTGAGGTCATGAAGGCCGTGTCCATCGGTTCGGCCGAGGACGTGGCCCATATTGCCGGCTTCGCCGACATCGCGGACCGTATCCTGCTCGATGCCAAGCCGCCCAAGGGCGCTGATCGGCCGGGCGGACTGGGCGACACCTTCGACTGGTCGCTGCTCGAAGGCCTTGACCCATCCATCCCCTTCATGCTTTCCGGTGGCCTGACGCCATTGGCCGTCGCCGACGCCATCAGAACCGTTCGCCCGTTTGGGGTGGACGTCTCCTCCGGTGTCGAAAGCGCGCCGGGCGTGAAGGACAAGCGACTTATCGAGGCATTCATCCGCAACGCGCGGGCAGCCACATAGACGAGCGCACCGGGGATCCCTCGGCGCTTCCGAGGGGTACCGAAATGGACGGCATCAATTCCCTGCGCAATGGCCCGGACGAGCATGGCCGCTTCGGGCTTTACGGTGGACGTTTCGTCGCCGAAACGCTGATGCCGCTGATCCTCGATCTCGAGGCCCAGTATCGCGCTGCCAAGACCGACCCGGCCTTCCAGGCAGAACTTGCTGACCTCTCCGTCCACTATGCCGGCCGCCCCAGCCCACTTTATTTTGCCCGCCGCCTGACCGAACACCTGGGTGGCGCCAAGGTCTGGTTCAAGCGCGAGGAGCTCAACCATACCGGGTCGCACAAGATCAACAATTGCCTGGGGCAGATCCTGCTGGCCAAGCGCATGGGCAAGACCCGGGTGATCGCCGAGACCGGCGCCGGCCAGCATGGCGTGGCCACGGCCACCGTCTGCGCCAAGTTCGACCTGCCCTGCACCATCTTCATGGGTGCCACCGACGTCGAGCGGCAGATGCCCAACGTGCTGCGCATGAAGATGCTGGGCGCCGAAGTCCGCCCGGTCACTGCGGGTGCCGGCACGCTCAAGGACGCCATGAACGAGGCGCTGCGCGACTGGGTCACCAATGTGGATTCCACCTATTACCTGATCGGCACCGCCGCCGGCCCGCACCCCTATCCGGAGATGGTGCGCGATTTCCAGTCGGTGATCGGCACCGAGCTCAAGGAACAGTTCAAGGCCGCCGAAGGCAGGCTGCCCGACGCTGTGGTCGCCTGCGTCGGCGGCGGGTCCAATGCCATCGGCAGCTTCCATGCCTTTCTCGATGACCCTGACGTAGCGCTCTACGGCGCCGAGGCCGGCGGGCATGGCATCGACACCGAAAACGGCCACGCGGCCTCCATGACCGGCGGCAGCCCAGGCGTATTGCACGGAAACCGCACCTATCTGCTGCAGGACAGCGACGGGCAGATCCTCGAGGGTCATTCCATCTCGGCCGGGCTCGACTATCCCGGCGTCGGCCCGGAGCATTCCTTCCTTCACGACAGCAAGCGCGTCACCTATGCGCCGATCACCGATAACGAGGCGCTCGACGCTTTCCAGCTCTGCACCAGGCTCGAAGGCATCATTCCGGCGCTGGAATCGGCGCATGGCCTGGCGCAGCTGATCAAGGTCGCTCCCAACATGGGCAAGGACCAATCCATCGTGCTGTGCCTCTCGGGCCGCGGCGACAAGGACGTCGAAAGCGTCGGCAAATATCTGGGGCTGCTCTAGACCATGACCTCCCGCATCGAAAAACGCTTCGCCGACCTCAAGGCGAGCAACCGCCCCGCCCTGGTAACCTTCGTCATGGCTGGCGATCCCGACCTTGCCACCGGCCAGGCCATCCTCGAGGCGCTGCCGCAGGCGGGCGCCGACATCATCGAACTGGGCATGCCCTTTTCAGACCCAATGGCCGATGGCGTCGCCATCCAGCTGGGCGGCCAGCGGGCTCTGGCCTCCGGCCAGACGCTGCGCGGCGTGCTCGGCATGGTCGAGGATTTCCGCCGCAAGGACGAGGCCACGCCGATCGTCCTGATGGGCTATTACAACCCAATCTACATCTTCGGCGTCGACCGTTTCCTTGCAGCGGCCAAGGATGCCGGTGTCGATGGCCTTATCATCGTCGACCTGCCGCCCGAGGAAGATGATGAATTGTGCATTCCCGCGCTGGCCGCGGGGCTCAACTTCATTCGCCTGACCACGCCCACGACCGATGACAGACGCCTGCCTGCCGTACTCAAGAACACGTCCGGCTTCGTCTATTACGTCTCGATGACCGGGGTGACAGGGGCGGTGATCAAGTCGCGCGGTGCAGTGGGCGAGGCGGTCGACCGCATCAAGGCCCATACCGACCTTCCGGTGGCCGTGGGTTTCGGCATCAAGAGCGCCGAGGACGCCGCCGAGATCGGCAGGCATGCCGACGGCATCGTGGTCGGAACCGTTCTGGTCGATGCCGTGGCCAGGTCCCTCGTTGATGGCACGGCCAGCGACCGGACCGTTGCCGCCGTGCGTGACATCGTCGCCGATCTGGCCGCCGGGGTGAAGCGCGCGCGCGCCTGACTGTCCACAGGCGCATCGCCGCCGCCTTTGCCGCTACGCGCTGTGCCTGATAGAATTGCCATAATTGAACCCTAGGTGACGTACCAGTCCCTTTGCGAGGCTCGCCATGAACTGGATCGATAATTTCGTCCGCCCCAAGATTCGCTCCTTCCTCAACACGAAGCGCGACACGCCGGAAAACCTCTGGGTCAAGGACCCGGAATCCGGCGAGATGGTGTTCTATCGCGACCTCGAGGCCAATCAGTGGGTGGTGCCCAATTCGGGCTACCACATGAAGATCAAGCCGACCGACCGTCTCAAGACCTTTCTCGATAATGGCGAATACGAGCTGGTGCCGGTCCCGTCCGTGCCAGTCGATCCGCTAAAATTCCGCGACCAGAAGCGCTATCCCGACCGTCTCAAGGAAAATCGCGCCAAGACCGGCTTCGACGACTCCGTCATCGTCGCCACGGGCAAGCTGTTCGAGCGCGACATCACCGTTGCGATCCAGGATTTCGATTTCATGGGCGGCTCGCTCGGCATGGCGGCCGGACAGGGCATCATTACCGGCCTCGAAACCGCGGCCAACCGCAAGACCGCCTTCGTGCTCTTTGTTGCCTCTGGCGGCGCCCGCATGCAGGAGGGCGTGCTCAGCCTCATGCAGATGCCGCGCACGACCGTCGCCGTGCTGCGCCTGCGTGAAGCCGGCCTGCCCTTCTTCGTCGTGCTGACCAATCCCACGACCGGTGGTGTCACCGCCTCCTATGCCATGCTGGGCGACGTGCACCTGGCCGAGCCGGGCGCGCAGATCGGCTTTGCCGGCGCCCGCGTCATCGAGCAGACCATCCGCGAAAAGCTGCCCAAGGGCTTCCAGCGCTCGGAATATCTCTATGAACACGGCATGGTCGATATGGTCGTGCACCGCCACAACCTGCGCTCCACCATAGGTTCGCTCTCGGCCATCCTCACCAAGGCCGAAGCCTCCAATGCGCTGACCGACAAGGCCCCGACGGTGACCCGTGCCAGCCTGCGCGATGCCGCTGTGGCCGCTGAAGGCGATGATGGCGACCTTATCGTCCCGCCGGTGGGCGCACACGCCGAATAGGCTGGTGAACTTTACCCGCATTTAAGGATGCGCGCCTACTCCTGAGGCAGTGCGGCCGCCGCGCGATTCTGCGCGCGCCGCTTTCGGCTTCAGGTGAGTTCCATGTTCAGATTCTCCATGCCCATCGCCCGCAAGCTCCCTCTGGCGCTGCTGGGCTCGGCGCTGCTCGTCAGTCTCGGCGTCGGCACGGCGAGTTATCTCATCGGCAGCCAGGCGCTGCGCAATGCTGCCGAAACCAACCTGATGACCTTGGCCAGCGAGCGGGCCAGCCAGGTCTCGACCTACCTCAAGTCCGTCGAAGACGACCTCGTCGCCACGTCGCGCTCGGAAGCGACCATGCAGACCCTGCGCGACTTTGGCGGTGCCTGGCTGCAGTTCAAGGTCGATCCCACGGCCGAAGTGCGCAAGCTCTATGTGGACGACAACCCGAACAAGGATGATCTGGCTGCCCTCGAGACACTGGGGACAACCGGCGCCTACGACGCTACCCACACCCGTTTCCATCCCGGCTTCCGCAGCCAGATCGGTGCGCGCGGCTATCGCGACCTCTATCTCTTCGATCTCAAGGGCTTCATGGTCTATTCGGTGACCAAGGCCGCCGATTTCGGCACCAGCTTCGCCGAGGGCGGGCCGCTGGCCGACACCACGCTGGGCCAGGTCTTCCAACAAGCCGCCGCGATCGAAAATCCCGACGACATCGCCTTTACCGATTTTGCGCCTTATGGCCCGGCCGCCGACCGGCCCGCCAGCTTCTTCGGCAAGCCGGTCTTCAATGCGCAGGGCCGCAAGATCGGTGTGCTGGCCATCCAGCTGCCTTCCGAACGCCTCGATGCGGTGATCGGCAACCGCGCCGGCATGGGCGAGACCGGCGAGGTGGTCGTGGTGGGCCCCGACGGCCTGCTGCGCTCCGATTCGAGCTTCACCGAGGCCAATGACGCGCTGGCCACCTCTTTTGTCGGTCCCATGCTGGACGCGGCTCTCAGCGGCAGTGCGGCCCAGGGTGAGACGACCGACTATCGCGCCACCGACATGATGGTGGCTGCTGCGCCGATCACCACGCGCGGGCAGAACTGGGCGGCCGTTGCGGTGATGGGCACCGACGAAGTGCTCGCCCCGGTCGCCAATATGCGCAACATGATGCTGCTGATCGGTGCCGGCCTGCTGACCGTGGTGGCGGCTGCGGGCCTGTTGTTCTCGCGCACCATCACCGTGCCGATCACGCGCCTCACCGATACGATGGACGCGCTGGTGGCAGGCGACCTCGAGGTCGAGGTTCGCGGCGCCGACCGTAGCGACGAACTGGGCGCTATGGCCCGGGCCGTGGAAGTGTTCCGCGAGAACGGCCAGAAGGTGGCGCAACTGACCGAGGCCGAGGCGGCACAGGTCCTCGCCAACCAGGCCGAGCGTGCCCGGATGATGAGCAGCCTGCAACGCGCCTTCGGCGACGTGGTCGATGCTGCCATTGCCGGCGATTTCAGCCGCCGCGTCGACGCCGAATTTCCCGATGCCGAGCTCAATGCCCTGGCTCATTCGGTCAATTCCCTGGTCGAGACGGTGGACCGTGGCCTCTCCGAGACCGGTCAGGTTCTTTCGGCTTTGGCTGATGCCGACCTGACGCGCCGGGTGCGGGGCGACTATGAAGGCGCCTTTGCCCGGCTCAAGAGCGACACCAATGCCGTGGCCGAAAAGCTCGGCGATATCGTCGGGCAGCTGCGCCACACGTCGGGCTCGCTGAGGACGGCGACCGGCGAAATCCTTTCCGGCGCCAACGACCTTTCCGAGCGCACCACACGGCAGGCGGCCACGATCGAGGAGACCTCGGCCGTCATGGAGAAGCTGGCCGCGACCGTCATGGACAATGCGCAGCAGGCCGAAACCGCGAGCCTGCAGGCCAAGGCGGTCTCCGCCACCGCCGAAGAAGGCGGCCAGGTCATGGCACAAGCCACCGAGGCCATGGATCGCATCACCGCTTCCTCGTCCAAGATTTCCAACATCATCGGCCTGATCGACGACATCGCCTTCCAGACCAACCTGCTGGCGCTCAATGCGTCGGTGGAGGCAGCCCGGGCGGGTGATGCCGGCAAGGGTTTTGCCGTTGTGGCGGTGGAAGTGCGTCGGCTGGCCCAGTCGGCCGCCAGCGCCTCGGCCGATGTCAAGCTGCTGATCGAGCAGAGTGCCACCGAGGTCAGTGGCGGCTCCCGTCTCGTCGCCGATGCGGCCGACAAGCTGGCCACCATGCTGGATGCCATCCGCGGCAATAGCGCGGCGATGGAAGCCATTGCGCGGGCGAACCGCGAGCAGGCCGGCTCCATCGAGGAGGTCAATTCCGGTGTCCGCCTGATGGACGAGATGACCCAGCACAATGCGGCCCTGGTCGAAGAGACCAATGCGGCCATCGAGCAGACCGAGGCGCAGGCCGGCGAGCTCGACCGGATCGTGGATATCTTCACCATCGATGCCGCTCCGGCACGTTCCGCAACGACGAAACCTGCGCCGGGCCAGACGATCCGCGGCATGCAGGACAAGCTCAAGGCCGTGGCCGGCTCGTACCTGCGTCGCGGCAATACAGCGATCGACAAGGACTGGGCCGAATTCTAATGGGAGGGTGCCGGGCGGCAGCCGGGCATCCGTGACCCATTGAGCCCGGCTGCGTTCGGCGCTACCTGATCGGGGTCCCGCCCAAGGCTCTGAGTCCCCATGTCCCGCACCGATGCCATCCTCAAGCGCCTTGCGGCGCTCCATCCCAAGCTGATCGATCTCACTCTAGATCGCATCCTGCCGCTGCTCGAGGCGCTGGGCAGCCCGCATGAACATCTGCCGCCGGTCATCCATGTTGCCGGCACCAATGCCAAGGGATCGACCATCGCCTATCTGCGTGCCTTTCTCGAGGCGGCGGGACAGCAGGTGCATGTCTACAATTCCCCCCACCTGGTGCATTTCAACGAGCGCATCAGGCTGGCTGGCACGCTGGTGTCCACCCGTCGGCTCAATGCGGCGCTGGAGCGGGTCGAGGCGGTCAATGCCGGCCGGCCCATCACCTTTTTCGAGATCACCACGGCTACCGCCTTCCTGCTCTTTGCCGAGACGCCGGCCGATTACCTGCTGCTCGAAACCGGCATGGGCGGCACCTATGACACGACCAATGTCGTGGCCGATCCGCTGGGCGTGGTCATCACCCCCGTCGATCTCGACCACCAGGGCTTTCTCGGCGATACGCTGGCCGAGATTGCCGCCAACAAGGCCGGTATCTTCAAGCGGGGCGCCAAGGCCGTCATCGGTCTTCAGCGCGATGAAGCGCGTGCCGTGCTGGATCGGGCTGCACGGCGGCTGAGCATAGCGCCGCTCTGGCAGGGCGAGGATTTCCACGGCACCGCACAGGACGGGCGACTGGTCTATGCCGACGAGGCGGGCCTGCTCGACCTGCCGCCGCCGGCACTGCTGGGTGCGCATCAATTCGACAATGCGGCACTCGCCATTGCCGCCAGCCGCCATTTCGGCCTGCCGATCGACGCCGGCGCCTACGCGCGCGGCCTGCGGGCGGTCACCTGGCCGGCGCGGCTGCAGCCCTTGCGCGGCAGGCTGCGCGACCTGCTGCCCGCCGGCGCCGAGCTGTGGCTCGATGGCGGCCACAATGCCCATGGTGCCGCCGCGCTGGCCAGGGCCCTGGCCGAGATGAACCAGCGCCGGCGCGCCCCACTGGTGCTGATCATGGGCATGATGAACACCCGTGAACCCGCCCAGTTCCTCGCGCCCTTTGCCGGGCAGGTGCACCAGGTGCTGGCGCTGACCATTCCGGGCGAAGCCAATGCGCATCCCGCCGCCTATATTGCCGACCGGGCGCGGCAGTCGGGCTTTCCGGCCGCGGTGAGCCGCTCCGTGGAGACGGCGCTCAAGACGGCCGCGGCACTGCCCGATGCGCGGGTGCTGATCTGCGGTTCGCTCTACCTTGCCGGCGACGTGCTGGCCCGCAACCGCACGCCGCCCGACTGAGCTAGTACCTGCCCTGCTCGCTCCCCACGAATGGGTCGACAGGGCTGACGCCGGCAAAGGGCGCGCGACCCATCAGGCATTCGACCACAGCCGCTTGCAGCGCCTCGCTCGCACCATAGGCGTTGATATAGGCCGGCACGCGCGGGGCGTCGTGCAGGTAATAGGGATAGCCGAAGGAGATCATCAGCGTCGGCAGGTCATGCCAGTAGCGCTGCATGGCGCCGAAGACCGATCCGGTCAGCTTGTGCCAGTCGAGGAAGATGTGGCCGCGCGTCAGCACGGTCTCCTCGGCAAACAGATAGAGCATGAGGTCGAAATCGCGCGGATTGACCGTCTCGCCCGGCACATGAACGGTGACCGCAAAGCCCTCGCCTTCCAGCCGCTCGGGCAGGCCCAGCGACAGGGGATGGGGCGCGAAGGGCTCGATCACCCCGCCCGAAAAGACCAGCACCCGCCGGTGCTTCTCAAGCGATAGCGGCAGCAGGCTATTGACGTCCTTGACCAGCGTCGGCACGCGGGCGGTTACGCCCCGCGCGAGTTCCCGGTTCTCGTCGGTCGCTACCACGGCACGAGCGGCCTCGAGGCTGGGCGCAGGTAACTGCTTGTGCAGGCCCAGCGCGGCCTTGAGCGCCAGGACCCTCGTGACTGCCTCGTCCACCCGGTCCTGGCTCAGCCGACCGTCGGCCACGGCCTTGACCAGCCGCATCAGGTCGGCATTGGGATCGTCGCTGAAGAGGATCACGTCGCAGCCGGCAATGACCAGTTCGGGGAGCACCACGTCGCGCGGCCCCCAGTCTCCGAGCCCGGCCATGGGCGTGGCGTCCGAGACGATGAGGCCATTGAAGCCCAATTCGCCCCGCAACAGATCCCGGTTTAGCCGACCGCTGATCGAGGCCGGCCGAAACGCTTCGGCGCCCGCCTCGGGATCGTGGGCGCGGATATAGGCGGGCAGCGCGATATGGGCCGACATGATGCTCAGCACGCCCTCGGCGATGGCCTTGCGATAGAGCCGGCCGAAACTGGCCTCCCAGTTCGCCATGTTGAGCGGGTTGACCGTGGTCACCAGATGCTGGTCGCGATCGTCATAGCCTTCGCCCGGCCAGTGCTTGGCGGTGGCCGCCACGCCATTGGCCTGGAAGGCGGCGATCTGGGCCATGGCATGGCGCTCGATGCGGTTCACATCGCTGCCATAGGAGCGGGTGCCGACAATGGCGCTGCGCCAGGCTGCATTGATGTCGATGACCGGGGTGAAGCTCCAGTTGAGCCCCACGGCGCTGGCCTCCTTGGCCATGATGGTCGAAATCGCCGTCGTCGCCTCGATATCGTCGACCGCAGCAAGCCCAAGCGGATTGGGCACCGAAGTGCCGAAGGGCAGGCTCATGCGGCTGCCTTCGAGATCGGCGCTGACCAGAAGCGGGATCGCGCTTTGGGCACCCAAAGCGCGCATCAGGTCGACCTCGGCTTCGAGGTCAGCCGAATAGATGCGGGTAATGCCGCCCGGCCTGAAGCTGCGCACTTCCTCCTGCACCGCCTCGGGGCTTCCCCGTTGCAGCAGCACGAAGAGCTGGGCCAGCCGGTCACGGGGGGTGAGGCTGTCGCGGGTCGTTGCCACCCAGGCCAGGGCCTCGTCGTCGAGATTGAAGGGTGCGGCACTCAGATCGATCGGGGCCAGTTCAGCCTCCTCGGATTTTGTTTTTCCCCTCTCTAGCAGAGACGGAGGCCAAAAACAGCCGGACGTCGCGAGGCGCCGGCCGGCGCGGCGCGCTTCCGAATACTATGGCTGGACGGACCCCGAGACGGCTTTCGCCTCTAAGTAATAAATAGTGAGACGGAAGCCGCCTCGGAGTGCCGGTTTTTGGAACAGCTCGCGGATACGCGGACTGAGGTCGCTCGCCCCAGCCGGCCCGAACTCGAACCTGTGTGGCAGGCAAAGGCCACACCCGGCGCCCTCCACCACTGTTCGCCTGCAGGCCGCCCTGCGGAGGGATGCTTGAAAGTATGGGGCATGAATGAGGAAGGGGGATAAGTTTTGGATCGGGCTGATTAGGCCAGCAAGCGCAACGCCTTACCCCCTGTCCTCCTGGAGGGCAGGGTTGGGGTGAGAGCCAGCACCGCCCGAATATGGCGGCAAGCGGCCGGTTCGGACCGCCACAACCGCTCCTGAAGCAGAGGGTGGTGCGGTGGGACGCAACAGGCTCAGGCGGCGTGGGTTTCGAGCCACTTGATGAGCTGGACCCGCGACTGCCCGGCGCCGACCTTGAGGTCGACCGGTTCGCCATTCTTGAACACGATCAGCGTCGGCATGGAGCGGACATTGTACTGCACGGTGATGCCGGGATTGGCATCGACATCGAGTTTGACGATCTTGACGCTGTCGGCCAGGGTTTCGGCCAGTTCATCGATAGTCGGGGCCATCGCCTTGCAGGGCGGGCACCACTCGGCCCAGAAATCGACCAGCACCGGTCGTTCGGAGGCCAGCACCTCATGGGCAAAATCGGCATCGGTCACCTGCTGGGCCATTCTCGTCTCCATGGTTGGGGATGCTGGAGGCTAAAGAGAGTCGGACCGGCCGGGAAGGCATGGGCGATGCGGCCAAGGGGGGCGGCGGGAGTTTGTTTTTCCAAGCTGGCGCGGCCGGAAACGAAAACACCGCCGGGTTGCCCCAGCGGTGTCTCGTAGAATCCGTGTGATCTCGGATCAGGCGGCGTGGCTCTCGAGCCACTTGGCCAGGCCTGCCTTGGGCGTGCCGGCGCCGATCTTCATGTCGGCGGCTTCGCCGCCCTTGAACAGGATCATGGTCGGGATGGAGCGGACGCCATACTTGCTGGCCGTGCCGGGATTGTCGTCGACATTGAGCTTGACGATCTTGACCTTGCCGGCCAGCTCGGTGGAGAGCTCGTCCAGGACAGGGGCGATCGCGCGGCACGGTCCGCACCATTCGGCCCAGAAATCCACGAGCACGGGCTCTTTGGAGTTGAGGACTTCCTCGCCGAAGTTGGCGTCGGAAACGTGAGTGGTCATGTTATTGCCTTTGGGTTGAAAGCGGCGGTCTGTCTGCGCTCAAAGCTGGGAAGAGTCCAGCCACGGAACAAGTTCGGTCACCGCAAGGTGAAGCCCCTTGTCGCTGCCGCCAGATTTTCCGACGGCAGAAAAATCAATGATTCCAGTTGTGTCCACAATATTGCCGCCGAGACGGCCCGTCCGGGGAAAAGCTGACCTGCAACCAACGCATATAATCCGAGCTGGGTAAGATAGTTCCCCGCTACGTCGTCCGGTCCCAGGGGAACCGACGCATCGGACTTGTAGTCGACCACCCTTACACCCGAGTCGTCAACCACTAGACGATCGATGCGGCCGGTGAGCGTGATGGCCTGTCCATCCCGCTGCGCCGGCACGGCAAACGGCACCTCGGCCCGGCTTTGCGGGCCGAACAGGGAGGCCAGGTCGGGGCGGGACAGGATCGAGATCGCCTTGGTGCCAATTGCGGCATGTTGTTCCGGCGCGTCGGGCAGCAGCGCCGCAAGGGCCTTGGGGACAATCTCATGCCAAAGCGTCCGCTCGATCGCGCCCAGATGCTGCAAGAGGGCGTGGAGCGCTATGCCCTCGCGTCGGGCGGCATCGGCGTCGCGCACCTGCTGGGCGAGGCTGTCCAGGGTCGCAATGGGCGCAATATGGCTGCCTGCCGAAGAGGGCGAGACATTCGGTATCGGCACAAAGGTCGGCAGCGGCGGGATGACCAGCGGTTCGGACGGGAGAATGTCGGCGCGGACGGTGGCAGCGACCGGCAGCGGCGCCACGCGCTGACGCGGGTAGACCAGGGCCGTTTCCGGCCCATTCTCTTCGGCCACGCTAGCGGCATGCGGGCGCAGCGCCGTCTCGATCGCCTCGTACCAGCTGCCTGCCAGTTGCTTGCCGGCATCACTCCCGGGCGTCAGCGCGCCGGTGACATAGAGCTCGTCCTCGGCCCGCGTCATGCCGACATAGAGCAGGCGCCAGTATTCATCGCCCAGATTGCCGTCGCTGGACTGCTTGAAGGGCAGGGTCTCGGCGCGGTGATGCCTGGTGCCGGCGGCATGGACCAGCAGCGGCCCGGGCGCCTCGGTCACAAGGTAGACCGGTTTGCCGACCTGGGTCGGGGGCACCTTGCGGCTGGCATCGGCCAGAATGACGATGGGGGCCTCGAGCCCCTTGGCGCCATGGACGGTCATCACCCGCACGCCGCCGCCACTCTCGGCCAGCTCGCGCTTGACCGAGACCTTTCGCCCGCGCAGGGCGGCCACGAAGCCCTGCAGCGACGGCTGGCTGGTCTGCTCGTGATCGAGCGCCATGGCGAGAAGCTCGGCAAAGACGTCGTCAACCTCTGTGCCCAGCCTTGCATGGAAACGCCTGAGCCCGCCTTCGGCATAAAGCACCTGGGCGAGGAACTCGAAGGGCCGCTCGAAATCGAGGCTGTTGCGCCAGCGGGTCAGGTGCTCGGCGGCATTGCGGCAGCCGGCAATGCTGCTCTGCTCCAGGGCCTGCCACAGCGTCTGGCCCTTGCTGCGCGGCTGGGCGAGCGCAAAGAGGTCATCTTCGCCGATATCGAACAGGGGGGACCGCAGCAGGGCGGCCAGCTGCAGGTCGTCGGCGGGATTGAGCAGCACGTCGCAGAGCGCCAGGAGGTCCATCACGCCGATATGGCCGGTGACGTCGAGCCGGTCGGCGCCGGGGGTCGGCAGGTTGGCGAGGCGCAGGGCTCGGATGATCTCGTGGAACAGCACGCCGCGCGTCTGCACCAGAACCAGCACGTCGCCGGCGCGCACTGCCCGACCGCGGCCGGTCAGCGGCCGTCCGGCGGCAATCCACGACCTGATCTCGCCGGCAATGCGCTCGGCGACCTGGCGCGGCGCGGTCCGCTCGGTTTCGAGCGCCGTGGTCGGCCACTCGCTGCCGCCCGGCGCATCGCCCGGCTGCTGGATCGGCGGCCAGAGCGTGACGCTGCCCCCCGTCATGGTGCGCGCCGTGTCATGGTGCACCGGGTCACCTTCGAGCAGTGCCGCCCGGATGTGGGGCGCATCGGTGACCAGGTCCACCGCCTTGAGGATTTCGGGCAGGGTGCGGAAACTGGTATGCAGCGGCAGCTGCTGGAACGGCTTGTCGATCGAGACCGCCCGGCGGTTGAACTCATGGCCGGTATCGCCGAACAGGCGCGGCTCGGCGCCCTGGAAGGAGTAGATCGACTGCTTCTGGTCGCCCACGGCAAAGAGCGAGCGCGGCCGGCTGACCGCCCCGGCGCCGGCGAAGAACTCGTCGGCAATGGCCTTCACCACCCGCCACTGTTCGCTATTGGTGTCCTGGCTTTCATCAACCAGGATATGGTCGATCCCGGCATCGAGCTTGTAGCGGACCCAGTCCGCGGACTGGGTCTCGAACAGGTCGGCCAGCTTTTCCACCAGGTCGTCGAAATCGAGCAGCGAGCGGGCGCGCTTGTGCTGCTCGTAGCGCCCGGCAATGGCGGCGACGATCTCCAGCACCGCCTCGCTGCGGGCCACGAGGTTCAGGGCGGCGAGTTCGCCATCGAGACCGGCCACCCGCTCCTGCTCTTCGGCCAGCAATTCGGCCAGGTCGGGTCGCTGGTCGCGCTGGCCGGCATTAAGCAGGCTGGCGCGCGGCAGGCGGGTCCCGTCGCTCTTGTCGACCATGAAGAGGCCGCACAACTGGCTCGCCGTAAGCAGGCTGGGATCGATGCGGGCCATCATGTCGACGAGCCGGTTGCCCTTTTCCGCATTGCCGCCGAAGACACCCACGATCTCGCGCCAGACCGGCACCGGCAGGAGCGTCCCGCTCACCAGCTGCTCGGCCACGTCCTTTGGCGCGCGATTGCCGATGCCCATCAGCCCGCGCAGGTTTTTCCGCGCCTGGTCGGGATCGGCCAGCACCGCCTTGAGCTTGCTGCCATCGGCAAGCGCCGCATCGATGGCCGCCGAGATCTGGCTGTCGCTCAGCGTCTCGAACAGGGTTTCGACCGCCCCCTCGATGCCCAGGCCCTGCGCCAGCACGGTTTCGCGCGCGGCGAGGACCATGCTGGCCCGTTCGTCATCCTCGATGACCGCAAAATCGAATGGCACCTGCGCCTCGAGTGGAAACCGGTGCAGCACCGATTCGCAGAAGGCGTGGATGGTGACGATCTTGAGCCCGCCCGGGGTTTCCAGCGCGCGGGCAAAGAGCGTGCGGGCCCGTTCCAGGAGCTTTTCGGCTACCGGGCGACCCTCGAGATCGGCTAGCGCGACGGCCAGGGCCGGCTCGTCCATCACCGCCCATTCGGCCAGCGCCCCGGCTACGCGCCGCCGCATCTCGGCCGCCGCGGCCTTGGTATAGGTGAGGCAGAGGATCGTCTCGGGTGCAACGCCGGCCAGCAGCAGGCGCAGCACGCGCCGGGTGAGCACATAGGTCTTGCCCGAGCCGGCATTGGCCGAAACCCAGATCGACCAGTTCGGATCGGCCGCCTGCGCCTGGTTGGCCTGGGTGCGGGGCGGGACCTGCAGCTTGCCGCGCTCCTGGCTCATGGCTCGCCCTCCCCGTCGCTGGCCGTCCATTCGGCCACCCGCGCCAGATGGTCATAGGCGCCGGCAAAGCGCTGGTTCTTGAGGGGCAGCAGCCGGGCCGGCATGGCCACGTCGCGGAACAGGAACAGGGCGATATGACCCTGCATGCGGCGCGACAATTCCCCCGCCGCCGCCATGACATCCATGCCTTCGGGCGGGATGAAGTCCTTGGGCAGGAACGCCTCGGGCCCCAGCCCGATCTTGATATAGGTCAGCCTGGAGGTACCGGCGGGAGCGATGTTCCTGAGGGCGCCGGCCCGACCCATCTCCGCCTCGAGCAGCAATTGGGGGACTTCAAAGGCCTGCATGGCGCCCTTGGACGGCACCGCGCCGGTCTTGAAGTCGATGATTTCAAGCGTGCCGTCGGCCATTTCGTCGACCCGGTCGGCGCGCCCGGTCAGCACGAACTCCTCGGCCAGCTTCAGCGTCCAGCGCCCCTCGATCTCGGCATGGCGCTGGCGGATATCGGGCTGGCGCTGGCGTTCGAAGGCCAGGAACTGCTCGGCCGCAGTGGTGAAGCGGCGCAGCCAGATGTCCCGCCGCTCGCCGATGGCATCGAGGCCGGCGAATTTCTCCACCGCGATCGCTTTGAGCACGTCCAGCGCATCGGCTGCCATGATGTCATGCTTGCGGATGACGAATTCGGCGAAGATGTCATGCGTGATGGTGCCGCGCTCGCGTGCATCGGGCGCTTCCCCGAGCGGATCGAGCGGGCGCAGGCCCAGCACATGCTTGGCATAAAGATCGTAGGGCGAGCGCATCAGCGTCTCGATCTCGGTGACCGAGAGCCGGCGTGGCCGGATTGCCGCCGGCGGGTTCGGAAGGGGACGCGATGCCGGCACGACCGCGCTAACCGCATCGAGCCGGCGCGCCTGCTCGAGCCAGGGCTGGCCACCGGCGCGCCAGGCCTGGGCCCAGGTCTTGCCGGCAAAGGCGTCCAGCCGCTGCAGCAGGCGCGACGGCAGCGCCGGACTGGGGCCGATGCGATCGGCAAGGGCTATGATCACCCTGCCATTGCCCAGGGCCTGGACGAAATCATGCGCGGCCAGGCCCTGCCGCCGTTCGGGCGGCTCCAGTCCCGCCGCCATCCGCATGCCCCGGCTGAGCCAGGGGCCGGGATCGGCCACTTCGGGCCAGACATCCTCGTTGAGGCCCGCCAGGACCAGCAGGTCCGGGTTCATCAGCCGCGCCTCGAGCGTCCCCCAGATGGCAATGTCGCTGCGCCGCTCCTCACGGGTGCGCACCTGCGCCCCCAGCATCAGCGCCGCCAGCACGCCGTCGAGCTGGCGGGGCGGGAAAAGATGCCCTTCCTCGGCATGACCGGCCAGTTGCGCGGCCCACTGGTCGAGTTCCTTCCGTCCCGGCAGTTCGGCGCCATCGGCTACTGCCGCGAAGGCCGAGCAGAGCGCGCCGGCGAACCGGGTGGCCGAAACCGTGTCCTCTTGTGTCAGCGCCACCAGCGGCGCTATGGCCCCTTCGATACGGTCGAGCAGCGCCTCGATTGCAGCGCCCTGTTCGCTATCGAGCCGTCGCGCCGGATGGGCGGTGAGCCCCTCCACATTGGCCTTGAGCAGGGCGCGAATGCCCGCAAGCCCATGCCCCGGTCGTTGCCCGCGCAACAGGCCCAGCTCGATATCGTCTGTCAGCCTGCCGATTTCGGCGCGGCCCAGTCCGAACAGGCTGGCCCGATTGCGCAACAGGGCGATCAGGTCGACGGCAGCGCACTGGCTTTCGACCAGCGCCAGGATCTGTCGCAGCAGGCGCCCGGCCGCCGACTGGAAAAGCGGAGTGCCCGCAGCATCATCGACTTCGACGTCGTAGCGCTTGAGTTCGGCGGCGATGCGCCGGGCCAGGTTCCGGTCGGGTGTGACGATGCCGACGCTCTGTCGGTCTGCCAGTGCCTGCCGGGCGGCAAGGGCGATGGCGCGCGCCTCTTCGTCCTCATTGCGCGCCTGAATGATGGAAAGCCCCGTGCTGGCCCGCGCAAGCGCGGCCTCGTCCAGCCGCTGCTCCACCCAGTGGGCGGTATCATCGGTCAGCGCCAGGGCCCGGCGCACCATGGTCGTGCGGTCATTGCCGGTTTCGACCAGTTCGACCACATCGCCCACCCCCGCGCCCAAAGCCCGCAGCAGCCGGGCAAGGCCATACTGGGGATGGCCATGCGGGTTCTTGCCATCATCGAGCAGGTCGGCATGGTTTTGCGGCGTGAGGCCGGTGTCAAATCCCGGCAGCACGACGGCGCCGCGCGGCAGGCGATGGATGGCGCTAAGCAGGCGCGCTGTTGCCGGGATGGAGCCGGTCGAGCCCGCCGCGATGACTGGTCGATCGCCATAGATCAGCGGGGCGGCAGCAGCCTGCCGGTCAAGCCGTCGGTTGCGCAGGTCGCTGACATCGGCCATGTCGCTATCGGCCAACCGTTCCGGCCAATAGGTGAGGGCGATATCGAGAAAGGCCAGGGTCTGCTGCCAGTAGGCGCCGAGTTCGAGACCAAGATCGGGACCCAGGGCGCGCAGGTCGGCCGGACTGCGTTCTTCGATCATCAGGTCATCGATCAGCGTGCCCAGGGACTCCGCCATGCCCAGGATTTCGCCCGCCGTGGGCGGGGTGGAGAAGGCCTGCCGGCCGGCCGGGGAATGGGCCCAGGCGGCAACCAGCCGCGACAGCACCAGCCGCCGCTCGAGCCCGTTGGCCGCCTTGGGCATCGCCGGGGCGTCATGGGGCGGCAGGAACGGCTCCTCGTCTTCGGTCTCGCCGCCAAAGGTGCGGATATCGGGCAGCAGGCCGCGCCCGATCTCGAGCCGGGCGAATTCCTCGGCAAGGGCGAAGCGCGCACGGCGGGTGGGCACGATGATGGTAATGTCGCTGAGCCAGAACGGATTGCTGCGATCCCAGCCGGACAGCAGCACTCCATTGCCGACATTCTCGGCCAGGGTGCGCAGGAATTTCAGATGCGGCGCAATCGAATAGAGTGTCATCGCGCCAGCGCCTGCTCGGCCGCCGCCAGTCCCGCCTCATCTGCCACATGCAGCCACGGCGCATCGAGCACCACGCCGTGCAAGGTCTCGCGCTCCAAGGCCGTTTCGAGCAGCAGATCAAGATCGAACGGGACGTCCGGCGTGCCGGCAAAGGCGCTCTTGCTCACCAGCGTCACCCCCGCATGGATGACCGGCGCACCATAGTCCCGGGTAACCAGCCCTTGCGGCGAAAGGCAGAAGTCGTGGCTGCGGGCAAAACCCACTGCATTGCGCGGATGCACGCAGAGCAGGACGATATCATGCGCCGATTGGTAGGAGGATAGCATGCGCTGCAGTGGCGTATCGCTACCGGCAGGCCAGAAGCCGGTTGTGGCCATGACGAGGAATGGATCGGCATGCAGCATGGGCAGTGCCTGCCTGACGCCTCCGCCACTGCCCAGCAGCTGTTCTTCCCGGCTGATTTTGACGAGGCCCCCGAAATGGGCCAGCACACCGGTATCGCCCGGCAGGCCATTGGCGACGAAACGGGTTGCGCCCTCCGCCCTGGCATTGGCCATGACGCGCTCGACCAGCGGCATTCCGGCAACCGGCCAGAGGGCCCGCTCATTGCCGGCGGTGAGCAGCATCACGTCGGGGAATCGGCTGGGTTCGTTCATGGCCGGATAAGACCGGGGCGCCATGGCGATGTCCAGTGCCCTGGCTCAGTCTCCAGCCGCTGCGCCATGCCGGTCGATATGGCCGAGGTCGCGCTCGGGATCGATGCGGTCGCGCACCAGCTGCTTGAGCTGCTTGACGTCGGGGAAGCCGCCGTCGCGCTTGCGCTCCCAGATCAGCGCGTCATCGAGCCGGATTTCGAAAATCCCGCCCGTACCCGGCACCAGGGTCACGGCGCCCATTTCGAGGCTGAAGGTGGAGAGCACTTCCTGGGCCATCCAGGCGGCGCGCAGCAGCCAGCTGCATTGGGTGCAATAGGTAATGGTGAGCGTCGGCTTGGTCTGGGTCACGTCGGCATCTCCGGCCAGACCCCGCTATAGCGCGCCGCGCCCATCCCGGTCAAAGCAGGCCGCCCGGCGCGTGTGCCGGGCGACCCATGGCTGAGGGGCCTAGTTGACCCAGACGACAGTGCGGCTGCCGGCATCGACCAGCGCCGGACGGTCGTCGACATAGACGTAGGAATAGCGCGAATCGGGGACCGGGGTCAGTTCCACCCCCTCGGGCAGGACATAGCCGACCACGACATCACCCTCGAGCTCGACCGGGCTCAGTGGATTGCTGCGCGCATAGTCGGCATAGGTGTCGGGCACGAGGTAGCCCGGCGAATGCACCAGGGTCCGGCTGTCGAGATCGACGATCCAGACGCGGTCATCGGCATAGACATAGCCATATTGATCGTCGCCCTGGATGGTGTGGATGGTGACTTCGGCCGGCACCACATAGCCGATATCGGCGGCGCCCAGGTAGATCGGCTCGACCGGATTGGCGACGACATAATCGACCGAGGACGTGGCAACGCCCGCCTCGGCGCCGAGCGTCGCTCCGGCAAACCCGCCGATCACCGCGCCGATGGGGCCACCCAGCAGGCCGCCGACCACGGCGCCGGTGGCGCCGCCACCGGTCGCGCCGATGGTGGCACCGGCCTCGGCATTGGAGCTGGATTCAACGCCGACCACCTTGTCCTGCGCCGTGGCAGGCAGTGCAGCGGCAAGCGAAATTGCGGCCACGGAGGCCAGAAGCAGTTTGTTCATTGTGTTATTCCTTCCATCGGCAGGCCGAAGCCCGCCTGTTGCGGGGACGCGCCGCCCATTGGGCTCGCGTCCAGTTTCCGCCCCGTGGCCCAATAACGGGCGCCGACGGGCTTCGTTCCGCTCAGAAAGGATGGGTTGGCGTCAGGCCTGCTCGGCACTCTGGCGCAGCTGCAGGTCGTTCTCGCTGACGATGCGCTGGTGGCTCTCGGTGGTCGACTGCACCCGGTATTGCACCGCATGGCCCTCGAAGGGCAGCAGCGCCACGACGCTGCATTCCCCGCCCTTGCGGCTGGAACTGCCGCGATTGGGCAAGAGGTCGAGCACCTGGCCGACATGGTATTTGTGCATGGAATGGCTCCTGTTGCGGACCAGATCATCGAGCCCTTTTGCGCAGTCTAGCCGATTATGCCGCCCTATGGGGAATAATCCGCATGCTGATGGGCCGGCCGGCGCTGGGCGCTTCCGGATACTGTGGCTGGACGGACCCCGAGACGGCCTTCGCCTCGTAAGTATTTTTAGTGAGACGGAAGCCGTCTCGGGGTGCCGGGACTTTATCGGTAGGCGCGATCGCAGACCCCAGCGTTCACCGTAGCTCCCGCCCGCTTGCCTCGTCCGCTCAACCCGAAAGGCGGCGCGACCCGCCCTTCCCCGGCTGTCACCCCGGCCGCCGGTCGCTGCAGCGCCGCCCGCCATTCCGAAGTGATGAGGGCAGTATCGCATGGCCTGGCGGGCGGGGGATAAGTTCTGGCGGCCGCCCGCTTCAACGGTTGCGATACTGCTCGATCCGCTTGGCCAGCTTGTTGCGCAGGTCGGCCACTTGCGCCTTGTAGGCAGCATAGTCCGGGTCGGCATGCGGCTCATCCTGGGCCTGGAGCCGGGGCCGCAGGCGCCCCACCGGCAGCGGCACCTTGTCCTTGACCCGCCAGACATAGGCGCCAAGGTCACTGCGCCAGACCATATTGGCCGCTTCCCAGGCGTCGAGCCCAGCCAGCGCCTGGCTAAGCTGGGTGGCCAGCCCGCCATGGTCGGGCGCCGCCATCGGCAGATGCTGGCCCTGGGCGAGAAAGGGAATGGCCTCGCGCAGCAGCGCCTCGGCGACGTTGCCGGTATGGACCGATACCGGGGCGGCTGGGCGGCGGATGGCTACAGCCGTCACCTGCGCGTGCAGGGCGCTCAACTGTAGCCAGAGCAGCTCATGGCGCGTGGCCAGGGCGTGGGTCACGCGGGGCAGTGATTTCTTCCGGGACAATAAAACCTCCTCTGCCGGCGACATGCCGGCAGGGAGAAGGTAGACCCGGCCAGGGCAGGCGGGGATAAGTCTGGCGCGCGGCTACGCGAGACGTGGCGAAGCGGCTAGCCGACCAGCTCGCCCCATTGCGGGCGCCAGTCCTCGTCGGCGACGACGACGGCAATGCGGCTCAGCCCTTCCTCCCGGCGCAGGCTCTCGGCTGCTTCGAGCGCCGCCGGCACCGACATGGGAAAATCGGCAATCACCTCCACCGCCGCGACATCGGCCACGGTCCGCCCCATGGCCTTGCGCACGGTGACGATCACCGCATCGCGCGGGTAACGATCATTGGGATGGAGGCGGGTAAGAGTGGTGGTCATGGGTTCAGGTCCGGATGTGCTGGGACCATAAGGGATTGAGGACTCAGAGAGTTCCATCACGAGGAAGTGGGGGCTTACGGTCGTTCGGAAGGCGTGTGTGTTTTAGACACGTATCGCGCAGGTCGCGGTGGGATGTTGACGGAGAGAGTGGGTGGGGGACGAGACTGCGGCGGCAGGTGCTCAAACTGAAACTGATTGCTGGAGCTTCCAGGTTCTGTTTTGGGACCAACGAGCGACATCGCACAACCTGTATCTTAGCGTCAAAAGAGACTGGCTAACGCCATAGTGAATTGCGGCAAGTTCCGCTGACTCAAAGTTCTCATAGGCAAACAGAGCGGCAGGTTTAGGCACGAGCAGCGTAAATGCAAGCTGATCAGCTTCATCCTCAAGTACCCTATCTACATTTCGGTGACCTAGCGCCGTAAGCGGCGGCATCGGAGGATGCCCGAGCAAAACATGAGCAATTTCATGCATAATGCTGGAATTCACTCTGTTGGAATGTACCACGTCGTTAAAAATGATGTGGCGGTAAGGTCCGTCGCACAGGGTGGTGGCAGAGACTGGGGATGCGATGGGTCCCGACAACAGTTCAATCAGTTTTTCGCGCGGTGCGTACACTGCTCGATCCTTAGCGGGTCTCATCCGCAAGTGCGGAATTGTGCCGCGCTCGCATGCAGGAAAAATCCGGGAGATATTTGAGTTCTACAAGGATGCCAGCACGCATCCGGACAGTGACGAAGCACAGCGCCGTCGGATGGTCCTGTCTCCGGCAACTGTGCTCAAGGACTCAGATCGCAAGTGGCGCCTCGAACATGGCGCCGATCCCTCCGAGGTGGCTGCCGCAAAGCCATTGATCGTCAAGTATATCGGCGTTTGGGATTCTGTGGGTGCCCTTGGTATCCCTCAGCATTTGTCGCTCAGCGGTCTATTTAAGCTCGGCAAGAAGTACCAGTTCCACGATACTGAGCTTAGTAGTACGGTTCGGGCCGCGAGACACGCCGTGGCAATCGATGAGGACAGGCTGAGCTTTACGCCTACTAAGTGGAGCAACATTGATACGCTCAATGCCACCACGGCAACCGGAGACAAGTACCAGCAGATTTGGTTTCCTGGCGATCATGGCTCGGTCGGTGGCGGCGGTGAGATCAGAGGGCTATCAAATGACGCGCTTATCTGGATATTGGAAGGCGCGGAAGCAGAGGGTCTTGCTCTGAATAAGGCAGCAATGGCCCCCTATCGGGGAAAGGTTGATCCTCTTGCGTCGCTGAAAAATCAAAACAAAAAGCCCGGCCGGTTTGAGCGTATCTATCAGCGCGGGGACCGCGAGGGTCCGCAGCAGAAAAGCTTGATCTCCAACAGTGCTGCCACAAGACTCGCATACGAGGCTAAGGCGGCAGATTGGTTGCCCTATCGGCCGGGTACGCTAAAAGCGCTGTGGCCAAAGTAGTAATTCAACTATAGCCTTGTTGCATGAAGGCAGCGGTGAGGAATAGTTGATGGGATTCGGTGTTTTCATCCATCGCGCCGACTCCATCTACAATGATAGTCCAGCCAGCCGATACCAGTTTCCACGACCCTACTTTGAACGAGCTTCAACCACGGTGGGTGACTGGATCGTCTACTACGAGCCGGTCAAGGTTCGCGGTTCAAAGGGATACTACGCCATAGCGCGCGTCTCCGAGGTCGTGCCCGATCCCACTACACCCAACATGTATCTGGCGCTGATCGAGCCGGGTAGTTATCTGGAATTTCCCAGTCCGGTGCCCTTTGATGACGGCAATGGCTTGGTGGAAGCCGGCCTGTTGAACGAGCAGGGCCGTATATCCGGCCGGGCGCAGGCGGCGGTGCGAACCATTTCGCCGCAGGATTTCGACCGCATCGTAACGCGAGGATTGGCGGATGAGGATCGGCCGCTATTGCCGCGTCTAGGGAAGCCAGATTTGCCCGAAGTGCTGCCGTTTGAACTCGATGAAGCGCACACTCCCTTTGCCTACGAGCAGGAACGAGAGCGTGTCGCGGCTATGACCACGAGGGTCGTGCGCGATCGGGTTTTTCGCCGTGTCGTGCTGCGCGCCTATGGGGAGCGCTGCGGCGTGACAGGGCTCAAGCTGATCAATGGCGGCGGGCGGGCAGAGGTGGCGGCCGCGCATATTCGACCGGTGGAGCACCACGGTCCTGATATCATCAACAATGGTGTGGCGCTGTCAGGCACGGCGCATTGGATGTTTGATCGCGGTTTGATCGGATTCAGCGATGATCTGGACATCATCATTTCGCGGCAGGTGAATGACCGCGACGGGGTGGAGGGCCTGATCAACAAGACCGGCAAGTTGATCGGCCCGCTGATGGCGCGGGACCGTCCGCACCCGGCGTTCTTGAGCTGGCATCGGGAGAATTGTTTTAAGGCTTAGACTCCTCAGATGGAAGCCAAGAAGGATCGGGCCAGTTTGAAGCATCTCAGGATGGGTCCCGGCCTTCGCCGGGATGACAGCGGGGGTATGACGCAAGCGGTGCGCCCCGCAAGTGCAGAGCCCTCGGGTCAAGCCCGAGGGTGACGGCCGGTGGATGCGGTACTGCCCCCACCCGGCCTCCCCCTGAGGGGGAGGGTGTCGACTGGGGATGCCGTGGACGAGGCAGGCTCCGGCAGCAACCCCGGCGATCAGTCTGCCAAGGCGCCACTGGCGCCTCGGCTTCGCGCAGGCGCGAACCGACTAATCGTCACCCATCTTCAGCGCCTTGATGAACGCTTCCTGCGGAATACTCACGCTGCCGTATTGGCGCATCTTGGCCTTGCCCTTTTTCTGCTTGTCCAGCAGCTTGCGCTTGCGCGTCGCGTCGCCGCCATAGCATTTGGCCGTCACGTCCTTGCGCATGGCGCGGACGGTCTCGCGGGCGATGATCTTGCCGCCGATGGCGGCCTGGATCGGGATCACGAACAGATGCGGCGGGATCAGCTCCTTGAGCTTTTCGCACATGACGCGGCCGCGGCTTTCGGCGACGGAGCGGTGCACCAGCATGGAGAGCGCATCGACCGGCTCGGCATTGACGAGGATTGTGAGCTTGACCAGGTCGCCGGTGCGATGGGTATCGAGCTTGTAGTCAAAGCTCGCATAGCCCTTCGAGATCGACTTCAGCCGATCGTAGAAATCGAACACCACCTCGTTGAGCGGCAGGTCATATTCGACCAGCGCCCGATTGCCGACATAGCTCAGATTGGACTGGATGCCGCGGCGATCCTGGCAGAGCTTGAGGATCGAGCCGAGATATTCGTCGGGGGTGAGGATGGTCGCCTTGATCCAGGGCTCGCGGATTTCCTCGATCTTCATCACGTCCGGCAGGTCGGCCGGATTGTGGAGCGAGATCGTCTCGCCATTGGTCATCAGGATTTCGTAGACCACCGAGGGGGCGGTGGCGATGAGGTCCAGGTCGAATTCGCGGGAGAGCCGCTCCTGGATGATTTCGAGATGCAAGAGACCCAGGAACCCGCAGCGGAAGCCGAAGCCGAGCGCGGCCGAGGTTTCCATCTCGAAGGAAAAGCTCGCATCGTTGAGCCGCAGCTTGCCCATGGCGGCGCGCAGCTCGTCGAAATCGGAGGCATCGACGGGGAAGAGGCCGCAGAATACCACCGGCTGGGCCGGGCGGAAGCCAGGCAGGGGTGTGCTGGTCGGCTTGCGATCCTCGGTGATGGTATCGCCGACATTGGTTTCGGCGACTTCCTTGATCGAGGCGGTAAAGACGCCGAGCTCGCCCGGGGTCAGTTCCTTGACCTCGACCAGCTTGGGCGTGTTGACGGCAACGCGATCGAGCTCATAGACGGCGCCCGAGGCCATCATGCGGATCTTCTGGCCCTTCTTCATCACCCCGTCGATGATGCGGACGAGGACGACGACGCCCAGATACGTATCGTACCAGCTGTCGACCAGCAGCGCCTTGAGCGGCGCATCGATGTCGCCCTTGGGGGCGGGCAGGCGATGCACGATCGCCTCGAGCACGCCCTCGATATTGAGGCCGGTCTTGGCCGAGATTTCCACCGCATCGGACGCATCGATCCCGATCACGTCCTCGATCTGGGTCTTGACCCGATCGACATCGGCGGCGGGCAGGTCGACCTTGTTGAGCACCGGCACGATCTCGTGATCGGCATCGAGCGCATGGTAGACATTGGCCAGCGTCTGCGCCTCGACGCCCTGGGAGGCGTCGACGACCAGCAGCGAGCCCTCGACGGCGGCCATGGAGCGGGAGACTTCATAGGCAAAGTCGACATGTCCGGGCGTGTCGATCAGGTTGAGGATATAGGTCTCCCCATCCTGCGCCTTGTAGGAGAGGCGCACGGTCTGCGCCTTGATGGTGATACCGCGCTCGCGCTCGATATCCATATTGTCGAGCACCTGCTCCTTCATCTCGCGCAGATCGAGCCCGCCCGTGGTCTGGATCAGGCGATCGGCGAGCGTGGACTTGCCATGGTCGATATGGGCGACGATGGAGAAGTTGCGGATATGGGAAAGCGGCGTTTCGGTCATGGGGCGCTGATAGCAGAAGGCGTGAGTGGCGCAAAGATGGTTTCCACCGCGTTAACACCGCCAGTCGGCGACTTTTGCGCCCGCCGCGCGTTGGGGGCGCATGCACACGCTTTTCAAATGCGCCGCCCTGGTCCCGCTGCTGCTGGTCACGCCCACCGCGGGGCAGGATATCCTGGCTCCCCTCCAGGACATGGTCGACCAGCTCACTCGCCCCGAACCCCCGCCACGCACCCCGTCCCGGGTGACCCCGCCCGAGCCCGCCGCCGTGGCGCCGGTGCCGCGCCCGCGGCCGCCCGACATGCCCGAGGTCACCCCGCCTTCGCCGCCAAGCGCGGAGCCGGTCGAGGAGGCTGAGCCTGAGCCTGAGCCAGTGGTCGAAGAGGAGGAGGTGGAAGAGGCCGAGCCGGTGGTGGCCGAGCCCGAGCCCGAACCCAGCCGCACCTACCAGGTGGCCTGCCCGGCGGTGATCATGGGGCTGGTGGAGGCCGAGATGGCCGCGCCGCTTTCGGAGGGCGCCTGCGGCGAGCAGTCCCCGCTCACCGTCACCGGGGTGATGAGCCGCGGCCGCCTCGTGCCGCTATCGAGCCCGGTCACCACCAATTGCCAGATGGCCACTGCGCTGCCGGACTGGGTGGCGACGGTCGACGGCTATGCCCAGTCCATGCTCGAAAGCCCGCTGGCGCAGCTCGATACCGGCACCAGCTATATGTGCCGCAACCGCAACAATGGTGCGACCGGCTTCACCTCGGAGCACGGCTTCGCCAATGCGCTCGATATCGTCGGCTTCACCCTGGAGGACGGGCGCAGCATTGCCGTGGCGGATGACTGGGCCGGGGCCACGGCGCCCGAGGGGCGGCTGCTGCGGCTGGCCCATGACGCCGCCTGCGCCAGCTTCATGACGGTGCTGGGCCCCGAGGCCAATGCCGAGCATGAGGACCATTTCCATCTCGACCAGGGCTGCCACGGCCAGAGCTGCCGGGCGCGGATCTGCGAGTAGCCGCCTCTACTGCGCCGCCGGCGGGGGCGCAGGCTGGTCCTTGTAGATCGCGGTCACCGCATCGACGCCGGCCCGGTCGGCACTGCCGTCGCTGCAATCGGGCGCGGTCTTTTCCACGTCGGCCTTGACCTTGTCATAGGCCAGCGCGCCCGCGGCGGCATCGAGGCTGAGCGCGAGTTCGAGGCGCTGGCGGTCCGCGGCCATGCCTTCGACGATCGCCGGCTCGAGCGTCAGCGAGCAGATCTCGATCACCGCCTGGGTGGCATAGAAGCCGGTCAGCATATTGGCCTGCTTGGGGGAAGTGTTGAGGCTCGCCATCGGGTCGACGACCACTTCGGCAGCAGCAGCCGCTGGCGCGGCGGCCTCCTGGGCCAGGGCGGGGGCCGCTGCCAGAGCGAGCAGGGCCAGGACGGCTTGGGGTCGGATCATCTCGGGCTCCTAGAAGGGGGCTTGAAGTCCCCTTCTTCAACGGCCCGAATGTGGCCTCAGCACGGCGTCCGCTCGCTGGCCGGGTGATGGGCGGGCAGGTCGGCCCAATCGTGAAAGCTCATCTGCTCGGGATCGGGCGCGCCCGGGCGGGACGCGAAAAGACCGGAGACGAGGCGGGAGAGCAGGTTGCGCAGGCTGGACATTTTGTGACCTCCTTTCGGGTCGGGCAGGTTGCTACGCCGCCTTTCTGCGCCTTCCTAGCGGGTTCAACAATGGACAAGGTCGCACCTGCGATATAGAAAAACTATATGAGTTCACCCTTTCCCATTCCGCTCAACGCCCTGCGCGCCATCGAGATCGTGGCCCGGCGCGGCGCCCTTGCCCCGGCGGCAGAGGAGCTGGGCGTCACTATCGGCGCCGTGAGCCAGCATCTGCGGCGGGCCGAGGAGCGGCTGGGCATGGACCTGTTCGAGCGCACCTCCGCCGGCTTGCGGCCGCTTCCGGCCCTGCGGGCGGCCATGCCGCAGCTGACCGCCGGCTTTGCCGCGCTCCAGGACGGGCTGGCGAGCCTCAAGGGCACCGACGAGGGCGTGCTGAACCTGACCGTGGGCAGTGTCTTTGCCTCGCGCTGGCTGATCTGGCGCATCAACAAGTTCACCGCGCGCCACCGCGATGTCGAGGTTCGCCTCAACGTGACCGGCGCCATGCTCGATCTCAGCCGGCCCGACATCGACTGCGGCATTCGCTATGGCGATGGCAAATGGCCTGGTGTTCATGCCGAGCTCGTGGGCGGAACCACCTACCAGCCGGTCTGCGCCCCGCCGGTGGCGCAACAGCTCCGGCATCCACAGGACCTGGCCCATGTCCCGGTCATCGAGGACCGGACCACCATGCTGAGCTGGGATGCCTGGCGCGCCGGTGTCGGGCTCGATCCGCAGATCCAGCTCAGCGGGCCGGTCTATTCCGATGCGTCGCTGGCCTTTGATGCGGCCATTTCCGAACAGGGCGTGCTGATGGCCGCCGACATGATGAGTGCCGACGCGGTGAGCGACGGGCGCCTGGTCCGCCCTTTCGACCATCCGGTGGAAGGCCCGCTCGGCTATTGGCTGGTCACCGGCAAAGGCCGCCGCGACAGCCACAAGCTCCGCGTGTTTCGGGAATGGCTCAAGCTGGAAGTCCCCGCCAGCGTCGGCGGTTATGTGAACCAGAGCCGGGGCTAGCAGGGCCCGGCATGTTCCCCCTGGCGCGCTTAATCGCTAAAAGCGTCTTCTGGGCGAAACGGCAGCGGCGCATATCGGCATGGCGGGCAAGAGCACCAATGGTTCGGGACTGGATCCGGCGCTGCTGCGCCGGCTGTTGCGCGCCAAGGACAGGCTGGACACGGCCTCCCATGAGGCATGGCCGGTTCGGCGCCTGGCCGGTGTGAGCGGCGTCTCGGAGGCGCATTTCGCCCGCTCGTTCAAGGCCGCGTTCGGCGTGCCGCCGCATCGCTACCTGCTGTCGCGCCGGATCGAACGGGCCAAGGCGCTGCTGCGCGACACCGATGCATCGATCACCGATATTGCCTTCCAGACCGGCTGGGACAGCCTGGGCACGTTCGGCCGCGTGTTCCGCGATGTCACCGGCGAGAATCCCACCGAGCTGCGAGCGCGCGAACGCGCGGAGCCGCACCGGCTCGAGGCGGTTCCCCATTGCTTTGTCAGCGCCGCGCAGCGGCCCAACCTCACAATCGCAGTTTCGGAGAAGCGGCGCCGGGACGAGCCCGCTAAATGATGGGCATGGCAACAGGAGAACAGTCATGAACCAGGGTGTAGGCGTGGCCGGCATTTATGTGCGCGACCAGGACGAGGCGATCGAATTCTATGTCGGCAAGCTGGGCTTTGCCGTCCATACCGATGCCCGCAACGGCGATTATCGCTGGCTGACGGTGCAGCTTGCGGACCAGCCCGGTTTCCAGCTCGGCCTGTTCAGGCCGCAGCCTCCCACGGTGGACGAGGCTACGGCGCGCACGCTGGAAGAGGCCGTGGCCAAGGGCGCCATGCCGCCACTGGTGATGGTGGTCGCCGATTGCCGCGCCGCCTATGAGCGCTTCGTGGCACAGGGCGTCGAGTTTACCCAGGAGCCGATCAGCCGCTTCGGCTCGGTCGACGCCAGCTTCCGCGATCCGTCGGGAAATGGCTGGAAGCTGGTGGAGGCACGGTGATGGGCGCGGAATTCTTTTCGGTCCGCTCGCAGGCGCAGGCCGCCGCCGGCAGGCAGGCGGGCGTGGAACGCGGCGCGCGGCGGGTGCACCGCTGGGTGTCGATGCTCTTCACCCTCACCGTCGCTGCAAATTTCATTGCCATGATCTGGGGGCCGCCGCCGGCCTGGATCACCTATTCGCCCCTGCCGCCGCTGCTGTTCCTGCTGCTCACCGGCCTCTACATGCTGGCGCGGCACCTGGTTCGCACCCGGCAGGCATCCCGCTCCCTCTCAACGCCAAGGTGACCCCCATGTCCGACGCCATCGACGCAAAGATCAAAAGCCTGGGTGACTGGCGCGGCGCGCGCCTGACCCGCATCCGCCAGCTCATCAAGTCTGCCGTTCCCGAGGTGGTCGAGGAAGTGAAATGGCGCAAGGCCACCAACCCGCTCGGGGTTCCGACCTGGTCGCATGCCGGCCTCATCTGCACGGGCGAGAGCTACAAGGACAAGATCAAGTTGACCTTTGCCAAGGGGAGCCTGCTGAGCGACCCTGACAACCTGTTCAACGCCAGCCTCACCGGCGTCCGGCGCGCGATCGACATTGGCGAAGCGGACGAGATCAACGACGCGGCACTGGCGGACCTGGTTCGACAGGCCGCCGCCATCAACGCCGCAGGCGCCCGAAGCTGAAGGCCGGGCAATGCGCCGGCTTGCGAGCCCATCAAGACGGTCCGCAAGCGACCCCGTTGCGGCCTTTGGTGTCGCACTGTCGCTATGCCCGAAGCGGACATCTGGCCGAATGCCGGTTCCTTTGCTTTCGCTGCATATTGGACGTTGAAAGGGCTCCGCGAAGGGAGGATCGAATGTGCGACAAGCCCTCTGGTCTGACCGCCAACGCGACCAATTGAGAAGTGCCATGCTTTTCTGCTCTGCGCCTCGCCTCAGATTTCCAACCGCTTCCACGCGCGAAGCGACAAACCGGCGAAGACTACCGAAAGAATGACGACGTTGAGAAGCTGGATCGCTATGGTCACCGGATCGCCGGTGCCGCCACCTGCCGCCCAGAGTCCGGGCGCGGCATAGGGAAGCCAGCCGCCAAGGCCCGCTTCTGCGAGAACCGAGCTGAGGATGACAACGCCCAGTATCGCGCCAATCGGTGCCAGGTAATCCCGGCTGAGGGTGGTGACTAGAGCGAAGGGGATGGTCAGGAGCGCCGTCAACATGCTCACCGAGACAAAGCGGCCGAGCGCGAACCATGCCCTCCCATCGAATGGATAGGGATCGAGAAACGTGCCGACGCCAACAAGCGCAATTGCGAGCATGAGCGTCGTGGCGCAAGCCCAGAGGACGAACAGGACGATCTTGGCAAGGGCTAGCTTTTCGCGCGGCACCGGCAGGCCGAAAAGACCGGTAATCGTCCCATCGGCGAACTCGCGCCCGAACAGCCATACGATCACGAGACCGAAGCCAAACAGCCCGCCGGTGGCGACGGTACCTGCGCTCAGGTCGAGATAGTCGATCCAGTTCGTCGCCGAGAGCGCTGAGCCACTCCCCCGGGTGGACGCCAGGAGCGGGGAGACCAGAGACGGCACCACGACGATGCCGATGGTGGCGAGGCGTGGCAACAGCGCATTGGAGAACTTCATCCATTCCGTGGACAGGGCGATCGGGAAGGCGTTCATGGTTACGCGGCCTCCGAATGGGTCTGGACGAGAGAGAAGAACGCGCGCTCGATCTCGGGCTGACCGGGTTGGAGCGTGCCGATGATGCGACCGCCGTTGATCACCGTTATGCAATCAGCGATGCGCGAGACCTCGTCGAGGTGATGGCTGGAAACCAGAATACTAGCGCCATCGGCAGCACGGTCGAGCAGCACGTTGCGCAGGAGAATGATGCCTGAGGGATCTAGCGCATTGGTGGGCTCGTCAAGGATGATCAGATCGGGCTCGTGCTGGAGCGCGGACGCGAGTCCGACCCTCTGCCGATTGCCGAGCGACAGCTCGCCCGTCCGCCGCTCGCCAAATTTGCCTAGATTCAGCTTATCGATGATGTTGGCGCTCGCCGTTTTGGCCTGATCGGGCGCCAATCCCCGCAGGCGTGCTGAAAGCATGAGGTTTTGCCGGACGGTGAGTTCGGAATAGGCAAGCGGGTACTCGATTAGGTGTCCGACCCGCGCCCAGTGGTCGGGCGATATTTCATCGAACGGGACACCGTTCAATGTCATGATTCCGCTGTCGGGTGCCTTCATGCCGAGCATCAGCTGCATCAAGGTAGACTTGCCCGCGCCATTGAGACCGACCAGCGCGTGAATTTCGCCGGGCACCAGCTCGAGATCGACGTCGCGCACACCGTCTCCGGTCGGAAATAGCTTCGTTATGGCCTTGAGTACCAGGCTGGTCCGCATGGGGTCAGCTTCCTCGAGCAAAAGGTGTTTCATTGGAGGTCGAACATGGCGCGGCATGTCTCGGAGAACCGGTGCCGGTGCTCGGCGATGCAATTGCGGATCGTGAACGGATTGAGGTCGCCGCACAGCATGTGCATTTCCGCCCGGCACTGGTTCGCCGTGTCCCAAAAGCCCTGGCAAGTAGTCGATAGGCTCGCACGGTTCTCATCAACACAAGAGGAGATGGCATCCGGCGTGAACCGCCACGGACAGACCGATCGAATTTGCCGCCCGCAGTCCTGACCAACGGCATGCGCATCGGATTGAGCGATCGCCGCCTGGCCGAAAGCGAGCAACGCTGCGATCGGGATAATCCCGAATGCCCGGTAATTTGGCAGTGAGAACAGGCCCACATTCATCCTCGCCACGGAATTCTGGACATGCAAGGGCTCCACAATTAAGATCCGCATCTGCATCTAACATGGATGAACATGCACAACAAGATGCATGGTCGCATCTTAATTTGAATGGGGTTCCGCACATGAAGGAACGACGCAGAGGAGCTGTGCTCGAAGAGGCCATCCTGGATGCCGCCTATGCCGAATTGGATGCTCATGGCTATGCCGGACTCACGATGGAGGCCGTGGCGCTTCGCGCCGGCACCAGCCGGCCCGTTCTGGCCCGACGTTGGGAGACGCGGGCAGACCTCGCCGTCGCCGCTATCCGCAGGCAGATGAGCCGGCATCCGGTCGATGTCGGGGACATGGGCGGTGTCAGGGCTGAGCTTTTGGAACTTCTCGAACGCGCGTCTGAACGTGCACGCACCTCGGTCGCAATGTTCACCTTGTTTGCGGCCGCTTATTTCGGAGAGACGGGGTCTTCGCCCCAGGATTTACGCGCTGCGCTGATCGACGGAGAAACGGATGCACTGAAGGTCATTCTCGACCGGGCGGTCACCCGCGGGGAGATCGATGAGAAAAAACTCGCTCCTCCAGTCACAACGCTCCTCTACGACCTGTTCCGGGTCTATGCCATCATGACCTTCGCCGCGCCTCCGGCCGATTTGCGACAAACATGGGTGGATACCCTGTTCCTGCCTCTCGTCCGGCCTACCACGCCATAGAGGAGTAGGGGCGAGCAAGGGACTGCCATGAAGCCCGTGTCGTAGCGCCTCAAGTATGCGCTGAAACGATCCTGTGAAGCAGACGATAGCCCTGCAAAATGTCTGCTTTCTCGTTCTGATGATGGAAAACCAGACTGGTAGCTGCAGTACAGGCCTTGTCCTTGGGGTCCCGGTCGAAGTCCCCACGCGGCCACTTCCGCCCCCCGATGTCCCAGGCCTCAAAACCAAAAACCCCGGCTGCGACTGTGTCGCAACCGGGGTTTGAAACTTGGTGCCCAGAAGAAGACTCGAACTTCCACACCTTGCGGTACACGGACCTGAACCGTGCGCGTCTACCAATTCCGCCATCTGGGCAGGCGGGGTGTAACTAGGGGGCGCGCCGACCGATGTCAATGCGCTTTGTGCCACTGCCCGCCGATTGCCAACAGCGTCTTACCAGTTGGCCCCGTCCCAGTGCTTGATTGTGCCGGGATCGACCCGCACCGCGGGCTCGAGGCAATTGATGTTGATCATGACCAGGTCATTGCCTTTGCCGTCCGAACCACGGGAAAAGGATTCGATGCCGCAGTTGCGGCAGAACAGGTGATCGATCGTGCCGGTGTTGAAATGATAGCGGGTCAGCTGGTCTTCCCCGCTCTCCAGGGTGAAGTCGGTGGCCGGCAGCGACTGCATGACCCAGCCCAGGCGCCGGCAGCGCGAGCAGTTGCAGTCGCCCGGATTGGCGAGGTCGGTCCTGGCGGTGTAGCGCACGGCGCCGCAATGGCATTGGCCGGTATAGGTTCTGGCTTCGGTCATGGGTTCTGTTCCATTGATTTTGAGTGAACAAAACAAGAACAAGTGCGGCCGGGAGTCAAGGTGATTCCTGCCCCACGCTCTCGACAGCGCTACCGGCCATGGGCTAGAAGCGGGCATATTCATGCCTGTTGCCGGAGCCTGCTATGGATCGCTTTGAACCCAAACTCGTCACCATTTTTGGCGGGGCGGGCTTTGTCGGCACGTCCATCGTGCAGGAACTGGCGCGCCAGGGGCATCGCATCCTTGTCGCATCGCGCCGGCCGGACCTGGCCCTGCATGTGAAAATGTTCGGCAGCGTGGGCCAGATCCAGCCGATCCAGGCCAATGTCCGCGACCTGAACTCGGTGCGTCGCGCCGTCAGGGGCGCCGATATCGTCATCAATCTGGTCGGCATCGGCCATTCCGCCGGCAAGCAGAGCTTCGACGCCGTGCATGTGGCGGGCGCCGCCAATGTTGCCCAAGCGGCGAAGGAAGCCGGGGCCTCGCGCCTCGTGCATATGTCGGCCCTGGGCGTCGACCAGGCCGCCGAGGTCAGCCGCTATGCCGCCAGCAAGCTCGACGGCGAAGCCGAGGTCTTCAAGGCCTTTCCCGAGGCCGTGGTTATCCGTCCCTCGATCCTCTTCGGACCTGGCGATGGCTTCTTCAACCTGATGGGTTTCCTGGCGCGGGCCTTTCCGGTGCTGCCGCTGATCGGCGGCAACACCCGGTTCCAGCCCATCTTCGTCGGCGACGTGGCGCTTGCCTTCGCGCTGGCCGCCGGTGGCCAGGTCAAGCCGGGGCGCGTCTATGAACTGGGCGGGCCGCAGATGGAAACCTACCGCCAGCTGATGGAGCGCGTGCTGCACGAAACCGCACGCAAGCGCCCGCTGGTCCCGCTGTCCCAGGGCCTGGCCAAGCTCCTGGCGGCGCCGCTCGGCATCCTGCCGGGCAAGCCGTTGCTGACCAGCGACCAGGTGGCCCTGCTCGGGGTCGACAATGTCGTGTCCGCCGCCGCCATCAAGGAAAAGCGGACGCTGGCGGCCTTCGGCATCACCCCGACCAGCATGGACACGGTCCTGCCGACCTATCTCTATCGCTTCCGGAAGTATGGCCAGTTCGACCGCGACGACGCCCCGGCGCCCGTGCTCTAGGCCCTTCTGGCCGCAGGCTGCGATTTTCGAGCCCGTCCGGACCTTTGATCCGGGCGGGCTTTTTGCTGCCTGAGTGGTCGAAGGTATTCTGGAAGACTATCTCAAGATATATCTTGAAAAGGCCATCAAGCACTCCGATCTTCTGGCCAAGGGCAGATCACGACCTATCGGAGACCCATCATGGGAAATAACTGGAAGAACGAGCCGAACTGGCGCCGCATGGAGGCGATGGCCCGCCGCGGCTGGGGCCGCTTTGCCGCCGGGCTCGAAAGCGGCGAAGGCTGGGGCAATATGGGCGGCAATTTCCGCATCGGCCGCATGCTGGCCGCCGGCGACCTGCGGCTGGTGGCGCTCTACCTGATCGAGCAGCAGCCGCGCCACGGCTACGACCTGATCAAGGCGATCGAGGAACGCTCGGGCGGCGTCTATACGCCCAGCCCCGGCATTGTCTATCCGGCGCTGACCTTCCTCGAAGAGGCCGGCTATGTCACCTCGGCGGCCGATGGCAACAAGAAGCTCTATACCATCACCGATGCCGGCCGGGCCCATCTCGCCGACAATCGCGAGGCCATCGAATCGACGCTGACCTTCCTCGCCAAGGCGGGCGAACAGATGCATCGCTTCCGCGAATTCGCCATGGCCGACTGGCCCTTCGGGCGGGGCGAGGACGAGCCGGCGCCCCATCGCGGCCACGGGCCTGGCTGGGGTCCGGGTGCTGCGCCCGAAACCGACCGTGACCTCAAGGACGTCGTGCCGGAGCTCAACGAGGCGCGGCGCGCGCTCAAGGCCGCGATCAAGAAGGCCCGGCGCAGTTCGGAAGAGCAGCAGCGCCACGCCGCCGACATCCTCCGCCGCGCCGCCAGCGCGATCGAGGCGCTGGGCGATGACGACGTCGATATCTGATTAATCAACCGGGCGGCGAGCCAATCGCCGCCCGAAATCATTTAGCTGCTAGCGCCAGAGTCCCAGGATCAGCCCCATCACGGCAAAACCGATGGTGAGATAGCCGCCGTTGATCAGAAAGTAGCTCAGGGGTCGGCGCTCGAAGAGCGTGATCACCCCGACGCTGAGCGCTGCCCAGCCCAGGCCCGCCGCGATGGCTGCGCCCACGGCAAAGCCGAGAGTGGTTTCGGGCGCGGCGATGAAGAAGGCCAGGTTTGCCGCCATGATCAGGCACAGCACGAAGGCCACACCGAAGATCACAGCCGGATTGCCGCGCGCCATGTCGGCATCGCTGATATTGCCCGCCCGTCGCCAGGCCTTGTCGAACAGCAGGGGCGAATACCAGACTCCGCCGATAACGAACATCGAAAGCGCCGCGGCGATCACCGCCAGCCAGTTGACCATGGGCATTGTTGTGCTTCTCCCGACAATTGCAGCGCGATCATGCCGGCATGGCCATGCCGCGGTCTTGTAAGAATCCGCAGTCACCGGGCACGACGATGGGCAGGAAATTGGTGACCCCGGCATAGCGCTGCGCATACGCCCCGGGCGTCATGCCGGCGAAGGCGGTGAAATCGTGGCTGAGGTGAGCCTGGTCGAAATAGCCGTGCGCCGCGGCCGCATCGGCCCAATCCACCGGCTCGCGCGCGCCAATGCCTGATAGCAGCCGCTGAAACCGGCAGATGCGCGCATAATGCTTGAGACTGGTGCCGAGCCAGCGCTGTGCCATCAGCTGGACATAGCGCTCAGAACGCCCCGTTTCCTCGACCAGAGTCTTGATGGGCACCCCACCGGTGGCGACGCGCCGGGTCAGGTGGGCGATAAGCGGATCGCGCCGCGCCGGGCCGCCACTGCGCTCGAGCAGCCAGCCTTCGGCCAGCGCAAACATGGCCGGTGGCGTCTGGCCTTCCAATACGCGATCGCGCAGGCTGGCAGCGCCCGCGCCCACCACATTATCCAGTCCGAACACGCCATCGGTCAGCGCATCGGCCGCCGCACCGATAAAGGGCAATGCGCCGCCCGGCGTAAAGCTGATCACCAGCATGGCCGCCATCGGCTGCGCCTCGATGACGATGGGCCGCCGCTGCAGGCCCGAAATCCAGGCCTTGCTGAAATCATCGCCAGCAGCGCCAGTCTCGTCGTGGAACAACCGCTTGGGTCGGTCGCTGAGATCGACCACGAGCTCCATCATGCCATCGGGCAGCAGCTTCTCGCGTTGGAAATCCGGCATGAAGCCGGAAAAATGCACCATGGCAGCGACACAGTCGCTCAGATGCGGACCCGGACGGTGCAGCGCCATTTCCATGCCGCCAGCAAATCCCGCCCTTCACCCGCTGGCAAGGGCCTTCGCAGCGCGCCGCTAACATGTTAGTGCTGGCGCATGCAGCAAGCCACCATTGCACCCTCGCATCTCCATCATGTCACGCCCGACCGCCAGGCGGCCGGCGAGCGCCTCGTGGCGCGGTTGCGCGGGCAGGTGGCGGGACAGATGTATACCGATCCGCTGATGACCTATGCCTGGAGCGGCGACGCCAGTTCCTACCGGCTGATTCCGGCCGCGGTGGTCTTCATCAATTCCGAGGGCGAGGTGCGCGCGGTGATGCAGGCCGCCCGCGCCGAGGGCCTGCCCATCACCTTCCGGGCGGCCGGGACCTCGCTGTCGGGCCAGGCGGTGACCGACGGTGTGCTGGCCGTATTGGGCGATGGCTGGCGCAAGCTCGATATCCATCCCGGCGCCGACCAGATCACGCTGGGACCGGCCGTGATCGTGGCCCAGGCCAATGCGGCGCTGAAAAAATTCGACCGCAAGATCGGCCCCGATCCCGCGAGCCAGGCCACCTGCAAGATCGGCGGCGTGGTCAACAACAATTCGTCCGGCATGTGCTGCGGCGTGGCGCAGAATACCTACCACACCATGGCCCGGCTGCGGATCGTGCTGGCCGACGGCACCATGCTCGACAGCGGCGATGCGGCGAGCCGAGATGCCTTCCGGGCCAGCCATGCGGCAATGCTCGATGGGCTGCATCAGCTCCATCACGCGGTGATGGACGATGCCGAGCTGGTGGCGCTGATCCGCAGGAAATATTCCATCAAGAACACGGTGGGCTATTCGCTCAATGCCCTGGTCGACTATCACGACCCGCTCGATATCCTGATCCACCTCATGGTGGGTTCGGAAGGCACGCTCGGCTTCGTCTCCGAGGTGACCTACAACACCGTGCCCGAGCATCGCTTCAAGGCGACCGGGCTCATCCCGTTCCCCGATCCGCAATCGGCTGGGCGCGCCATCATTGAAATGGCCAATGGCGGGGTGCAGGTGACGACCGGGATCACTGCCGCCGAATATATCGAGCGGCGCGCACTGGCGACGGTGGAACACCTGGCGCCCATGGCCCCGCTCCTGCCCTGGCTGACCGATAATTCGCCGGCCGTCCTGATCGACGTCACCGCGCCCGATGCGGCAACCCTGGCCAGCGAAATCGCCAAGGCCGAGGACATCCTGCGCCGGCATGGTGCCTCCCATATCGACCTGTCGACCGACATGGCGCGCAGCCATGCGCTCTGGGATATCCGCAAGGGCTTTTTCACCTCCGGCGGCGCCGCCCGGCCGCGCGGAACCTCCATGCTCACCGAGGACGTGGCTGCCCCGATCGAGCAACTGGCCCAGTTCGTGGTCGACATGCGCAACCTGCTCGATGCGCACGGCTATGACGACGCCATCATTTTCGGCCACGCTCTGGCGGGCAACCTGCATTTCCAGATGAGCGACAATTTCGCCCAGCCCGGCGCCGCCGAAAAGTTCGACCGCTTCAACCAGGAACTCTCCCAGCTCGTCTCGGTGCAATATGGCGGCTCGCTCAAGGCCGAGCACGGCACCGGCCGCGCCATCGCGCCCTTTGTCGAGGCCGAATGGGGCGCCAAGGCCTATGCCATCATGCACCGCATCAAGGCGCTGTTCGATCCCGACGGCCTGCTCAATCCGGGCGTGCTGCTCAACAGCGACGACAAGGTGCATATCAAGCACCTCAAGGTCATGCCGCCGGCCGACGAGCTGGTCGATCTCTGCATCGAATGCGGCTTCTGCGAGCCGGCCTGCCCCAGCCATCACCTGACCCTGACGCCGCGCCAGCGCATCGCCGTAACCCGCGAACGCGAGCGCCTGCGCGCCAGCGGCGAGGACCCCGAACGGCTCAAGCGCCTCGACGACGATTTCCAGTATGCCGGGCTCGATACCTGCGCCGCCTGCAATCTCTGCTCGCTCCGCTGCCCCGTCGGCATCGAGACCGGCACCATGATCATGGGCCAGCGCGCCCAGCGGCGCGGCGGCACGGCACAGGCCGTGGCGGGCTTTGTCGCCGATCACCGGGGCGCGGTCGAAACCATGATGCGTGGTGGTCTGGCCGTGGCCGACGCGGCCCGCACCCTGGTTCCGGCGCCTGCGGTCGAGGCGGTGAGCGAGAGCGCGCGGCGGTTGAGCAGGGCGCGGGTGCCGCGCCTGTCGCGGGCGCTGCGGCACGGGCCCGGCGCACCCACGGCACGCGAGAGCCGGCAGGACCCGCGGCGGACCGGCTTCCCCGTGCCCATCGCCCAGACTGGCCGGCCATCCGTCGTCTATTTCCCCAGCTGCGCCACGCGCATGTTCGGCGCGCCAAAGTCCGAGCATGGGCTGCTGGCGGCGCCCGACGCCATGCTGGCTCTGCTCGAGCGGGCCGGGTTCGACGTGGTCATGCCCGACCATCTCAACGGGCAATGCTGCGGCCAGCCGTTCCAGTCCAAGGGCTTCCCCGAACAGGCGGCCCAGGTGGGTGGGGAACTCAAGCGCGAGCTGTCAGCGCTGAGTGATGCCGGCCGGCTGAGCGTCGTCACCGATGCCTCGACCTGCGCCAAGCATCTGAGGGAATTCCCCGGCGACGCACCGGTCCTCGATTCGGCGCAGTTCCTCGTCGCCCAGGTGCTGCCCCGCCTCAGCATCACGCGCAAGCTGCCGGTCGTGGCCGTGCATCACAATTGCTCGGCGCAGCGCCTGGCCGAACAGGGCATGACCGAACCCATTGCCCGCGCCTGTGCCGACGAGATCGCGGTGCTGAGCTCGGTCACCTGCTGCGGCTATGCCGGCGACAAGGGCCTGTTCTTCCCCGAACTTAATGCCCATGCCACCCGCTTTGCCAAGGCGGATATCCCGGCGGGCTGCACACTGGGTGTGTCGACGGTCTCGACCTGCGCCTCGGGGCTGAGCGAACATGCCGGCGTGCCCTTTGTCGGGCTGGCGAGCCTGCTGGAATGGGCGAGCCGCTAGAATCCTGGGGGTGACCGCGCTGGCCAAACCGGCTACTGAGCCCCTTCAGCAAGCTCCGGACATCCATGACCATCACCACGACCATTACCAGCCTCGGCCACAAGGGCGAGGGTGTTGTCGAGATCGAGGGCCGCAAGGTCTTCGTGCCCCTGGCCCTGCCTGGGGACGTGGTGGATATCGCCGTCGAGGGTGAGCGCGGGACGCTCATGGCCGTGCGCGAGCCAGCGCCGAACCGGATCGCTGCCTTCTGTCCGCATTTCGGCGCCTGCGGTGGCTGCCAGCTGCAGCATCTGGACCGCGCGAGCTACGAGGCGTTCAAGATCGGCCTGGTCGAGACCGCCCTGCGCTTTGCGGGCATCGACCACGCGGTCACCCGCTTCGTCGACGCGGCAGGCGAGGGGCGGCGGCGGGCGGTGCTGCATGCCCGGCGCGAAGGCGTCGGCTATATGCGGCTCAGAAGCCATCAGGTGCACGATCTGGATGCCTGTCCGATCGTCGTGCCGGCGCTGGCCAGGGCACCCGATATTGCCCGCGCGGTGCTGCAGGCCCTGGGCGAGGCCGATGTCAGCTTCACCGCGACGCTGACCGGGCTCGACGTCGCCATCCGCACCGAAAAGAAGCAAGCGCGCGCCAACCGCGTCGCCCCGCTGGTGGCGCGGTACGGGCTGGCAAGGCTGGCGCTCAATGGCGAGATGGTGCTGCAGGCGCAGCCGCCGCTGGTGCAGATGGGGCGCGCGCAGGTGGAACTGCCGATCGGCAGTTTCCTGCAGGCGACCGCCGCGGCCGAGGCGGTACTGGCCGACTATGTCGTCAATGCCGTGGGCAAGGCCAAGACCGTGGCCGACCTGTTCTGCGGCATCGGTCCCTTCGCGCTGCGGCTGGCCGAGCAGCGGCCGGTCTTTGCCGCCGATAGCGACAAGGCCGGCATTGCCGCGCTCGACAAGGCGCGCCGCCATGCCAAGGGGCTGCGCGAGGTGACGGCCAGGGCGCGCGACCTGTTTCGCGATCCACTTACCCGGTTCGAACTGCCCTATGACGCGGTGGTGCTCGACCCCCCGCGCGCCGGGGCCGAAGCGCAGGTTCGCGAGCTGGCGAAATCCGGCATCAAGACCGTGGTCATGGTGGCCTGCGATGCGCGCAGCTTTGCCCGCGACGCCGCCATCCTGGTGGCGGGCGGCTACGGCATGAGCGATCTCGTCGTCGTGGACCAGTTCGCCTATTCGACCCATGTCGAGATTGCGGCGACCTTCCGGCGCTGAGGCGGTTTTGTCACGGCAGCGCAACTCTTTATGGAAATCAGACGTTGCGGCTCCATCGATAAACAACAAGCGACTGCGTGGGGCGGGCGCCGTCGTATGGAGCTACCCATGCATATTCTAAGAACCACTTTCGCCGTTACCCTGCTCTGTGCCGCCAGCGCCGTGCCCAGCCTTGCCCAGGACGCCGCCGCCCCGGCAACGGAAGCCCAGGCCGAAACTGCCACCGAGGCTGAAGCCGGTGCCATGGACCCCAATGGCACCTTCATGGACGAATTCGGCACCTCCTTCACCTTCTCGCTCTGTGGCGATGCAGGCACCGCGCTTTGCGGCGTGCTCAACACGCTCGAGGGTGAATCGGCGACCGAGGAAAACCTCGCCTTTGTCGGCAAGCAGGTGATGCAGGCCGAGCAGACCGCTCCCAATGAGTGGAAGGGCTCGCTCAGCGCCGGCGGCATCAGCGCCGAGGCAACCGTGACCCAGACCGGTCCCGACACGATCGATATCCAGGGCTGCCGTGCGGCAATCCTGTGCCAGACGCTGACCTATACCCGCGTCTGAGCTAACCTGGATTAACGCGGCGCGCGCTTGGCGAGAATTCGCTGCAGCGTGCGCCGATGCATGTTGAGCCGGCGCGCGGTCTCCGAGACATTGCGGTCACACAGCTCATAGACCCGCTGGATATGCTCCCAGCGCACCCGATCGGCCGACATCGGATTTTCCGGCGGCTCGGGCTTGTCCTCGCCGGTGGCGAGCAGGGCATTGATCACGTCATCGGCATCGGCGGGCTTGCTGAGATAATCCACGGCCCCAAGCTTCACCGCAGTCACCGCAGTGGCGATATTGCCATAGCCGGTCAGCACCACGGCACGTGCGTCCGGCCGCGACTGGTGCAGGGCCGAGACGACTTCGAGCCCGTTGCCATCCTCGAGCCGCAGATCGACCACCGCATAGGCCGGCGGGCGTTCGGCGACGGCAGCCAGTCCATCGGCAACCGAGCCTGCAATGCGGACATCAAAACCCCGCCGCGCCATGGCCCGCTCGAGCCGCTGCAGGAAGGCGGCGTCGTCATCGACAAGCAGCAGGCTGGGGTCGGTGGCCAGGAGATCTTCGATCGTGCTCATGCCCTTCATGTAGGGGTTCTGCGATAAAAGGTCAAAATGTGATCGCGCCGCGGCGGCGCTAAATCTCGTTTACCTCCAACGCACTGCGCGGCCAGACGATGCGTACCCGTGCATGACCTTCCGCTGCGATATTCTCGAAGGCCAGCCGCCCGCCGGTGCGTTCGAGCAGGGTCTTGGCAATGAAGACGCCCAGCCCCAGGCCGCCGGCCGTATTGGCGTCGGGATTTTGCGGATCGCGCGGGCGCGTGGTGAGATAGGGCTCGCCCAGCCGGGCGATCAGTTCCGGGGCAAAGCCGGGTCCGTCATCGGTGATGGAGACCGATGCCGCCTCGGTGTCCCAGGCGGCCTCGATGCGCACCGTGCTGCGCGCGAAATCGGTAGCGTTCTCGATGAGATTGCCCAAGCCATAGAGCAGGCCCACATTGCGCTTGAAGACCGGCGGCGGGCCGGCCGACTTTTCCGAATAGAACAGGATTGCCTTGCCGCGCCCTTCATGTGGGCGCGCCACTTCTGCCAGCAGGTCCGTCAGCGGTACGGCGGCGAAGGGATCGCCCCCGTCGCTGCCCAGGTTGCGCAGCTTGGCCAGGATGGCCCGGCAGCGGGCGGCCTGGGTGATGATGAGCTCGACATCGCCAGCCAGGTCGCTGCCCGGCTCGGCCTCGGCCCGCATCTCCTTGGCAGCAAGGGCAATGGTGGAGAGCGGCGTGCCCAGTTCGTGCGCGGCCGCTGCCGCCAGCCCGTCCAGCGCTGACAGGCGCTCGCGGCGCGCCAGTGCCAATTCGGTCGCGGCCAGCGCATCGGCGATCTGGCGCGTGTCGTGGGCAACGCGGTTGGTATAGGCGGAAATGAACACCACGCCGCAGATGATCGAGACCCAGATGCCGATGACATAGATGCGGTTGAAGACGATCCGCTCGGATGGGTCCCAGGGCAGCGGCAGATGCCAGACCGAGAGCAGGGAGGCGATTACGGCCGCCAGCAGCGCGATGAGAAACGCCAGCCGCTGCGGCAGGGTGGTGGCGGAAACCGAAACCGGCGCCAGCAGCAGCAGCGAGAACGGGTTCTGCAGCCCGCCCGTCAGCGCCAGCAACCCGCCGAGCTGGCACAGATCGAAGGCGATCTGGCTGGCGGTGGAGATCGAACTGGGGCGATGGGAGGTGCCCAGCCGCAGCACCAGCCAGAGATTGACTGCGGCCGACAGCCCGATCAGCGCCAGGCATTCGAGCAGCGGCAGCGGAAAGCCCAGGCCGAAGGCGACGAACAGCACGCCGATGGCCTGCCCGATCACCGCCAGCCAGCGCAGCAGCACCAGGGTCTGCAGGCGCATCGGCCGCCAGGTGGACGGCAAAGGCAGCCCGTCAGCCTGGGTCAGCGGCATGGCAGCGCCCCCAAGGGGTAAAATAGCGCGTCGCCATAGTGAGGTAAAAACCGCATTTCAAGACCAAAAAACCACGGGCACATTATTGATCCTACCCCGAACGGGGCCACCTAAGGGACATCGCGACTGGGAGAATGAACCGAAATGACCACAGCAATCATCAAACCTCAATGGTCCCCGCTGACCATCGCCCTCATGGTTTTGGGCTTTATCGCCTTCTGGCCGCTCGGCCTTGCCGTCCTGGGCTATATCCTCTGGGGCGAAAAGTTCGGAGGCTCGCCTGAAAAGGCACAGGCCTACTGGAACAAGGGCAAGTCCTGGTGCAGCTCGCAGAAGGGCCGCCACAACTGGAACAACCACCGGAGCTACGGCATGAACTCGAGCGGCAATGCAGCCTTTGACGACTATCGCGCCGAACAGCTCAAGCGCCTCGAGGAAGAACGCGCCCGGCTCGACGCCGAGGTCGACGCCTTCCACGAATACATGGCCAACCTCAACAAGGCCAAGGATCGCGAAGAGTTCGATCGCTTCATGAACGAACGCCGCGGTTCCCGCCAGGGCTATGATCAGCCCAAGCCCGACAATGGCGACACCAACAATGGCTGGGGCAATAACGGCTAAGGCCGCCCCACCTCCCATCCTCCTGAAGCAGTCGTTCCCAACGACGCTACTGGCGCCCCGCAAGGGGCGCCTTTTTCATTGCCGCCGTGCCGCGATGGCTCTCGATTGCCGGGGGAGTCAGCGTGCCGATTTCGCGCTAAGATGGGACTGCGATTCCCCCGGTGCCCATGAACCTCTTCTTCCGCGCCAGACCCAGGATACCCACCAGCACCACCGTCGAGATCGACGGGGCACCGGTCAGCGTCACCGTGCGGGTCAACGCGCGGGCGCGCAGCTACCGGCTGTCCATTCCCCATAGCGGCGGGCCCTTGCTGACCCTGCCGCCGCATGGCCGCTGGGCCGAGGCCGAGGATTTCCTGCTGCGCCACCACAACTGGCTCGCCGCGCGCATCAGGCGGGCGCCGGAAGCCACCAGCTTTGCTGCCGGCAGCACGGTGTTGCTGCGCGGGGTGGAGCACCGGATCGTGGCGACGGGCCGGGTGCGCGGCCGTGTCGAAGTGGCCGAGGATGCCGGTCAGCCCATCCTCCTGGTGCCGGGCGATCCGGCCCACCAAGCGCGGCGGCTGATTGACTGGCTCAAGGAGCAGGCCCGGATCGATCTGGAACAGCGGAGCGCCCACCATGCCGCCCGGCTGGGCGTCACCGTAAAGGCGATCAAGCTGCGCGAGCAGAGTAGCCGCTGGGGCTCCTGCTCGTCGAGCGGCAATATCAACTACAACTGGCGGCTGATCCTGGCGCCGCCCTTCGTGCTGGATTACGTGGCCGCCCATGAAGTGGCGCACCTGGTGGAGATGAACCATTCCGCCGCTTTCTGGGCGACGGTGAAGCGTACCCTGCCGGAGATGGAAAAGGGTCGGGCGTGGCTGAAAGCACACGGTCGGCAGCTAATGGCATAGGCCAGGCGCCGCCAGCGCCGTTCCGCCCCTATCCTGCCCCAATCATTGCCCTATCACCCTTCCATGCGCCGCCTGATAAGCCTCGTCGTCCTGATCTTCGCCTTTGCCTCCGTGGCCGGAGCGACGACGGCGCATGCCCATCGCTATGTCAGCACGCCCATCGTGGTGCTGAACCACGTCGATGAGAACAACCAGTCCCTCCCGGTGATCGTCGTGGTCCAACGCGGTGAGATCGACTTGGGCTCGGGCATCATGCTGCCCTGTGGCGGCCATCACGCCATCCCCGTCAGCGTCACGCAATTGCCGGTCCGGCTGCCGGAAGCCTGCATGCTGCACAGCGTCGACGAGGCGGCCGCCGAATGGGACAGCCCGCGCCTGCTGCGGCCGCCCCGGCACGCCTGAAGCCAGGCCTCCACCCGATCTCTTCTCTCATGCGGCCCCGTTCGGGGCCAAGGATGTTTCATGTCGTCTTTCATCAGCGCGCGACCGTCGCGCCGCGCCGTGCTGGCCGGTCTTGCCAGTGTCAGCGCCCTCGCCCTTGCCGGCTGCACCACGACCGGCGGCCCCACCACCCCAGCCGTCCCCACCGGTCCGGTGCGCCATGCCGTGCCGCCCGACATCATGGCCATGTATGCCGCGCGGCCCGAGGAGGACTATCCCGTCCCCGCCGCCGATGTGTCGATGATCGACCCGGTCTACTGGCGCCAGGAAGTGGCCAATCCGACCGGGCAGCCGGAAGGCAGGGTCGTGGTCGATACGGCCAACTACTTCCTCTACTGGACCATGCCGGGCGGCCGGGCCATGCGCTATGGCGTGGGCCTGGGCCGGGCCGGCTTTGAATGGAGCGGCGAGGGCCACATCGCCTACAAGCGCAAATGGCCGGTCTGGACCCCGCCCGCCGAAATGATCGATCGCCAGCCCGAACTGGAAATCTATCGCCATGGCCAGCCGCCCGGCCTGCTCAATGCCCTGGGCGCCCGCGCGCTCTATATCCACCAGGGCAATCGCGACACGCTCTACCGCGTGCATGGCACGATGGATGTCGCCACCATCGGCAAGGCGGTGTCGAGCGGCTGCGTACGCCTGCTGTTCCACGATATCATCGACCTGCATGACCGCGTGACATCGGGCAGCCCGATCCTGGTGATCTGAACAAAAGAGGCCGCCCACTGGGCGGCCTCTTTCACTTTGGCAGGTGTGCTGCCGTCAGTTCTGCTCGTTGCCGAAGATCAGGTCCATCAGCGTACGCTGGCTGCGCTCGTTCTCGATCGGCACGGTCTGGCCGAGCGGGGCGGGCGGCTGCACCTGCGCCGGGGCGCTGGGCACCCAGACCTGCTGGCCGGTGGCGGGATCCACCACCAGCGCCATGGGCAGGCCTGTGCTCGGGTCGATCGGCGCCTGGCCAACGCCATTGGACTGGCTCTGCAGCGGATAGCCGGTGACCGGATCGATCGCCTGCTGCTGCGGCGCATCCACAACCTGCCCCACCGGCATGCCGGTATTGGGGTCATACTGGTTGCCATTGGCATCGACCAGCATGCCGCCGCCCGGATTGCCGATCGGCATGCCGGTCGCCGGATCGAACTGCTGGCCACCTGCCGGCATGCCGGTATTGGGATCGACCATCTGGCCGGTCTGGATCGGCTGGTTGGCCGAGGGCGCCGACGTCGCCGGCACATACTGACCCGTCGCCGGATCGAGCCGCATCAGCTGCCCGGTCGCCGGGTCGCTGACCACCTCGACCGGCTGTCCCGAACCGGCATCGACATATTGCGTCATCGGCTGGCCGGTGGCCGGATCGATCACCACCTGCCCGGTGTTGGGGTCCATCACGGGCTGGGCGACCAGCTGGCCGTCATAGCTGCCGCCCGGGATGGGCTGCACCTGCTTGCCGGCATGCGCCTTGGTCATGAACTGCGACCAGATCGCTGCCGGCACATTGCCGCCGGACAGGGTGGTCTTGGTGTCATTGTCATTGCCCAGCCAGACGCCGGTGACCATGGCCGAGGTATAGCCGACGAAGAGCGCATCGCGGGCATTCTGGGAGGTGCCGGTCTTGCCGGCGAATTCCCAGCCGCCCACATTGGCGCCCTTGCCCGTACCCACCTCGACGGCGGTCTTGAGCATGTCGTTCATCTGGGCCAGGATATCGGGCGCGATGACGCGACCGGGGCCGGCATCGGAGGCCTCGTAGAGCAGGTCCCCATCCTTGGATTCGATGCGCGTGATGACATTGGGAATGACCCCCATGCCGCCATTAGCAAAGGGCGCATAGGCACTGGTCAGCTCGAGCAGGTTCAATTCCTGCGTGCCCAGCGCGATGGCGGGCACCGGGGTGAGCGGAGAGGAAATCCCCATCCGGGTCGCCACGTCGATCACCGCCTGCGGGGTGACGTCGATGGCCAGCCGCGCGGTGATCGTATTGAGCGAATAGGCCAGGCCCTGGCGCAGGGTCACCGTGCCGGCATACTTGCCCGAGGCATTGCGCGGGCTCCAGCCATTGTAGTCGAACTGGGCGTCTTCGGCCAAGGTGTCGGGCGTATAGCCCTTTTCCATGGCGGCCAGGTAGACGAAGGGCTTGAAGGTCGAGCCGGGCTGCCGCTTGGCGGTGACGGCGCGGTTATACTGGCTCGCCTGATAATCGACGCCGCCCACCATGGCGCGCACCTTGCCATCCACATCCATGGCCACCAGCGCGCCCTGGTTGAAGCCGCGCTTGGGGCCTTCGGAGGCCACCATTTCCTTGACGATGAACTCGGCGTCCTTCTGCATCTTGAAGTCGATCGTGGTCTGCACCACCACGTCGCTCTCGATCTCGCCGATATAGGCGGTCATCAGGCTCTCCACCCAGTCGGCGACATAGTCTTCCGAACCGGCGACGCGCGTGCGCACCGACTGGCTGGGGTCGATCTGGGCCGCCCTGGCCTCTTCGGCGGTGATATAACCCTCGCGTGCCATGGCCGCGAGCGACAGGCGCTGGCGTTCGATGGCCCGGTCCGGATGCGACTTGGGATTATAAGCCGACGGCGCGGGCAGGATACCGGCCAGCATGGCCGCCTGACCCAGCGACAGGTTGCGCGCGGAAATGCCGAAATAGGTCTGCGCCGCCGCCTCGATGCCGGTGGTGCCGGAGCCGAAATGCACGCGGTTGAGATAGAGCTCGAGGATTTCTTCCTTGGTGTAGTTCTGTTCCAGCCACACCGCGAGGATCGCTTCCTGCACCTTGCGCCCCAGCGTCTGGTCGGGCGTGAGGAACAGGTTCTTGGCCACCTGCTGGGTGATGGTGGAGGCGCCGCGGGTAACGCCCCGTGCGCGGACGGATTCGATTGCCACCGAAACCAGGCCGATCGGATCGACGCCGAAATGGCTCATGAAGCGACGGTCTTCGCTGGCGATGATGGCCGCCGGCACATAATAGGGCAGCTCGCGATAGGTCACCGCCTCGCCACCGGTCTGGCCGCGATTGGAGATCAGGCTCCCATCGGCCGCCAGGATGCGGATATTGGGCGGGCGATCGGGAATGGCCCAGCTATTGGCCGACGGCAGCTGGGCGCCGTAATAGACGATGACGCCGATGACCGCGATGCCGCCCCAGATGCAGGCGACAAAGCTCCACCACAGCAGCCCCATGAGCAGACCGCCCGAACGCGAGCGACGGCGAGGCTTCTTGCCCCGGGCTGGCTGCGCCTTGCCGCGCCGTGGCGTCCTGGGTGGCTTGCCGCCACCGCCGGGCGCGTTGCCGCCCGTGCGCTCGTCATCGACAAAGACGCCCATGGAATGGCCCATTGTCGGCTCGACGCGGCTGCCACGCTGCTTGCCGCCGCGTGCCTTGGCCTGTGGCTTGCCCTTGACGGGCTGGCTGCCCACGCGGTCATCGGCAGAAATGCGAAAATCCATCAAGCAGACCTTAGAAAACTGGTGCCTTTGCCCGCTTCTACTCCGTTCCGCTGCGTCGCGAAACAGGAGCTTGGCCAAGCGCCAAGGCAGAATTGACCGACTCGCGGGCGCGGCATTGCTGCCCGGGCGCTCTCCACGCGGTCACGCTGCCCTTCTCCGGGGCAAATGTGGCCGGTTTATGTGAGTTTGGCGGGTTGGGCCAGCGGTGTTGCGGGGCTGTCACAGGCCCGATGGCATGCTAAGCGTCGCGCCACCAAACTGCACGGAAGCCGCCAATGCCCGCCCGAACCGCCCTCCCTGTTCCCTTCCGTCGGGTTGCATGACGCCGTGGCGAGCTTCCGTTCAATAGTGCGTGCAATGCTGTTCGGCGCTGTCATGGCGCTGCTGTGCCTGCCCGCATCGGCGCAGCAGCGGGCCATGCTGGATCGTGCCCTCGATGACGCCATCGCCACTTTCGAGCGCGCCCTGCCGGCGCTGGGCGGCAGCCTGGCCGACGTCGACCTCGCCACCTATCGCGATGCATTGACGCTGCAGCGCTTCGGTTCGTCCCGCTGGGGCGGCGAGGTCGCGGTCGAGCTCGCCATCCGTGACGGCAATACCGGCTCCTGCAGCCGCTTTGCCGCCTTCGTGCGCCTGCCACCCGAAGCGGGCGTGATCCAGCTTGTGCTCTGCCCGCAATTCTTCCGGCCCGATGCCGATGCCCTGCGTGAACTCACCATCCTGCACGAAATGGTGCATGTCGTTGCCGGCAGCGACGAATGCCGGGCCATGGCCTTTGCCGCGCGCATTCAGCATGCGGCGACGGGCCGCTTTACCCCGGTCGATGCCTATTGGCGGGCCAGCGGCTGTGCCGGCTCGAGCTATCGCCTGCCGCGCTAGGCCCTAGCGCCAGCCCAGTGCCGGGGCGACGAGCTTCAATATGCTCTCGATGACATGGGCATTGTAGGCCACGCCCAGCTGGTTGGGCACGGTCAGCAGCAGCGTATCGGCTTCGGCAATGGCCTCGTCCGCCGCCAGGTCCCTGATCAGCTGCTCGGGCTCGCCCGTATAGCCGCGTCCGAACACGGCACGCTTTTCCGGTTCGATATAGCCGAACTGGTCCTGCTCCGGCCGGCCGGAGCCGAAATAGGCGCGGTCCATGTCATTGACCAGGGCAAAGATCGACCGACTGACCGAGACGCGTGCCTCATGGGCATGGCCGGCCTCCTGCCACGCCTCACGATAGGCGCGGATCTGCTCGGCCTGCTGAATGTGGAAGGGCTTGCCGCTCTCGTCGAACTTGAGGGTCGAACTCTGCAGGTGCATGCCGAGTCTGGCCGCCCAGATCGCCGTGTCATTGGTGGCCGACCCCCACCAGATACGCTCGCGCAGGCCCGGTGAATGCGGCTCGAGCCGCAGCTTGCCGGGTGGGTTGGGAAACATCGGGCTGGGATTGGGCTCGGCAAAGCCGTGGCCCTTGAGCACTTCGAGCAGCACCTCCGTCTGGCCGCGCGCCATGTCGGCGTCGCTCTGCCCCTCGGCCGGTGCATAGCCGAAATAGCGGTAGCCCTCGATCACCTGCTCGGGCGAGCCGCGGGAAATACCCAGCTGAAGGCGACCGCCGGCGATGAGGTCGGCCGCGCCGGCATCCTCGGCCATGTAGAGCGGGTTTTCGTAGCGCATGTCGATGACGGCGGTGCCGATCTCGATCCGGCTTGTCCTGGCGCCGATGGCCGCCAGCAATGGAAAGGGCGAGGCCAGCTGGCGGGCAAAATGGTGCACGCGGAAATAGGCGCCATCGGCCCCCAGTTCCTCGGCGGCCACGGCCAGCTCGATCGACTGCAGCAGCGCATCGCTCGCCGAGCGGGTGCCCGACTGCGGCGAGGGCGACCAGTGCCCAAAGGAAAGAAAGCCGATCTTTTTCATGGCACCTGCCTCGCTTGCGTCGTGGCCCGATCACCACGCCGCAACCTAGCGCGCGCCCGGCCCGGCCCGCAACCGCACCACGCCACAGCGTCGTTCGCGATTACGGGACGATCTGTTTCCTTCTGCACGCGCTCACGAACCGGAGAGGCACTGGCCTTTCCGTTATGGCAGCAATAGTGACCTATCTTTACCCGCCTCCGGGCAGCGCGACCAGCAAAGGAAGACCTGATGACCGATCCACTCCTCGGACGCCGGCAACTGCTCGCCGGCGGCGCCAGCCTCCTGGCGCTGGCTTTGGCCGGTTGCACGACAACAGCGGCGCCCACGACCGTGGCTGCAGCCGCGCCGGACAGCACGCCGACCACTGACGTGCCTGCCGACGTCGTCGCCATGTATGGCGCCATCGAGGACGACCGCTTTCCCATCCGTGCGTCGCGCATGGAACTGGTCCCGCCAAAGTTCTGGCGGCAGCAGGTGCCCGATCCCACCGGGGAGGCGCCGGGCACCGTGGTCATCAGCACGCAGGACCGCATGCTCTACCATGTCCACGACGATGGCACGGCCACCCGCTATGGCGTGGGCATCGGCGCGGCCGGCTTCGAGTGGTCGGGTCGCGCCCACATCGCCTACAAGCGCGAATGGCCCACCTGGACCCCGCCCGCCGACATGATCAGCCGGCATCCCGAGCTGGAGCAATACCGCCACGGCATGGAGCCGGGCCCGGACAATCCCATGGGTCCGCGCGCGCTCTATATCCATCAGGGCAATGTCGACACGCTCTACCGCATCCACGGCAATCCCGACGAGCGCACCATCGGCCAGGCCGTGTCCAGCGGCTGCGTCCGCATGCTGCCGCAGGACGTGATCCACCTGCATGACAATGTCCGTTCGGGCGCGCCCCTGATCGTGGCGTAGCGGGCCACTCATGTCCGCCCCATCAGTACCGCACTTGCGCAGCCGCCGGTGATCGACTATTCAACCTCTCAACAGTCATTGAGATGTTGAAATGATGGTGAACGAAGCCGAAGCGCTCGAGGCCTTTGCGGCCCTGTCCCAGCAGACGCGGCTTCACATGGTCCGCGAGCTTGTAAAGGCCGGACCGGAAGGGATGTCGGCCGGCGCCGTGGGCGAAGCGGTCGGCGCCTCCTCCTCGGGCGCCTCGTTCCACCTTGCCCATCTGGAACATGCGGGCCTCATCGCCTCGCGCCGGGAATCGCGGTCCATCATCTATAGCGCCCGCGTCGACGCGCTGGCGGGCCTGGTGGATTTCCTGATGCGCGACTGCTGCTCGGGACATCCCGAAATCTGCGCGCCGGCCGGTCCGCGTGGTTCAGCATGATCACGGCTATCCTCGACACGCGTCGGACCGCAGGCCTTTGCACCGGCGCCACACTGTTCAGCCGCACCATCTAGGGGTCCCATGTCCATTTTCGAGCGCTATCTGACCGTGTGGGTCGCCATCTGCATCGTGGTCGGCATTGCTGCCGGGCACTTCCTGCCGGACCTGTTCCAGGGGCTCGGCGCACTGGAATATGCCCAAGTCAACATCCCCATGGCGGTGCTGATCTGGTTGATGATCGTGCCCATGCTGGCGCGCATCGACTTCATGAGCCTCCGCCAGGTCGGTGCCTATTGGCGCGGCATCGGCGTGACCCTCTTCATCAACTGGGCGATCAAGCCGTTCTCGATGGCGCTGCTGGCCTGGCTCTTCATCGGCTGGCTGTTCCGCCCGCTGCTGCCGGAAGTCCAGATCGACAGCTATATCGCCGGGCTCATCATCCTGGCGGCGGCACCCTGCACGGCAATGGTTTTCGTCTGGTCCAACCTGGTGAGGGGCGAGCCCCATTTCACCCTCAGCCAAGTGGCGCTGAACGATGCCGTGATGATCGTCGCCTTCGCGCCCATCGTCGGCCTGTTGCTGGGCCTGTCGGCCATCACCGTCCCCTGGGATACGCTGCTGCTGTCGGTGGGGCTCTATATCGTCGTGCCGGTCATTGCCGCACAGCTCTATCGGCGCTGGCTGCTGGCCAATGGCGGCATCGACGCCATGAACCGCGTGCTTGCCGTGCTGCAGCCGATCTCGATCGCAGCACTCTTGCTGACCCTGGTCATGCTGTTCGGCTTCCAGGGCGGGCAGATCGTGGCGCAGCCCACGATCATCCTGCTGCTGGCGGTGCCGATCCTGATCCAGGTCTATCTCAATTCGGGACTGGCCTATCTGCTCAACCGCGCCAGCGGCGAACAGCATTGCGTGGCCGGTCCCTCCGCCCTGATCGGCGCCTCCAATTTCTTCGAACTCGCCGTGGCCGCCGCCATTGCCCTGTTCGGCTTCAATTCGGGCGCCGCGCTGGCCACGGTTGTCGGCGTGCTGGTCGAAGTGCCCGTAATGCTGTCGGTGGTCTGGATCGTCAATCGCACCAGGGGCTGGTACGAAAATGGCGCCGCCGTGCGCCGCAATACCGAGACAAGGGCCGCCCAATGAGCGTCACCATCTACCACAATCCCGAATGCGGCACCTCGCGCAACACGCTGGCCATGATCCGGCAGTCAGGCGTCGAGCCGACGATCATCGAGTATCTCAGGACCCCACCCGCCAGGGCGACGGTGCTCAAGCTCGTCGCCGATGCCGGTTTGACCCTGCGCGACGCGCTCCGGCAGAAAGGCACGCCCTATGAAGAACTGGGGCTGGGCGATCCGATGAAGTCGGATGATGCGCTGCTGGACGCCATTGCGGCCCATCCGATCCTGCTCAACCGCCCCTTCGTGGTGACCCCGCTGGGCACGCGCCTCTGCCGGCCATCAGAAGCCGTGCTCGAAATCCTCGCGAACCCCGATATCGGACCGTTCGTGAAGGAGGATGGCGAAGTGGTCATCGACGCTGAGGGCCGGCGCGTCGGCGCCTGAGACCCGGACCATGGGCCGCAGCCCATGGCTTGTAACTGCCGTGCAGCGATCCGCTGGCCGTCACACGTCCAGGTTGCTGACGCTGAGCGCGTTTTCCTGGATGAAGTCACGGCGCGGCTCCACCAGGTCACCCATCAGCGCGGTGAAGATCTGGTCGGCCTCGTCGGTCTGGTCGATCTCGACCTTGAGCAGGGTGCGCGCATTGGGGTCGAGCGTGGTTTCCCAGAGCTGGGAAGCGTTCATCTCGCCCAGGCCCTTGTAGCGCTGCAGCGAAACACCCTTGCGGCCAGCATCGGTCACCGCCTTGAACAGGCTCGACGGCCCATAGATGGGGATGGTCTCGCCCTTGCGGAGCAGCGTCGGCACGCCGCCATAGATTTCGTCCAGCCGATCGGCCAGCTGGCGCAGCTTGCGCGCATCGGCGCTCTGCAGCAGGGCCTTGTCGAGCAGGTGCCGCTCGGACACGCCGCGCACGGTGCGGGAGAATTCGAGATCCTCGCTATCGGTGATCTCGCCGGTCCAGCCGCGCTCGAGCTCGTCGGAAATGCGGTCGAGCCGGTTGGCCACGCGCTGCATCACCTCGGCGGCCTTGGCCGGATCGCTCAGGCCCTCGGCATCGAGCCCGCCCACGATGGCAGCCTGTTCAACGAGGCTGCGATTATAGCGGGTGTTGAGATTGTCGATGGCGGCCACGATGCTGCGGGCCTGCTGCACGATGGCCTGCAGGTCTGCCCCGGCATGCTGGTGTCCGTCGCGGGTCGTCAGCACCGCCTCTTCGAGGCCCGCCTCGATCAGGTAGTCGTTCAGCGCATCCTCGTCCTTGAGATACTGCTCGGACCGGCCGCGCATGGCTTTGTAGAGCGGGGGCTGGGCGATGTAGATATGGCCGCGTTCGATCAGCTCCGGCGTCTGCCGATAGAAGAAGGTCAGCAGCAGCGTGCGGATATGGGCGCCGTCCACGTCGGCGTCGGTCATGATGATGATCTTGTGGTAGCGCAGCTTGTCGGCGTTGAACTCCTCGCGGCCGATGCCGGTGCCGAGCGCGGTAATCAGCGTGCCGACCTGGTCGGACGAGATCATGCGGTCAAAGCGGGCGCGTTCCACGTTGAGGATCTTGCCGCGCAGCGGCAGCACCGCCTGGTTGGAGCGGTCGCGTCCCTGCTTGGCCGAGCCGCCAGCGGAGTCACCTTCCACGATGAAGATTTCGGACTTGGCGGGATCGCGTTCCTGGCAATCGGCAAGCTTGCCGGGCAGCGAGGAGATTTCCAGCGCGCCCTTGCGGCGGGTCAGTTCGCGCGCCTTGCGGGCGGCCTCCCGGGCGGCAGCGGCCTCGGCCACCTTGCCGACGATGATCTTGGCCTCGTTGGGATGCTCCTCGAACCACTGGCCCAGCTTGTCGTTGACGATGTTCTCGACAACGGGACGGACTTCGGAGGAGACCAGTTTGTCCTTGGTCTGCGAGCTGAACTTGGGGTCCGGCACCTTGACCGAGAGCACGCAGGTGAGCCCCTCGCGCGTGTCGTCACCGGTCAGCGTGACCTTTTCCTTCTTGGCAATTCCCGAGCTTTCGGCATAGCCGATAACCTGGCGCGTCAGCGCGCCGCGCAGGCCGGCGAGATGCGTGCCGCCGTCGCGCTGCGGGATGTTGTTGGTGAAGCAGAGCACATTCTCGTGGTAGCTGTCGTTCCACTGCAGCGCCACTTCGACGGTGATGCCGTCCTT
>JADKLW010000025.1_pt1 | contig 115566 bp, 109 predicted proteins | sample 8641881 | NCBI WGS metagenome assembly JADKLW01 (sample SAMN16272185, study PRJNA661076) | feces metagenome | isolation source: fecal sample from diarrhoea affected cattle B | host: Bos taurus | place: South Africa: Lokaleng Village, Mahikeng | collected 2019-09
CCCACACGTTGACGTCGGCAATTCCGTAGAAGCTCCAGCGAAAGCCGCTTACCAGGTAAACCACTGGATTGAACAGCGTTACGGTCTGCCAGAAGGGCGGCAGCATATTAATGGAATAAAAGCTTCCGCCCAGGAAGGTCAAGGGCGTAACGATCAATAGCGGTACCAACTGCAGTTTTTCGAAGCCGTCGGCCCAGATCCCGATAATGAAGCCAAACAGACTGAAGGTTACCGCCGTCAACACCAGGAAGCTCACCATCCAGATCGGGTGATCAATCTGCAAGGGCACGAAAAACTCGGCCGTGATCAGGATGATAATGGCCAGGATGATGGACTTGGTCGCCGCCGCCCCGACGTAGCTGATGGTGATCTCGACGTAGGATACCGGCGCCGACAGCAGTTCGTAGATGGTTCCTGAAAATTTCGGAAAATAAATTCCGAAAGAGGCGTTGGAAATGCTTTGGGTCAGCAAAGACAACATGATCAGGCCGGGCACAATGAAGGCGCCATAGCTGATGCCGTCGATCTCGGTGATGCGGTTGCCGATGGCGGCGCCGAACACCACAAAATAAAGCGAAGTCGAAATGACCGGCGCAATGATGCTCTGCAGCAGGGTACGCCAGGTTCTGGCCATTTCGAACATATAGATAGCGCGCATGGCATGCAGGTTCATGAGCCTTCCTTTACCAATTGCACAAAAATTTCTTCCAAAGAGCTCTGCGTGGTGTGCAGGTCCTTGAAGCTGATGCCCGCGCGATCCAGCTGGTGGAACAGGGTAGTGATGTCGTTGTGCTGACGCTGGGTATCGTAGGTGTACACCAGCTCGCAACCGTCACCCGATACATCGAGTTGATAAGCGGCCAGTGCCGGGGGCAGGCCCTGCAGCGGCTGATGCAACTGCAAGGTAAGCTGCTTCTTGCCCAGCTTGTTCATCAAGGCCTTTTTTTCTTCAACAAGAACGATCTCGCCATGGTTGATCACCCCTACGCGGTCTGCCATCTCCTCGGCTTCTTCAATATAGTGGGTGGTAAGAATCACCGTCACGCCTGTGTCTCGCAAGGAACGCACGACGTCCCACATCTCTTTGCGCAAGGAAACGTCCACGCCCGCCGTGGGTTCATCCAGGAACAGGATTTGGGGCTCGTGAGACAAGGCTTTGGCAATCAGGACACGGCGCTTCATGCCGCCTGACAGCGTGATGAGCTTGTTGTCTTTTTTATTCCAGAGCGACAGCGCGCGCAGCACTTTTTCGATATGAGCGGGATTCTTCGGTTTGCCGAACAGGCCCCGACTGAAGCTGACCGTGTCCCAGACCGTCTCGAAGGCATCGGTGGTGAGCTCTTGCGGCACCAGGCCTATGGTTGCGCGCGCCTGGCGGTACTGGGTGACGATGTCGTAGCCGTTGGCCTTGACTGTGCCCGTACTGGGGCGCACCAGCCCGCAAATGATACTGATAAGCGTGGTTTTGCCGGCCCCGTTAGGGCCGAGCAAGGCAAAGATTTCGCCCCGCTCTATGTCCAGGTTGATATGTTTTAACGCTTGAAAGCCTGAGGCATAGGTTTTGCCCAGGCCTGATACGGAAATGATGGGTTGCATGATGATATTCCTGCTTCACTGAGGCACAATACCATAAAGATCCACCCCCTCATCAGGCGCGCAGCGCCATCAAATTCGGCCTGCCAACGCCATGGTTTCTTCCCCATCCTGCACCACATTGCTGACACCTGCCCAGATGCAGGCGGCTGATCGGGCCGCCATCGATGCAGGTGTTAGCGGCCTGGCCTTGATGGAAGCGGCGGGCGCCGCTGTCGCCAATGCCGTGGCGGCTCACTATCGCCGATGTCCTGTCGTGGTGTTGTGCGGCCCGGGTAATAACGGCGGTGACGGTTTCGTGGCCGCCCGGCACTTGCGCGATGCCGGCTGGCCACTGCGCCTGGCTTACTGGGGAGACCCTACAACCATCACCGGTGATGCCGCCTATTTCGCCGAGCGCTGGACGGGCCAGATAGAAGCGGCCACGCCTGCTACCCTGGCCGGCGCTGAACTGGTGATCGATGCCTTGCTGGGTGCCGGTTTGTCCCGTGGACTGGAAGGTTCGCTGGCTGCGCTGGTGCAAGCGCTGGCCGACAGCAAGTTGCCGATTTGTGCCGTTGACGTCCCCACCGGGTTGGATGGCGCCAGCGGGCAGCCCATGGGCGTGGTAGCGCCGGCCGAACTCACAGTCACTTTCTTTCGCAAGAAACCGGGCCATCTGCTGATGCCCGGCCGGCAATTGTGCGGCAAGGTGGTGCTTGCCGATATCGGCATACCGGCGACCGTGCTCGACACCATGGACGCGCAGGTATCCGAGAACCATCCCGCCCTGTGGCTGGACCGCTATCCCTGGCCCACGCTGGATGCGCACAAATACCAGCGTGGCCATGCTGTTGTGGTGGGCGGCAGCATCATGGCAGGCGCATCGCGCCTTGCCGCCATGGCTTGCGCGCGTATCGGGGCAGGCTTGGTCACCCTGGCAGCGCCCCAGGATGTCTGGCCCATCTATGCCGGCGCCTTGACCAGCATCATGGTGCAACCCATGGCCGATCCCGATGGCTTGGCCGACATTCTTTCCGATGCACGCAAGAACGCCATTGTCGTCGGGCCAGGGGCTGGCCTGGGGCAGACGACCCGCCGCCATGTCGAGCAGGCGCTGGCCACCCAGCGCGCCGTCGTGCTCGATGCTGATGCCATCAGTGTCTTTGCCGCCGAGCCGCAGGCGCTGTTCCGCCTTATAGACGGGCCTTGCGTCCTGACGCCTCACGACGGGGAGTTCGGTCGCTTATTCTCCGTGCAAGGCAGCAAACTGCAACGGGCGAGCCAGGCGGCAAGGCTTAGCGGCGCGGTCATTGTGCTGAAGGGCGCCGATACCGTCGTGGCCGCTCCCGATGGGCGCTGTGTCATCAATACCAATGCGCCGCCGGACTTGGCCACGGGCGGTACCGGCGACGTGCTGGCCGGCTTGATTGCCGGGCTGATGGCGCAAGGCTTGAGCCCTTGCGACGCAGGCTGCACCGCCGTCTGGATACACGGCGAGGCGGCGCGCCTGTTCGGGCCGGGCCTGGTTTCTGAAGACTTGCCGCCCGCCATTCCGCGGGTATTGCGCCGCCTGCGCCGTAGGGCGGAAGCTCGCAGCGCCTAGCCGTGCGCGGTACACTGCTTTACTTTTGCACAGGCACACCGTGCCGCGAGATCAAACCATGTCCGACGTGATTGCCCTGGTTTTCGACTTTGACGATACCCTCGCGCCCGACAGTACGTCAGGCTTGCTGGCCGACATGGGGGTGGACGTAGAGAACTTCTGGAAGGACCAGGTTGGGCCATTGCTGTTCGAGCAAGACTGGGACCCTGTGCCGGCCTATCTTTACCAGATGATCGCCTTGTCGCGTTCCGGCACCCATGGCCCGATTACGCGCGAGCGCCTGGCCGACTGGGGCCGACGGCTGCCGCTGCATACCGGCGTGGAAACCTTGTTTTCCCGACTGCGGGCCATGGTGAAAAGCGAACATCCCCAGGTGCAACTGGAGTTCTATCTTATTTCCAGCGGCATTGGCGACGTCGTCAGGCACACATCCATCGCTGAGGAATTCACCGATATCTGGTCATCGGACTTTGTCTACGACGAACAGGGCGCCATCCATTTTCCCAAACGCATCGTCAGTTTTACCGACAAGACGCGTTATCTTTTCCATATCCAGAAAGGCATCGTGGGCCCGGCATCGCGCAGCAAGCCATTTGAGGTCAACAAAAAGGTCCCTGAGGACAGGCTGCGCGTACCCTTCGAGCAGATGATATTTGTGGGCGATGGCTATACCGATATTCCTTGCTTCTCCCTCATACGCCGGTCGGGTGGCGTGGCATTTGGCGTGTGGGATCCCAAGCACCGTGACAAGCGCAGCCGTGCATGGGGCTTCATCCAGGAAGGGCGGGTATCCAACCTGAACCAGGCCCGATACGACGAGCATGCCGAGCTGTATCAATGGCTGGAAGAGGCCGTCGAAAGCCTGGCAGGGCGTATCACCCTGAACAACCGGATCTACCGTGGCTAAGCTGAACGGCCCGCTTGCCGACTCGGCACCCGCCGAAGAGCACCAACTCGGCTTCGATGCCGCGGACGAGGCCGCCATGCGCTTGGCGCTGGCGCAAGCCCAAGTTGCCGGCGCTGCGGGCGAGGTGCCCGTGGGTGCGATCGTGGTCGATGCGAAGGGCGCCGTGATAGGCGCGGGTTTCAACCGTACGATCAGCGACCACGACCCCAGCGCCCATGCCGAAATCGTCGCCTTGAGGCAGGCCGCCGCTCACCTGCAAAATTACCGTCTACCGGGTGCAAGCTTGTTTGTGACGCTGGAGCCTTGTGCCATGTGCATGGGTGCCATGCTGCATGCCCGGCTGGACCGCGTGGTGTATGGCGCAACAGACCCCAAGACGGGCGCTTGCGGCAGCGTCCTTGATCTACCCGCCCTCCGGCAGCTTAATCACCAGACGTCCGTCGTGGGCGGTTTGCTGGCCGACGAATGTGGTGCCTTGTTGCGGGATTTCTTTCGAGAGCGGCGCCGTGATCGATTACTATAATCGCCGATTCTTTTGCTGGAAGGCTAAACCATGACGCAGTCGCCGGATGATTACCACCATCATCACGACCATACCCACGCACGGCCTACAGGCATCTATTTGATTTCGCCTTCGGGCGCCGTGGCCAAGCCAGAGGCCATAGACCTGGCGCGGGTGCGCCTGGGCGAGCTGGGCTTCAAGACCGCGGTGGATCGCACGGCATTGGCCGTGCACGAGCGATTTGCCGGCACCGACAAGCAGCGGCTGGCCGCCATTGCCCGTTCATTGAAGCAGAAGCATCCGGTGGTCATGGCAACGCGGGGCGGTTACGGGCTTAACCGCCTGCTGCCCCATATCGACTGGAAAGCGGTGGCCGAAAGCGGCAAGACCTTTGTTGGCCAGAGCGACTTCACGGCCTTCAATCTGGCACTGCTTGCCCAGACTGGCGCCGAAAGCTATGCCGGTCCAACGGCGGTGTTCGATTTCGGCGCCAGCAAGATGGACGACTTGACCGCTGCGCTCTTTGTCGAAGCCCTGAGCGGCGAGCTGGAGGTCCTGAGCTTCGAAGCGCCCGACGCCGATGCGGTGGATGCCCGCGGCGTATTGTGGGGCGGGAATCTCGCCATGGTTGCCTCGTTGGTGGGCACGCCATATTTGCCCAAGCTGCGTAGCGGCATACTTTTCCTGGAAGACGTCAACGAGCACCCTTTCCGTATCGAGCGCATGCTGACGCAATTGCTGCATTCCGGGGTGCTGGCACGCCAGAAGGCCATCGTGCTGGGTCGCTTTACCGACTATAAGCTCGCGCCGAACGACCAGGGTTACGACCTGCCATCGGTCGTGGCTTGGCTACGATCGGTGGTAAAGGTACCTGTGATTACAGGTTTGCCCTATGGGCATGTACGCCTGAAGGCCACTTTGCCCGTGGGTCGCAAGATCGGCATTGCCACAGAAGACGGCATGGCCCATCTGGTGCTGCAAGAGCATCATTGAAGGCGAATTGGTAAACTAGTGGGTTGTTTCGATCTCTTTACTGCGAAAACCACCCTGTGATATCCACTGCAAATCTTACTATCCAGTTCGGCCCCAAACCTTTATTTGAAAATGTCAGCGTCAAGTTTGGCGAAGGCCACCGCTATGGCCTGATTGGCGCCAACGGTTCGGGCAAATCCACTTTCATGAAGATCATAGGTGGAGACCTGGAGCCCAGTGCCGGTAATGTGTCGCTGGAGCCGGGGGTGCGGCTGGGCAAGCTGCGCCAGGACCAGTTCGCCTACGAAGACATCCGGGTGCTGGACGTCGTCTTGATGGGCCACGAGGAAATGTGGCAGGTGATGGCCGAACGCGACGCCATCTATGCCAATCCAGATGCCAACGAAGAAGACTACATGCACGCGGCCAACCTGGAAGCCAAGTTTGCCGAGTACGACGGCTATACCGCCGAAGCGCGGGCTGGCGAGTTGCTGCTGGGGCTGGATATTCCGGTAGAGCAACATGAGCTGCCCATGCGCGAGATCGCTCCCGGCTGGAAGCTGCGCGTGCTGCTGGCCCAGGCGCTGTTTTCGAACCCCGACGTATTGCTGCTGGACGAGCCGACCAATAACCTGGACATCAACACCATCAGGTGGCTGGAAGACGTATTGAACGGCTATCAAAGCACCATGATCATCATCAGCCACGACCGGCACTTCCTGAATCAGGTGTGTACCCATATGGCTGACCTGGATTACCGCGAATTGCGCGTGTATCCGGGCAACTACGACGACTACATGCTGGCCTCCACGCAGGCCCGCGAGCGTCAGTCCAACGCCAACGCCAAAGCCAAGGAACGTGTGGCCGAACTGCAGGACTTCGTGCGGCGCTTCGCCGCCAACAAGTCCAAGGCACGCCAGGCCACATCGCGGATGAAGCAGATAGACCGCATCAAGGCCAGCGCCGTCGAGGTCAAGCCGTCGTCGCGCCAGAACCCGTATATCCGCTTCGAGCAGACCAAGGTGCTGCATCGCCTGGCCGTGACCGTCGATGGCATCAGCAAGGCTTATGACCATCCTGTGATCAAGCCTTTCTCGGCCATGATAGATGCGGGCCAGAAAGTGGCCATCATCGGTGCCAATGGCGTCGGCAAGACGACTCTGCTGCGCATGCTGGCCGGCGACCTGGCGCCCGACAGCGGCTCGGTCAAGTGGTCCGATAGCGCCGATCTTGGCTATATGGCGCAAGATGTCTCCGATCAGTTTCAGTCCGACAAGAATCTTTTTGATTGGCTGGCCGAGTACCGGCAAGCCGGCGACGACGATCAGTCGCTGCGTTCGGTAATGGGCCGCATGTTGTTCTCGAGCGACGATATCGGCAAGGAAGTGCGTGTGTTGTCGGGCGGCGAAAAAAACCGCATGAGCTTTGGGCGCCTGATGCTGGGCCGGCACAACGTGATGCTGCTGGACGAGCCGACCAACCACCTGGATATGGAATCGATCGAGTCGCTGCAGTTTGCGCTTGAGCTGTATGCGGGCACGCTGATATTCGTGTCGCACGACCGCGAGTTCGTATCTGGCCTGGCAACCCGCATATTCGAGATCATGCCGGACGGCAGCATCGTCGACTACCAGGGCAACTACGAAGACTACCTGGCGTCGCGGTCTATCGACGCCTGACGGCCGCCGGCCATGTCAAGCACGCTGACCGGCCTGGCCACGCATCAGGAAGATATCCGCAAGAGCCGCTTTGTGGCCGTGGCCATGCCCGTCAAGACGCCTGCGCAGGCCTTGCGGTTCTTTGCCGATCACAGCGTTGCGGACGCCACCCATAACTGTTGGGCCTACCGCATCGGCGACGATTATCGCTTCAACGACGACGGCGAACCTGGCGGTACGGCGGGGCGCCCCATACTGCAAGCGATTGAAGGCCAGCAATGCGATCAAGTTGCCGTGCTGGTGGTTCGGTGGTTCGGCGGCATCAAGCTGGGCCCGGGCGGCCTGATACGCGCCTACGGCGGCGTTGCGGCCCAGTGCCTGCGTCTGGCGCCCAAGGTCGAGATCGTAGACGAGATCCAAGTAGACTGCCGTTGCGTGTTTTCCGATATGGCGTTGGTGCAATCCCGCCTGGCCGCTTTTGACGCCCGTGTGGTGAACGAAAGCTTCGATGGCAGCGGCGTACGGTGGCGCCTCGCGGTGCCGCGCAGCCAGGCCGACGCGCTACGCGAGACCTTTATAAACCTCACCCGGGGTGCCGGCCACTGGGCGCCGGTGGAGACGCCGCCGGACGCAGCACGCGAGGTTTAGCCATGGCAGGGCAGCGCGGCTGCCCACTGGCTTACTGTTGCGGCGCGGCGCCGTCTTGTTGCGCGGCGATCTCGGCATGCACTTGTTTCATGTCGACTTCCTTTACCTGCGCGATCAGTTCCTTCAGTTGTGCCGGCGACAGCGCCCCGGCTTGCGAAAACAGGAGCACCTGCTCGCGGAACACCATCAGGGTGGGAATCGAGCGTATGCCCAGCCCGGTGGCCAGTTCCTGCTCTTCTTCAGTGTTGACCTTGGCAAAGGTGATGTCGTCGTGTTCGGTGGCCTCTTGCTCGAAGACCGGTGCAAAGCTTCTGCATGGGCCGCACCAGGGCGCCCAAAAGTCCACTATCAACGGCTTGTCTTCCTGGATGGCCGTCTGAAAAGTGTCTTTGTTCAAATCTATGGTGCTCATAGCAGTTCCTGAATAAAAATGAAAAAGCGGCTAACGCAGCCGCTTTTTCAAATGAGTGACCATCCAGTGTAGCGTCTTTGTTTCGCCAGCGCGACTTCTCGGATCAGTCCGGAAAGAACGCGTATTTGATGACGAACAATACGGCCACCAACAGCGTAGCCATGTGGATTTGCCGATACTTGCCGGTAACCGCCTTGAGCACGACATAGCTGATGAAGCCGAATGCCAGGCCATTGGCGATCGAGTAGGTAAACGGCATGATGATGGCCGTCAGAACTGCCGGCGTTGCCTCGGTGATCTCGTCCCAGTCTATGGTGGTGATCTCGCGCAGCATCAGGCAGGCCACATAGAGCAGGGCGGGCGCCGTGGCGAAGGCCGGGACGGCGCTTGCTAGCGGGGCCAGGAACAGCGACAACAGGAAAAGCACCGCAACAGTCAGGGCAGTCAGGCCGGTGCGCCCTCCGGCCTGCACGCCGGCCGCGCTTTCAGCATAGGCGGTGGTGCTGCTGGTGCCCAGAACCGAGCCAGCGACAATCGCCGTGCTGTCGGCCAACAATGCACGCCCCAGCCGGGTGGGCTTGCCTTCCTGGACCAGGTTGGCGCGTGTGGCCACGCCTATCATCGTGCCCGTGGCATCAAAGACCTCTACCAGCACAAGAACCAAAATGACATGAACGAAGCCGGTATGCAGCGCGCCCATGATATCCAGTTGCAGGAAGGTGGGTGCAAGGCTGGGCGGCGCGGAAAATATGCCCTGGAATTGGCTGTTTCCGGTAAGCATGGACAGCAGCGAAACGACCAGGATACCGATCAGGATGGCGCCGCGCACCTTCAGGGCATCCAAGGCGGCAATAATGAAGAACCCCAATATGGCAAACAGTGCCGGGGCTGCAGTCAAATCGCCCAGCGCGATTTTTGTGGCGGGGTTGGCGACCACAATTTCCGAGCCCGCCAGCGCGATGATCGCCAGGAACAGGCCTATACCCGCCGCGATTGCGGCCCGCAACGATTTGGGTATGCCATCGATCAGCCATTGCCGCGCGCCGGTGACCGTAAGCAAAACAAAAATCACCCCGGAAATAAACACCGCGCCCAGGGCTTGCTGCCACGTGTAGCCCATGGCTCCGACCACGGTGAAGGCGAAGAAGGCATTAAGGCCCATGCCCGGGGCCATGCCTATGGGCCAGTTCGCCACAAAGGCCATGATTAGTGTGCCCAGCGCAGCGGCCAGGCAAGTGGCAACAAAAACCGCATTGCGGTCCATGCCCGTACTGGACAGGATCTCGGGGTTGACGAAAATGATGTAGGACATCGTCAGGAACGTTGTCACTCCGGCCAGGATCTCCGTCTGCACGGTCGTGCCGTGTTCTTGCAGACGGAAAATTCGTTCGAACATTATTCTTCCCCTTATGGTCATTTACGCTGCTGCGGCTCGAGCAGTCCGGCAGCCTGAATTCTACGGCGGTTTGGCCGCCGGTTGTACACTAGCGCCCATGATAGTTATTGGTTTTGAAAGCTCTTGCGACGAAACAGGCGTTGCCCTGGTCAGTACCGAACATGGCTTGCTGGCCCATGCACTGCATAGCCAGATCGCCATGCACGAGGCCTATGGTGGCGTCGTGCCCGAACTGGCTTCGCGCGACCACATACGGCGCGTGCTGCCCCTGACGCGCGAAGTCCTGGCCACTGCAGGCATCGGCATGGATCAGATCGACGCCGTGGCCTATACGGCTGGGCCCGGGTTGGCCGGCGCGCTGCTGGTTGGCGCCAGCGTGGCGCAGTCGTTCGCCTGGGCGCGCGGCCTGCCCGCCATCCCCATTCATCACCTGGAAGGGCATTTGCTATCGCCCTTGCTGGCCACGCCCCAGCCGGCCTTTCCGTTCGTTGCCTTGCTGGTGTCGGGCGGACACACCCAATTGATGCGGGTCAACGGGGTGGGCTCTTATGAGTTGCTGGGCGAAACCCTGGACGATGCGGCCGGGGAAGCTTTCGACAAAACAGCCAAGCTGATGGGCCTGGGCTACCCCGGCGGTCCGGCCCTGTCGCGCCTGGCTGAGCAGGGCGATGCTGCCGCGTTTGAGCTGCCACGCCCCATGCTGCATAGCCGCGACCTGGATTTCAGCTTCAGCGGCCTGAAGACCGCCGTGTTGACGCGTTTGCGTTCGCTCGAAAAAGCCTCCGGTGGCCTGAGCGAACAGCAGCGTGCCGATCTGGCGGCGGCAACTGAGGCAGCCATTGTCGATGTGCTGGGCGCCAAGGCTCTCAAAGCCATGCGCCAAACCGGCTTGAAACGCCTGGTGGTCGCAGGCGGTGTGGGGGCAAACCGGCATCTGCGTGCCCAGCTGCTGGGCGCCATGAAGTCCATGGGCGGCCAAGTGTTCTTCCCGCCGCTGGAGCTCTGTACCGACAACGGCGCCATGATCGCCTATGCGGGTGCCATGCGTATCAAGGCAGGCTTGGCCGATCTGCACGACAGCAGCCATGCTTTTACGGTCAGGCCCCGCTGGGATCTGCACGACGTCTGCGTGGCAGCCGCCTAGCGTTTGTTCTTGTTTTTGTTCTTGTTCTTGTCGCCGATGCGACTTTCCTTGCCTTGCATCAGGCGGCTGATGTTCGCCTGGTGGCGATAGACCAACAGCACGCTGATCACGATGATGGCCGCGGCCATGGACTTGTCCAGCACCCAGGCCACGTTGCCACCCAGCAAGTAGTACAAGGGCGCGAAGATCGCCGCCAGAATGGCAGCCAGTGATGAGTAGCGCATGGCATAGGCAACGATCAGCCACGTGGCGGCAGTGGCCAAGGCCAGCCATGGGCTCACGGCAAGCAGAACGCCCAGGGCGGTTGCCACCCCTTTGCCCCCCTTGAAGCGCAGGAACACCGGATAGACATGCCCCAGGAAGACAGCGACCGCGCAGGCTGCGGTAATGGCGGGAGACAGCCCTTGCTGCGCGACCACCAGTCCTGCTGCGAAGACAGCCAGCCAACCCTTGGCCGCATCGCCCAATAGTGTCAGGGCTGCTGCCGTTTTGTTGCCCGATCGCAACACGTTGGTGGCGCCCGGATTGCGTGAGCCAAAGCTGCGCGGATCGGCCAAGCCCATCAGCCGGCTGACGACGACGGCAAACGACACGGATCCCAATAAATAGGCGGCGATGATCAGGCCGAGGGCAATGACGATGGACGTGGCGTATGGCATGGCTGCTGTGACTCCCTAGGTTTGCGCCGATTCTAGCAGGTACAATTCGCTACGTTCAGTTGAATCTTATGGAAGGCAATGCGCATACTCGTATCCAACGACGACGGCTACACCGCCCTGGGGCTGGAAGCGTTGGTGCAATCACTACAAACCCTGGGTGAACTTACCGTCGTGGCCCCCGAAACCAATTGCAGCGGGTCGTCCAACTCGTTAACGCTCGATCGGCCGCTATCGGTGCGCCAGGCCAGCAATGGTTATTACTACGTCAATGGCACGCCATCCGACTGCGTGCACATTGCGCTTACCGGCTTGCTGGATTTTCGGCCCGACCTGGTGGTGTCCGGCATTAACAACGGCGCCAATATGGGTGAAGACACACTCTACTCTGGCACAGTAGCCGCCGCCACAGAAGGCTATCTCTTTGGCATCCCGGCCATCGCTTTTTCTCTGGTGGAAAAAGGCTGGGCCCATCTGGATACGGCCGCCGAGTTCGCGCGCAAGATCGTAGAACAGCAAACGCGCGATCCCCTGCAAGCGCCGGTGCTCCTGAACGTCAATATTCCTTCCGCTCCGCGCGAGGCGGTCTCTGAAATCCGTGTCACACGGCTGGGCCGGCGTCATCCCTCCGAACCGGTGGTCAAGACCAGCACCCCTTATGGCGAGCCGGTCTACTGGATAGGCCCCGTGGGTCGGGTGTCGGATGCCGCTGCCGACACAGATTTCGGCGCCATTGCGCAGCAGGCGGTATCGATTACGCCGCTGCGCTTCGACCTCACTCATTATCAGCAGCTCGACACCGTCAGAAACTGGGCAGGCCCGCTATGCGAAAACCCGTAGCGCCTTTCCCGTTTGCCACTGGCACCACCAACCGCTTTGGCCGATCCAGCCTGGGCGGGGGCGTCTCGGCCGCCAACAGCAATACGCGCATCGTTGCGCCGCTGCGGCCGGTAGTGGCTCCCGTGGCGGCGGGCGCGTCAACAATGGTTAATTTGGGTTTGAACTCCGAACGATCGCGTGGCATGATGATTCAACGGCTACGCAATCAAGGCATACAGGACGAAAGGGTGCTGGACGCCATGATGGCGGTGCCGCGCCACGTATTCGTCGACGAAGGCCTGGCCAGTCGGGCATACGAAGACGCTGCATTGCCTATCGGTCACAACCAGACCATTTCCCAGCCTTGGGTGGTGGCCCGCATGATATCCGCCGTGTGCGAAAATCGAGTTCCGGTTAAAGTGCTGGAAGTCGGTGCCGGCTGCGGATACCAGGCGGCGGTACTGGCACAGTTCATCAAAGAGGTTCATGCCATCGAGCGCATCCGCGGCCTGTACGATCTGGCGCGGGGGCATCTAAGAGAATTGAAGCTGAACGGCCGGGTACGGCTTTCGTTCGGGGACGGCACGGCGGGCTTGCCCGGCGTCGAACCCTTTGATGCCATTATCATCGCCGCGGCAGGTATTAAAATTCCGCAGGCGTTGCTGGAACAGTTAACCATCGGGGGTCGCCTGATCGCGCCGGAAGGAACGACAGCGCAGCGCCTGATCCTGATCGAGCGCACCAGCGCCGCGACCTGGCACCGTGAAGAACTGGAGTCAGTGCGCTTTGTGCCGCTGCGGTCAGGTACACAGTCTTAAGCATTCAGGAGAGCCACATGCAAGCAGGGACGTTTCGGTCTACCGCAACTTTGCCATTTGAACACCGAGAACGCGCCTCCCGTTACCTGGTTTTGGCAGCCGTCGTCGCCACGGTAGCCATCGCCGGTTGCGCGTCCAGAAGCACGCAAGCCCCGGTAACGGATATGTCCGGCACGGTTGTGCAACCGTCCGGTGGCAGCACCTATGTCGTGAAGCCCGGCGATACGCTGTACAAGATCGCGCAGGCCAACAACATCCAGGTCGCCGAGCTGACCCGGTTGAACAACATTACCGATCCCAGCCAGCTTCGCATAGGACAGGTCTTGCGTCTGGATGCCACCGGTCCGGAGCCTGCGCCCTCCACAGGCGGCGCCACACCCATACCGGTTACGCCCGTTACACCTGCCGAACCGGCCAGTGTCGCGCGCGCCAGTGATGCCGCCCTGATCAGTTGGGGATGGCCCGCCTCGGGCAAAATCATTCAGAGCTTCAATGCCAACACCAAGGGCATAGACATCGCCGGGAATGTCGGTGATCCCGTCCATGCCGCAGCCGACGGCAAAGTCATGTATGCCGGCAACGGCGTGCGCGGCCTGGGCAACCTTATCTTGCTGGGCCACAGCAACGGCTTCATCACGGCCTATGCCCATAACCAGGCTTTGCTGGTCAAGACCGGCGAGCAGATCAAGAAGGGCGCCAAAATTGCCTCTATCGGGCAAACCGATACCACCTCGCCGCGCCTGCACTTCGAAGTTCGCCGTCGGGGTACGCCGGTTAACCCGATGTCTTACCTGCCTGCACGATGACGCCCACCCTGGTTTTCGACCTGGAAACCATACCCGATGCCCAAGGGCTGCGCCGGCTGAACCCGCAATGGGGGTCCGATATGTCGGACGTCGAGGTCATCGAAGCCGCCCTGATCGCGCGGCAGGCATCCCATGGCTCGGATTTCCTGCCGCTGCACCTGCACAAGGTCGCCGTGGTGGGCTGCGTCTTTCGTGACGACCAGGGCTTCCGTGTGAAAACCCTGGGTGCGGCGGATGACCCCGAACCCGTTCTGCTTGCTGGGTTCTTCAAAACCATAGAGCGTTACACCCCGCGACTGGTCAGTTGGAATGGATCGGGCTTCGATCTGCCGGTGCTTCACTACCGCAGCCTGATTCACGGCATACCGGCCCCGCGCTATTGGGATACCGGCGAAGACGACCGCGATTTCAAATACAACAACTACATCAGCCGTTATCACAATCGGCACATCGACCTGATGGATCTGCTTGCCAAGTACAACGGCCGTGCCAACGCGCCGCTGGATGACTTGGCCAAGCTCTGCGGCTTTCCCGGCAAGCTGGGCATGGATGGCGGGCAGGTGTGGAAAGCGTGGCAGGAAGGCAAGGCAGACGAGGTTCGCGCCTATTGTGAAACCGACGTCGTCAACACCTGGCTGGTGTATTGCCGATTCCGTTACCTGCGTGGCGAGCTTGATGTGACCGCTTACGATGCCGAAGTGCAACTGGTACGCGATACCTTGCAAGCCAGCCAGGCGCCACACTGGAAAGAGTATTTGGCGGCCTGGGACGGCAAGGCCTGATTCCTTCGGCCTGAAACCGACTGAAAGCAAGCGGCGTACTGCTGAAACATGCACGTAATCGGTGCCGCCGCACAATGAGGCCTCGTAACAACATCAAGGAAGCCTCCTCATGCGTATCTCCTCATCGAACTTCACCGGCAAGCTTGCCGTTCTGACCGCAGCCATCGCATTGTCGAGCGCAGCTTTCGCCGCTGGCGGCCAGAGCCCAGCCGCCAGCGCTACAGACGCCCAGGCAGCGCCTGCTGCAACGGCCCAACATGGCGACAAGGCGCGTCATCATCGCGGCCACCGCGCCGGCAATCACCACCAGATGCGAGACGCCGCCATGTGGGTGCCTGGCTATGGTCCGCTGGGCAAGGAAGTCGTGCAGTCGCTGAACCTGACTGCAGAACAAACCGCCTTGCTCGACAGTGCCAAGGCAGACCAGCAAGCCGACCGCAAGGCCCGCCGTGCCGCCATCAAATCCAGCCATGCCGAACGTCTCGCACAACTGCAGGCGGGCAAGATCGAGCCCCAAGCTGCACTCAAGAAGGCTGAAGAGGCCCGCGCGCAGGCCCTGGCCAGTAAGCAGCAGCACGATGCCAAGTGGTTGGCCGTATGGGATTCCCTCGACAAGACGCAGCAAACCAAGGTCGCAACGCATCTAAGCGAGCGCGCCGACAAGTTCGCCAAGCGCATCGAACAGAAAAAGCAGCTTCGTCAGGATCGCCTCAAGCAAAAATCTGCGAGCGAACAGGTCGCTTCGTAAGAGGGCGCGGGCCGGCATAGCTGGTCCATGAACCTTTGTTTCCAGCGTTGTGTGCGGGCCGGCTGATTACCGGCCCGTTCTCCATTCGGCGCAGCAGGTAAAATCCCGGGTTGAATCTTTGGATGTTGATCATGACCCTGGAAGTGCTGGACGTAGAATCGCTGGACCTGGAGGCGCGTGGTGTTGCGCGACGGGACGGCAAGGTCGTTTTTATCGACGGCGCCCTGCCTGGCGAGCGCGTTTTGGCACGGATCGTTCGGCAGAAGGCCTCGTACGACACCGCGCGTGTCGAACGCCTGCTGAAGACCTCATCGCAGCGCGTAACACCCCCCTGTCCCTATTTTGGCGTGTGTGGCGGCTGTGCCATGCAGCACCTTGATCCCGCCGCCCAGGTGGCGGTCAAGCAACGTGTGCTGGAAGACGCGCTTGCGCATATCGGCAAAGTCCGCCCGAACAGTGTGTTGCCGCCCATGTACGGCCCCAGCTTTGGCTACCGCTATCGCGCCCGGCTGTCGGTGCGCCTGGTCCACAAGAAGGGCGGGGTGCTGGTGGGTTTCCGTGAGCGTCGAGGCAGCTATGTGGCCGACATGCAAACCTGTCTTGTGTTGCCGCCGGCCGTCTCGGCCTTGTTGATGCCGCTGCGGGCCCTGGTCGGTTCGCTGGCGCAGCCTGCTCGAATACCCCAGATAGAGCTGGCAGTGGGTGACCGCAGTACCGCATTGCTGTTGCGCCACATGGAGCCGCTTACGTCGAACGACATCAGCCTGCTGCGTGCGTTCGGCGAACAGCATAATGTGACCTGGTGGCTGCAGCCCAAAGGACCGGAAACCGTGCACCTGCTGGACGCTGCGGACGAAGGCAAGCTGGCTTATACCTTGCCCGAGTTTGGCCTGCGCATGCCTTATCGGCCCACGGACTTTACCCAGGTCAACCACGAGATCAACCGCAGTCTGGTCTCAAAGGCGCTGAGCTTGCTGGATGTGCAATCGTCCGACCGGGTGGCCGACATGTTCTGCGGCCTGGGCAATTTCACCTTGCCCCTGGCCACGCGCGCCGCCAGCGTTGTTGGCATCGAAGGCAGCGCCGCGCTGACTGCGCGCGGGCAAGAGGCAGCCGAGCAGCATGGTCTGCACCACAAGACGCACTTCACCACCCTGAATTTGTTCGAGGTCGATGTGCAATGGTTGCGTGAACTGGGCCATTTTGATCGCATGCTGATCGACCCGCCTCGCGAGGGCGCGGAAGCCCTGGCTCGCGCCTTGTCGCTGCTTGCGCCCGCCGAAAGGCCCAAGCGCATTGTCTATGTATCTTGCAGCCCCGCCACGCTGGCTCGCGATGCAGGCATACTGGTCAACGAGGGCGGGTACACCTTGGTCGGCGCGGGCGTCATCAATATGTTTCCCCATACGGGGCACGTGGAGTCAATCGCTGTCTTCGCCTAGGATACGCTGCGCTTCGATGCGCACGCGCTCGGGCGCGGTGCCGCCGATGTGCTTGCGTGCGGCGACGGAACCTTCAAGTGTGAGCACCTGGTAGATGTCTTCCTTGATGTCGGCATGGAAGCCTTGCAGGTCGGCCAGGGGCAGATCAGCAAGGTCGCAGCCGCGCTGCTCGCATTCGCGCACGGCATGGGCCACGGTTTCGTGGGCATCGCGGAATGGCACGCCTTTCTTGACCAGATAGTCGGCCAGGTCGGTTGCGGTGGCAAAGCCCTGCAGCGCCGCAGCGCGCATGGCATCCGCCTTGACTCGTATGCCACCGACCATGTCCACAAAAATGGTCAGGGTATCGCGTACGGTGTCGGCAGAATCGAACAGGCCTTCCTTGTCTTCCTGGTTGTCTTTGTTGTAGGCCAGGGGCTGGCCTTTCATCAGCGTAAGCAGGGCCACCAGGTTGCCGTTGACCCTCCCGGTCTTGCCGCGTGCCAGCTCGGGGACGTCGGGGTTTTTCTTTTGCGGCATGATGGAGCTGCCGGTGCAATAGCGATCGGCCAGGTCGATAAAGCCTACGCGTGGACTCATCCACAGCACCAATTCTTCAGACAGGCGCGACACATGCGTCATGATCAAGGCCGCGGCGGCGCAGAATTCGATCGCGAAATCCCGGTCGGAAACGGCGTCCAGCGAATTGCGACAGACTTCATCAAAGCCCAGGCTGCGGGCGACGCGCTCGCGGTCGATGGGGTAGGACGTACCAGCCAGGGCGGCAGCGCCCAGGGGCAGTCGATTTACGCGCTTGCGGCAGTCCGCCAGGCGTTCGGCATCGCGACCGAACATTTCGGCATAGGCCAGCAGATGATGGCCAAAGGTGACCGGCTGGGCCACTTGCAAGTGGGTGAAGCCGGGCATGATGGTGTCGGCGTGTTCCAGCGCCAGGCCGGCCAATTTACGGCGCAGCTCGTGCAGCAGTTCGATGGCGATGTCGATTTCGTTGCGCACCCACAGGCGGATGTCAGTAGCAACCTGATCGTTGCGCGACCGGCCGGTGTGCAGCCGCTTTCCGGCATCGCCCACCAGCTCGACCAGACGCTTCTCGATATTGAGGTGGACGTCTTCAAGGTCCAGCGACCACTGGAAGCTGCCGTTGGCAATTTCCTCTTGTATGCGGGCCATGCCTCGTTCGATGGAGGTAAGGTCGGCGGTGGTCAGGATGCCTATCGAGGCCAGCATGTCGGCATGGGCCAGGGACCCCTGGATGTCGACCTGGGCCATGCGCTGATCGAACTCGACTGACGCGGTGTAGCGCTTGACGAGCTCGGAGACGGGTTCGGAGAAACGGGCAGACCAGGCTTGCGCCTTGTTGGCAAACTGGCTTTGGAGATCGGAGTCGGTGTTTTTTGGCATAGTGGCAGGATTATAAGGGACGGCCGGCAAGCTGCAGCCCTACGTTATAGTAGATGCCGCGGAAACAAGGGGTGCCCGTAGTGAAAGAAGAAGACACAATAATTATGCAGTGGCTGCAAGCCAGCTGGATAGGCGAGCAACTGCCGAACGCGCCGTGGGCACAGGTGCTGGCCGGCTTACTGGTCCTTACCGCCCTGGTCTTGATCGCCAGTTGGGTTGCTTCGCGCGTGTTGACCACCATGGCCCGGCGGGCGCTTACCGCCGTCGGCCGCAATGACTGGTCGGTTGCGCTGGCACGCAGGCGGGTATTTCGCAACGCCAGCTATGCCGTGCCACTACTGGTCATCATGTCCAATATCGGCTTGCTACCCATAGACGAGAAGCTTGCCTCGCTGTTGGCGCGGATTTTCCTGTCGGCAGGGATGGTGTTTCTGTTCATGGCCATCAATGGCGCGCTGTCCGCCTGGCAAGATACTTACGCCAACACCACCCGAGCACAAACCCGCTCGATCAAGGGTTACCTGGAACTAGGCAAGATCGTCATCTGGGCCGTCTGCCTGGTCACGGTGATCTCCATTCTTATCGACCGCTCGCCGCTGTTGATGCTGTCCGGCTTGGGAGCGTTGTCGGCTGTTCTGCTGCTGGTGTTCAAGGACACCTTGCTGTCCTTGGTGGCCAGCACGCAGATGACATCCAACGACATGCTGCGTATAGGCGACTGGATAGAGATGCCGCAGGCGAACGCCGATGGCTTCGTTATTGATATGGCGCTGCACACAGTCAAGGTGCAAAACTGGGACAAGACCGTAACCACGGTCCCGACCTACAAGCTCTTTTCGGAAAGCTACCGTAACTGGCGTTATATGTTCGAGTCGGGCGGCAGGCGCATCAAGCGCACCATGCGCATCGATGCCAGCACCGTCCGTTTTCTGCAAGAGGCCGAGATCCAGGATCTGGGCCGTTTTGCATTGCTTCAGGAGTACCTGGCGGGCAAGCAACGCGAACTTGAAGAGAGCAATCGTGCGCTAGGGCCGCTGGCGACCCTGGAGGGAAATCGCCGGCGACTGACGAACCTGGGTACCTTCCGGGCGTATGCGCTGGCCTACTTGAAGCAGCAGACCGAGCTCAGGCAAGACATGCTGATGATCGTACGCACGATGGAGCCCGAATCGCAGGGTATTCCCGTCGAGGTCTATTGCTTTGCCAATAACACGGCGTGGGTCGAATATGAGCGCATCCAGGGCAATATCTTCGATCATCTGCTGGCCATATTGCCCGAGCTGTCGCTGCGTTTGTATCAGGCGCCCTCGGGTGCGGATTTCTCTCGCGCCTGGCTGCCCGAACCGCCCATGCCCACTGCGCAGCCGCTACGCGGTGAACAGCCGGAGTAGGCAGGCCCGCGCCCACACGGCCCATGACGGGCGTGCGATAATTTCGCTTTCTGCTGGGGAGAAGCAATGAAACAAGTTGCGGCAATTATCAAGCCGTTCAAGCTCGACGAGGTGCGCGAAGCACTGGCCGACATCGGCGTCAGCGGCCTGACAGTCACCGAGGTCAAGGGTTTTGGCCGTCAGAAGGGCCACACCGAGCTGTATCGCGGGGCAGAATACGTCGTTGATTTCCTACCCAAGATTCGGGTCGAAGTCGTGCTGCCAGCCGCCATGGTCGATGCAGCCATAGACGCCATCATCAAGGCCGCCTTCACCGGCAAGATAGGCGACGGAAAAATATTTGTCACGGCGGTCGAGCAAGCGGTGCGCATCCGTACCGGCGAGAGCGGCATCGATGCCCTGTAGCGCCTCGCGCCGGCGGCATCGATGGCACTAAGGGCCACGATATTCAAGCTCGAGCTGCATGTGGCAGACATGGACCGTGGCTACTATGGCAGCCATGTTCTTACTTTGGCCCGTCATCCCTCCGAAACCGACGAGCGCATGATGCTGCGCGTGCTGGCCTTTGCGCTCTATGCCGATGAAGGCCTGGTCTTTACGCGCGGCCTGAGCACCACGGACGAGCCTGCGCTGTGGCAAAAGGACCTGACAGGCGCCGTGCAGAACTGGATAGAACTGGGCCATCCCGACGAGCGTCGCCTACTGCAGGCGGGCGGAAAATCGGACAAGGTGGTGGCCTTTTGCTATGGCGGCCATGCCAGCCAGGTGTGGTGGCAAGGCGTGCAGGAAGGGGTGGCCCGGCTGCGCGACCTGACGGTACTGGCGGTCAGTCCGACGGCACTGCAGGCCTTGGCCGGCTTTGCCGAAAGAAACATGGATCTGCACGTTACCATCCAGGAAGGAACCGCGCTGATTGCTTCTGCGAAAGATAGCCTGGCCATAGAGATCGCGCGCTGGCGTTAGGGCATCGAACCCGATTGCACCGCTGCCAGCGACCAGAAGGCGGGCAGAAAGCACTCCGCTACCAGCAAGGGCTCGCCGGCACGCTGAAATACCGAGCAGCGGGCGAGCAGGGCCTGCGGGGTGGGGCATGCTTCTGCCAAAATGTGCTGCGCTGATCGATACAAGGGTTGCTGCGCATTCAAGCGGCAGGCTGCGAAGCCGGATCGCGTGATTTGGGGGTTGTGATACAGCATGTCGGCCAAGGGGCGTGTGCGCAAACGTCGCATGCCCTGCCAGAGGCCATGCGAGGCCTGCAAGGGTGTGAAGCTGCGTGCGAAGACGCTGTTCACGCCGTCGATGGACATGATGATTTCACGTACCCAGATCGCCTGGCGCGGCGGCCGTTGCAGCATCCATGCCTCGGCCGGGTGCAAGCCGTCAGCGTGTTCGCGTATCACCCGTAGCTGCACCTTGCCCAGTTTGCGCAGGCCCGCTGTCAGGGCCCCGGGGCGAAAAAGCCAGTATTTTTGTTGATGGCTGAACGAGGGGGAAGGCGCCGCCAGCCAGTTGCTGTGATCGGGTGGATTCAATTGCATAAATCATATTATCGCTAAAGTCATAAAATACCGTCTATGGAAAAAATTCGAATTTCAAAATTGATGGCCGAACGCGGATTGTGTTCGCGTCGCGAAGCCGACGCCTACATCGAACGCGGCTGGGTGCGTGTAGACGGCCGGGTAGTGTCCGAGCTGGGCAGCAAGGCCTGGCCTGGTCAGGACATTACCCTGGACAAGATGGCGCAGCGCCGTCAGACCTCGCGCGTCACCATCTTGCTGAACAAGCCGGTTGGTTACGTGTCGGGTCAGGCCGAGCAAGGCTATAGGCCGGCTGTGTCGCTGATTACCGCGGCCTCGCAGTACAAGGCCGACAAATCCACACAACGCTTCGAGCCCAGCCACTTGCGGGGGCTGGCGCCGGCGGGCCGTCTGGATATCGATTCTCAGGGACTGCTCATCCTGACGCAGGACGGCCGTATTGCGCGCCAGCTGATCGCCGAAGACTCCGACATCGAGAAAGAATATCTCGTCCGGGTTACCGGCAAGCTGGGTGCCAACGGACTGGCCAAGCTGAACCACGGCCTGTCGCTGGACGGCAAACAATTGCGCCCGGCCCAGGTCAGCTGGCAAAACGAAGACCAATTGCGCTTCATCCTGCAAGAAGGCAAGAAGCGCCAGATCCGGCGCATGTGCGAACAAGTGGGCCTGAAAGTGGTGGGCCTGAAGCGCGTGCGCATGGGCTTGATCGTGCTGGGCGACCTGCCTCCGGGCAAATGGCGCTATCTGAAGGACGCCGAGCGCTTTCTGTAAGGCTGGCGCCCTGGGCCTTGTGCGGCCGGGGCGCTTTACTTGCCGTGTTGCTTCAGGCTGAAGTCGGCGCGATCATCCTGCTTGAGCTTGTCGCGCAGCCAAGGCATGGCGCGCGCCAGTTCGGCGTGCAAGGTCCAGGGTGGATTGATCACAAACATGCCGCTTCCGTGCAGGCCGAATCCGTCGCCTGTGGGCTTGCGCACGGTTAGCGAGGCGTTCACCCAGGGGTTTTGCAGGCGCTCCAGCGAGCGCACCAGTTCTTGCGCCTCGCGCCGCTGGACCAGCGGATACCAAACGACAAATGTGCCGGTCACAAAGCGCCTCAGGCCCTCATTGACGGCGGCCAGCGTGCGGCGGTAGTCATGCTTGTCTTCGTAAGAAGGGTCGATGATGGTGATGGCCCGGCGTGGGGTCGGCGGCAATTGGCTTTTCAGGCCATCGAAGCCGTCCGCCTCGTAGACCGTGGTCTGGCGTTGTGCCAGCCGACCCTGGCGTTCGATGTTTTCGCGCAGTATTGCGGCTTCGGATGGGTGCATCTCGAACAAGCGAAGCTTGTCTTGCGCCCGCAAGGCGCGTAGCGCCAGCCAGGGCGATCCAGGATAGAAATTGGCAAGGTTATCCGGGTTGAAATGCTGAACCTCCTCCAGGTAGCGTTCGACCAGAGGCGGCATGCCGGGCGCACCCAGTACCCGATCCAGGCCGTCGGCGAACTCGCCATTCTGCAACGCCCACTCGCTGCGCAGATCGTAAATGCCGGCACCCGCATGCGTGTCGATAACCCAATAGGGGTTCTCTTTCTTGTTGAAGTGATCCAGGATCTGAACCAGGACGGCGTGCTTGAGGACGTCGGCGTGATTGCCGGCGTGAAAGGCGTGTCGATAGCTGAACAAGCAATAATCCTTGGGTGGCGGAAGTCAGGAAAAAAACATGGGGGACACGGCGTGGATCTCGTCGGTCACAATGGCGTGGCAGCCCCAGTTTAGCAATTCGCGCGCGCGCGATGGATCGTTTACCGTCCAGACAGCCACGCTATAACCGGCCTCCAGCATGGCATCGACCATGGGCTTGGTGGTGTATCGGTGGTTCAGGTTCAAGCCCATGCATTGAAGATCAGCAGCTCGTTCGCGCCAATCGGCCGGGATTTCTTTCGCAATTAGCAAGGCCCGCGGCAATTCGGGTGCGGCCATCATGGCGGCTCGCAGCGCAGCTTCCGAGAAAGACGATAGCAGGGGCGGCGTGGCTGCCGAGGCCCACAGTGCCTTGGCCAGCAAAGCGACTTGCTCGCCGGTGGCGTCTTCCTGACCCGTCGTGGGCTTGATCTCTATATTGCTGCAAATGCCATTGGCCAAGGTATAGGCGGCGATGCTGTGCAGGGTGGCTATGGGTTCGCCGGCGTAGGGCGCCGAATGCCAGGCCCCGAAGTCCAGCCATGCCAGCTCGGCCAGTGACAAGTCTGCCGCCCGGCCTCGTCCGTTGGCGGTACGGTCCACCGTGTCGTCGTGCAGCAGCACCGCCACGCCGTCGCGCGTCAGCTTGACGTCGTACTCCATCATGCGAAATCCTTGTGCCGCGCCCAGCCGCACGGCGGCCAGGGTGTTCTCCGGCGCATAGAGGCCAGCGCCACGGTGGGCGATCAGCGAGGGGTAGGGCCAGCGGCCTGCAGTGCTTGACATGAAAAAATCCGAAGAAAATCAGGAGGAAAGCTGGCGTTCATTTTATCGCCATGCCATGACCTTACCCTACTGCCCATAGCAGCTGTGGTGGTAAACTGCATAAAAATTTTTCGACGTAACCGTCGCGTCAGCCGGTACCGGGCTGCGCGTCATTGGGTGATTAATGTTCGATTTCATACGTACGCATCAACGTTTGATGCAATTTGTATTGCTGGTTCTGATATTGCCGTCGTTCGCCCTGATCGGCGTCAGCGGCTATAGCAATTACGTTTCCGGTGACCACGAGATCGTAAAGATCGGCGACTCGGCCATTACGCAGCTTGAGTTCGATCAGGCGCGCCGCAATCAGTTGCAACAGATGCAGCAAAACAGCCAGGGCGGCTTCGATCCCGCCATATTGGATAATCCGCAGGCCCGCACGGCCTTGCTCGATTCCCTGATCGACCGCCGAGTCATCATAGACACCGCAACGCGGCAGCGCTTCAGCGTGTCGGACACCGTGTTGCGCCAACGTATCGCATCCATGCCGCAATTGCAGGTCAATGGTCATTTTTCGCCGGAGCGCTATAACGAAGTGCTGGCATCGGCCGGCCTGAGTACGCGCGAGTTCGAGCAAAGCCAGCGCGCCGAGCTGGCGTTGGATCGTGTGTTGGGCCCCATCGCTACGACGGCCAGCGTTCCGGCCACGGTGATTAACGAGCTCGAGCAGGCGCTTACCGCACAGCGCACTGTCCGCTTGCTGGCCTTTCCGACCACCGACTATCTGGACGATGTCACCATCACCGACGCCGACATCAAGGCTTGGTACGAGGCAAATCAGCAAAGCCTGCAACTGCCGGAACAGATCAGTGTGCAGTATCTGCTGCTTAACGAAGCAGTGGCCATGGCCAATGTGGTCCAGCCCTCTGAAGAAGACCTCAGAAAATACTACGAGCAGAACAAAGCGCGCTATGTGCAGCCTGCCCGTGTAAACGTCAGCCATATCCAGGTCAATGTGCCGGTGGGCGCTACTGAACAGCAGCGCGAAGAAGCCGCCAAGAAGGCCCAGGCCCTGGCAGCGAAGGCCAAGGCCGAGCCAACGGCTTTCGCACAGCTTGCCAGCGCCGAATCCGAAGATGCGGGTACGGCCAAGGACGGCGGCAAGCTGGGCTGGATAACCAAGGGTTCCTGGCCCGCTACGCTGGAAGCTGCGGTCTTCGCGCTGTCTGAAGGCGAGGTCTCCGACGCTATCGACGGACCGGGCGGTTTCCATATATTCCAGGTCAACGAGATTCAGGCAGAGCAGGGCGAATCCTTCGAAGAAGCACGCGCCAAGGTCGAAAGCGAGGTCCGTCGTCAATTGGGCGCCGACCGCTACGCCGACATGGCCAGCCAGCTTACGGGCCTGGTCTACGACAATCCCACCAGTCTGCAGCCCGCCGCCGATGCGCTGGGCCTGCAGCTGCGCTCCGCAGCCGGCGTTGCGCGTGATCGTTTGCTGTCGTCAGACGAGGTCCCCGCCAATGCGGCTTCGGCCAGTGAAGACGCTGCCGTGCTGGACGACGTCCGTGTGCGACGCGCCTTGTTCGCGCCACAGGTATTCAACGAGAAGCAAAATACCGGTGTGATCGAGATCTCGCCTGACACCATCGTGGTCGCGCGCGTCGACACCATTACGCCCGCTCATGTGCCCGAACTGGCGCGGGTCGAGCCCCATATCCGCGAGGTCCTGACCGCTCAGCGCGCCCTCGAGGCGGCAGAGAAAGCGGGACAGGAAATGCTCGCCACGCTGAAAGCCGATCCGGCCAACGTCCCTGAAGAATTCGGCTCGGCGCTGACGATCAGCCGCATCGATCCGCAAGGCATCGCCAAAGCGGTGTCGGATGCGGCATTCGACGTGCCTACCGATGCCTTGCCGCAGTACGCCGGCATAGAAGGCCCGCGCGGCTATGTCCTGATACGTGTCGAAGGCGCCGAAGCAGGCGCCGGCGACAACCCCATGCTCGCTAGCCTGGGCGCAGAGCTGAACCAGGCCTGGGGCAGGGCGGAAGAATCAGCCGTGCTGGATGCCATGCGCGAGCAGGCCAAGGTGCAATTGCTGCCCGAAGCGCAGGATGCACTTTCGGGTGCAGCCGACGAAAGTTAAAGGGCTACAGTAGCGGGGCCAGGTGCTGCCATACATTCTTTGCAAGCAGCGCCTGGGCATCTTCATTGGGATGGATGCCGTCCGACAGGAACATGGCGGGGTCGGTGGCCATGCCCTCAAGCAGAAACGGCACGAGCGCCACACCCGTGCGCTGAGCCAGGGCCACGTACATGTCTCGAAAGCGGTCGGCGTACTGCTTGCCATAGTTGGGCGGGATCTGCATGCCGACCAGCAAGACCTTTGCTCCGCCTTGCTGCGACAGCGTAATCATCGTTTCAAGGTTTTGTTCTGTCATGTCCAGAGATAGACCCCGCAAGGCATCGTTGCTGCCCAATTCGATGATCACGATGGCCGGCATATGCGTTTGCAAGGCAACCGGTAGCCGTGCGAGACCGCCGCTGGTCGTGTCCCCACTGATGCTGGCATTGCGTATCTGGTAATCTTGGTGGTCCGACTTCAGGCGCTGTGCCGTCAGGGAGACCCAGCCGGACCCGCGCGCTATCCCGTATTCTGCCGACAGGCTATCACCAACAACCAGTATCGTATGCCCAGCATTGGTCTTCGCGTCAGCCGAGCCAGCCCATGCTGTTCCCAGCGACACCCAGCACAAAACCGCCATAACAAGAGAACGCCAGTGTATGCGCATGAATAATACCCAATCGATTGAGGTTAGAGAACTTTGCCAGAGGGCAGTCGACTCCTCCGGTGTTCTGACCATTTTAGACAATGTCAGTTTCACAGTTGCTACAGGCCAGGCCGTCGCCATCACCGGCAGTTCTGGTTCGGGCAAGTCGACACTGCTGGGACTGATGGCCGGCCTGGATGTGCCCAGTTCAGGCAGTGTGCATCTATTCGGGCACGACTTGTTCTCGTTGGACGAAGAGGCCAGGGCCGCTATCCGCTCGGCCCACGTCGGTTTCGTATTTCAGTCCTTCCAGCTTCTGCCCAACCTGACGGCGCTCGAGAACGTCATGCTGCCACTGGAGTTATCGGGACGACAGGCCCGGGATCTTGCCACTGACATGTTGGTCCGGGTGGGCCTGAAGGATCGTCTGCACCACTACCCCAAGACGCTGTCTGGCGGCGAACAGCAACGCGTGTCGCTGGCGCGTGCCTTCGTGGTTCGTCCCAGTGTGTTGTTTGCCGACGAGCCCACCGGCAGTCTGGACACGGGCAACGGCCAAAAGATCATCGAGCTGATGTTCGAGCTGCATCGAGAGCATCAAACGACGCTCGTACTGGTCACTCACGATCCGCAATTGGCGGCCCTGTGCCAGCACGAAATTCGGCTGCAGGCAGGACGCGCAATGTAAATGGGGTCAGGTCTTGCAAGACCTGACCCCATTGTTGTTGACGCCATCCGTTTACATCTTCATATTGCTCGGCAGCCAGGTGGCGATCTCGGGCGCCATATAGATGATCATGACGCCCGCGATCATCAGCAGGAACATCGGCAACGACACCTTGGCCAGATAAGGGAGTTCTTTGCGGGTCATGCCCGACAGCACGAAAAGATTGAAGCCAATGGGCGGGGTGATTTGCGCCATCTCGATGACGAACACCAGGAAAATGCCAAACCAGATCAGGTCGATGCCGGCTGCTTCGACGGTGGGTAGGAGTACCCCCATGGTCAGCACGACAATCGAAATTCCATCCAGGAAGCAACCCAGGATGACGAAGAAGACCATCAGCGCCAGGATGAGCGAAAGCTGTGACAGCTCCATGGACACTATCCATTCCGCCAGTGCGCGGGGCAAACCGATATAGCCCATGGATAAAGTCAGGAACTGCGCGCCAGCCAGAATCAGGGCAATCATGCAATAGAGCCGCGTTGCTCCCATCAGCGATTCTTTGAAGACCGCCCAGCTAAGAGATCCTTGCATCACGGACAGGATCAGCGCGCCGATAACGCCCACTGCGGCGGCCTCTGTAGCGGTAGCAAAGCCGGTATAGATGGTTCCCAGCACCACGGCGATCAGCACCACGACGGGGATCAAGTGGCGCGATTGATGGATCTTCTGGGCGAAGCTCATGCGGTCGTCCGCCTTGGGGACCTGATGGGGATTCATCATTGCCCAAATCGCGATATAACCCATGAATAAACCGGCCAGCAACATGCCCGGAAAAATTCCGGCGATGAACAGTTTCGAGATGGATACGTTCGCGGCCACCCCGTACACGATCATGATGATGGACGGCGGAATCAGCAGGCCCAGGGTGCCTGCGCCGGCCAGCGTGCCGATGATTTTGTCTTCCGGATAGCCGCGACGGGTTAATTCAGGAATGGTCATCTTGCCTATGGTCGCGCAGGTGGCGGCAGACGACCCCGACACGGCGGCAAAGATGGCGCAGCCCACCACGTTGGTGTGCAGTAAGCGGCCCGGAAGCCAGTTAAGCCACGGAGCAAGCCCACGGAACAGATCCTGCGACAGCCGCGATCGAAATAGAATCTCCCCCATCCATAGGAACAAGGGCAGCGCGGTAAGCGTCCAACTGGACGAGGCGCCCCATATGGTGATGGCCATGGCGTCGCCGGCGGGGCGGCTGGAAAACAGCTCCATGCCCAGCCATGCCGTACCGGCCAGCGTCAGGCCCACCCATACCCCCGACGCCAGGAAACCGAAAATTGAAACGATCAACAGCGTGATAACCAGTGCTTCATTCATAGCGTGCTTCTTCGCCGTGTCCGGCTTCTGGTATACCTTTGATGCGTCGTATCGTTTCGTCCACCACCGCGATAAAGAAAATAACCGTACCCACCGCCATGGCAATTTGCGGTATCCACAACGGCGTGGCGTCGTTGCCGGTGGAAACGTCGTTGTAGGTGTAAGAGTCCATTGCCAGTTTTATGCTGAACCAGCACAACGTAGCCGTGATCAGGCAGCCCACCAGCAACGCGAAGATGTCCAGCCGCATGCGGCCCTTGTCGGGCAGGGCGGCAAGCACCAGGCTGACGCGTATGTGTTCGCTGCTCTTGAAAGTGTGCGCCAGCGCCAGGAAGCCGGCTGCGGCCATGGAGTAGCCCGCGTAGGCATCCAGACCGCCGATATGCACGCCCAGCTGACGCGTGACGATAGACATCGTTACCGCTATCAGCACACCTACAGTGAAAACGGCGGCCAGGCCGCCGGATACCAAATACAGCTTATCGAGAAATCGCCGCATGCTTACTTGGCGGCTCGGTAAGCGTCAATGACTTGCTTACCGTCGGATCCCGAACGCTCGATCCATTCGGTCAGCATGGTGTCGCCGACCTTGTCCAGACCGCTCATGAGCTCGGCGCTGGGCTTGATGATTTCCATACCGTTCTTGGCCAGGTTGTCCAGATACCACTGGGTCTTTTCTTCGGACAGCGCCCAGCCGCGTTTCTCAGCATCCGCGCCGGCCTGCAACACCGCTTTCTTGCTTTTCTCGTCCAGGCTGTCAAAAGCCTTCTTGTTCATGATGACGGCGTTCTTGGGCAGCCAGGCCTGCGTATCGTAGAACTTCTTGATGTACTCGTAGGTCTTGGTGTCCCAACCCGTGGAGCCCGAGGTCATGAAAGCATCGACGACGCCGGTGGCCATGGCTTGTGCCAGTTCGGATTGCTGGATGGTAACGGGCTGTGCGCCGACCAGTTCAGCGATGCGGGCGGTAACGGGGCTGTAGGCGCGCCATTTGACGCCCTTGAGGTCGTCGACTGTCTTGATGTCCTTGTTGGCAAAAATGCCCTGAGGCGGCCAGGCAACGGTATACAGCAGCGTCATGCCTTGCGCTTCCAGCTTCTTGTTCAGCAGCTCTTTCTGAGCTTGATAAAGCTTCCAGGAAGCCTCGTAGCCGGTTGCCAGGAAGGGCAGGCCATCCAGCGCATAGATCGGGTCTTCATTGGCATAGTTGGTCAACAGGATTTCGCCGATTTGCGCCTGATTACCCTGGACGGCGCGTTTGATCTCGGGCGCCTTGTACAGCGAGGCATTGCTGTGCAGGGTAATGTCGAGCTCGCCACCCGACAGCGTCTTGACGTCCTTGACGAACTGTTCAAGCGTTTGGGTGTGCAGGTTGGAGGCCGGATAGGCGCTGGGAAGATCCCACTTGGTAACGGCGTGTGCGTTCACGGCAAAGGCTGCGGCGCTTATCGCGGCAAGCAAGGCTGGCGTCTTTTTCATCGGAGACATCCCTTTTAATCGATGGGGCCAGGTCTTGCCAGACCCCATCCTTGGTAGGTGGGTGGTGTTGAGCGGCTAGATTGTAGTGTGCGAATGCTGGAGCGCCGCTGGCCTGTCGGCAATTTAGGGGTTATTCCTAGTGTTGGCCGCCGCGGGTTTGCGCCCAGCTGACAATCTGCGCTTTAATCCTTCCCTTAGACATCAAGGATAGTAAGTGTGACGACCTTGCGCGCCATAGTGACTCTGGCAATTTTTTTACCTTCTCTGGCCATCGCCGCAGCCCAGGGCTACATGGCGCGGGTCTTGCACAAGCCCGTTCCGGGCGGGGTCGCAGTGATCGCACTGGGCAACGCCGCCGTGCCGCCGCAGGCCTATTTCGGGGCCGACAGGGCCATGGTCGTGAAAGATAGCGATGGCCAATGGGTGGCTGTCGTGGGCATAGATCTGAAGACCCCTGCAGGAACCCAACACCTGCGCGTACAAGGCCCGGACGGTCCGGCGAAGCTGGCTTTCCAGGTCGGCACCAAAAATTACGAATCGCAGCACATCAAGCTGAAGAACCAGCGCCATGTAGACCCGGATCCCAAACAACTGCAGCGATTTGAGCGCGAATACAAGGCGCAGATCGCTGCATATAGCCGCTTCCGCGAAGAGGGGCCGACGACCGTTGTGCTGGACAAGCCGGTGGAAGGCCGTTTGTCCAGTCGCTTTGGTCTGCGGCGCTTCTTCAACGGCGAAGAACGCAACCCGCATTCGGGCCTGGACTTCGCCGTGCCGGCCGGCACACCGATCAAGGCGCCCTCCGATGGCATCGTGACCATCGTGGCCGACTATTTCTTCAATGGCAAGACGATATTCATAGATCATGGGCAGGGCCTGGTCACCATGTACTGTCATCTGTCCGAGTTCAATGTGCAAGAGGGCCAGCAAGTCAGTCGTGGCCAGGTGATCGGCAAAGTGGGCGCCACCGGGCGTGCCACCGGGCCGCATTTGCACTGGAACGTCAGCCTGAACAACGCACGCGTCGACCCGGCGATTTTCATCCACGCCTTCGAGCCATAGCGGGCCGCCATGCGTACTCCTGTGGCACGGGGCCTGGCCGACAGCCTGTCGATCGCGGTGGGTTATGTGCCGGTGGCCATCTCTTTTGGGCTGGCCGCCGTCCATGCCGACTTCACGCCGTTGATGGCGGTCATGGCATCAGTCTTCATTTACGCCGGGGCCAGCCAATTCATACTGGTGACGCTGGTCGCGGCGGGCACCTCGCCCATAGGCGTGGTTGGCATATTGTTGCTGATGAATTTACGCCACCTTTTTTACGGTCCCGCACTACTGGCCCGGATGGGCCAGCGCACCCGCCGCATGCCGGCCTTTGTATTGGCAGCCGGATTGACCGACGAAGTGTTCGCCACCTCCATCAGCAAACTGGAACAACAGCCGGAGAATGAGCGCGAACGCTGGTATGTGGGGCTGCAACTGGGCGCTTACAGCTCCTGGGTAGGCGGCACGGCGATAGGGGCCTGGTTCGGGCAGGGCTGGATACAAGAGTCCGAGGTGCTTGCCCAAACCTTGGGCTTTGTTCTTCCCGCCTTGTTCTTCGCCTTGTTGCTCGAGATTTGTCACCTGGTGTCGCGCGGCGTGCTGGCTGCCGCGGCGATAGCCGCGCTGCTTACACTGCTGCTCCTTCCAGCGTACGCCGCCATCATCACGGGGATGTTGGCGGGTGCCTTATGGGCGGTGCGCAAATGAGCACCACCACGCTAGTGTGGATAATTGCGCTCAGCGCGGCCGGGACGTTCCTGATTCGCTACCTGCCCATGCTCTGGCAAGACAGGGCGGCACATAAGGCCCGAGGCCACGGTACCCTGCGCAGGGCGCTGGATGCGGTCGGGCCTGCGGCCATCGTCGCCTTGCTGGTGGCCTCGTTCTGGAGCATGGTCGCACCGGATCCGTCGCCGCACAGCATCGTGCCGCTGCTTGTCGGCTTGCTGGGTGTGGCGGCAGGGAAGCGCGTGCTGGGTTCGATCGCGTGGGCCACCTTGGCCGGCGTGCTGGCTTATGGCGCAGCGGTGTGGGTGCTGATGGCTGTCAGCCCTTGACGCGGACGATTTTCTGTACCTGAGGTACATGCCGCATGGCGCGTATGACCTGCGCCAGATGCTTGCGGCTGTCGACCTGCACCGTAATGTGCAGTACGCCGGTTGCAGCCGCATCGTCTTGCATGGTCAGGTGCATGATGTTGGAGTCGGCTTCTGTGACTTCGGCCGCCAGCCTGCCCAGCACGCCGCGTTCGTTAACGACCGTGACGTCCAGACGGGTGGACAGGTGGCGCGCGGTGTTGGTGTCCCACATGACCGGTATCCAGCGCTCGGGCTCGCGTGCCCGCTGGCGTTGGGCCACGGCGCATTCGTCCATATGCACCACCAGGCCGTGGCCCAGGCGAATGCCGCCGATGATGGCGTCGCCGGGCAAGGGACCGCAGCAGGGTGCCAGTTGCACCGCCTGGCCTTCGTTGCCGTGTATCAGTATGGGAGCGTTGACGCTGGAAGTGAATTCGTCGACTGCGGCGGCGGTGGTGGCCAACAGGGCGTTTTCCGGGGCAAAGCGGCGCGCGACGACAGCCGCCAGACGTTTGCCCAGGCCGATGTCGGCCAGGATTTCTTCGCGCGAGGCCGCGCCGGAGCTCTTGGCGAGCTTTTCCCATTCGGGATCGTCTTCGGCGGGATGCGGCAGGTGCAGTTGGTCAAAGGCCTGGTTCAGCAGGCGCTGCCCGAAGGCGACGGACTCTTCGTATTTGACGGTGCGCAGGTAATGGCGAATCTCGGAGCGTGCCCGACCGGTACGCACGTAATTGAGCCATTGCGCGCTGGGCCGCGAAGCCGGAGAGGTAATGATCTCGATAGAGTCGCCGCTTTTCAGCTCGGTGCGCAACGGGGCGAACTCGCCGTTGATTTTGGACGCCACCGCCTGGTTGCCGATGTCGGTGTGGATGGTATAGGCGAAGTCCACCGGCGTTGCACCGCGCGGCAAGGAAATGATTTTGCCTTGGGGCGTAAACACATAGACCGCATCGGGAAAGAGGTCTACCTTGACGTGCTCGAGGAACTCGCCCGAATCGCCCGTTTGGCTTTGGATGTCCAGCAAGGATTGCAGCCACTGGTGGGTGCGCTTCTGCAGGTCGTTCAGCGTGACGTTGTCTTCTTTGTACAGCCAGTGCGAGGCCACGCCTTCTTCGGCGATGTGATCCATGTCGCGCGTGCGGAACTGAAATTCGACCGGCGTTCCGTAAGGCCCGACCAGTGTGGTGTGCAGCGACTGATAGCCGTTCAGCTTGGGAATGGCGATGTAATCTTTGAACTTGCCCGGCACGGGCCGGTATAACTGATGCAAGGTGCCCAGGGCCAAATAGCATTCGGGCAGCGTATGCACAATGACGCGAAAGCCGTAGATGTCCAGGACGTCCGAGAACGATTTCTTTTGCTCGGCCATCTTGGTATAGATGCTGTATAGCGATTTTTCGCGTCCGCTGACCTCAGCTTCGATGCCGGCTGCCGGCAAGGCCACCTGGACGGCATCGGTGATCTTGCTGAGCACTTCACGTCGGTTGCCCCGGGCTGCCATCATCGCTTTATGCAACACTTGATAGCGATTTGGATGGATAGCCTGAAAGCACAGGTCTTGCAGCTCGCGGAACAAGGCGTTCAGGCCCAGGCGATGCGCAATCGGGGTATAGATCTCAAGCGTTTCCCGGGCGATGCGACGGCGTTTTTCGGGGGTTACGGCATCAAGCGTGCGCATATTGTGCAGCCTGTCGGCCAGCTTGATAAGTATGACCCGCACGTCGCGCGCCATGGCAAGCAGCATTTTGCGAAAGCTCTCGGCTTGTTGCTCTGCCTTGGTGGCGAATTCCAGCCGGTCCAACTTGGACAGGCCGTCCACGATCTCTGCGACGTCGGGGCCGAATTTTTCGGCGAGCTCTTGCTTGGTGACGCCCTGGTCTTCGATGACATCGTGCAGCAGGGCGGCCATTAGCGAGTCGGCGTCCAGCTTCCAGCCGGCGCAGATCTCGGTAACGGTGATGGGATGCGATATATAAGGCTCGCCGCTTGCCCGGAACTGGCCCAGATGGGCCTGGTCGGAAAAGCGGTAGGCTTCCTTGACCCGTTCTACATCTTTCGGGCTAAGGTAGTGACTGATGATCTTGGTAAGCGGCGCCAACGACGCGATGGTGTTGGGGCCGCTGTTTTCGGGCGTACCTGGGCGCGGCGCGGCAGGCTTTGCGTTTTTGTTGCGACGCAGGCGCGGGCCTTTTTTCAGGACGGCCAGCAGCCCCGATGACGCACCACGCAAGCCAGAGAACGCCATGACCGCCCCTTAGATCAGGTCGGTACTTTGCGCAGCATTTCCAGACCGGTGACACCTGCGGCGATTTCGCGCAGCGCTGTGACGGTGGGCTTGTTTTTGCTTTCCAGCCGCGGCTCGTGGCCCTGGGCCAACTCGCGCGCACGATACGTGGCGGCCAGGGTAAGGTTAAAGCGATTCGGAATCTTGTCGAGGCAGTCTTCTACGGTGATGCGGGCCATTGTTAACCTATATAGCGGGTGAAAGAGGTGTCAGGCGACAGTTTTGCTGATGCCCAATTGCGAAAAAAGTTCGGCGTGCCGCACAGCCTGCACGCCATAGCGCAAGCGCGCGGCCGCAATAATTTGGCCTAGCTGCAACAGAGCGGTGCTAAATTCTTGATTAATAATAACATATTGACATTCTGAGGCATGCGACATTTCGCTCCCTGCGGCCAATAAACGACGCGATATGACCGGTGGCGCATCTTGCCCGCGTTGCGTCAGTCGTGATTCGAGCGCTTCGATGGACGGCGGCAAAATGAAAATGCCTATGGCTTGCGGAAAGTGTTCGCGAACCTGACGGGCGCCTTGCCAATCGATTTCCAGCAAGACGTCCAGTCCCTTTTCCAGAGCTTCGTCGATGCGATCGCGAGGCGTGCCGTAGAAGTTGCCATGGACTTCCGCCCATTCCAGCAGCGCGTTCTGCGTGCGCAGATCCCCAAATTGCTCTGGCGTCACGAAACGGTAGTGCTTGTTGGCCTCTTCGCCGGGGCGTGGGGGACGTGTGGTGCACGAGATCGACAGAACCATCGATGGATCTTCGGCCAGCAAGGCATTGACCAGGCTGGATTTACCGGCCCCGCTGGGGGCTACGACCATGAATATATTGCCAGAGGAAGACGACGTCATTGTGAAATAGTAACAAACTTAATTAAGCCGGTCCGCCCGGATGTCGTCCTGACCCAGTTCGCCCAGGACTTGACGGTAAGTGGCGGGATCGGCGCATAAAAAGACCGCGGCATCGCCCGGATTCATATTGAAGGCCATGTCTTCGATCTGCTGGCGCGCCTCGCCGGGCTGGCTTACGGCGGTGACGTGCAGATCGCCTCCCTGCTCAAACCGTTCGGCTGGCACCAGGTCGGCCACGAGGTTGATGTCGGGTTCGCTGACGGCAATATAAGCAGTGAACTCCAGATCTTCGATGGTAACGGCCAGGACCAGGCCGGTCGCTAGACTGGCAATGACTTCACTATGGGGTTGCATGCTCATGTAGGGGTGCGGCTAATTTTTCTGTCTTGAATGAATACGTGCCAACGCTGGCCGGCGGCAGATTGGCCCAGACGATGCGCGAGGCTGTCTGCCGTGCTGCAGTGAAGTTCCGCCATTTGGGTCGACGCAAATTGTACGTGAACTGCACAGCAATGCCATGATCGTGCAGCAGGTGCTGCCATTGTTGCAGTATGGCCTGCGCCAGGGGCTCGGGCAGCGAACACAGGGGCAGGCTAGAGACGATGGCGTCCACGCGCTGGCCTTGTGGAACAAACTGACCAAGGTCGGCGGCATTGCCGTGCACGATATTCAGTTGCGGATAGCGCTTGCGCAAACGGGCGACAAAAGCGGGGCAATGCTCGACCACCAGGAGGCGCTGCGGTGCGATGCCGCGCCGAAGCAGCGCCTGCGTAATGGCCCCCGTGCCGGCCCCCAACTCGATGACCAGGCCATCGGCGCCCGGATCGATTTGGCGGGCCATCTGGCGAGCAAGAAACGGCGAGCTGGGGCAGATGGCGCCTATGGCGCCAGGGCGGCTGCAGAGTTCTTGAAGGAAAACGCCTGGTACGATTTTTCTTAGATAGTCTGATACCTGCCTGGTGCGTCCAAGCCTCAGAACCCTGTGCATCATGCTTTACTGTCCCGGTGAAGTTTGCGTTACGTTAACAGCAGAACCAGCACGGTGAATGTCCAATTGTAAGCCCGCTTCAAGACGCCTGGGGCAGTACCAGGGTCGCAACGACGGGCGTGTGATCAGACGGTTGTTCGTTGGCGCGAGGCGTCTTGTCGATCACGCAGGAAACACAATAGTCGCGCAAGGCGTCGGACAGCAGGACATGATCGATGCGCAGGCCCGCGTTGCGCCGGAAGGCCATGCGGCGGTAATCCCACCACGAGAAGGACTTCTCGGGTTGTTCGAATTGCCGGAAGGCGTCGGTCAAGCCGAGATCCAGCACCGCATTGAAGGCAGCCCGCTCGGGTTCCGACACCAGCACATCGCCAACCCACTTCGCTGGGTCGTGCACGTCTTCGTCCTTGGGCGCGACGTTGTAGTCGCCCAGTATCGCCAGCCGTGGATAGCGCTGCAGCTCGCCCTGCAACCAGTCGCGTAGCGCCGCGTACCAGCGCAATTTGTACTCGTATTTGTCGCTACCGACGGCCTGGCCGTTGGGGCAGTACGCACTGATGATGCGTATGTCGCCAATGGGCGAGGCCAGGGTGCTGGCAATGATACGTTGCTGATGGTCGTCGAAGTCAGGAATGTTGCGCTGCACTTCCAGGCATTCCTGACGGGCCACGATGGCGACGCCGTTGTAGGTCTTCTGGCCAGCCCACTGCGCCGTGTAGCCGATCTCGGTGAACGCTTCCAATGGGAATTTGTCGTCGGGAAGCTTGAGCTCTTGCAAGCACAGGGCATCCACGGGGTGCGCCTGGAGCCAGTCCAGCACTTGCGGCAGTCGTACTTTTAAAGAATTGATGTTCCAGGTGGCTAGCTTCACGCTTAGTTCATCCTATGTAAGTTATTGAGCTAATTGGCTTTATTTAGCCTGATAGGGTACCCTAGAAGAGTACAGGGGCGCACGGTGCGCCCCTTGTAATGCATCATCAAGGAGATCCAAGCATGGCAACCAAACCAACGACACGCAAGCAGCCTTTTGTTATCGAGCCGCTGAACTGGGTGGCTCCCGCTGCGAAGCATAACGCTAACGAAGACGGCAGCGACGAGTCCAAGCAGACGACTCCGGCGGAAGAAGGCACCAAGTAACTTCTTCTCGTTCGCATGGCAGGGCAGGGCATCGCCCTGCCTTTTTTTTTGCACTGCAATAAGGCCGCGTTATTATTCAATATTGCCTGTGGCCATTCTACCGGGAGATCATAATGGAAGATGTTGTTGTCGTTGGTGCGTGCCGCACTGCCATCGGAGACTTTGGCGGGGCGCTCAAAGATGTGGCGCCTTGCGACTTGGGTGCAACGGTATTGCGGGCCTTGCTCGAGCGCAGCAAGGTGGCGGCGCCCGATGTCGGCCATGTGGTGTTCGGCCATGTCATCAATACCGAGCCGCGCGATATGTATTTGTCGCGGGTGGCGTCGGTTAACGCCGGGATTGGTCACAACACGCCAGCATTCAACGTAAACCGTTTATGCGGGTCGGGACTGCAGGCGATTATTTCCGCCGCCCAGGCGTTGAAGCTGGGCGACGCCGAAGTGGCCATCGGCGCGGGTGCCGAGAGCATGAGCCGCGCACCCTATATCGCGCCTGCGCATCGCTGGGGCGCCCGCATGGGCGACAGCGCCATGCTGGACATGATGACCGGCGCCTTGTCCGATCCTTTCGACAAGGTGCACATGGGCATCACAGCCGAGAACGTTGCCAGCCAGTACGCCATCACCCGTGAAGAACAAGATGCGCTTGCGCTGTCATCGCATCAGCGCGCAGAGGCGGCCATCACGAATGGCTATTTCAAGGACCAGATCGTGCCGGTGGTCCAGAAGACCCGCAAGGGCGAGGTCGTGTTCGACACGGACGAGCACGTGCGCCTGGGCGCCACCGCAGAAAACTTCGACAAGCTGCGTCCCGTGTTCCTCAAGGAAAACGGTACGGTCACTGCCGGCAACGCATCGGGTTTGAACGACGGCGCCGGCGCGGTGATGTTGATGACTGCTTCGGCTGCCAAGGCACGTGGGCTGCAGCCCATGGCGCGCCTGGTCTCATACGGGCATGCGGGTGTCGACCCCAAGATCATGGGCATCGGCCCGGTACCGGCGACGCGCATTGCGCTAGAGCGTGCCGGCATCACCGTGGACCAGTTGGATGTCATCGAAGCCAACGAAGCCTTTGCCGCCCAAGCTTGTGCCGTGTCAAAAGAATTGGGCTTTGACCCCGCCAAGACCAATCCCAACGGCAGCGGCATCAGCTTGGGCCATCCCATCGGCGCAACGGGGGCCATCATCACCGTCAAGGCATTGCACGAACTCGTCCGCATACAGGGCCGCTACGCGCTGGTCACGATGTGCATCGGTGGAGGGCAGGGCATTGCCGCCGTATTCGAACGTGTCTGAACGCGGGCCGTCGCTGGACGACGATCCGACCTTGTCCGAGTATGACGGCATTCGTTACCTGCATTTTGGTACGGAATGGGTACAAGGCGCCATGCGGGTGGCCGAACCGTCCGAGCTGGTGCTGGCGTACACGCAACAGATGATGGGCTGGCTGCTGTTTCTGGAGCCACGCCGTAAAGACAAGGTTGCCATCCTGGGGCTGGGCGCCGGTTCGCTGCTGCGTTTTGTGTTGAAGCACACGCGCGCTTCCACGCAAACCGTGGAGTGGAATCCGGCCGTCACTGCCATTTGCCGCATGTACTTCCGCCTGCCCGAGTCGTCGCGCTCCGAGATATGGCATGGGGATGCCGACCGATGGGCGCAGGACAACGAGAATATTGGTCGCTACACGGCCTTGATGGTGGATTTGTACGATGCCCACGCACAAGGCCCGGTCTGCGACTCGCTGGCTTTTTATCAGGGCTGTTATCGCGCCCTGGCCGACACGGGCATCATGACGGTCAATCTTTTTGGAAGCCACGAAAGCTTTGCCCCCAATCTGGACAATATCCGCCAGGCATTTGGCGGACGGATGCTGGAGCTGCCCGAGATCGATGCGGGCAATCGGGTTGTGCTGGCATTCAAGGGGCCGGTGCTTGATGTCTCGGCCGGACGCTTCATGGAGCGCGCCGAAGAGGTGGAATCGCAGTACGGGCTACCAGCCAGGCGTTGGGCCAGGGCCATCCTTTCGGGTAAGCGCCGTCGCGACACGCTGGTGGTGTAGATCGCTGGCCAGCGCCCGGTTTGCAGGGATATCCCTTGCGGCAAACCGGCATTTAACGGGTTAGACTTACGGCCATCCGCGGCGAGGCTTTCCACGCCGCTTTTCCCTATGTGAAGGAGCTTCATATGAAGTTTAGCAAGTCCGCCAAACTGGCGTTCGCAGCCGCAGCTGTTGTTGGCGCATTGGCGCATACCCCGGTTGTCGCCCAGTCGGTGGCAGTAACGTCCATCGTCGAGCACCCTGCATTGGATTCAATCAAGGATGGCGTCAAAGAGGCGCTTACCGCCGCCGGCTACACCGAAGACAAAGGCCTGAAGTGGGCGTTCCAGACGGCGCAGGGCAACACGGCCATAGCCGCCCAGATCGCACGCAAGTTCGTGGGCGACAATCCCGACATCATCGTGGCTATTGCCACGCCTTCGGCGCAGGCAGTTGTGGCGGCCACCAAATCCATACCCGTCGTGTATTCGGCCGTGACCGATCCGGTCGCTGCGCAGTTGGTTGCATCCCTGGACCCCAGCGGCACCAACGTCACCGGCGTGTCCGATGCGCTGGTGCTCGAAAAGCAACTGGAACTGATCAAGAAAGTCGTGCCGCAAGCCAAGCGGGTAGGCATGGTGTACAACCCGGGTGAAGCCAACTCGGTCGTGGTCGTCAAGCAAATGCGCGAGCTGCTCCGCGCTGCCGACATGACACTGGTCGAAGCAACGGCCGCGCGTACCGTGGACGTTGGCGCGGCGGCCCGCAGCCTTGTGGGCAAGGTTGACGTCATCTACACCAATACCGATAACAACGTGGTCTCGGCCTACGAGGCATTGGTCAAGGTAGGCACTGACGCCAAGATCCCTCTTATTGCTTCGGATACCGACAGCGTCAAGCGTGGAGCCATCGCCGCCTTGGGCGTAAACTACCACGACCTGGGCTTGCAGACCGGCAAAATGGTCATCCGCATCCTGAAGGGCGAGAAGCCGGGCGACATTGCTTCCGAAACCAGCGACAAGCTCGAGCTCTTCGTCAACACTGGCGCGGCACAGAAGCAAGGCGTCAAACTTGACGAAGCTTTCGTCAAGTCGGCCACGCAAGTCATCGAGTAAGCGCAAGGCCCCGTTCTTGACGTCTCAACAGAGCAGGTGGGTTGTTTGTCGACAGCCCGCCTGTTTGTTTTTTGGTTTCACCGGCTAAAACCATGTCTATTTACTCGTTGTGGGGTGCGCTCGAAATCGGCCTGATTTTCGGCCTGGTTGCGTTGGGCGTGCTGATTTCTTTTCGCATCTTGCGGTTTCCCGACCTGACCGTCGATGGCAGCTTCCCGTTGGGCGGCGCGGTTGCCGCCACCTTGATCAGTGCGGGCATGGACCCGTTCAGCTCGACGCTGATTGCCACTTTTGCCGGCGCCATTGCCGGCATGATTACCGGCTGGCTGAATGTGAAGCTGAAGATCATGGATCTGCTTGCCAGCATCCTGATGATGATCGCGCTGTATTCCATCAACTTGCGCATCATGGGGCGCCCTAACGTTCCGCTGATTTCCGAGCCGACCGTATTTACCATACTGCAGCCCGAAGGCATCACCGATTACGTGGGCCGGCCACTTATCCTGCTTGCCCTGGTCATCGTCATCAAATTCGCGCTAGATTGGTATTTTTCCACCAAGGCCGGCCTGGCCATGCGTGCGACGGGGTCCAATCCCCGCATGGCGCGCTCGCAAGGGGTTGCCACCGGCGGCCGCATACTGGCCGGCATGGCCATCTCCAATGCGCTGTGCGCCCTGGGCGGCGCGCTGTTTGCGCAGTCGCAAGGCGGTGCCGATATTTCCATGGGTATAGGCACGATCGTTATCGGCCTGGCGGCGGTGATTGTCGGCGAAAGCATCATGCCGTCGAGGCGCATGGCCATCATCACGCTGGCCGTTATCGTGGGCGCCGTGCTCTACCGCTTCTTTATTGCCCTGGCGCTGAACGCCGACTTTGTCGGACTGAAGGCTCAAGATCTGAACCTCGTCACGGCTGTGCTGGTAACCGTGGCACTGGTCATACCCCTGTTGAAACAGCGCTTGCGCGGCAAAGGAGGGCGTTGACATGTTAAGCGCGAAGAACCTCAGTGTGACCTTCAACCCGGGCACCCCGATAGAAACACGGGCGCTGCGCGGCTTGTCGCTGGAAATACCGGCGGGCCAATTCGTTACCGTCATTGGTTCCAATGGTGCCGGGAAGTCCACCTTGCTTAACGCGGTGTCCGGCGACCAGTCGGTCGACAGCGGCACCATACACATCGACGAGCAGGACGTCACGCGCCAGGCCGTGTGGGATCGCGCCAGCCGTGTGGCGCGGGTGTTCCAGGATCCCATGGCAGGCACCTGCGAAGACCTTACCATCGAAGAGAACCTTGCCTTGGCCTACAGCCGTGGAGAACGGCGCGGCTTCGGCAGGGCCGTAAAGACCACCATGCGTGACGAGTTCCGCGAGCGCCTGGCCATGTTGGGCCTGGGGCTGGAGAACCGGCTTAGTGATCGCATCGGCCTGCTCTCCGGCGGCCAACGACAAGCCGTCAGCCTCTTGATGGCGGCCTTGCGTCCATCCCGCATTTTGCTGCTGGACGAACACACTGCCGCACTGGATCCGCGCACGGCGCAGTTCGTACTGGACCTGACCGAGCGCATCGTGCTGGAAAGCAAGCTTACGACCATGATGGTTACGCACAGCATGCGTCAGGCACTGGATGTGGGCGAACGCACGGTCATGCTGCACCAGGGCAACGTGGTGTTGGATGTCTCGGGCAGCGAGCGTGAAGGACTGGATGTTCCCGACCTGCTGCACATGTTCGAGCGGGTGCGGGGCGAAACGCTGGCGGACGACGGGCTGTTGCTAAGCTAAAAAGCCTCTTGGGCATGGCGCTTGCTGTAACCGCGAAGGTGTGACAATCGCGGCCAGCCAACCATGAACCAAGAGGACGCCATAATTCTAAAAATTCTCACCGTAAATACTCACAAGGGCTTCACGGCATTCAACCGCCGATTCATCTTGCATGAGCTTCGCGATGCGATCAGGGCAACGCACGCGGATATTGTTTTCCTTCAAGAGGTGCTGGGCGCCCATGATCGCCATGCTTCCAAGCTTGCGCGGTGGCCGGCCACCAGCCAGTATGAATTTTTGGCTGATTCCATATGGGGTGACTACGCTTATGGCCGCAACGCCGTGTATCCGTCTGGGCACCATGGCAATGCACTATTGTCCAAGTTTCCCATCAAGCGTTATAACAACCTGGACGTTTCGATAGGCAAGCACGAGAAGCGGGGCATGCTGCATTGCGTACTGCATCATCCGACGCTTAATCGCAATATCCACGCGATCTGCGTTCACCTTGGCCTGCAGGAGAAGCACCGCAGCAGCCAACTGGGCTATTTGTGCCGCCTGATTGACGAAGAAATTCCGCCCGACGCGCCTTTGGTCGTGGCCGGCGACTTCAATGACTGGCGGCAGCGGGGCCAGCGTACGCTGATGCGCTCCAGCGGCCTGAAAGAAGTATTCAACGAGACCCATGGCAGTGTCTCAAGGACTTTTCCCGCACGCTTTCCGCTGCTGAAGCTGGATCGTATTTATGTTAGAAACGTGTCGCACTTCGTGCCGGTTGCACTGGCTTCGAGGCCTTGGCGGCACTTGTCTGATCATGCACCGCTGGCTGTGGAGCTGACGCTATGACCGTAAGGTGGACATCGGGCAATGCGCTGCAACTGCTGGAGAACGGCGAGGAATTCTTTCCCGCCGTCTTCGAGGCCATCAGCCAAGCCGAACGCAGCGTCATTCTGGAAACCTTCATTATTTTCGAGGACGAAGTCGGCAAGGAGTTGCAGCGCGTCGTCATCGAGGCGGCTACGCGCGGCGTGCGAGTTGACATTACGGTGGATGGCTACGGCTCGGCCGACCTGACGGAGGACTACATTACGGCCATGACCGCCGTAGGGGTGGGCTTTCATGTTTTTGATCCGCAGCCGCGGCGTCTGGGGGTGCGCACCAATCTGTTCCGCCGTATGCATCGCAAGGTCGTGGTGGTGGACGGGGCACTGGCTTTTATCGGCGGTATTAATTACAGTGCGGACCACCTCATCAAGTTTGGCCCGACTGCCAAGCAGGACTACGCCATATCGATACGCGGCCCTCTGGTCGACGAGATCGCAAAATTCGAGGCACAGGTCCTGGCGCCGGTGCGACCCAAGTTCTCCTGGCGCCGCCTGGGCCGCCGTCAGGCCCAGCAGGGTGGGGCGCATGGGGATAGTTCGGCCGCCCTGGTTGTGCGTGACAACGACAGGCATCGCAACGACATAGAGCTGCATTATCGGATCGGGATCCGGGCGGCCAAGCACAGTATCACTTTGGCCAACGCCTATTTTTTTCCGGGCTATCGCTTTCTGCGAGACCTTCGCCATGCCGCCAAGCGCGGCGTCAGGGTCAGGTTGATCCTTCAAGGCGAGCCTGACATGCCCATCGCGCGCTTTGTTGCCACCATGCTGTATGACTATCTGCTGTCTGCCGGTGTGGAGATCTACGAATACTGCGAGCGGCCTCTGCATGGCAAGGTGGCGACCATGGACGATACCTGGGCCACGGTGGGCTCGAGCAACCTTGATCCCCTAAGCCTGGCCCTGAACCTCGAAGCCAATGTCATGATCCACGACAGGGCCTTCAGCACGCATTTGCGCGAGCGGCTGGACGTGCTGGTAAAGGATCATTGCAGGCTCATGGAGCGCCAGACCCGTCCGCGCCGCAAGATTCAGCGCGTATTCGTGGGTGTCTTCGTCTTTCACTTTCTGCGCCGCTTTCCGTCGTGGGCGGGATGGCTGCCGGCACGCAAGCCGCAGTTGATGTCCATCCCTGCGCCCGCCGACAAAACCTACGAGGGCAAGTCATGATCGACCATTGGTGGAGTGGGGCCATGGCGTGGGTGAGAGCACACTGGGCCATCATCAGCCGCGTGGCGAGCATCGTGTTTATCGGCTTGGTGATTACGCTGCTGATCTACGCCGCGACCCAGGTGGAGTGGGCGGAGGTCGTCAAGGCCATACGCGCCTTGCCGGCCGGGCCGCTATGGATTGCAGGCCTGATCGTATTGGCAAGTTATCTGCTCTACAGCACTTTTGATCTCTTGGGCAAGTGGTATACCGAACATCCGGTGGCATGGTGGCGCGTCATGATGGTGGGCTTCATCAGCTATGCGTTCACCATGAACATGGGCGCACCCATAGGCGGACTGGGACTGCGGATGCGGCTGTACTCCAAGTTTGGGTTGGCGCAAGGCGTGATCATGCGCGTGATGGCCTTGAGTGTGACTACGAACTGGATGGGCTATACGTTTCTGGCCGGGGTTATCTTCGCCCTGGGCGGCGTGCAGCTTCCCTCTAATTGGGAACTGGGTAACGGTCCGTTCCGCCTTATTGGCGTGGCGCTGATCGCCGCCGGAGTGGCCTACCTGCTGCTGTGCGCGTTTTCGCGCACCCGCTCCTGGGACATACGCGGCCACACGATCGAGCTTCCCACGCTCAAATTAGCCCTGGTGCAGATCAGTATTGCGGCCCTGAACTGGGCCCTGATGGGTGGCGTGATCTACGTGCTGATGCAGCAACAAGTGCCCTATCACCTTGTCCTTGGCACCCTGCTGGTCAGCGCAATCATCGGGGCATTGATGCACGTACCGGGTGGTCTGGGCGTGCTGGAATCAGTATTCATTGCCTTGCTGGCGTCTGAAGCCTTGCCGCGCTCTCAAGTGCTGGGCGCCATCCTGGTGTATCGCGCCATGTATTACATCGTGCCTTTCTTCATCGCCGGTGTCTGGTATTTGGCGGCCGAAGCGCGCCTGCCCGCCAGCGAGGGCGCAGCCCAGGGTCCGTCGACGGATTACTCTCCCAGGTAGCCCGCAGGCACGCGGGTTGCTGAAAGTACCAGGGATGGCACTACCTGCCATCCATGTTTCACTGCGATTGCAAGGAGTCGGTATGAATGCAGAACAAGACCGTGCGGAAATGGACAGACAAAAGGAACGGGTTGCCTTTGACATGAGTGAACTGGTTGCCGGTACTGAAGCGCTGTTACGCGCGACCGCGTCTTATACCGGGGCGGAGATCGAAGTGGCGCGCGAGCGCTTGCGGGCTCAGTTGGATTCCGCGAAAGAGCAGGCACAGCGCTGGAACGGCCTGGCCCGTGAGAAGGTGCAGCACGCCACCTATGCAGTTGACGAGTACGCGCATGAGCACCCCTGGCGCATGTTGGCGGTAGCGGGGGCAGTCGGCGTCGTTGTCGGTCACTGCCTCTTGGGGAATAAACGTCGCTGACCGAGGAGAACGCCATGTCCCTGATCGTTGCAGCACGCTTCACCACTTTCGATGCCGCTCAGACAGCGGCGCAGGCGCTGATGGACATCGGCGTCGGCGCTGATGCGCTGCACACGTTTTTCGTCAACCCGGCGGGCGGGCATGATCGCTATCCACTGGGCGGGGACCGGGCAGCCGATCCAAACTCGAAGGGTGCTCCGTTGGGCGCGGTCGCCGTGGCCGCCGTTGCGGGCCTGGTTGGGGCGATTGTGGGCGGCATTATCGGCTACAGCGTCGCGGACAGCTTGCTGCCTGTCATAGGCGGCGCTGGCGTCGGCGCCTATATCGGTTCGCTGGCGGGCGGCGTTTCTGGGCTGGGACGCGAGCGTCCGCGACGCAGCGCGAGGGAAGCCCAGCACGCCAAGGCCAACGAGGGTCGTCAATCGGGGGTGATGCTGGCAGTACACACCTCGCCCGAGCAAGAGAAGGATATTGCACGTATCTTGCGCAACGCCGGCGGCGAAGAGGTCGAGCGGGCGCAAGGGCGCTGGCGTAATGGCAAATGGGAAGACTTCGATCCCTTGGTCAGCCCGACCCTGGAAAAGAACTTTTAGGCTTGCGACGGCACTGCAAGCCACACAACGGCCCGGTGACCAACCGGGCCGTTGTGTGTATTGGCGAGCGCGCGGCGGCTAGCGCTGCGCCAACTGCAGATCGAAATTGACCTTCTTGACTCCAGCCACCTGCCGCGCGGCCTGGATGGCGTTTTGCGCTGCCAGCTTGTTGTCCACCGTCCCGCGTAAGGTAACGACACCTTCGTAGGTGGTGACCTGGATATTGTTGGCATGAACCCCGGGCACACCCACCACTGCAGCCTGCACGTTGGTATTGATACTGGCATCTTCGGTGTATTGCGCTGTGTCCCGCGGCGTTGGGTCACCGGCACAAGCGCCAAGCGCCAGCACGGCAGCACCCATGACGACGGCACGCGATAGTTTGTTTCTGATCATGAAGCACTCCTGTGTGATCTGAAGAAGCCCCGCTATAACGGGTCGGGAAAGTGCGAAGCAATTGATATGCCGCCGCGAAATCTATGGCTTGCAACAATTTCCCTTTATACTCACGCTTTACTAAAAATCAGAATGGATGCGGCGTGGCCCCATGAGGGCGTTGTGCTGCACGGGAGCTTATTGATGTCGATCCTTCGTCTGCCGGCCCGGCAGCAAGTCCGAGTTCTACTTCTATCTTCGCTAGTCATGCTTGCCGCCTGCGGCGAAAAGCCGCAACAGGCTGGCGGCGAAATGAAGGTTCCCGTCAGTGTAGTGACTGTCGAACCCACGCCTACTGAAGTATTTGTGGAACTCCCCGGCCGGGTCGAGGCCATCAAGGAAGCCGAGATCCGTGCGCGCGTGAATGGCATCGTCCAGGAGATCAATTTTGAACAGGGCAGCGACGTCAAGAGCGGCCAACTACTGTTCACCATCGATCCGGCACCTTATATCGCTCAACGCGACCAGGCTGCGGCGCAACTGAAAAATGCCGAAGCCGACATACGCAGCGCCCGCTTGTTTGCAGATCGGTATGCCAAGCTGATCAAGGCCAATGCCGTCAGTCGCCAAGAGTATGACAACGCCGTCGCTCAGGCGGGCCAGGCCGAGGCGGCAGTGGCAGCGGCCAAGGCAGCGTTGCAATCGGCCAACATCAATCTCGGATACACCAGGGTAGAGTCTCCCATAGACGGACGCATTGGAAGGTCCATGGTCACCGAGGGCGCATTGGTCAGCGCCGCTTCGGCGACGCAGATGGCGACCGTCCAGCAGTTGGACCGCGTGTATGTCGATATCCCCAGGTCAGTCAATCAGTTGGCGCAGTTGCGCCGTGCGATGGCCGAGGGTGTACTGACGCGCTCGGCAGAAGGCGACGCCTTGGCGTACGTGCTGCTGGAAGACGGTGCCGAGTACGAGCATCCCGGGAAACTGCTGTTCTCGGGTGTCAGCGTTGACCCCGGCACCGGCCAGGTCTCCTTGCGTGCCGAGTTCGAGAATCCGGATCAAATCCTGCTCCCGGGCATGTATGTCCGCGTGCGCTTGCAGCAGGGCATGGACGAGAAAGCTTTGCTGGTGCCGCAGCAGGCCATCCAGCGCACTTCCGATGGACTCAATAGCGTCTATGTCGTCCGGGAGGGCAAAGTGCAACCCGTGGCGGTGTCAGTCGGCCCGCAGATCAAAGGCAGCTTCCTGGTCTACAAGGGCTTGAATCCTGGCGACGTCGTTGTTGTCGAGGGCTTCCAGAAGATCAGGCCGGGGGCGGCGGTGCAGCCCATCCCCTGGAAGCAGGCAGGAGCCAAGCCCGGCAGCCAGCCCGGCGGACCGGCTGGCGCTCAACCCGAACCGGAAGCTACACCGAAGGGCTGATCATGCCGCGACGGCGCGGATGCCTTGGGCGATCCGCGGACTCCATGCACATAAAGTGAGCACACATGCCGCAGTTTTTTATTGAACGTCCTATTTTTGCCTGGGTGGTTGCTCTGGCAATTACGCTGGCGGGCTTGCTGGCCATCCCGAACATGCCCGTGTCGCAGTACCCGGATGTTGCCCCGCCTGCCATCACCATCAATGCCACCTATCCTGGCGCGTCGGCCGAGGACGTGGCCAGCTCGGTGGCCAGTGTCATCGAGAATGAGCTTAACGGCGCCAAGGGGCTCTTGTATTACGAGTCAGTCAGTGACTCTTATGGTCAGGCGGAGATCACCGTTACCTTCGCGGCGGGTACCGACCCGGACATGGCGCAGGTGGATGTCCAGAATCGCGTGTCCAACATTACCGCCAAGCTGCCTGCCGCCGTGGCGCAGCAAGGTCTGAAGGTGTCGCAGACGAATACCGGTTTCCTGATGGTGGTAACCGTTTCATCCAAGGATGGCGCGCTTAGCGAGACCGCCCTGGCGGACTACATTACCCGCAATATTCAGAATCCCGTGTCGCGAGTTCCCGGCGTCGGCAAGTTCCAGTTATTTGCCTCGGGCCGCGCGATGCGCGTGTGGGTGGATCCGGACAAGCTTACGGGCTTGAATCTGAGCATGGCGCAAATCAATGACGCCATCAGCCGCCAGAACGTCCTGATCTCTGCGGGCATCCTGGGCTCGCCGCCCAATCCCGACGGGCAGCGCGTGGCGGCGCCCATCGTCGTCAACGGGCAGTTGTCCACGGTGGAAGAGTTCGAGAACATTGTGCTGCGCTCCAACCAGGACGGCTCATCCGTCCGCCTGGGTGATGTGGCCAGAATCGAGGTCGGCGCAGACAACTACCAATTTGGCGCCCGCCTGAATGGCACGCCGACCGCAGCCTTTGCCATTTCCCTGTCGCCTGAAGCCAATGCGCTGTCGACCGCCAAGGGTGTAAAGGCCAAGATGGACGAGCTGGCGGCTTACTTCCCAGACAACATCTCTTACGCCGTACCCTACGACACCTCGCCTTATGTCGAGGTGTCCATCGAGCAAGTTGTGCATACGTTGCTCGAAGCCATGGTGCTGGTGTTCGTGGTCATGTTCGTTTTCTTGCAGAACGTGCGCTACACGCTGATACCGGCGCTTGTCGTGCCGGTGGCTATCCTGGGTGCTTTTGCGGTCATGGCGGCATTCGGGTTCTCGATCAACGTCCTGACCATGTTTGCCATGGTGCTTGCCATCGGGATATTGGTCGACGATGCCATTGTGGTCATCGAGAACGTCGAACGCATCATGGTCGAAGAGGGCTTGTCCCCTAAAGAGGCAACCAGGAAGGCCATGCCGCAGATCAGCGGGGCCATTGTTGGCATCACGCTGGTGTTGACCACGGTATTCCTTCCGCTAGCCTTCATGTCCGGCTCGGTGGGCGTCATCTACCGGCAGTTTTCGATTGCCATGTCGGTGTCCATTGCGTTCTCGGCCTTCCTGGCCCTGACTTTCACCCCGGCCTTGTGCGCAACCATCCTCAAGCCCATCCCCAAGGGGCACCACGCCACCAAGCGCGGGTTTTTCGGCTGGTTCAATCGTTCCTTCGATCGCACGACACGCGGTTACGAAGGGTGGGTGGCCCGCAGCTTGAAGCGTGGCGGCCGCATGATGCTGGTGTATCTGGTATTGGTGCTTGCCATGGGCTGGATGTACACGCGCTTGCCCACCGCCTTTCTTCCAGAGGAAGACCAAGGCTACGTGATTGCCAATATCGAGCTGCCGGGCGGGGCGACCGCAAACCGCACGATAGAAATCATCGAGCAGGTCGAAGCTTATTTCAAGCAACAACCCCAGGTCGAGAACATCATTACCGTACAGGGCTTCAGCTTTAACGGCAACGGCCTCAATTCGGCTATTGCCTTTGTGCCGCTCAAGGACTTTTCGCTGCGCAAGGGTCCCGAAGACTCGGCCCAGGCGATCTCCGGCAAGGCCATGCAGAATCTGCTGTTTGGCTTGCCCGACGCCATGGTCTTCTCCATAGTGCCGCCTGCCATTTCCTCTTTGGGCAATGCCTCCGGCTTTGACCTGAGGCTGGAAGACCGTGGTGGCCTCGGACATGACGCGCTGATGGCCGCATCGCAGCAGTTGCTGCAACTGGCATCGCAAAGCCCTGTGCTATCGCAGACGCGGGTTACCGGATTGGGGCCTGGTTCGCAATTGCAGGTGGAAATAGACCGCGACAAGGCCGCGGCGCTCGGCGTCGATTTCGCCGAGGCGGCTCAATTGGTTTCCACCGCGCTGGGCTCGGCTTACGTGGGCAAGTTCACCAACCAGGGCTGGGTACAGAATGTATGGGTTCAGGCCGACCAAACCCATCGCATGAATCCGGACGATATTCTCAAGCTGAACGCCTTGAATGGTCAGGGCGAGATGGTGCCCCTGTCTTCGTTCGTGAACCTGTCATGGACGGAAGGACCGGTGCAGGTCGTGCGCTACAACAGCTACGAATCGATTCGTATCGGCGGTGGAGCAGGGGCCGGGTATTCGACTGGCGATGCCATGGCCGAGATGGAGAGGCTGGTCGGAGAGCTGCCTCCGGGCTTTGGTTACGAGTGGACCGGTCTTTCTTATCAGGAGATCGAGGCCGGCGGCCAGACGGGCGTACTGATGGGCCTGGCGGTTTTGGTGATCTTCATGGTGCTGGCCGCCTTGTATGAAAGCTGGGCCATACCACTGTCGGTGATGTTGGCGGTGCCTTTGGGCATGCTGGGGGCGGTGGCCATGATCACGCTCAAAGGCATGTCTAGCGACGTCTATTTCGTCGTGGGTATGGTGACGGTTATTGGCCTGTCGGCCAAGAACGCCATTCTTATTGTCGAGTTCGCGAAGGACGCCTATGCGCGCGGCGGCACGATTCAGGCTGCTACCATCGAGGCAGCACGCTTGCGCTTCCGTCCGATTTTGATGACGTCGTTCGCCTTCATTTTGGGCGTGTTGCCGCTTGCATTGGCCAGTGGCGCAGGTGCCGCCAGCCAGAACGCAGTGGGTCTGGGCGTGCTGGGTGGCATGTTGGCGGCCACGCCGCTTGCGGTGCTGTTCGTGCCCACCTTCTTTGTGGTGGTGCTAAGTCTGTTCAAGACCCGGCCCCGGCTGCTCGGCGCAGAGGCCACGACGGCCCATGACACCGAACCCAACGCGGCGGCCACAGCGCAGCACAGAGCTGACAACAATGGGGGCTCAGCATGAGTTCAAGCTTGTTTCGCCGGTCGGCATTGCCGGTCCTGATATCACTGGCGCTGGCAGGGTGCTCGTTGGCGCCCAAGTATGAGCGGCCCGATGCGCCGGTGCCTGCACAATACCCGGACCAGAACGCCGTACAGAATACGGGTGCCAATAGCGCCAGCGCGGTTGCGCCTGATGTCGCCGCCAGTTCGGACCTGGGCTGGAGCGAATTCTTCCGGGATCCGCAACTGCAAGCCCTGATCCGCATTGCCTTGGCCAATAATCGCGATATGCGCATTGCTGTACAAAGGGTCGAAGAGGCGCGCGCGATGTACGGGGTGGCCGATAGCGATCGCTATCCCACGATAGGCGCAGGCGTCAACGCCCAGATGACTCGCAATCCCGAGAACATGCGCATGTCGCCGGACGCGCCCAGTGTCAGCCGCTTTTATCAGGCCGGGCTGGGCATGACGGCCTTCGAGCTGGACTTTTTCGGGCGTGTGAGAAACCTTAGCGAGGCTGCTTTCCAGCAGTATCTGGCAACGGCTCAGGCACGGCGTACCGTACATATCAATTTGGTGTCCCTGGTGGCCGAGGCTTATTTCCGCCTGCGTACTGCCCAGCAGCTGGACGGCCTGATGGAAAGCACGCTGCTCTCTCGCCAGAATACCTACGACCTGGTCAAGGCACGCTTTGATGTGGGCGTGGCTTCGTCGCTGGATCTGGCTCAGGCCAAGAGCCAACTGGACACCGTGCGCGCCGACCGCGCCGCCATTATCCGGGTTCAGGCCCAGGCCAAGAACGCCATGCAGTTGCTGCTGGGCGCGGAAGCCCCGGCCGATCTACCCCAGCCCGCGGTCTTCGGGCGTGATCAGATACTGGCCGCCATACCGGTAGGCCTGCCATCCGACCTGCTAGAGCGGCGTCCCGACATCATAGGCGCCGAGAACGCCTTGCTGGCCTCCAATGCCAACATCGGGGCGGCGCGGGCGGCGTTCTTCCCGAATATTTCCATTACCGGCTTGTTGGGTTTTGCCAGTCCGCAATTGGGCGGCCTGTTCGGCTCTGGCCAGCGTTACTGGCAATTCTCGCCTCAGTTGCAGGTACCGATTTTCACGGGTGGTGGCATACGCAGCAATCTTGATGTCGCCGAAGCGCGCAAGATCATTGCCGTGGCGGAATACGAGAAGACCATCCAGACTGCCTTCCGCGAGGTGGCCGACGCCCTGGCCGGAGAAGCCACTTATTCGGGCGAACTCGATGCCTTGCGCGACTTGGAAGCGTCAGCCGCCGAAACCCTGCGCCTGGCTCAGTTGCGCTACGAGACCGGCATCGACAGTTTCCTGCAGGTGCAGAATGCCGAGGTCAACCTGTACACCGCGCAACGCGCCTTCCTGCAAACCGGCATGGAATCGCTGATGAATCGGGTAGAACTCTATAAGGCGCTGGGTGGCGGATGGCTGGAAGATTCCGCTACCGGGCTGCCGGTTGCCGACAGCAATGCGGCCGCGGGGCAGGTGCCCGGAAGCGCTGCGGGGACAGTAACGGAATAAAAGGTAATAATAGGAGGTGGCATTCACCAGCAGCGTAAGGGGCGGCAATAAATGATTGAATTGGGCGTTAATATTGATCACGTCGCCACGTTGCGCCAGCAGCGCTTCACCAGCTACCCCGATCCCGTCGAAGCCGCAAGGCGTGCTGAAGATGCCGGGGCCGACGTCATTACCTTGCACCTGCGCGAAGACCGGCGTCACATCCAGGACGCCGACGTACCGGCCATAAAGGCCGTACTGCGCACCCGCATGAATCTCGAATGCGCGGTCACCCCCGAGATGCTGGCCATAGCCTGTCGCGTACGCCCAGAGGACGTCTGCCTGGTACCCGAGAAGCGCAGCGAACTCACCACCGAAGGCGGGCTGGACGTACTGTCCAATTTTTCGTCTGTCCAGCAGGCCGTCGCCCAACTGCACGATGCGGGCATCCGCGTGTCGCTCTTCATCGACCCCGATGCTGCCCAGATAGACGCCGCCGCACGCGCCGGGGCAACCGTTATCGAGCTGCACACCGGGGCATATTCCGATGCCGCCGACTCAACTGCTATCAACCAGGAACTGATCCGCTTGCGTACGGGGGTGGCAGCGGGCGTGTCGCAAGGGCTGCGCGTGAATGCCGGTCACGGCCTGCACTACGATAATGTGCAGGCCATCGTGGCAATGCCAGGCATTGCCGAACTCAATATTGGGCACGCCATTGTGGCGCGGGCCGTGTTCGATGGCTGGGAGAAAGCCGTACGCGACATGAAGGCCCTGCTCAGAAAAGGATGAATAATGTCAGATACCCCTATTGATTTCCTGTTGTCACGCCGATCCGTAAAGTTTGTTCAAGCTCCGGGCCCATCCGACGACGAATTGGGGCGTATCCTCCAGTCAGCCATGTCGGCGCCGGACCACGGGCGCTTGCAGCCCTGGCGCTTTGCCTTGATACGCGGACAGGCCATTGGCCGCCTTACCGATCTGTCGATCGCCGCAATAAAAGAAGCGGGCATGCCCTTCCCACCCGAGAAAGAAGCCAGTACGCGACGCTGGCTCGACAAGGTACCGCTGTTGATCGCCCTGGCGTGCAGGCTGGACCACGCCAACACCAAAATTCCGGAGCACGAGCGCATGCTGGCTACCGGCGCTGCCGTGACCAACATCTTGAACGCTGCTCATATGCTTGGGTATGCGGCTTACTGGAGCACGGGCCTGGGCACTTATCTGGACGACGTTGCCGACGCCTTGGGCTTCGATGCGCTGGATTACCGTTTCATGGGTTTTGTGTCGATCGGAACGCCTATCGCCACCCCCGCACCCATGCCACGGCCCGACTATCAGCAGTTCGTTACCGAGTGGAACGGCATCTGAAGGAGTCTCGCCATGAAGCAACTGAAGACGGATGTTGCCATTATCGGCGCCGGTACGGCGGGCCTGTCGGCCTACCGAGCGGTCAAGACGGCGGGCAAGGCTGCGGTGCTTATCGAGGGCGGCCCTTACGGAACAACCTGCGCCCGGGTGGGCTGCATGCCGTCCAAGCTATTGATCGCAGCAGCCGAAGCGGCGCATGGGGCGCACCACGCCGCTGAGTTCGGTGTGCATATTGACGGCCAGGTCCGTATCGATGGCCGCGAAGTCATGGATAGGGTCAAGCGTGAGCGCGATCGCTTTGTTGGCTTCGTGCTGGACAGCGTGGACAACATCCCCGAGCAGGAAAAACTGCGCGGCAATGCGCGTTTTGTCTCCGACACCGTACTGCGCGTCGACGATCACACCGAGGTTCATGCCTCCAGGGTGATTATTGCAACGGGATCTTCGCCCGTGGTGCCGAAAGAATATCAGTCGCTGGGCGACCGTGTCGTCATTAACGACGATGTGTTCGAATGGGACGATCTCCCCCGCCGCGTTATAGTGGTTGGTGCCGGCGTGATCGGGCTTGAACTCGGCCAGGCTCTGGCCCGGCTGGGGGTGCAGGTTGCGATCATCAATCGTAGCGGCAGCGTCGGTGGCATCAGCGATCCAGAAGTGCGAGACAGCGCCTTTGCCGCTTTCGACACCGAACTCGATCTGCGATTGAATGCACAAATACTTGAAGCGCGCCGCGAGGGCGAGGAAGTCATCGTGCGCGTACAGGTCGAGGGCCAACCCGAAACCGTTGAGCGTTATGACTATTTGTTGGTAGCAGCAGGGCGTAGGCCCAACGTGCAGGCGCTAGACCTGCACAATACGGCTGCGCAATGCGACGACAAGGGCATGCCCGAATTCGACCCCTCCACCTTGCAACTGGGCGCTTTACCCATATTCATTGCCGGGGACGTCAACGGCACGCTGCCTCTGCTGCACGAGGCTGCCGACGACGGCCACATCGCCGGCGAGAACGCCGTCGCTTACCCGGACGTCCAGCCCGGCAAGCGCCGCGCGCCCATGGCGGTTGTCTTCTCCGACCCGCAACTGGCCCAGGCGGGCTTGCGGTTCCGGGAGCTGCCCAAAATGGGGGTGGCATTCGGCGAGGTCAACTTCGCCAATCAGGGCCGCTCGCGCGTGATCCTGAAAAATCGCGGCAAGCTGCGGGTGTACGCCGACTTGGCCGACGGCCGTTTGCTGGGCGCCGAAATGGCCGGGCCGGCAATGGAGCATATCGCCCATTTGCTGGCATGGTCCATCCAGCAAAAGCTCACCATCAATCAGATGCTGCAGATGCCTTACTACCATCCCGTCATCGAAGAAGGACTCCGTACGGCGTTAAGAGACGCGGCTAAGCAATGTGTGGCGGCGAAGATGGCGCAAGTGCAGGAGTCGGAGCAGTTGGTGAATAATGCTTGATGCTGCGGTTGCGAGCGATTAATCACACCTCAGCTCGTTGCCCACTTGCACCAGCCGGCACTCGGGCCAGTCGGACAGCGTTTCGGAATAGGTCTTTAGCGTTGCATCGATGCTTTCTTTGCGCATGGAGGGAGACCGCCATCCCTGATCCGTCAAAACGAACACGTGGGCTTTTAGGCCCGGTGTCGCATTGTTGACTGAGGCAAGCTGTTTGTCGAGAAGGTTTTCGAAGAATTCGTTGCCGCCGCCCATGCGGAGAAAGCCCATTGATTGCGGGGGCATAGACACCTTCAAGTACAGACGAAACTCGCATGTGTAGGCGAGTCTACCGGTCATGGGGTTGCAGGATTCCTTTTCCACTTTGGTCGCGTCCAGGCGAATCGGCATGAGCTGATCGAACGGAGGTGCTCCGATCTCAACGGCGGTGGGCGACAGCATGCGACCGCCCCCGGCCGCCATGTCACGCATGATGGCCAAGCGTATTTCCTCTTCATCCGGCTCGGAATAGGTCTCTGGCACAATCACTGGCAAACGTCCGGGTGAGGCCATCAGCTGGTTTTCCCGTGATGAATAGTTCAGTGCCGGATCAGCTGGCGCTGCTGGTGCCTTGCGCGTGCCTGCTAGTGCAGCGGCTTCCACGCCCTCTATGCCTTCTTCAGTCAATGTAGGAACGTTGGGAAATTCCGGCAGTCGGGTCGCATGGGCAACCGCTATCGGAACCACCTTGCCGGACTGGATCAGGGCTTTACTGGTGTCGAGATTGCCCATCATTGCCGATACCTGCCCGCCTGCGACATCGAACAGGGCGGTCGCCGAACTGCGAAAGGGGATGTGCACGATATCCAGGCCGGCACGCTGGCTTAGCGTTTCCATGGCCAGATGGTGGGCGCTGCCTTCCCCGCTCGATGCGTAGGTGATTGAGCCGGGATTAGCCTTCGCTTCGGCGACAAACTCCTTAAAGGTTCTGGCTTTGGTGCCTTTACCTACCACCAGCATCATGGGAACGCGGTCCATGGACGCAGCCGGCGATGCGGCCGAGCTTTGCCTAGCCTTCGTCATCACGGAGCTTGGTGTTGACGGCTTAGCCTGGACCACCTGGTTTGTGGTTGAAAGCGTGGCTGTTTGGGATGCCGCAGGACTTGCGTTAGCTTGGCTGGGTGACCCTAACTGAGCAATACGTTCGGAATAGGCGTTAAACAGGCATGAAGCGTCGGCGCCGCAGCGGTTTCGTTGGGCGAGCCAATGGCGTTGCTCTTGTTGGGCCTTGGCTTTTTGAGGTCCCTGGCCGGACAATTGGCGCGAATAAAGCTCGGAAAGCTGGACGTCCAGCATAGCCAATGCCGCGTTACTGCATAAAGTGGTTTCGGTCGGTGTGCTTGCGCGGGTGCAATCAAAAGAAGGGTGTGCAAGGGCGGCGGAATCGGGGCGCACGATGGCTGATGCTGAAGGTGACGGCAGCGCGTCGGCTGGTAATGACGCTGGTGACGCGGCGGCTGCCGATGGCTCGGTCTGCATGGTCAGCGCATTGCTTGCCACGACGTGCCGGTGTATGGCTGCAAGCGTTGCCAGGCCCTGCTTCTCGATTGACGCCGTAACGGCCAATCCATTGGCTCTTTGAAACGCGTTCAACGCACTTATGGTCCGGTGTCCCGCTGCACCGTCTGCCGGGCCCGCATCGTAGCCCAACTCATTCAGCATGTGCTGGGCTTGCTGTGTTTCAGCCCGTGAAACCCCCGGTTTGGGCACGTGCTGCCGTGAATGCGTAGCTGGCGGCGAATACGTAGGAGGGGGTACATACACCGGCGGCGGAACAGCTTGTTGCTGCTGCGACGGCGGCATCAAAATACGCAATATGTCGTTGATGTTCTGAGCTGTCGCGTTAGGCATCCATAACAGGAATCCCATCAGCAAGACGCATGACGCCCATACACCCCAGCACAAGCGCCGGCGCCTGCAATTGGCTTGGGTTCCGCTTTCCGACACCATGCAAAGGTCAGCCATCTTGCCTCTCTTGCCCCCTTGGGATAAGCAGGTGTACCAAGCCTCATGCCCGACGCGCGACGGAAGACGTGACAAACCGTGTTAATTTCCAAGAAGTGTAATGAAGTCGGACTAGCAGGCCTACCAGCCGCTCAGCCTAGGCGCCGCATGTAGGATTGCATGAGTCACCCATGCGCAGCACCCAAAACACACTCACGCCAGATCACCCCGAATGCAAAAATGCGCGCCGCAGGGGCGCGCATTTTTGCGGCCCCGCAGACCTCTTTCAACCCTGATGGGGTGCCATAAGCATGCCAAGCACCCAACCCGTCCCAACAACGTCACGAGCCAAGCTGCCGCAGTGGCGCGGGGGTGTTTAGCCTGATGGCGGACTTTGGGGCCGAGCGAGCCGTAGGCGAAGGAAGCCCGAACGGGCGGACGAGCAAGGCGACGCGGTGTTCGGCGCGCAGGGCGCCGAACCGGCACCGTGTCCGCCATCAGGCTAAACACCCCCACGCCACGTGTAAGAAACGATCAATCAAGTTAACTGAGACTGAGAGCCTAGCTCACCCCTCAGCCAACAACTCCCTAACTCCAGCCAGCAACACATCCACAGCATCCGTATCTGCCGCCAAATACCGAGCCCGCCCAGCATCGTCAAACACATACACCCCGCGGCTATGCGAGACCTCATAGTTGGCCGTATCGTCGCCCTTGGGCTTCTCGATCTGATAGGCTACCCGATAGCGGCGGGCGACGTCGGCGACTTGTTTCTCCGTGCCTGTCAGGCCGATGGCGTGGCTGTCGAAGGCGTCCACGTATGATTGCAGGACGTCCGGCGTATCGCGGTGGGGGTCCACGCTGACGAACAGGATGCGTACCTTGGCGGCGTCGTCACCCAGCTCTTCCATGACTTGCGCCAATTGCGCCATGGTGGTCGGGCACACGTCAGGGCAACTGGCATAGCCGAAAAACATCAGTACGATCTTGTCGTCGAAGTTTTCTTCAGTCACCGTCTTGTTGCCTGCGCCTTGCAAGGAAAACTTCAGGTCCGGCAAGAAGCCGCGCACCTTGTGCAGCGTAGAGTCGCCTTGCGCGGCGACAGCGACAGACAACAGGCAAGCGCTGGCCAGGCAGGCCAGCAGACGAATCAGGTTTTTCATGGCGAATCAGGCGTCCTGGAAAAGCAAGCATGTAGTGGGGTCAGGTCTTGCAATCGTGCACGATTGCAAGACCTGACCCCATCCCGATTATAGGTCTGATTCAGCCAGGCCGCTGTGGCGCAGCAGGGCGTCGATGGCGGGTGCGCGACCGCGGAATGCCTCGAAGGAAGCCGCTGCGGGGCGCGAGCCGCCGACTGCCAGGATCTCTTTCATGAAGCGCTGGCCGGTGGCTGCGTGCAAGGTGTTGGGGGGCACCTCGCCAGATAGGGCAGCGTGCTCTTCGAAAGCGGCGTAGGCGTCGGCCGACAAGACTTCGGCCCACTTGTAGCTGTAGTAGCCGGCGCCGTAGCCTCCGGCAAACAAGTGCGAGAAGTTGTGGGGAAAGCGGTGCCACGCTGGAGGAAACAACACCGCGACTTCGCGGCGGACCTCTTCCAATGCATCGAGCACATCCTGGATCGACAAGCCTTGTGCCTGATGATGGATGGCCATGTCGAATAAAGAGAATTCGACCTGCCGCAGCATTTGCATGCCGCTCTGGAAATTCTTTGCGGCAAGCAGCTTGTCGAAAAGCTCGCGCGGCAGGGGATCGCCGGTCTCGACATGGGATGTCAACGCTTGCACAACCGACCATTCCCAGCAGAAGTTCTCCATGAACTGTGAGGGCAGTTCTATGGCGTCCCACTCGACACTGGCAAACGGCGAAGCGCCGGGCTCGTCCACCTGGGACAGCAAGGCATGCAAGGCGTGGCCACTTTCGTGGAATAGGGTGATGACGTCGTCGTGAGTCAGCAGGGCTGGCTTGCCATTCTGGGGCTCGGAGAAGTTGCAGGTCAGGTAGACGACCGGTGTCTGCAGGCCGGCGGCGCTGCGTCGGCGATTGCGCTCGCTATCCACCCAGGCACCGCTTTGTTTGCCCTGGCGTGCATACAGGTCCAGGTAAAGAACACCCAGCACTGCGCCGTCTGCGACGACTTCCAGCGCCTGGGCGTGAGCGTGCCAGACGGGCAATTTCGCAGGCCGCAGGGCTACGCCAAACAAGGTCTCAATGACATGGAACAGGCCTTGCAAGACGCGCGGTTCTGTGAAGTACTGCTTGATCTCTTCTTCGGAATACGCGTAGCGCGATTCGCGCAGGCGCTCGGAGGCAAACGCCATGTCCCAGGGTTGCAGCTCGTCCAGCCCGAGTGTGCTGTGGGCAAAATCCTGTAGTTGGGCCAGATCGCGTCGCGCGTAAGGCTTGGCCTTGCCTGCCAGTTCACGCAGGAAGTCCACCACCTGTTCCGCGCTTTCGGCCATGCGGGTTTGCAGTCGCAATTGTGCAAAGCTGCCATAGCCAAGCAAGGAGGCCTCCTGGGAACGCAGCTTCAACAACTGTTCGATCAGTTGCGAGTTGTCCAGCTCCGGATCGCCTTGTTCGGATGCGATGGTTGAATAAGCACGATACATCTCGCGCCGTAGTTCGCGATCCCTGGCGGACTGCATCACGGGAAGATAGCAGGGCATCTTCAGGCTTAGTTTCCAGCCTTCCAGACCATCCTCGCGAGCGGCGGCTGCCGTTGCCTGCAAGACATCGTCCGGGAGCCCCGCCAGCCGGGTAGCGTCCGTAATATGCAGCGACCAGCGGTCCACACTGTCGAGCACGTTTTCCGAGAATTTTTGCGATGCCTGGGCTTGCTGGTCGGAGACCTCGGCGTAGCGACGGCGGTCTTCGCCTTCCAGTTCGACGCCGCTGAGGCGAAAGTCGCGCAGGGCCAGTTCGATGACGCGTTGGCGCACGGGCGTAAGCTGCGCGAAATCGGACGAGGCCTGCAAGCGCTTGTACTGGGCGTACAGGCCGGTGTGCAGGCCTACCCAGGTGGAAAACTCGGTAATAAGAGGCAGGCAGACGTTATAGGCGGCGCGCAGCTCGGGCGTGTTGACCACGGCATTCAGGTGGCCAGCCACAGACCAGGCGCGCCACAACGGCTCGGAAGCATCTTCCAGCGGCTCGATGATGGCGTCCCAGGTGGCCGGGAGGGCCGGGTCGGCACCACGTTCTATGGCGATCCGCGCTTGCGAGATCAATTGCGTAATGGCCGGCTCGATATGAGCGGGCTGCACGGCGGCGTAATCAATAAGGGAGGCTACAGGGACCAACAGGGGATTTTGATTCATTGCTTTATTCAGAGCCCAACTGGGGCGGGGTGGTGATGGGCCGCGCGGCGTTCGGCGGCTTCCAGCGTATTGACCAGCAGCATGGCGATGGTCATGGGACCGACGCCGCCAGGTACGGGTGTGATGGCGCCCGCCACCTGGCTGGCAGATGCGAAGTCGACATCGCCCACCAGCTTGCCGTCGTCATTGCGGTTGATGCCGACATCGATAACGACGGCGCCGGGCTTGATCATGTCGCCGGTAACCATGCCAGGCTTGCCCGTCGCCACAACCAGCACATCGGCTCGGCGCGTTTGCGCACCCAGGTCGCGGGTTTTGGAATTGCATAAGGTTACGGTGGCGCCGGCGGCCAGCATCAGCATGGCCATGGGCTTGCCCACGATATTGCTGGCGCCCACGATCACCGCTTCGGCGCCCCAAAGCGACACATTTTCAGATTCGAGCATCTTCATGATGCCGTATGGTGTGCAGGGGCGAAACAGCGGCCGCCCCGTCATCAGCAAGCCAGCATTGCTGATGTGGAAGCCATCGACGTCCTTTGCGGCGGCAATGGTTTCGATGACACGCGCTGAGTCCATATGGCGCGGTAGCGGAAGCTGCACCAGTATTCCGTCTATTTCGTCGTCGTCGTTTAACTGATGCACGACATCAAGCAGCTCTTGCTCGGAAATATCGGCATCCAGTCGTACGACGCGCGAATGCAAGCCGGCCTTCTCGCAGGCGGCTGCCTTGTTGCGTACGTAGACTTGCGAGGCGGGGTCTTCCCCCACCAGCACCACGGCCAGGCCGGGCACGATGCCCGTCGCCTTTAGTTCTTGTACCCGCTTGGCGACGTCTGCCTTGACGGCGTCGGACAAGGCCTTGCCATCGATAATACTTGCGGTCATGCCGTGCCCTCGGCCTTGGTCAGCGCGATCTTCATGAGGTCGGCAACTGTCGTGACTTCCAGCTTTTCCATGATATTGGCGCGATGCGCCTCTACCGTCTTGATGCTGATGTTCAGGTCGCCGGCGATTTGCTTGTTCAGGCGTCCGGCCACGATGCGCTCGAGCACTTGCTGTTCGCGTGCGGTCAAGCGGCTGAGCACCGCCTGATGGTTCTTTTGCGCCTGCACCTGGGTGACTCTTTCGGCTGCCTGCTCCAGCATGCGTGCGACGATGGCGCGCAGATCGGTTTCGTTGAAGGGCTTCTCGAGAAAATCGATGGCGCCTTTTTTCATGGTCGACACCGCCATGGGGACATCGCCGTGGCCGGTAATGAAGACGATGGGCAAGGGCGCCTGCCGTGCCAGAAGTTCTTCCTGGAGTTCCAGACCGCTCATGCCCGGCATGCGCACGTCAGCGATCAGTACGCCGACCTGGTCGGGTTCATAGGCGTTAAGGAACTCTTCCGCGCCGCTGAAGCTGCGTACCCGATAGCCGTTGGCTTCCAACAGCCATCGCAGTGAATCACGGACGGCTTCGTCGTCATCCACAATGAATATGGTGTTGGGCGTCTGAGGTGTGGTCATGCATGCAACTCCTGGGTGTCTTCTGACGTGCTCGAGGCTTGTGGCTGAGCACATGGCAGGGTGAAACGGAAAATGGTGCCGCCGTCGGGGTTAGGACCGGCCCATAGCCGTCCGTGGTGAGATTCAATAATAGTACGGCAGATATTAAGCCCCATGCCCAGGCCTTCGGACTTGGTGCTGTAAAACGGCTCGAACAAGCGTTCGGGGTCGCGCAAGCCGTGGCCGCGGTCGATGACTGCGATTTCTATCAGAGGCCCCTGGTCTGTGACCACGACATGCAATACGCGGTAGTCGCTTTTCTCCATGGCTTCGACGCCGTTCTTGAGAAGATTGAGCAACACCTGTTCGATCAGTATGGGGTCGGCAAGCACATCGGGCAGCGGATCGGGCACCTGCAACTGAATGTCGACCTGACGCTTGCGCGCGTCGATGTCGGCAAAGCCCACGGCATTGTCGACGATGCGCGTCACAGGCACGCGCTGGCGCCTGGGTTCGCTGCGTTTGACGAACTCGCGGATGCGGCTGATGATCTTGCCTGCGCGCTCCGCTTGCTTCGCCGCTTTTTCCAGCGCCTCGAGCAGGCGTGTGGGCTCGGCGTTACCCGACTTGAGCATGGCGACCGCGCCCATGCTGTAGTTCGATATGGCCGTCAGTGGCTGGTTCAGCTCGTGGGCCAGCGACGAGGCCATTTCGCCCATGGTGGTCAGGCGGCTGGTGAGCTGGATTTTTTCTTGCTGCAAGCGCGAGGCTTCTTCGTGCGTGCGACGTTCTGTGATGTCGCGAGCCACTTGCAACCTGACGCGGCGGCCATCTGTCCAGGCCAGCATGCGGTGATGGACTTCAAACCAGCGCTGCGCCGAGTCGGAAAAAATCTCTACCGTTTCGTCGGTGAAGCGGCCCAGACGCCCGCCCAGCAGCTCGGCGTGTCCGTTCGATTGGGCGCCAAAGAATCGGCGGTACGTACGATTGGCAAACAAGAGCTCCAGACCATCGGAGGTGTCGGCCACGACAGAGATGGCATCGTCCAGACCTTCCAGTACCGTCATGAAGCGTTCGTGCGCGGCGGTAAGGGCCTCGCGGATCCGCTTTGGTTCGGTGATGTCGGTCATGGACGTCATCCAGCCGATCTGTTCGCCATTGGGATCGCGCAAGGGTGACACATACATGCGTGCCGTAAATCGCGACCCATCGCGGCGCTGCGCTTCCACTTCCAGCCCGCTGCTGGGCGTGCGGCCCGACAACAGGATGTCAAGTGTCTCCTGGTGCTGCGCATGCCGACCCGGCAGCCAGTAGGGGAAGGGGGTGGTGCGCCCGATAAGATCGGCTTCGTTCCAGCCTATCATCCGGCAAAATGCCGGGTTTACGTAGGCAATGCGCCCATGCATGTCAAAAACCCGCATGCCGGTGGACATGGAGTTTTCCATGGCGCGGCGGAATCCGGTCTCGGCAATAAGCGCGGCTTCGGCACGTGTGCGAAAGCGCGTATAGCGCCACAGGGCCAGCAAGCTAAGCACAATGACGCAGGACAGGGCGATAACCACCATGATCAGGCGCTGTTGTCGTGTCTCTTGGTCGATGGTTACGAACATGACACTGTCATTGTGCAATTGCTGCAGCCACATGAAGACGCCCATGACACACAGGTACAGGATCAGGACGATAACCGGCGTCAACCAATAGAAACCGCGACGGGGATGATTAGCCTGGTCGTAGAACGTGGTCGGGATCAGGGATTTCTTAGAATGGCTCGCCATGGTTCTATCATTAGTGCATCACTATGCATCCGGCATTTTAGACCGTAACAGCCGCAGTGACATTTCACATTATAAAAAGTCATATCATAAAATGAAATTTCGCTTGAACATATTCCGGGTCTTTCCTAGAATGGGCTTAACTACTCGGCAGGCTCGCTATAGCTGGCCTGCGCTTAAATAAACTGGGATCGGGTATAAACCCATCATAGGCTCCGTTACAACGGCGGCCGGCCCATCACACAGGAGACAGTTGATGTCCTCTCTTGATCAAGTCAGCCTGGCGGCAAACGCCAACGATGAAGATGCGCTTGAAACGCAAGAATGGCTCGAGGCGCTTGAAGCCGTACTCGATCGCGAAGGACCTGAACGTGCACATTTCCTGCTGGAGCGACTGATTGATCTGGCGCGCCGTTCGGGTGCGCACATTCCTTTCTCCCCCAATACTGCTTACGTCAACACGATACCACCCGGGTTGGAGCCGCCGCATCCGGGCAATATTGTCCTGGAAGAACGCATACGCTCGTATGTCCGCTGGAATGCAATGGCCATGGTGGTCAAGGCCAACGGTCATAATCCGCCCGACGGCGGCGACCTGGGCGGGCACATCGCCTCGTTTGCGTCGCTGGCAACCATGATAGGTTGCGGCCAGAATCATTTTTGGCACGCCGAAACAGAAGATCACGGTGGCGACCTGGTTTACTTCCAGGGCCATACCTCGCCCGGCATGTACGGGCGCGCCTATCTGGAAGGCCGCCTGACAGAAGAGCAACTGGATCATTTCCGCCAGGAAGTCGACGGCAAGGGCCTGCCCTCGTATCCCCACCCCAAACTCATGCCTGACTTCTGGCAGTTTCCGACGGTGTCCATGGGCCTGGGCCCACTGATGGCGATCTACCAGGCCCGCTTCCTGAAGTATTTGCATGCCCGCGGCCTGGCCGATACCAGCAAGCGCAAGGTCTGGGTGTTTTGCGGCGACGGAGAAATGGACGAGCCCGAATCGCTGGGCGCCATCAGCCTGGCCTCGCGCGAGAAACTGGACAACCTGATCTTTGTCGTCAACTGCAACCTGCAGCGCCTGGACGGACCGGTGCGTGGCAATGGCAAGATCATCCAGGAACTCGAAGGCGATTTCCGCGGCAGCGGCTGGAATGTCATCAAACTGATCTGGGGCGGCTATTGGGATCCACTGTTGGCCCGCGACAAGGAAGGCATCTTGCGCCGGGTGATGGAAGAGTCCGTCGACGGCGAGTACCAGGCTTACAAGGCGCATGACGGCGCATTTGTGCGCAAGCATTTCTTCGGCAAGCATCCCAAGTTGCTCGAGATGGTCAGCCGCATGAGCGACGACGATGTCTGGCGCTTGAATCGCGGCGGTCACGATCCTTACAAAGTCTATGCCGCATTCAAGGCGGCATCCGACCACAAGGGTCAGCCCACGGTTATCCTGGCCAAGACCATCAAGGGTTACGGCATGGGTCATGTCGGCCAGGCCAAGAATCCGACCCACCAGCAAAAGAAGCTGGATATCGACGCGCTGCGCGAGTTCCGCGACCGCTTCAATATCCCTGTACCGGACGACAAGATCGAATCGCTGCCGTATTTCAAGCCGGCAGACGACTCGCCCGAAATGAAATACCTGCACGAACGGCGCCAGGCATTGGGCGGCTATCTGCCCCGTCGTCGTGTCAAGGCAGACGAGCATTTCAAGGCGCCGGCCCTGGAATCCTTCAAGGCCGTGCTGGAACCCACGTCCGAAGGGCGCGAAATATCCACCACTCAGGCTTTTGTCCGCATCCTTAATCAGGTCTTGCGCGACAAAGAGCTCAGTCCGCGCGTGGTGCCGATACTGGCCGACGAGTCGCGTACTTTCGGTATGGAAGGCTTGTTCCGCCAGATTGGCATTTACGCTCCCGAAGGACAAAAGTACACACCGGTCGATAAAGACCAGGTGATGTACTACCGCGAGATCGAAAGCGGGCAACTATTGCAGGAAGGCATCAACGAGGCGGGCGCGTTCAGCTCGTGGATGGCTGCGGCAACGTCGTACTCGACGAACAACCGCATCATGATCCCCTTCTATATTTATTATTCAATGTTTGGCTTCCAGCGCATTGGCGATCTTGCCTGGGCGGCTGGCGACATGCAGGCTCGCGGCTTCCTGCTGGGCGGCACGGCCGGCCGTACCACCCTTAATGGCGAAGGTCTGCAGCACGAAGACGGCCATAGCCACATGATGTCGGCGCTAATTCCCAACTGCATGTCGTACGACCCCACGTTCGGGCACGAGCTGGCCGTCATCATCCAGGATGGTCTGCGGCGCATGGTCGAAAACCAAGAGAACGTTTTTTACTACATCACGGTAATGAACGAGAACTATGCCCAGCCCGGCCTGAAGGAGGGCGACGAAGAAGGCATTATTCGTGGCATGTACAAGTTCCGCTCGGTCGGAAAAGACACCAAGAAGCGGGTACAGCTTATGGGGTCCGGCACCATTTTGCGCGAGGTGCTGGCCGCGCAAGAGCTGCTGCAGAACGACTGGGGCGTGGGTTCGGATGTCTGGAGCGTGACCAGCTTTACCGAACTGCGCCGCGACGGCCTTGATTGCGAGCGCTACAACCTGCTGCATCCGGAAGACAAGCAGCCGCAATTGCCCTATGTAACCCAACAGCTGCAAGACACCACAGGACCTATCGTTGTGTCCACGGACTACATCAAGGCATTCGGCGACCAGATACGTCCGTTTATCCCCAAGGGGCGCGACTTCCGCGTGCTGGGCACAGATGGGTTTGGCCGTTCCGACTTCCGCTACAAGCTTCGCGAGCACTTTGAAGTCGATCGCCACTTCGTTGTGCTGACCGCCTTGCGTGCGCTGGCTGACGAAGGGCAGGTGCCGGTTGCCAAGCTGACTGAAGCCATCAAAAAGTATGGCATCAATCCTGATAAAGCCAATCCGCATCACGCCTGAAGGGGGGACAGCACATGAGCAATACCATAGACATCAAAGTCCCCGACATTGGCGACTTCAGCGAGGTGGAAGTCATCGAGGTGCTGGTCGCTGAAGGCGATGCCGTCCAGGCCGAGCAAAGCCTGATCACTGTCGAGTCCGACAAGGCCTCCATGGAGATTCCGGCGCCACAAGGCGGGCGGATTGCTTCGCTGAAGGTCAAGGTCGGTGACAAGATCAAGGAAGGTTCGGTGATCCTGACGGTCGAGCCCGAGCAGGCAGCCGTTGCCGAGAAGGCGGCGGACAGCTCGGGCGGTAAATCCCAAGCGCCCGCCAAAGAGGCCCCAACGCAAGACCAGGCCGCGGCACCAGCGGCCCCACAACCGGCAGACGCAGCCGACACCGAGCCCGCCAGTTCAGGCGGCACGGTGACTGTGTCTGTTCCAGACATCGGTGATGCCACCGATGTGGAAGTCATCGAGGTTTTGGTGGCTGTGGGCGACACCGTCGCTGCGGAGCAAAGCCTGATCACTGTCGAGTCCGATAAGGCTTCCATGGAAGTTCCGTCGTCGCAGGCAGGCGTGGTAACAGCCATTAACGTCAAGGTGGGCGACAAGGTCAACCAGGGCAGCAATATTCTCGAACTGAAGACTGCTGCAGCAGCCGCCCCGGCCGCAGCGGCGGCGCCCGCGCCCGCCGCTGCGGCAGGCGACAAGGGCAATGGCAAGGAAAAACAGGCTGAGCAGCCAGTTGGACAGCCTTCCACAGATGCCCAGCTTGCGTCCGTACCTCCCGAGCGCCATTCTCCCACCGAATCTTTTTCTGAAGCTGATGTGCCTGCGCGCAACCTGCCGCATGCATCGCCCTCGGTCCGCAAGTTCGCACGCGAGCTGGGTGTCAACCTGGCCTCGGTACAAGGTTCAGGCCGGAAAAACCGCATCACCAAAGAAGATGTGCGCCAGTACGTGAAGCAGGCCTTGGCCGGCGGCACCCCCACAGCGGGCGCCGCGGCTGCCGGGCAGGGCGGACTGGCTGTGCTGGACTGGCCCAAGGTCGATTTCGCCAAGTTTGGCCAGATCGAAACCAAGCCGCTGTCCCGCATCAAGAAAATTTCGGGCGCCAACCTGCATCGCAATTGGGTCATGATTCCGCACGTCACAAATAATGACGAAGCCGACATCACGGACCTGGAGGCATTGCGCCAAACTCTGAACCAGGAGAACGAGAAGGCCGGGATCAAGGTCACCATGCTGGCTTTCCTGATCAAGGCTGTGGTGGCTGCGCTCAAGAAATTCCCCGAGTTCAATGCTTCGCTCGATGGCGACAACCTGGTTCTCAAGCAGTACTACCACATCGGCTTTGCCGCAGACACGCCCAATGGCCTGGTGGTTCCGGTCATACGCGACGCCGACAAGAAGGGCATACTTGAGATCGCATCGGAAACCGCCGTCCTGGCCAAGGCAGCCCGCGACGGCAAGTTGTCGCCGGCGCAGATGCAAGGCGGATGCTTTTCCATCTCATCCTTGGGTGGCATAGGCGGCACCTCGTTCACGCCCATCATCAACGCGCCCGAAGTCGCCATACTGGGCGTTTCGCGCGCCTCCCACGAGCCCGTCTGGGACGGCAAGAAGTTCAAGCCGCGCTTGATGCTGCCCTTATCCTTGTCGTACGACCACCGCGTCATCGATGGCGCGTCCGCAGCCCGCTTCAATGCCTACCTAAGCGGCCTGCTGGCCGACTTCCGGCGCATTGCGCTATAGGACCCGCCCATGAGTACAAATGAACTGAACATACCGGATATTGGCGATGTTTCCGAGGTCGAAGTCATCGAGGTTCTGGTGGCGGCAGGCGACACCATCAAGCCGGAGCAAAGCCTGATCACTGTGGAATCCGACAAGGCTTCCATGGAGATACCGGCTGCCAGAGGCGGTGTCGTCAGTGCTGTCTTGGTCAAGGTAGGCGACAAGGTCACTGAAGGCACCCCCATGGTCAGGCTCGAAGCGGCTGCAGAAGGCGACGGTGCTGCTTCGGACGAGTCTGCCGGCAAGCAGCCCGAGCCCAAGGCGGAGCAGAAGCCAGAACCCAAGACAGAGCAGAAGCTCGAGCAGAAAGCCGCTGCCCACAGCACCGACACCGCCGAAAAATCGGCCGCGCCTGCTGCCGCTGCGGCGTCTGCTGCCGGGTCATACGCGGGGACGGCCGACGCCGAATGCGACGTGCTGGTGCTGGGCGCTGGCCCTGGCGGCTATTCCGCTGCATTCCGCGCCGCCGATTTGGGCTTGTCTGTGGTGCTGGTCGAACGCTACGCCACGCTGGGCGGCGTTTGCCTGAACGTCGGTTGCATACCTTCCAAGGCCTTGCTGCACACCGCGGCAGTGCTGGAAGAGGCACAGTCGCTGGCGGCGCATGGCATCAAGTTCAACAAGCCCGAGATCGATCTGGACGCGCTGCGCGCCCACAAGGACGAGGTCGTGGGCAAGCTTACGGGCGGCCTGGCCGGCATGGCCAAGGCACGCAAGGTCAAAGTTGTGACTGGCAAAGGCCAATTTGCCGATCCCTATCACTTGACGGTCACGGCGGACGACGGATCGGCTCAAACCGTGAAGTTCAAGTCGGCCATCATCGCGGCGGGCAGCCAGTCGGTCAAGCTGCCATTCTTCCCTGAGGACAGCCGCATTGTGGATTCAACCGGCGCGCTGTTGCTTGCCAATATCCCCAAGAGAATGTTGATCGTCGGTGGCGGCATCATCGGCCTGGAGATGGGCACGGTGTACTCCGCACTGGGCTCGCGCCTGGACGTGGTCGAGATGCAAAGCGGCCTGATGCAAGGCGCGGATCGCGACATGGTCAAGGTTTGGGAGAAAATGAACGCCCGGCGGTTTGACCAGATCATGCTGGACACCAAGACCGTCGGCGCCGAAGCAAAGGACGACGGCATCTGGGTGCGTTTCGAAGGCGCCAAGGCGCCCAAGGAAGCGCAGCGCTACGATCTGGTCCTGCAAGCGGTCGGGCGCACGCCCAACGGCAAGACCCTGGCCGCGGACAAGGCCGGCGTGCAGGTTACGGATCGCGGCTATATCGAAGTGGACAAGCAGATGCGCACCAACGTGGCGCACATCTACGCCATCGGCGACATCGTTGGCCAACCCATGCTGGCGCACAAGGCTGTGCACGAGGGTCATGTTGCCGCCGAGGTCATAGCCGGACAAAAAAGCTTCTTTGACGCCCGGGTCATTCCTTCGGTGGCCTACACGGACCCGGAAGTCGCATGGGTCGGCCTGACCGAGGACGAAGCCCGCAAGGAAGGCATCGCCATCCAAAAAGGCCTGTTCCCCTGGGCAGCGTCCGGACGCGCCATTGCCAATGGTCGCGACGAGGGCTTCACCAAGCTTTTGTTCGATGCCGAAACCAAGCGGATTCTGGGCGGAGGCATAGTGGGTACCCATGCCGGCGACCTGATCAGCGAGGTGGCCCTTGCCATTGAGATGGGCGCAGATGCCGTCGATATCGGTAAAACCATACATCCCCACCCGACATTGGGCGAGTCCATAGGCATGGCTGCGGAAGTGGCCGAAGGCACTTGCACCGATCTTCCTCCGCCACGACGGAAATAACGCCGCAAGGCGTATGGCTACACGCGGTCGGCCCAGCGGCAGGTGCTAACATCAGCACCTGCCGCTACGTTTTTTGACGCTATTTATTCATGACTTCTCTTTCGCCTGGCGCATCCGCCACTTTGCCGCAGTGGCTGGACTACCTCGAAACCCTGCACCGTACGTCCATTGACCTGGGCCTGGAACGGATACGCACTGTGGCGGACAAACTTGGCATGACCATGCCATTTGTCAAGATCACCGTGGGTGGCACCAACGGCAAGGGTTCCACCTGCGCCATGCTGGAGGCGATCTTGCTGGCGGCAGGCTACAAGGTGGGTCTGTATACCTCGCCACACCTGGTGGACTTCAACGAGCGCATACGCCTGAACGGCGATTTCGCCACTGACGAACAGATCGTGGCCCAGTTGCACAAGATAGAGCAGTTGCGCGGCGACACCACCTTGACGTACTTCGAGTACACCACCCTGGCCGCGCTGCTGCTGTTCGAAGCCCAAAGCATGGATGTTGCGGTGCTTGAAGTCGGCTTGGGCGGGCGGCTGGATGCTGTCAATCTGGTGGATACCGACTGCGCCATCATTACCAGCGTGGACATCGACCACACCGAATACCTGGGCGATACGCGCGAGAAGATCGGCCTGGAAAAGGCGCATATCTTCCGCCCGGGCAAGCCAGCGGTATGCGCAGACCCGGTGCCGCCTGACACGCTCGTCGAGTACGCCAGCCAGATCGGCGCCGACCTGTGGCGCTTCGGCAAAGATTTCAATTACTCCGGCGACCGCCTTCAGTGGGCCTATGGCGGCCGGGCGCAGCGGCGCAGCGGCCTGGCTTATCCGTCATTGCGGGGCGCCAATCAGTTGCTGAATGCCACTGCCGCACTCGCCGCCCTTGAGGCCCTGCGCAATACGCTTATTGTGCCGCAGCAGGCCGTGCGCATAGGCTTGTCGCAAGTCGCCTTGCCCGGTCGTCTGCAAATATTGCCAGGCACACCCACCATTATTCTGGACGTGGCCCACAACCCCCATGCGGCCGCTGCCCTGGGCCAGAACCTGGACAGCATGGGTTATTTTCCGCATACCCACGCGGTGGTGGGCATGCTGCACGATAAAGACATCGCGGGGGTGGTGGCCCGGCTGGCAACGCGCGTGGACCGCTGGTATTGCGCCGGCCTTCCCGGCCATCGCGGTACACCTGCCAACGAACTGGCCGGCATTGTTCGCCAGGCTGTCGCCGCGACCACGGGGCGGAACACCCTGGAAGAAACCAGCACGGAAGCGCGGCGCGTGCCAGAACCCGCCGCGCCGTCAGGCAAGCCCGGTGTGCGTGCGGCTGCCGTCGCCCCGGTAAACGCCGAAGCGGTCAGCGTTACCACTCATGACGATCCGTTGCTGGCGTTTGTTGCCGCGCAAAATCAGGCCACCGAGAATGATAGAATTCTCGTGTTTGGATCGTTTGCGACCGTCGGTCCGATTCTGGATCATCTCGGACGCAAGGCCACATAGTTCCAACAAGCCTCATGGCCGGCTTGTTTTCAAGATAGGTTTTTGCTCCATGGGATTGTTCTCTCGTAAAGAACCCGAAGCGGGATCCGGACGCCGCTCGGCGTCTCGTAGTTCGCTTTCCAGTGAAGCCCAGGCCACCGAATTGCGCGGGCGTGCCCGGCGTCGGCTGATCGGTGCACTGGCATTGGTGTTGGCTGCCGTCATCGTGGTGCCCATGCTGTTCGATTCGCCCGATCCTGCGCAGCAGGCCAGCGCGCCTGTCGTGGTGCCGGCTATTGTGCCGCCCGAACCCAGCCAGAATCTCGCCATGGCACCGGCTACTCCTCCAGCCTCCACGACGGGTGATGACGCCTCGAACGGTACGCCGGACGCCGCGACCGAGGCGCCGCCAACTGATGCAGCAAACGGCCAGGCAACGGCCGCAGCCCCGGCAGCTGGCGAAACCCCGACCGTCGATGCGCCAACCGAAACGCCTGCGCCGCAGGTCGAAGAGCCCAAGCCCGAGCCCACGCCGCCTGCCAAGCCGGCCGACAAGCCCGAAACCAAAACCGAAGCCAAAGCTGAAGCGCCGGCCAAGACCCGCACTGACGACGGGTCGGTGGCCATCGCGCTCCTCGAAGGACGCTTGCCGCCGCAGACCGCAACTGCCACCGAAAACAAGGGCAGTTATATATTGCAGATCGCCGCTTACGGCACCGCCTCAGATGCCGAGAGCCGGCGCGATCGACTCGTAGGCGCCGGCGTCACCAACGCCTATGTCCAGGAAGCCGTCTCGGGCGGCAAGCCCACGTATCGCTTGCGCGTTGGGCCTTTCCCTACACGCGATGCGGCGCAAGCCGCGCAAGCTCGTTTACGTGCCCTGGGTTACGACAACGGTTTCATCTCCACTAAGTGACCAGCTTCGACTATCTTGTGCTGGCCATACTTTGTGTGTCGGCATTGCTGGGCCTGCTGCGCGGGCTCATCAAGGAAGTCTTATCCCTTATTGCCTACGTCGTCGCCTTTCTGGCTGCGATCTGGTGGGGGCCGATCGTGTCGGTATGGCTGGCTGCCTGGATAGACAACGGGCTGTTGCGTACGGCCGCAGCCTATGGCGCCGTCTTCATCGTTGTGCTGCTATTGGTGGGATTAGTCAATGTCACGCTGGGCAGCCTGGTCAAACGAACTGGCCTGACGCCTGCCGATCACGGACTGGGCGCGGTGTTCGGCTTGCTGCGCGGAGCGCTCTTCGTTGTTGTGCTGGTTTCCCTGGCTGGCTATACCGAGTTGCCCCGCGAGCCCTGGTGGCAGGAAGCCCGCTTGTCCGGCCCGGTAGTGCAGGGCATACAACACATCAAACTGCTGTTGCCGCCGTCCCTGGCGGCATGGTTACCTTATTGATCGATACACAGGAACATCACCATGTGCGGAATAGTGGGGGTGGCCGGCTCGGGCCCCGTCAACCAACTGATTTATGACAGCTTGCTGTTGCTGCAGCACCGCGGCCAGGACGCGGCCGGGATCGCCACGTCGCATGATCAATTTTTTAATATGTACAAGGCTCATGGCCTGGTGCGTGATGTCTTTCGTACGCGCAACATGCGGTCCTTGCCCGGCAACAGCGGGCTGGGGCAAGTGCGTTATCCCACCGCGGGATCCAGCGACAGCGTGGACGAGGCGCAACCGTTTTACGTCAATGCGCCGTTTGGCATCACCTTCGTCCATAACGGCAACCTGACAAACTGGCGCGAGTTGCGCGAGGCCTTGTTCCGTGTGGACCGCCGCCACATCAACACCAATTCCGATTCCGAAGTCCTGCTCAATGTGTTTGCACACGAGCTGCACATCGCGGCCAATGGCGGCTCGCTGGATGAGGATGCCATTTTCAACGCGGTGTCGGCGGTGCATGGACGCGCCAGGGGCGCCTACGCGGTCATTGCGCAAATTGCCAGCTATGGGCTGGTGGCCTTTCGAGATCCCTATGGCATCCGGCCGCTGTGCCTGGGTCGCATGGAAACCGAAAAGGGCGACGAATGGATGGTGGCGTCCGAATCGGTAGCCCTGACCGGCTGCGGCTACACGCTGGTGCGCGATGTAGAACCGGGCGAAGCCTTGTTCATCGACCTGGACGGAAAGCTCAGCAGTCGTCAATGCGCCGAAAATCCATCACTGACGCCTTGTGCTTTCGAGTATGTGTACTTTGCGCGCCCCGACTCGCTGATGGATGGCGTCTCGATCTACGACGCGCGCCTGAACATGGGCGAGTACCTGGGTGACAACGTGGCCAAGACGCTGCGCTTGGGCGATATCGACGTCGTCATGCCCATACCCGATTCCTCGCGCCCATCGGCCATGCAGCTGGCGGCCAGGCTGGATCTCAGCTACCGCGAAGGCTTCATCAAGAACCGCTACATCGGGCGGACTTTCATCATGCCCGGTCAAGCTGTGCGAAAGAAGTCGGTGCGCCAGAAGCTTAGTGCGATCGGGATGGAGTTTCGTGGCAAGAACGTGCTGTTGGTCGATGATTCCATCGTCCGGGGCACAACCAGCCGCGAAATTGTCGATATGGCACGGGCCGCAGGTGCCAACAAGGTCTATTTTGCTTCAGCCGCGCCTGCTGTGCGCTATCCCAATGTGTATGGCATCGATATGCCCAGCCAGTCGGAGCTGATTGCGAACGGACGCGATACGGCACAGATCGCAAGCGAAATCGGAGCGGACGGCCTGGTTTACCAAGAGCTCAACGACCTGGAGCAAGCCATACGTGACTTGAACCCGGCCATGAAGCAGTTCGAGTCGTCCTGCTTCAACGGCCGGTACGTTACCGGGGATATCGATGCGGCTTATCTTGAGCGACTGAGCCAGACACGGGGTGTTCGCCCACCGGCGGGCGAGATGGCGACCCGCGAAAACGACGAGTAGGCGTTTAGATAGCGCTGGGCCAAGGCCGACCTTAGCCCAGCCGCCGCAATGCCGGCACCAGCCCCAGCACGCCGATCACCACAAACAAGCCCAGTGACCACAAGGCATATTCGACGCCCAGCAGGTTGACCCTTGCGTCCATGCAGGTCGCATATATGCCGAAGAGCCAGGGCACATTGGCGTCCAGCCCGCTGCCCACCATGAAGCGGTCGGCAAAGGTCATGTCGCAGGAAAACATCTTGGCGGCCACCGTGTACTGATACCAGGCCGCCATGGCGCCGCCGACGCTAAGCAGTGTGACCAGCAAACCGGCTGCGCGGCGCGCCAGGGCGGTGACGCGCCCGGCCAGCAGGCCGCCCCAACATAGCAGTGCGATCAGTATGAACACCAGGCGTTGCAGCACGCACCATGCGCAAGGCTGGAGCCCAAATACGTGCTGGGACACCAGTGCGATCGCGACCGCGGTGATGCAAAGCAGGGCGATGAAATGGAGCAATCGGGTTGAGCTTGTCATGGAGAACCTTCGAGTTCGAGCGTCGCTAGCAGCTTACGCTCGAATTGTAGCTGGGCGCGAGGGTGTCCGAGTGCGGAGCCTTCGATAATGAACACGTCTTCCACGCGATCACCCAAGGTCAGTATCTTGGCCATATTAAGGCTGATGCCGTGCGCTGCAAAGACCTGTGCGAGGTTGTAGAGCAGGCCGGGGCGATCGGCGGCAGTCACCGAGAGCCGCCACGAGGTGCTGCGCTCGTCCGGCTGCAATTCCACATGCGGCATGATGGGAAAAAAACGCGATCGGCGCGAACCGGAGCGTCGCGGCAGACCACCGGGCGCCGGGACCTCTGCACTTACCAGTGCGCGCGACAACTCGTGTTCGACCAGCGTTGCATTCGAGCGGTAGTCCTTGTCCTGCCCGGGCAGCAAGACAATAAAGCTGTCCAGTGCCCAGCCATGATGGGTCGTGTGCACGCGGGCATCTTGTACGCTTAAGGCCCGGCTGTCGAAATAGCGGCAAATGCTGACAAACAAATCCTTGCGGTCGGGTGTGTAGACCATGACCTGCAGGGCCTCGTTCTGTCCGACCACGCGTGCCTTCACCACCGGCTCGGGCGTGTCGACCCGATAATACAAATGCCGTGTGTGCCACGCGATCTCGCTGGCCTCGTGACGCAGGAAGTAGGCCACGTCCAGTTGATTCCAGAAGTCGTCGCGGCTTTCGTCGCGCAAGCCGATCAAGCGGATCTCGTTGGCGGCGGCTTCTTTGCGTTGCGCCAGCACCGTGCCGGCGTCCGGCTGGGCGCCGCCCAACGCCTCTATGGTTTGGCGAAACAGATCTTCCAGCAGCTTGCCTTTCCAGGAGTTCCATACTTTGGGGCTGGTTCCGCGTATGTCGGCGACCGTGAGCAAATACAATGCGGTCAGGCGGCGCTCGGTGCCCACGCGTTTGGCAAAGTCGTGGACCACGCCGGGGTCACTGAGGTCGCGTTTCTGGGCCACCAGCGACATGGTCAGATGCTCGCGCACCAGAAACTCCACCAAGGCCTTGTCGTCGCCGTCTATGCCGTGTTCGTTGCAGAAGCGGCGTGCGTCCACGGCGCCCAGTTCAGAATGATCGCCGCCCCGGCCCTTGGCGATGTCATGGAACAGCGCGGCCACGTAGAGCAGCCAGTGACGGTCGAAATCGGCGATCAACTGGCTGGCCAGCGGGTACTCTTGCGCGTGTTCGGGCATGGTGAACCGGCGCAGGTTGCGCACCACCATCAGAATGTGCTGGTCGACCGTATAGGCATGAAACAGGTCATGCTGCATCTGTCCGACTATGCGCCGAAATACCGGAAGATAGCGGGGCAGAATGTTCAGCATGGTCATGTGCCGCAACGCATGGACCACGCCGCGAGGCTGCTGCAAAATCTGCAGGAACTGACGCCGATTGACCGGATTGCGCCGAAATTGTGCGTCTATGCTGCGACGCGCATGCCACATCGCGCGCTGCATGGGCGCCGCCATGCCGGTGATCTCAGGCCTTTCCTGCATCACCAGAAAGGCCCGGAAGATCAGTGCCGGGTTGCGCTCGAAGCCGTCTTCACGCCGTATGCCCAGGCGGCCCCGTATCATGAAGAAGTCGTCATCGATGATGCTTGCCTGCTCGTTGGGCAACGGAAACAGTTTCTCTTCGAGGCTTTGCATCAAAATGATGTTCAGCTGACTGACCACGCGTGCGGCCCAGTAATAGCGCTGCATCAGGATTTCGCTGGGGCGCCGGGTGCGTGTGGCCTCGAATCCGTACACCGCGGCCAGGGCCGGCTGCAGATCGAACAGCACGCGATCTTCACGTCTGCCCGCCAGCAGGTGCAGCTCGATGCGCAGGCGCTTGAAGGCTTGCTCGGCCCGGCGCAATGCCCGGAACTCTGCCGCTGTCAGCAGGTCGCTGCGGGCAATTTCGCGCCAGCTATGGCCCAGTCCGGCAGCCTGTGCCATCCACATCACCACCTGCAAGTCGCGCAGGCCGCCCGGGGCCTCCTTGCAATTGGGCTCCAGCGAGTACGGGGTGTCGTGATGGCGTGCATGGCGCTGCTGCATCTCGGCCCGCTTGGCCTGGAAAAAAGCCTGAGGATCGAGCTGCTCCAGCATGGTGGTGCGCAAGGTCTGAAACAGGTTGCGGCTGCCGACCAGCCAGCGTGCTTCCATCAAGGCGGTTTCAACGGTGATGTCGTTGGCGGCTTCGCGTTGGCAGTCTTCCAGCGTACGCACGCTATGGCCGGGCTCTATGCCCAAGTCCCACATGGCCGCGACCAGCGCCTCGATGGCATTGGTATCGTCCTGTGTGGGCGGTTGGCGCAGCAGAATCAGTACGTCGACATCGGAATGCGGATACAGTTCGCCGCGGCCATAGCCGCCCACGGCAACCAGCACGGCGCCCAAGGGCAGGGGGTGCAGTCGGACCAGTTCGCGCAGGGCCTGGTCGGCGTTGCGCCGCAGCGCGGCCAGCAGGGTGTCCGGACGACGTTGCTCACGAAACGCCTGTATGGCCTCGGCACGGCGGACAGCCAGTTGATCGCGCACCAAGTTAAGGGATCGCGCGGGCATGAACTGTCCTGTCAGGGTATCAGGCTGCCGCGACGAAGGGCGGCGGCGCTGGCATATCGGGGGATACGGTCAGGATCTCGTAGCCCGTGTCGGTGACCAGAACACTGTGCTCCCACTGTGCCGACAGGCTGTGATCACGCGTCACGACCGTCCAGCCGTCGGCCAGAGTGCGGATATCTTTGCGCCCGGCGTTGATCATGGGTTCGATCGTGAAGATCATGCCGGCCTCGAGTTTCACGCCGGTACCCGGCTTGCCGTAATGCAGCACCTGCGGGTCTTGATGGAATTTGCGGCCCACGCCGTGGCCACAGTATTCGCGCACAACCGAAAAGCCTTGCTTTTCGGCGTGCTGCTGGATGGCATGCCCGATGTCGCCCAGCGAACCGCCCGGACGCACCTGTTCGATGCCCAGCCACATGCATTCGTAAGTAGTCTCGGTAAGGCGCCTGGCAAGTATCGATGGTTCGCCGATGTAGTACATGCGGCTGGTATCGCCAAACCAGCCATCCTTGATGACCGTGACGTCGATATTCATGATGTCGCCGTTTTTCAAGACTTTCTCGCCAGGAATGCCATGGCAGATCACATGATTGACCGAGGTGCAGATGGATGCGGGAAAAGGCGTGTACCCGGGAGGCGCATAACCGACGGTGGCGGACTCGACCTGGAGCTCATCGGTGATGAACTCCAGACAAAGCCGGTCGAGCTCGCCTGTTGTGACTCCCGCTTTTACGTGGGGCGCCAGGAAGTCCAGGGTGGAGGCCGCAGCTTGGCAAGCGGCACGCATTTTGTCGAGATCAACGGGGTCGGTAACGAGACTACTCATGGTAACTTGAATTTGGTCGGCTAAAAATAGTAGAATTATAGGCTTTCTTAAAATTCCTTTAGGAAAGCAAAAATCGCGTGCCCGGTAACAGAAGGGTGTTTTGATGCGACTAGCCACTAGTGTACTTGTTTGGCCCACGGGCCAGCATGCAGGGGTTAGCAGCCAGAATACAAACCGGCCACAAGACCAAACCCTTGGAGAATATGATGTCGTTAATGCGCGAAATGCTAGAAGCCGGTGTGCACTTTGGCCACCAGACCCGTTACTGGAACCCCAAGATGGCGCCGTTCATCTTTGGTCAGCGTAACAAGATCCACATCGTCAACCTTGAGCAGACGGTAGTTAAATTCCAGGAAGCAGCCAAGTTCGTGCGCCAAATCGCCGCACGTGGCGGCAGCGTGTTGTTTGTCGGCACCAAGCGCGCCGCCCGCGAACTCGTGGCCGCCGAAGCTGCACGTTGCGGCATGCCTTACGTAGACAGCCGTTGGCTGGGTGGCATGATGACCAACTTCAAAACGGTCAAGACTTCGGTCAAGCGCCTGAAAGAAATGGAAGCGCAGATCGCCGACGGCGCCACCGAGCGCATGAGCAAAAAAGAAGCCCTCATGTTTGATCGCGAACTCGAAAAGCTCAACAAGGCTATCGGTGGCATCAAAGACATGAACACCTTGCCTGACGCCCTGTTCGTCATCGACGTTGGCTACCACAAGATTGCCATCGCCGAAGCCCGTACGCTGGGTATTCCAGTCGTCGCTGTTGTCGACACCAACCACTCGCCCGACGGCGTCGAGCACATCATCCCCGGTAACGACGACTCGGCCAAGGCCATTGCCTTGTATGCCCGTGGCATGGCCGACGCCGTGCTGGAAGGCCGCGAACAGAACCTGAACGGTCTGGTTGAAGAAATCACCGAAGGCGAAGAGTTCGTCGAGGTCGAAGAAGAGCGCGAATAAGCCTATGCGCCCGGCATAGTCCGGGCCGGGGCCGCCATGGTCATCCCATGGTGGCCCGTCATTGCGTTCGCACTGCCCCGGTAAGACCGGGGCGCGTTTTAATGAACTGGAGAAAATAGTGGCCCAAATTACCGCATCCATGGTTAAAGAACTGCGCGAGAAAACCGACGCCCCCATGATGGAGTGCAAGAAGGCGCTCACCGAGGCGGACGGCGATCTGGCTCGCGCTGAAGAGATTCTCCGCGTCAAGCTGGGCAGCAAGGCCAGCAAGGCAGCCAGCCGCGTCACCGCCGAAGGCCTGATCGGGCTGCACATCGCCGCCGACAGCAAGCATGGCGCGGTAATCGAAATCAACTGCGAAACCGACTTCGTCGCCAAGAACGACGATTTCATCGACTTCGTGGCCAAGCTGGCCGAAGTGGTTGCCGACAAGAACCCCGCCGACGTGGCAGCGCTGAACGCCTTGGCTTTCGGTGAAGGCACGGTTGAAACCACCCGCGCTGCGCTGGTCGGAAAGATCGGCGAGAACGTCGCTGTGCGCCGCTTCGAACGCTTCGAAACCGACAACAAGCTGGCCAGCTACGTGCATGGCGGCAAGATAGGTGTGTTGGTCGACTTCTCCGGCCCCGATGAAGCCGGCAAGGATCTGGCCATGCATATTGCTGCCACCAAGCCCAAGGCGCTGGACGCCAGCGGTGTTGCCGCAGCCGATATCGCTGCAGAGCGTTCGGTCGCCGAACAAAAAGCCGCCGAATCGGGCAAGCCCGCCGAGATCGTCAGCAAGATGGTCGAGGGTTCTGTCCAGAAGTTCCTCAAGGAAGTCACTCTGCTGTCCCAGCCGTTCGTCAAGAACGACAAGCAAACCGTCGAGCAGATGCTCAAAGAGAAAAGCGCCACCATCTCGCGCTTTGCACTCTATGTCGTAGGCGAAGGCCTCGAGAAGAAGTCGGAAGACTTTGCCGCAGAAGTCGCCGCGGCTGCCGCTGGCAACGCCTGATCACTGTTCCAGCAACAAAATCGAGCCTGCGTGATCACGCAGGCTCGACTCTGGCATACACTTCCGTTGGATTGATTACCTGGGATACTACCTATGACCACCCGATCGTATAAGCGTGTTCTCCTCAAACTGTCCGGCGAAGCGCTGATGGGAGAGGACGCCTTTGGGATCAATCGATCAACCATCTTGCGCATGACCGAAGAGATCGCCGAGGTCGCCGCCCTGGGCGTCGAACTGGCCATCGTGATCGGTGGCGGCAATATTTTTCGCGGCGTGGCGCCCGGCGCCCAGGGCATGGATCGTGCCACCGCCGACTACATGGGCATGATGGCTACCGTCATGAACGCTTTGGCGCTGCAAGACGCGCTCAAGCACCGCGGCATCGACACTCGCGTGCAGTCCGCCCTGAACATCGACCAGGTGGTCGAGCCTTACATCCGGCCCAAGGCCTTGCGCTACCTCGAAGAGGGCAAGGTGGTGGTATTTGCCGCCGGCACAGGCAACCCCTTCTTTACAACCGATACGGCTGCCGCGTTGCGCGGTGCTGAAATCGGTGCTGAAATCGTCCTGAAGGCAACCAAGGTCGATGGCATCTACAGCGCCGACCCCAATAAGGATCCCGGTGCCACCCGTTATTCGCGCATCAGTTTCGACGAAGCCATCGTGCGCCGGCTGGAAGTCATGGATGCCACGGCATTCGCGTTGTGCCGCGATCAGAAACTGCCCATCAAGGTTTTTTCCATCAACAAGCCCGGCGCGCTCAAGCGTGCCGTAAGCGGTGAAGACGAAGGCACACTGGTACACGTTTGATAAAGGAATCATCATGAGTCTTTCAGAGGTCAGGAAGTCGGCCGAAACCCGCATGGGCAAGTCCATCGAAACGCTCAAGGTCAACTTGTCCAAGATCCGGACCGGTCGTGCGCATGCAGGCATACTGGACCATGTCATGGTCGAATACTATGGCTCGCCCGTGCCGGTCAGCCAGGTCGCCAATGTCAATCTCATGGACGCACGCACCATCAATGTGCAGGTCTGGGAGAAAAACATGGCGGGCCCGGTCGAAAAAGCCATCCGCGAGTCCGACCTGGGCTTGAACCCCATCTCCATGGGCGACAGCATCCGTGTTCCCATGCCGGCTCTTACCGAAGAACGTCGCCGCGATCTGACCAAGGTCGTGCGCACCGAAGGCGAAGACGCAAAGATCGCCGTGCGCAATCTGCGCCGCGACTCCAACGATACGCTCAAGAAGCTGGTCAAGGACAAGGAAATCTCCGAGGACGACGAGCGTCGCATGCAGGAAGAGGTGCAAAAGCTCACCGACAAGCATGTGGCCGAAATCGACAAACTTGTCACGCAGAAAGAAGCGGAGATCATGACGGTATAGTCATGCTTAGCCACGGACCTTCACAACATGCCTGTCAGCTCCACCCTGGCGGTGCCTACGAGCACTGATACACCACGCCATATCGCCGTCATCATGGACGGGAACGGACGTTGGGCAACTCGGCGCTTCTTGCCCAGAACTGCCGGGCATGTGCGCGGGGTGCAGGCGGTCCGCCGGGCGGTCGAGGCCTGCGGCAGGCGTGGGGTGGAATACCTCACGCTGTTTGCCTTCAGTTCCGAGAACTGGCGTCGTCCGCCTGACGAAGTGTCGTTGTTGATGCGTCTGTTTATCCAGACCCTCGAAAAAGAGGTCACCAAGCTGGAAGAGCAGGGCGTGCGCCTGCGCATTGTGGGCGATCTGTCACCGTTCGAACCCAAGTTGCGCGAGCTTATCCGCAAGGCTGAACAGCGCACCGAACACAATACGGCGCTGCATCTGACTATCGCTGCCAATTATGGTGGTCGCTGGGATATCCTGCAGGCCATGCGTCGACTGCTGCGCGAGCGGCCCGACCTGGCCACGGATCCGGAAAGCATCGACGAAACCTTGCTGGCCGATTATCTGTCGATGGCTTATGCCCCCGAGCCCGACCTGTTCATCCGCACTGGCGGTGAGCAGCGCATCTCGAATTTCCTGGTCTGGCAACTGGCCTATACTGAACTGTATTTTTCGCAAGACTACTGGCCGGACTTTGGCGCCAAAGAACTCGACGCCGCCTTCGAATGGTACAGAACACGCGAGCGCCGCTTCGGGCGCACCAGCGCCCAGGTGGCTGGAAAGAACTAGACATCGGAGGGCCTATGCTGAAGCAGCGCGTCATTACGGCGATCATCATGCTTGCCGTGCTTCTCGGTACGCTGCTCGCCCCGACCGCGTGGCCACTGGTTGCGTTGCTGTCGCTGATCGCGGCATGCACCCTCTGGGAGTGGCTGCGCCTGACGCTGCCCAATTGCGTCTCGAAAGCCGCCGGCATCATTGCCGCCGTGGTGGGGCTGGGACTGCTGTGGCTGGGCAATGCCTGGCTTGCCGCCACGCCGGTAGCCTGGAGCAGCCTGATGCAGGCGCATCTGAATCTATGGCTCTTGCCGCTGGTTACCCTGGTCTGGATCGTTGTCGGCACGGCCATGGTGGTCCGCGGTCAGGCGCAGCAGCGCAGCGGCCAGGTATGGTTGAGCGTGTTCGGCGTATTGGCCGTGGTAGCGGTGTGGGGCGCCAGCGTCCAGATGTATATGCTGCGCGGCGCATGGTTCCTGGTGTCGCTGCTGGCACTCATCTGGTTTGCCGATATCGCCGCTTACTTCACCGGCAAGGCCTTGGGCCGCCGCAAGCTGGCTCCGCGCGTCAGCCCCGGGAAAACCTGGGAAGGCGCCGCTGGCGGCGTTGCCGCAGCCACCATCTGGGTTTTGCTAACCACGTTGTGGCCCGGAAGTTTCGGCGCGGTACTTGCAGAGCGCTGGCCGGTATGGCTGGTCGTGTTGATCGCTATATTCCTTGCCTCCTTGTCCATCGTGGGTGATTTGTTCGAGTCCTTGCTGAAGCGGCGTGCCGGCGTGAAAGATTCCAGCCAGTTGCTTCCCGGCCATGGTGGCGTGTATGACCGCATCGATGCCTTGCTGCCCGTCGCACCCCTGGCCTTGCTGCTGACCGGGACCACACTATGAGCAAGATGTTGCAGCAACGCATATGTGTCCTGGGTTCTACCGGCTCCATCGGCGTCAATACCCTGGATGTCATTGCCCGACACCCCGAAACCCTCTCCATTTATGCGCTCAGCGCGCATAGCCGTATCGAGCAGTTGGCGGCACAGGCCAGCGCCACGGGGGCCCGCGTTGTCATCGTGCCCGATGAGGCCGCGCGCAAGCGCTTTCTGCACGCCTGGCCGGCCGGCCAGCATCCTGTACCGGAAATCCGAATAGGGCAGCAAGCCCTGTGCGATACGGTTGCCGAGGCCGAAGTGACCACCGTCATGGCGGCCATCGTCGGCGCAGCCGGGCTGCCGTCGGCACTCGCCGCCGCTGCCGCCGGCAAGCGGGTATTGCTGGCCAACAAAGAAGCCCTGGTTGCAGCAGGCAGCTTGTTCATGCGTACGGTGCGCGACTGCGGCGCCGAGTTGCTGCCCATAGACAGCGAACACAACGCCATATTTCAATGCATGCCGCAGTCGGGCAGGGCTACCGCGCCCACGCAACCCGCGCGCGGTGTACGCCGGCTGCTGTTGACGGCCTCGGGCGGACCTTTCCGCACCACCGCTCTCGATCAACTGGCCAGCGTGACCCCCGACCAGGCTTGCGCCCACCCCAACTGGACCATGGGCCGCAAGATCTCCGTGGACTCGGCCACCATGCTTAACAAGGGCCTGGAGGTCATTGAAGCGCATTGGCTGTTTGCCATGCCCGTGGATCGCATCCAGGTCGTCATCCATCCGCAAAGCATGGTGCACTCGATGGTGGAGTACGAAGACGGGTCCATATTGGCTCAGTTGGGCCAGCCCGACATGCGCACACCGATTGCCTATGGCTTGGGCTTTCCCGAGCGCATTGACAGCGGTGTGGGCCTGTTGGCCTTGACTGCTTTGGGTCGCCTGGACTTCGAAGAGCCCAACTTCGACCGCTTTCCCTGCCTGCGACTGTCATTCGATGCGCTGGCCACTGGGCAGGCCGCTTGTGTAGCCTTGAACGCCGCCAACGAAATTGCCGTCGACTGCTTCTTGAACAGCCGCATTCGCTATACTGAAATCGCCGGGGTTATCGAAGCTTGCCTGGATCGCATCACCGGCATGCCCAGTACCGGCCTTGATTCACTGGACGATGTACTGGCACTCGATGCCCGTTCACGCCGCATAGCTGCCGAACTCTGCCTCCAGAAGGCCTGACCCCGCCGTTACCCAGGATATCCATGCTGTTTACCTTATTAGCCTTCGCGGTCGCGCTTGGCGTCCTGATTACTTTCCACGAGCTGGGCCATTACTGGGTGGCGCGGCGCTGCGGCGTGCGCGTATTGCGCTTTTCAGTGGGCTTCGGTCGCGTGCTGGCGCGCCGCACGGACCGCCATGGTACCGAGTGGGCGGTGTCGGCCATCCCGCTGGGCGGCTATGTGAAGATGATGGATGAGCCGGGCCCGGGCGCCACGGCGCAAGAGGCCGCGCAAGCGTTCAACAGCAAAAGCCTCGCGCAGCGCAGCGCCATTGTGGTGGCAGGGCCGGTAGCGAACCTATTGCTGGCGGCGGTTCTCTATACGTTCCTGAATCTGGCGGGCACCAACGAGCCCGCGCCTGTGCTGGCTGCCCCGCAAGCCGATACCGCCGCCGCCATGGCAGGCGTTCAGGCGGGGGATCGCATCACGGCCGTCAATGGTCGGGCGGTGCAATCCTGGGGTGAGGCGCGTTGGCAACTGACCGACGCCGTGACCGGTGGTGGTCGCGTTGAGCTGCAAGTGCAAACCTCCGAAGGCGCGCAACGCGAGCGGCTGTTGCATCTGACGGCCGGAGCCATAGAGCCCGATGGCGTTGATCCCATGACGGAAGTTGGCCTGGCATTGGCGACACCGCGGCCGAAGGTCAATGCCGTTAATGAAGGAAGTGCGGGTCAGCAGGCGGGCCTGCGCGAGGGCGACGTCATCGTCAGCATCGGGCAATTGCAAGATCCGGACGCGGCCGAGGTTGTCCAGGCGGTGCAACAGCACGCCGAACAAACGCTGCCCTTGACCATATTGCGAGACGGTACACCGCTAACGCTGAACATCACGCCGCAAAGCCACACCATGGAAGACGGCTCGCAAGCGGGACGCATAGGCGTGATGCTGGGCGCGGACTTTCCCATGGTAACGGTGCGCTATGGGCCGCTGGACAGCATGGGCCGCGGCATCAGCCGCACCGTCGACACAGTCTGGCTGTCCCTGAAGATGATGGGGCGCATGATCACAGGCGATGTTTCGCTGCGCAATGTCAGTGGGCCGGTGACCATTGCGGATTACGCCGGACAGACCGCGCGCATCGGCATGGCTGCCTACATAGGGTTTCTGGCACTAATCAGTGTTAGTATCGGCGTGTTAAATTTGTTGCCGATTCCTATGCTCGACGGTGGCCATCTCATGTACTACGCACTGGAAGCCGTTCGCGGCAAGCCGGTACCCGACAAATGGTTGGAAACCGGCCATCGCGTAGGCTTGGGCTTGCTAGCCGCGCTAATGAGCCTGGCCTTTTTCAATGATTTTTCGCGTCTTTTCAGTTAGAAGCGTTGTGCCTTACAATCTTCCACCATTAAATCGCCCAAGGATCCTCCAGGATGTCGTCTAGCCGGAAATTCCCTTTTGCCAAACGAGTGCTGCCCGTATTGGTTGCCTTGTTGCTGGCGCCCAGTTTCGCGAACGCTTTCACCCCCTTCGTGGTACGTGACATCCAGGTCAATGGCATAGAGCGCGTCGATGCCGGCACGATCTTTACGTATCTGCCCGTCAAGGTAGGCGAACAGTTCACCGATGCCCAGGCCGCCGAGGCGATTCAGCGCTTGTACGCCACGGGCTTCTTCAGCGACGTCAAGATCGACAGCGTCAACGACGTGCTGGTGGTTACCGTACAAGAGCGACCCACGATTGCGTCGGTCAGCTTCAACGGCATGCGCGAGTTCGACTCGAAAGAAATCATCAAATCGCTGGGGCAGGTCGGTTTCGGGCAGGGCCGGGTTTTCGACCGTTCCATGCTGGAGCGCGCCGAGTTCGAACTGAAGCAGCAGTATCTGTCCAAAGGCAAGTACGGGGTCGAGATCAACCCCATCATCACGCCACTGCCGCGCAATCGGGTTGGTGTCAGCTTCGATATCTTCGAAGGCGACCTGGCCAAGATCAGCGACATTCGTATCGTGGGCAACGAAGATTTCTCCCAGGGCACCTTGCTGGATGAAATGGAGCTCACCACCTCGGGCGTCATGACCTGGTACACCGGCACGGACAAATATTCGCGCGAGAAGCTCGAGGGCGATGTCGAGCGCATACGCTCCTTCTATCTCGATCGCGGCTATCTGGAATACTCGGCCGAGCCGCCACAGGTTTCGATCTCGCCCGACCGTCAAGATATCTTCGTCACGCTTACCTTGCACGAAGGCGAGCCCTACAACGTGCGCAGCGTAAAGCTGGCCGGCGACCTGCTCGGTCTGGACGATAAAATCCAACCCCTGGTCGAAGTCAAAGAAGGCGAAACCTTCTCGGCTTCCAAGACCAACGCCACGGTCAAGGCCATTACCGATTACCTGGGTACCTTGGGCTACGCGTTTGCCAACGTCAACCCCAACCCTGTGCTCGATCGCGACGCGCACGAAACCGACCTTACCTTTTATGTCGATCCGGGCCGTCGAGTCTATGTGCGCCGTATCCAGATCGGCGGCAACACCCGTACCCGCGACGAAGTCATTCGGCGCGAAATGCGCCAGCAGGAAGCCGCCTGGTACGACGCCGGCAACATCAAGTCGTCGCGCGACCGCGTCGATCGCCTGGGCTACTTCAACGACGTCAATGTGCACACCACGCCGGTTGCGGGTTCGCCCGACCAGGTCGACGTCAATGTCGACGTGAAGGAAAAACCCACCGGCCTGATCAACCTGGGCGTGGGTTACGGTTCCACCGACAAACTCATATTGTCGGCCGGCATCAGCCAGGACAACATTTTTGGTAGCGGCAACACGTTGTCGCTACAGGTCAACACCAGCAAGACCAACCGTGCGGCCATTATTTCGCACACCGACCCATACTGGACCAAGGACGGCATCAGCAAGACCACGTCCATCTACTATCGTCGCACCACGCCCTACGACAGTCGCGATTCGTTTGGTGATTACCGCGTAACGGCTTTTGGCGGCGGCTTGAACTTTGGCGTGCCGATCTCCGAGTTCGATCGTGTCTTCACGGGCGTCAGCTTCGAGCACAACAAACTTAGCGAACTCAGTCCTCAGTACACGCCACAGGCCTACCAGGATTTCGTTACCGAGTATGGAGAAGCGACCAATTCGGTCATCTTCAACCTGGGTTGGTCCAAAGACACGCGCGACAGCGCCATCGCGCCTACCGAAGGCAGCTACACAAGGTTGTCGGGCGATCTGTCCACCATGGATCTGCGCTATTACATGCTAAGCGCGCAGCAGCAGTATTATTTGCCGCTGGGCCGCGCCTATACGGTCGCCTTCAATGGTATGGTCGACTGGGGCAAGACCTACGGTAGCAAGAGCTTCCCCGTCATCAAGAACGTGTACGGCGGTGGTATCGGTTCGGTGCGTGGCTACGAGGGCGCATCGCTCGGACCGCGCGATACGCTTACTAACGACTACCTGGGCGGATCACGCCGTATTGTTGGTAATATTCAGCTGTACCTGCCCTTCCCGGGCGCCTCGCGCGATCGTACGCTGCGCTGGTTCCTGTTCACCGACGCGGGCCAGATTGCCAACACCAGTGGGGGTGCTTGCACGGGTGGTATAAATAACCACTCTGTAGACCCTTGCGGCTGGAAGTTCTCGGCCGGTGTGGGCCTGTCGTGGCAATCCCCCATGGGACCGCTGCAATTGTCCTTTGGCCGTGCTCTTAATGCCAAGGAAGGCGACGACAAACAAGCCTTCCAATTCCAGATCGGCACCGGTTTCTGATGTATGCCGTTTAGTGGCACAATAACTGTTTTATCTGTGCAATTTGCAAGGTAGATTTTCCATGAAGTCTAAATTCGTTTTATCCCTTAATGCCTTGTCCCAGCGCCTTGTACGGGGCAATCGCGCCCTGGTGCTGGCTGCTGCGTTGGGCGCCACTGCCATGGTGGCAGCACCTGCGACCTATGCTCAAGGCACAAAAATAGGCTTCGTCAGCACGGAACGCATATTGCGCGATTCCAAGCCCGCCAAGGCGGCCCAAACCAAGATCGAGGCCGAGTTCAAGAAACGCGACGACGAGCTTCAAAACCTGGCCAATCGCCTGCGTAGCGAAGCGCAAAAGTTCGACAAAGACGCACCGGTGCTCTCCGAATCCGAGCGCATCAAGCGTCAACGCCAGTTGGCCGACCTGGATTCCGACCTGCAACGCAAGCGCCGCGAATTCCAGGAAGACTTCAATCGCCGTCGCAATGAAGAGTTCTCCGGCATCGTCGAGAAAGCCGACGCCGCCATCAAGACGATTGCCGAACAGCAAGGCTACGACTTGATCATTCAGGACGCCGTCACTGTCAGCCCCAAAGTCGACATTACCGATCAGGTCATGAAAGCGCTCGGCGGCTAAAGGAAAATGCCGGTATTGCTTGCGCCCGAACAGGCGCCTACCTTGCAAGAGCTACTTGCCAGCGCCAACACCATCGGCCTGGACTGCAAACCGGCACACAGCAAGCACGAACCCGAGCCACGGATACAAGGCTTGGGTTCCTTGCTTTCGGCAGGGCCGTCCGAGATCAGTTTTCTGTCCAATCCCAAGTTGCAAGATCAGCTGCCGGCTTGCCGGGCGGCTGCGGTCATCATGACGCCGCAAGTGTTCGAAAGCCTGCCGGCAGACAGCTATTCGTACCGGGTGGTGCTGTGTAGTCAGCCCTACCTGATGTATGCCTTGCTGGCGCAGTGGTTCGACCGCCATCGGATCGCGCAACTGGAAGGCGGTGTGCATCCCACTGCAGTCATCGCGCCCACGGCTCGCATCGCCGAGGGGGTCAGCATAGGTCCCCATTGCGTTGTCGAGGGCGGGGCGACCATAGGTCGCGGTAGCCGCCTGGGCCCGGGCTGCGTGGTCGGCGCCAATTCGGTATTGGGCTCGGATTGCCTGCTGCATGCCCGGGTGACGCTGTATCACCATGTCAGGGTAGGGGATCGCGCCATCCTGCATTCGGGCTGCGTGTTGGGCGCCGATGGTTTTGGCTTTGCGCCCGACCCCCACAGCCAACCTGGCGCCTGGGCCAAGATTGCGCAGTTGGGCGGCGTGCAGATCGGCAACGATGTCGAGATCGGCGCCAACACCACTGTGGATCGTGGGGCGCTCGAAGACACCGTGCTGGCCGATGGCGTCAAATTGGACAACCAGATCATGATCGCGCACAACGTGCGCATAGGCGAACACACCGCGATGGCCGCGTGCGTGGGCGTGGCCGGATCAACCGTAATAGGACGGCGATGCACCATAGGTGGCGCCGCCATGCTGTCCGGACACCTGACGCTGGCCGACGATGTGCACGTTTCAGGCGGCACGGCGATCACCTCCAGCATCGCCAAGCCGGGCCGCTACACTGGCGTGTACCCTTACGCCGAACACGTTCAATGGCAACGTAATGCTGCCGTGGTATCGCAGTTGGCGCAGTTGCGACGCCGACTGCGTGCGCTCGAAAAATAACGTTTAACAACACTAACCTTTGTGCCGCTGGGCACCTGTATGCAGGATATCAAGATGGAACTCGACATTAAACAAATCATGGACCGACTGCCGCATCGCCCGCCGATGCTGCTGGTCGATCGCGTGCTTGAGATGGTTCCGGGCAAAAGCATCGTGGCCATCAAGAATGTGTCGATGAACGAGCCCTTTTTTCAGGGGCACTTTCCCCATCACCCTGTCATGCCCGGCGTATTGATCATCGAAGCGCTGGCGCAAGCGGCTGCCTTGTTTTCGTTCGAGGACGATAGCGGCGTCAACCCCGCCGACAAGAAGATCGCCTACTACCTCGTGGGCGTAGATGGCGCGCGCTTTCGGCGGCCGGTTTTGCCGGGCGATCAGCTGCGCCTGGAAGTTACCGCCGATCGCATCAGCCGCTCTATTTGCAAGTACACCGCCCAGGCGTCAGTGGACGGACAGGTGGCGGCCGAAGCCAAGCTGATGTGCGCGATCCGTGTACTGGAAGACTAGAACATGGCTGGATTGATACACCCGACGGCAATCGTTGCGCCCGGCGCGCAGCTTGCCGACGATGTCTCCGTGGGACCCTACAGCATCATAGGCGAGCATGTCAGCATCGCTGCGGGTTCGGTCGTGGGACCGCATTGCGTCATAGATGGGCACACCACTATCGGCCGCAAGAATACGTTTTACCGTCACTGCTCCATAGGCGGCATCCCGCAAGACAAGAAATACAATGGTGAGCCCACCCGCCTGGAGATCGGCGATGGCAACATGGTGCGCGAGTTCGTCACGCTTAATACCGGCACCGCGCAAGACGTTGGCGTAACGCGGTTGGGCGACGACAACTGGATCATGGCCTATGTGCATGTGGCGCACGATTGCCAGATCGGCAGCCACACCGTGATCGCCAATGGCGTCCAGCTGGCCGGCCATATCCACATTGGCGATTGGGCAATTCTGGGTGGCCTTTCAGCGGTCCACCAGTTTGTACGTATCGGCGCCCACGCCATGATAGGCGGCACCAGTTCCATACGTCAGGACATCCCTCCCTACCTTATCGGGGCAGGCGACCCCTTCAGGCCGGTGGGCGTCAATTCGGAAGGATTGGGGCGGCGTGGCTATACGCCCGAGGCCATAGCGGCCCTGAAGGAAGCCTACAAGTTGCTGTATAGGCGCAACCTGAAGGTGGAAGAGGCCTGCGAACAAATGCGCAATCTGCAGGACGAACGTCCCGAGGCGCGCGAGGCAGTCCAGGTGATGATTGATTTCCTGACTGGCTCCAGCCGGGGCATTGCACGGCTATGACGCTGCACGTCGGCATGGTCGCGGGCGAACCTTCGGGCGACTTGCTGGCGGCGCGTGTACTGGGCGGCATTGCACGCCATGATCCGCAGCAGCGCAGCGAAGGCATAGGCGGCCCCGCCATGCAGGCGCAGGGCTTCGACATGTGGCATCCCATGAACGCCTTGTCGGTCTTTGGCTACGTCGATGCCTTCAAGCGACTGCCCAGCCTGTTGAACACCTATTTCGATGTCAAGAAACGCTGGCTGGCCAACAAGCCGGATGTGTTCGTGGGCATCGATGCCCCTGACTTCAATCTACGCCTCGAACATCAGCTTAAGCAGGCTGGCGTGCCAACGGTACATTTTGTGGGACCCTCGATCTGGGCCTGGCGCTATGAGCGCATCCACAAGATACGCGAATCCGTATCCCACATGCTGGTGCTGTTTCCGTTTGAAGAAGAACTCTATAAGAAAGAGGGCGTTCCGGTTACTTATGTGGGTCACCCGCTGGCGGAAGTCATTCCGATGGTGCCCGATAGAGCGGCGGCGCGGCGCTACCTGGGCATAGCTCCGGATGAGCGCGTGCTGGCCCTGATGCCGGGCAGCCGGGCCTCCGAGATCAAGTGGCTCGCACCGCGCTTCCTGCAGGCTGTGCAAATCCTGCAGCGGCAAGACCCCGCCTTGCAGGTCGTGGTGCCCATGGTCAACACTGAGCGTCGGAAAGAATTCGAATCCTTGCTGGCGCAGTTTCCGGTGCTGAACTGCCGTATCATAGAGAAGCCATCGCCGATTACTGCCGACGTGCCGGCCGAGCAGGCAGTCCACGATAGCCGCCCGGCCGCATGGAACGCAATGGAGGCGGCTGACGCCGTGCTGGTGGCCAGTGGCACCGCCACGCTGGAAGCCGCCCTGTTCAAGCGGCCCATGGTGATCTCTTACGTGCTCTCGCCCATGATGAAACGCATGATGGAATGGAAATCTGGCCAGGCCCGGCCCTATGTGCCCTGGGTCGGTCTTCCCAACGTGCTGGCACGCGACTTCGTCGTGCCCGAGCTGCTTCAAGACGAGGCCAGCCCGCAAGCGTTAGCACAAGCCACCTGGAAGGCCCTGACGGACCAGGCTTATGTCGAGCAGTTGCTGGCCCGCTTTACCGACATACATCAAAGCCTGCATCGCGATACCCCCGCGTTGGCAACCCGCGCCATCATCGAGCAGCTTGGCCATGCAGCCTGATCTGTTCAACCTTGGCGACTTCTCGGGCCTGCGTGTGGCGGGCATCGACGAGGCAGGCCGTGGCCCGCTGGCCGGCCCGGTCTTTGCCGCTGCCGTCATCCTGGACCCGTCCCGACCCATCGAAGGGCTGGACGATTCCAAAAAACTCACAGCCTCGCGCCGCGAGGAATTGAGCATGCAGATCCGCGAACAGGCATTGGCATGGAGCATAGCCAGTGCCACGGTTCAAGAGATCGACGAACTGAACATCCTGCAGGCCACCATGCTGGCGATGCGTCGCGCCTGTGAAGGTTTGAGCATGCAGCCGGACAGGGCCTTGATCGATGGCAATTGCATGCCGCGAGGCTTGTCCTGCCTGACTGAAGCAGTCATAGGCGGCGACGCCCTGGTGGAAGCGATATCGGCTGCCTCTATCCTGGCCAAGACGGCCCGCGATGCCGATTGCCTGATCCTGCACGATGCCTATCCCGCCTATGCCTTCGATCAACATAAGGGTTATGGGACCAGCCTGCACCTGACCATGCTGGACACCCACGGTCCGTGCCCGGCGCACCGACGCAGCTTCGCGCCCGTGCGGCGCATGCTGGGCCTGTAGGGCTGTGCCTGAGCCCTTCGGCGTCGGGTATGCTGGTCCAGCCATGAAACATATCAGCTCTCGAGACAATCCCCTGTACAAGCGCCTCTTGCGTATTGCCGCCGGCAAGCGCGACATGCAAGATGCCGACCCCTCCACGGTTGGTCCATCTGTCCTTTTGGAAGGCATCCATCTCTGCCAGGCCTGGCTGCAATATGGCGGTCAGCCACTGGTCGCGCTGTTCGATGCCGAGCGACTGGAACGCGATCCCGAGCTTGAGCAACTGGCAACTGAACTTTACGCTGCCGTGTGCCACAGTTGCGAGCCGCGTTTGGCCAAGGGCTTGTCGCAGGTGGAGCACGGGCAGGGCGTCTATTTTCTGGTCAGGGCGCCTGCGCCCGCAGTGCCGGACCGTATCGATCACCTGTGCATCTGGCTGGATCGCGTCCAGGATCCGGGCAATGTCGGGACTCTGCTGCGCACCGCAGCTGCGGCAGGTGTCCGTCACGCCTATTTGTCGACGGCATGTGCTCAGGCCTGGTCAGCCAAGGTGTTGCGCAGCGCACAAGGCGCCCACTTTGTCATGACGGTCTACGAGCATGTGGATTTACTGGCTGTGGTCGAGCGGCTGGCGGTCCCGCTGGTCGCAACCAGCCTGGTGGATGCCGAATCGCTTTATGGCAAACCTTTGCCTGCAGCGTGCGCGTGGGTGGTGGGCAACGAAGGGCAGGGAGTGGCCGCCAGCTTGCTCGCCAAGGCGGACAGGCGCGTATTTATTCCGCAGGCAGCCAATGTTGAGTCCTTGAATGTAGCGGCCGCGGCGGCGGTCTGTCTGTTTGAGCAGCGCCGTCAGCACTCGAGCACCAGCTAGCCGATATGCCGTCCAGCGGGCCGGCTTAGTAAATGCGCCGGTCCAGTCCGACTTCGTCCAGTACCTTGGTGGAGATTTCTTCGATCGATTTTGTTGTCGTCGATAGCCAGGGAATGTTCTCCATCCGCATCAGGCGCTCGGCTTCGGCGACCTCGTGACGGCATTGTTTCAGCGATGAATACTGGCTGTTGGGGCGGCGCTCGTTACGCACCTCGGCAAGCCGCGCCGGCTGGATGGACAGCCCGAACAATTTATTCCGGTAGGGCGCCAGCGTGGCGGGCAGCGAACCGCGATCAAAGTCTTCGGGAATCAGCGGAAAATTGGCCGCCTTCACGGCGTACTGCATGGCAAGGTAAAGGCTGGTTGGCGTCTTGCCACAGCGCGACACGCCCACCAGGATCACGTCGGCCTGCTCCAGCCCATGAATGAATTGCCCGTCGTCGTGTGCCAGGCTGAAGTTGATGGCTTCTATCCGATTGGCGTACTGCTTGGACAACCCTCCCATGTGCGAGCGGCCCACCGAATGGCTGGATTTCATGCCCAGTGCCGTCTCGATATGCTGCACAAAGGTGCCGAAAAGATCCAGGAAGGTGCAGTTCGCGTCGCGTATGGTCTGCGCCACCTGAGGGTCCACCAGGGTGCTGAACACCAGGGGTGGCTCGTTTTGCTCTTCAGCGCAGCGATTGATGCGTCGCGCAGCGTTGGCCGCCTTCTCGGGGCTGTCGATAAAGGGTATTCGGATGGCTTCGAATTTAACTTGCTCGAATTGGGACAACACCGAATTGCTGAAGGTTTCAGCGGTAATGCCCGTGCTGTCGGACACGACGAACACGGTACGTTCTATTAGAGTGGTGGGCATGGAGTAATTTTTAGTAAATCAGCAGAACCGTAGAAACGGTACAATCCGCGAAAGGTTAACAGTCACCTAGCCAGCAAGCAAGGCTGGTTTGCTTAGTACACCCGGTAGCGCGGCCATACAGTGGGCCGCCTGCCACCCCGGTGCGCTAAGCAAACAAGCTTTCTTTTATATAGTTAAAGGTGACTTTATGTCTTATGTAGTGTCTTTCGAGCAGCTCCGCATGACGGACATCGACTCGGTAGGGGGTAAGAACGCATCATTAGGTGAAATGATCAGTCAGTTGGCAGGCGCAGGCGTCCGGGTTCCGGGCGGGTTTGCGACCACAGCCGACGCGTTTCGCAATTTCCTGAAAGCCACCCATCTTGATCAGCGCATCGCTGACCGCCTCGAGCGCCTCGATTCTGAAGACGTACGCGAACTGGCAAACGCCGGTACCGAAATACGCCAGTGGATCATCGAGACGCCGTTTCCGGATGACTTCGAACAAGCCGTACGCGGCGCTTTTGCCGAGCTTGACGCCGACGGCAAGGGCTGCTTTGCCGTGCGCTCGTCGGCCACAGCCGAAGACTTGCCTGATGCCTCTTTTGCAGGACAACAGGAAACCTTCCTGAACGTCGTCGGCATCGACGATGTGCTGGAGAAAATCCGCCATGTGTTCGCCTCCTTGTATAACGACCGGGCGATCTCTTACCGCGTGCACCGCGGCTATGCCCATGCCGACGTGGCCTTGTCCGCAGGCGTGCAACGCATGGTGCGCTCGGACCGCGGCAGCGCAGGCGTCATGTTCACCCTGGATACGGAGTCGGGCTTTAACGACGTTGTGTTCATTACCTCGTCTTACGGCCTGGGCGAAACGGTGGTGCAAGGCGCGGTCAACCCCGACGAGTTCTATGTATTCAAGCCCACCCTGGCATCGGGCCATTACCCCATCATCAGCCGACGCATAGGCTCCAAGCTTATCAAGATGGAGTTCGACGCCCAGAAGGCATCCGGCCATGCTGTGTGCACGGTCGATGTACCGGTGTCCGAGCGCAATCGCTATTCCTTGACGGATGAAGAGGTCATCGAGTTGGCGCGCTACGCCGTCATTATCGAAGAGCACTACAAGCGCCCCATGGACATTGAATGGGGCCGTGACGGGCTGGACGGCAAGATTTATATTTTGCAGGCACGCCCCGAAACCGTTAAATCGCAACAAGGCCATCAAGACGTCCAGGAGCGCTATCGCCTGAAAGCCACCGGTGAAATCCTGGTCACCGGCCGCGCTATCGGCCAGAAGATAGGCTCGGGCAAAGTGCGCATCGTTGCCGATGTTTCGCAGATGGACCAGGTACGGGCGGGCGACATCCTGGTTACCGACATGACGGACCCCAACTGGGAGCCCGTCATGAAGCTGGCATCCGCCATCGTGACCAACCGGGGCGGACGCACCTGCCATGCTGCCATCATTGCGCGCGAACTGGGCATCCCGGCCGTTGTGGGCTGCGCCAATGCCACAGACGTGCTGGCCGATGGCCGCGAGGTCACGGTGTCGTGCGCCGAAGGCGACGAGGGCCGCATCTACGACGGCTTGCTGGAAACCGAGATCGAGGAAGTGCGCTGGGGCGAGATGCCCGACATCGGCCTTAAGGTGATGATGAACGTGGGCAACCCGCAATTGGCCTTCGACTTTTCGCAGATTCCGAATGATGGTGTGGGCCTGGCGCGCCTAGAGTTCATCATCAACAACAACATTAATGTGCACCCGAAGGCGGTCCTGGATTATCCGAACGTGGATACAGAGCTGAAGCAGGCGGTCGAGTCTGCGGCTCGAGGCTATGCCAGCCCACGTGCCTTCTTTGTAGAAAAGCTGGCCGAAGGCATAGGTACCTTGGCTGCAGCTTTCTATCCGAAGCCGGTCATTGTGCGTCTGTCTGACTTCAAGTCCAACGAATACCGCAAGCTGGTGGGCGGGTCACGCTACGAGCCCGAGGAAGAGAACCCGATGCTGGGCTTCCGGGGCGCGTCGCGCTATCTTTCGGCGGACTTCGAAGAGTGCTTCCGCATGGAATGCGAGGCACTGAAGAAGGTGCGCGACGACATGGGTTTGACGAATGTCGAGATCATGGTGCCATTTGTGCGGACCTTGCCGCAGGCGGCGAAGGTTGTGGATCTGTTGGCACGCAATGGCTTGGCGCGCGGCGAGAATGGCCTGCGCCTGATCATGATGTGCGAAGTGCCGTCCAATGCGATTCTGGCTGAAGAGTTCTTGCAGTATTTCGATGGGTTCTCGATCGGGTCCAACGATATGACGCAGCTGACGCTTGGGCTGGATCGGGATTCTGGCATGGAGCTGCTGGCGGCCGACTTTGATGAACGCGACGAGGCAGTGAAGTTCATGCTTAGCCGTGCAATCAAGGCTTGCCTGGATGCCGGGAAGTATGTGGGCATCTGCGGTCAAGGCCCCAGCGATCATCCGGACCTGGCGGAATGGCTGCGGGATCAGGGGATATTGTCGATGTCGCTGAATCCGGATACGGTTGTGGATACTTGGCAGCGGCTGGCGGTTAAATAGGTTACGTCAGCACGTTTGCTTAGGGCGCGCGTCGCCGTGGGGTAGCCCCGCTTTGGGCTAGCCGGTCACGGCCGCGGCTGCGCCTCGGCAAACCTTGCGTCAGCGCCGTCGCGGGGCGCCTGCGGAACTCGCAACGTCCGGGCGTGCCCGGACACCCGCGTTGCTCGGGCAGCCGCAGGCTTGCCTCCCCGCGCCAGCGCCGACGCAAGGCGTGACCTGAAACACCCAAAGCGGGGCTACCCCACGGCGACGCGGGTCTGTAGTCATCGAACCGTGTGATGGCCGGCGTATGTAGTGCTGGCCGTAACTAGGGCGAAAGTAGGGCGCGAAGCGGCCATGAGTTGAGGGAGCTGTCGTCAGGAAAGTAAGGTGTCTGCTAGTGCAGTGATGCTGCTGGCGTGCAGGGTGTTGGCGGGATGAGGGCTCACGTCCTTGGGCATGTCAGCACCGAATTCGGTGGGCCGCTCAATATACGCGGTGAGCAAACCGCACGCTCGTGCCGCATCCAGATCATCCTGATGTGCCGCGACCAGCATGACTTGATCGGGTCTGACATCAAAAATACGTGCCACACCAAGGTAGGTTGCGGGATCAGGCTTGTACGCTTGGAATACCTCGGCTGATAAGACACAGTCCCAGTTCAAGCCGGCTGCTTTTGCCATGTTGACCAGCAAATTGATGTTGCCGTTCGACAAGGTTGTGGTGATGTAGCGCGCTTTCAGACGCGTGATCCCCTGCGCTGAGTCGGGCCAAGCCTGTAGCCGGTGCCAAGCCTGATTCAAGTGACGCTTCTGCGATTCGTCCAGTTCGGACATCCCGAACTCCATGAGGATGTCGTCGAGTATCATTCGGTGCAGATCGTCTATTAGGGTCCATGGCAATTCGCCAGCCCTGACTCGCTGCATGGCTGGCTGATAGCCTGCCCGCCATGCTCTTGCGAATGAGCGCCCGTCGATTTCTGGGTTTAGCTGCTCTATTTCTTGTGCGATCGAGCTACACCAGTCGACCACGGTGCCGAATACGTCAAAAGCTAGTACGCGGACATCTTTTAGGTGCTCGTCGGTCATTGCAGTGTCCCTAATTACATGGCTGATTCAAGCGCAGGCTGGCTGGCTGACGCCTGCCATTTACAGACCCGGACTTCATCGAACCCCTTCTGCAAGAGGGATGCAGTAGGAGTTCAGGATGTCACTATTTTGTGCGCATCGCTTGCGCTGGCAGCGGCACGAACCTTCGTTAGATGAGGAATCTTACGACTAGTCAAAAGACAGAACGAGCCCCATTTTTGAATACGTTAGCGCTGGCAAGGCTATTCTGACATAACTAGCAGCGTTGAGAGGCTACAGCCGGCCAGAAACTGTCGGTCAGCATTTGTTCTTAGCTGGACCGCTTCCAGGTTTGGTTGCTGTCAGCTAAGACAGAACGAGCAATGACTGTTGATGCGCAAAACAGTCATCGAACTGAGGCCAGCGGCCATCTAGGAATAGCTGGTCTATTCACTGTGAAATAAAAAGCACCCTAACCGAGGCTTTGTTTTAGGGTGGCGGGATTGAAGAGGTCAATCAACCCGCTCAGGCTCGCCAATGCTCTTCAAGAGACAGTTGTATTGCACTTTGTCTGAGGCATAGATCTTTTCCAAGACATAGTTGGCAACCTTGGAAATCTCTGGGATTTCAACAGGTTTGAAGCCTCTGTCCGGAACAGCCTCTAAGTGTGAGAACTCGTTGTTGAGACGGTTGATGAGTGCAACGGCTGTGTCTTCCTCTTTACCAAAGAACTTCTTGATTCGTTCAAAGGAGTCGTTCTTGTCGTCGTGGTACGGAAACTTGAAGAACAAGAATGCTTCCAGGAATTTGCGCAGATTGTTGCCGAAGCCAAAGAATGGCTCGTGGTTTTCTGCTGCGGCAGCTTGGTCCTTGCACTTATAGATTTGGTGGAAGAGGTAGTGAAATTCGGTGATGTAGTTTCTGAGGTAAGACGGCATAAGCATGATGTTGCTTGAGGCGCCGTTTCGTTCAATCATGAAGTGTTCATGATCGCTGACACTCTTTACCTTTAAACGATCCAGCTTCAAAACACGTTTAAGGTGAGCAAATAACATCTCAGCCTTCTTTCGGTCGCAGCGTAATTGCTGGTACTTAGGCGCTGCGGCGATGGACCGAGCCACATTCCGCTCGGCTTCATGCATACTCCGAGCGATTTTACGGGTTGGCGTATTAGGACAGCGTGGGCCTTGCTGCCGGCAGGTGGCGCAATCAGATTGGCTAGATCGTTAGGTATCCTCAGCCTGTTTCCTGCTGCCAAGAATAAACCGAGAGAATGTGGAACAATAGCAAGCTTTACTAACTAGAGAGAGTTCCATGGGCAACAAAATCGTTACTGAAGCCGACCGCAAACGCACCCCCCGTCCCGCCGCTCCCAAGGGCGTGACCTTTACCACACAGGGCCGCGGCCAACGTGTGAGCCTGGAGCGTGGCGCGCATACCCATCACAAGAAAAATCCCGGTAAGCGCGCTCACTCGGGCTAATTTCTGGGGCAGTTTGCCACGGCATCCTTCTGCCCGCCTGGTGACGGCGCCGACCATGGGTCTTCGTGCTTGTAAGATCGGCGGCGTCCCATCTCCTACACCCCCCTTAATACCGGGGCGACCGCAGTTTGAAGTCGATGCCTGGAATCTCAGGAATTTCATTAGATTGTTTCAAGATATCTTGGCATTGAGGCCGATCCCGCCCCTGAATTGGCTGGTTAGCTGAATGTCTAGTCTGCCTATGATGTTGGACAGCGACCTTACAGTCATTGTCCGGCCCGAAGAAGGCGAGACTCAGCACATACTCAACGTGATGATTTGAGTGGTAAGCCTGTTATTCCACAAACTTCCATCAGCTCAAAAATTGAGTCTTTTCCTACCAGTCTTGTCGTACCGTCCGCCCGCTCAATTCGGTATGACTTCGGTGTTCGCTTAACGCACTTCACTCGATTTTCGTACTCAATGTCATAGCCTCCCGTCGCGAAGACAACGTCATATAGTTTGCCTATCTTCATTCGAGTCTCCCGTATCCGCGAGGGACGAAAGATTGAAAATGGAATCGCGTTAGACAGCCAACTCCGTCGCACTTGGCGCTAATTGCACACATTTGCACTCCTTGCTGTTGATCTTTTTCAACATTAGCGCGCAAGCTGACAGCATCGCAATTCATTTTGTCTTGCTGGTAAATGGGCTAGGTGACACCAACATTGTCTCCAAAATGCTACAGCGCCGTGAAAAACGCTGAATCGCGAAGACTGCTGGATCAGCAATTGGGTATCCAGAGAAAGAGATGATCGCAAAATCGTAATCGGTGCGGTCCAGAGACTATCCAGTGATGGTTAGGTGCGCGGCGCTCCTTTTTTTTATGGTTGCGGTTGTGTCTCGTTCGGCCGAAGGATGTTCAATTATTTGTCGCTTGATTAGGAAACGATTGTTTCCTATAATGCATCCATGAATCAGAAAACTGAAGTCCCTGTCGGCCCTGGTCGGCCTCGCGAGTTCGATACGGATGCGGTCCTGAACAAGGCAATCACTCGCTTTAGCGAGTATGGGTACCACGGCACCTCTATCTCGGATCTAAATGCATGCCTCGGATTGACATCGGGCAGCATCTATAAGGCATGGGGCGACAAGCGAGGGCTTTTTCTAGCAGCGCTTGATCGCTACATGAAACAGCGCAGCGAGGGGACTGCTGCTTGCTTGGCCAGCAAGCTTTCCGGCAAGGAGAAAGTCGAGGCTTTACTCACTCAGTACGCGCTACTGAGTAGTGAGCGTGCTGGCCGCACAGGATGCTTAGTTATCGAAAGCGTCGTTGAGCTTTCTCTGGCCGACAAGGAGATCTCCGATTTAATCGCGGCACAGCAAGCTAGGCTGGAAGAACAGCTTCTGCGTCTCATTGAAGAAGGGCAGAAGGACGGTTCGATTCGGACGGAGGTCAGTGCCGCAAGCATGGCCAGACTCCTCCTGGCAATTCAACAAGGTATGCGGGTACTAGGAAAAACTGGATCAGACACCAAGGCTATGGTCGGAATGGTTGCGGAGTTAATGCGGTTGCTCTAAAAATTTCACCAATTAGGAAACGATCAATTCCATTTAAGGAGTAGTTATGAGTGTTCGATCAGAACAACCCGAGCATGTCGGTGTAGATTTCATGATACGTAGCGATTTCTGGCAACGATTTCGCCACGCGAGCGCCCGGGTTGGTGACGTTAACCTTCACTACGTGGAGGGAGGCAACGGTCCTCCCGTTCTGTTGATTCCGGGCTGGCCACAGAGCTGGTATGCATGGCGCTATGTCATGCCCCGGCTGGCTGACGCTGGTTATAGGGTAGTCGCAATCGATCCTCGGGGTATGGGGGAAAGTGATGCGCCCGTCGGTAGTTACGATATGACCACTGTCTCCACTGAACTGCACCATTTTGCAGGGAAGGTTGGGCTGCTCGAGAACGGACCGATCGACGTCGTGGGGCACGACGTGGGCAGCTGGATCGCCTATGCCTGGGCCGCTGACTGGCGCTCGGACATTCGCCGCGTCGCAATGTTTGACGCTCTAGTACCAGGACTTTCAGCAGCGCGCAGTGATTTGCCTGCCGAGGAGGCGAACCTGCGCAGTTGGCATTTTTCTTTCAACCAACTCGATGAACTTCCTCAGTTATTGATAGCTGGGCGCGAAGAGGTTTTTCTTACTTGGCTATTTCACGCGAAAGCGCTACAGCCCTGGACAATTACAGCCGAAGACATCGCGATCTATGCGCGTCAGCTTGCCGCTCCGGGCGCATTGCGAGCGGTAACTGGCTACTACCAATCAGCGCTTTCGCCCACAGGAGTCGCCGCGAATCGCCTTCGCGCTAAGAAGCGACTCGACATTCCCGTACTGGCCGTGGGAGCAGAGCGAGGAGTCGGGGATCGTATCGTGGATGCATTGCGGTCGTTGGCGGAAGATGTGCAAGGTGACGTTATCTTGAACGCCGGACACTACCTTCCAGAAGAGGCTTCGAATCGCGTATCCGAGTTGCTGGTCGGTTTCTTCGGCAAGCAGCAAAGGGATTAGCGATGTCTTGGTTCTTTCTTCTTCTTGCAGTGACCGCCGGAGTAATGCTTCCCTTGCAAGCGCTCGTGAATGCTCGTTTAGGCCGCGCAATAGGAGGTCCCCTCTGGGCCGCGGCGCTCTCGGCATTGCTGGTGGCGGCCATACTCGCATGCGTCGCGCTTGCGTCTGGCAAAACATGGCCAAGACTATCGCAAATGACTGGCCTTCCTTGGTGGGCCTGGACCGGAGGGCTGTGCGGGGCTGTCGTGCTGTCTGCTACCACTGCCGTCGCTCCGCGCATAGGCGCTGCAAATATGATCGCCTTGGTCATGGCCGGGCAGGTGTTCGCCGCTATGGCATTGGATCGCCTTGGCTGGTTTGAGATCGCTGTACAACCGTTCAGCTTTCAGCGGACGACAGCAGCAGGTCTGCTTCTAGCCGGCGCAGTGCTAATGAGTGTTTAAAATCCTGACTAGCCCGTCGGGGAGTCTTTGCATGGCGTGCCTAGTCGCGTTTTTGAGACTCCACCACCCCATAAACCTTCAGAAACGTATCCACGATGCACTGCGCCTTGGCCTTCGCATCCTCATCGCTTAACGGGTCGCCCGCACCCAGCAGGTTGCGGATCAGGTCGGCTTCACACAGGCAGCGCAAGTGGGATGCCATCATATCCGGGTCGGCCTGGCGCAGTTTCCCTTGCTCTACTTCGTTGCGCAGTACGTCGCCGATGGCTAGCCAGCATTCCAGGGTGCCAAATTCGTAGAAGCGGCGGCCGATGTCGGTGGTGCCGCCTACGGAGATGGCGACGCGTAGGGTCTCGACGGTCTCCGGGGCGTTGACCAGCTTCAGTAGCGAGGTGACGAAGCGGTGTAGCTGGGCGGGGAAGTCGCCTTTTCTGTGCAGCAGTTCCAGGACGTCTCGGGCGTGCTCTCGGGCTGAATGCAGCATGGCTTCCAGCAACAGGTCTTCCTTGGAAGGGAAGTAGCTATATAGGGTGCCCTTGGAACCGCCTACACGCGCCGATATTTGCGACATGGAGGCTGCCTCGAAGCCAACCTCGCGAAACACCTCTAGCGCGACGGCCAGGATCATGTCGCGGCGCTCTTCACTTTTTGTTCTCAATGCAGCCTCCTTAAGCGTACCAACCTGTACAGTTTTGCTTGACAGGCAGTTTTTGTCAAGCGTAAACTGTACCGTACAGTACGGTTATAAAGAGGCTACATGAAACCCGATTCCTTGCGCCGTTTCCGGCGAGTTCTTCCCCTGTTTGCCACCATTCTGGTCATTGCGGGGTGTGGCGAGCCGGTCGCCCAGGGCGGCGCGCCTGCTGTTCCAGAAGTCAGTGTCGTCACTGTTGTGGCGCAGCCCTTGGCGCTGACGACAGAGCTTGCTGGTCGTACCAGTGCCTATCTGGTGTCGGAAGTACGCCCGCAGGTGGGTGGCATTTTGAAGAAAAGGCTGTTTGAGGAAGGTAGCGACGTCAAGGCCGGCCAGACGCTATACGAGATTGATCCTGCGGCTTACGCGGCAGCGCATAGCAGTGCGAAGGCGGCCTTGGCCAAGGCGCAGGCCAACCTGAAAATGGCAGGGCTGACCGCTGCGCGCTACAAGGAATTGGCCAGCATCAACGCCGTCAGCCGGCAGGAGAGCGATCAGGCCGCAGCGGAGCTGCAGCAGGCCCGGGCGGATGTCGCCTCGGCGCAAGCCGCCCTGGATATGGCGCAGATCAACCTTGGCTATACCGAAGTGGTTGCGCCCATTTCAGGGCGGGTGGGGCGGTCCAGCGTAACGCCGGGGGCCTTGCTGTCTGCCGACCAGGCCAAGCCGCTGGCCACCATCCAGCAACTCGACCCTATCTATGTGGATGTGACGCAGTCCAGCGTAGACCTGCTGCGTCTGCGCGAGGCCCTGGCCGCCGGTACGCTGGAAGCGTCCGCCGACGCGAGCGCCAACGTAAAACTGACGCTGGAGGACGGCAGCCTGTATGAGCATACGGGCGAGCTGCAATTTTCGGATGTCAGTGTGGACCCCGGTACGGGGATGGTTGCCTTGCGTGCCGTGTTTCCCAATCCCGATCACCGCTTGTTGCCCGGGATGTTTGTGCGGGCAACCCTGGAAGAGGGCGTAAGAAGCAATGCCATCCTGCTTCCCCAGCGCGGCATCACGCGCAACGCGACGGGCGAAGCCACCGCCCTGGTGCTGAACGCCGACGATCAGGTCGAGGCCCGGATACTGGAAACCTCGCGCACCGTGGGCGACCAGTGGCTGGTCGACAGTGGCATCCAGCCGGGGGAAAGGCTGATCGTGGAAGGCGTACAGAAGGTCAAGCCGGGCGCATCCGCCAGCGCGGTTCCTTTCGTGGCGGCTTCCTAAGCACCCTGGCAGTTCCTGCCGTGGCGGCTGCTGTTGCAGCCGCCTGACACCCTGTATTCGTCTTCGGAAACAATATCATGTCGCGTTTCTTTATTGACCGCCCGATCTTTGCCTGGGTGATCGCCCTGGTCATCATGCTTGCGGGTGGCATCTCTGTGCTGAGCCTGCCTGTGGCGCAGTATCCCGATATCGCCCCGCCGCAAATCACCATCCGCGCCACTTATCCGGGTGCGTCGGCCCAAACGCTGCAGGACACCGTCACCCAGGTCATCGAGCAGCAGATGAAGGGCATAGACGGCATGAGCTATATGTCGTCCACCAGCGACTCGACCGGCAACATGAACATCACCATCAGTTTCGATGCGGGTACGGATCCGGACATTGCGCAGGTGCAGGTGCAGAACAAGCTGGCGGGCGCCACCCCCATGCTGCCGCAGGAGGTCCAGCGGCAAGGGGTGCAGGTGACCAAGTCCACGATGAACTTCCTGTTGGTGCTCAGCTTTATCTCGGAAGACGGCAGCATGACGGCGACCGACCTGGGCGATTACGCGGTGGCGAATCTGCGCGACCCGATGAGCCGGGTTGAAGGCGTTGGCGAAGTGGAGGTGTTCGGCAGTCAGTACGCCATGCGTGTTTGGCTGGACCCCGACAAGCTGCGCAGCTTCAATCTGGTGCCGGCCGATGTGTCAGCGGCAATTCAGGCGCAGAACGCGCAAGTGTCGGCGGGCCAGCTGGGTGCCTTGCCGGCAGTCCCGGGCCAACAGCTTAATGCCACCATTACTTCGCAGACGCTGCTGCAGACGCCGCAGGAGTTCCGCGACATCTTGCTGCGCAGTACGGCCGATGGCGCCACCGTGCGCCTGAGCGATGTAGCGCGCGTAGAAATGGGTAGCGAGGGCTATAACATTCTTGCGCGGTATAACGGCAAGCCTGCCGCCGGCATGGGGTTCAAGCTGGCCACCGGCGCCAACGCGCTTGATACGGCTGACGCCATCAAGGTCAAGATAAGCGAGCTGGAAGCGTCGTTTCCGCAAGGCATGAAGTCGGTGCTGGCGTTTGACACCACGCCGTTTGTAGACGTGTCCATAAAGGGAGTGGTAACGACGCTGGTCGAGGCCATTATCCTGGTGTTTCTGGTGATGTATCTGTTTCTGCAGAACTTCCGGGCAACGCTGATACCGACTGTGGCCGTGCCCGTCGTCTTGCTGGGAACTTTCGGCATACTGGCCGCCTTCGGTTTCTCCATCAATACCCTGACACTCTTTGGGGTGGTGCTGTCCATAGGCCTGCTGGTCGATGATGCCATTGTTGTGGTCGAGAACGTCGAGCGTCTCATGACCGAAGAGGGCTTGTCGCCGGTAGAGGCGACGCGCAAGTCCATGGACCAGATCACCGGGGCTTTGGTGGGTATCGGCTTGGTCATCTCGGCGGTGCTGGTCCCGATGGCGTTCTTCGGCGGTTCGACGGGGGTGATCTATCGGCAATTCTCGATCACTATCGTGTCGGCCATGGGTTTATCCGTGCTGGTTGCATTGATCCTCACGCCTGCCATGTGCGCGACCATGCTCAAGCCGATACCGAAGGGCGGGCATGCGCCTCGCGGCCGCTTCTTTAGCTGGTTCAACCGGACCTTCGATCGCGGCACGAACAAGTATCAGTCCATGGTGGGCAGGATCCTGGCGCGCAGCACGCGCTACATGTTGATCTACGCCGCGCTTATTGCCGTGACGGTACTGCTTTTTGCCAGAATGCCTACGTCTTTCCTGCCCGATGAAGATCAGGGTGTGTTGTTCACGCAGGTTGTGCTGCCAGCCGGCGCGACTCAGGAGCGAACCGTGGCCGTCCTGGACAAACTGGAACACCACTTCATCACAGAGGAGCAGGACAACGTGGAATCCGTGTTCACGGTTGCCGGGTTCAGCTTCGCGGGCGCGGGGCAGAATGCAGGCCTGGGCTTCATCAAGCTGAAGCCGTGGGACGAAAGGCCGGGAGAAGAGAATGGCGTGGCGGCAATTGCCGACCGTGCAATGGGCACCTTGTCGCAGTTCAAGGACGCCATGGCTTTTGCCTTTGCGCCGCCTGCAATCATGGAGCTGGGCAATGCCACCGGTTTCGATTTTTATCTGCAGGACCTTAGTGGCCAAGGTCATGCAAAGTTGGTGGAAGCGCGCAATCAGTTGTTGGGCCTGGCCGCGCAGGATCCCAGGCTGGTGGCGGTACGCCCCAATGGCCAGGACGACACGCCGCAGTACCGCATACAGATCGATCAGGCCAAGGCCGGCGCCCTGGGCCTTAGCATGGCCCAAATAAACAGCACCTTGTCCACCGCTTGGGGCGGCAGCTACGTGAACGATTTCATTGATGGCGGGCGGGTCAAGAAGGTTTATATGCAGGCCGAGGCCGATGCCCGCATGGTGCCCGAAGATCTGGCCAAATGGTATGCGCGCAATGCGCAAGGAGAGATGGTGCCGTTCTCCGCCTTCTCCAGCGCCTACTGGACTTATGGGTCCCCTCGGTTGGAACGCTATAACGGCATCCCCGCTGTGCAGATCCAGGGCCAGCCAGCCCCGGGCGTAAGCTCCGGAGACGCCATGCTGGCGATCGAAGAGATCGTTGCTCAGTTGCCCGCAGGTTTCGGCATAGAGTGGACTGGCCTTTCTTATCAGGAGCGGATGTCCGGCTCGCAGGCGCCGGCGCTGTATGCCATCTCTTTACTGGTGGTGTTTCTTTGCCTGGCTGCCCTGTATGAAAGCTGGTCGATCCCGCTTGCTGTGATGCTGGTGGTGCCGCTGGGCGTATTCGGTGCGCTGCTGGCCGCAGGAGCAAGAGGCATGTCCAACGATGTGTACTTTCAGGTTGGCCTGCTGGTTACGATCGGGCTGGCTTCCAAGAACGCCATCCTGATCGTGGAATTCGCGAAGGAACTCATGGGCCAAGGCAGAAGCGCCGTCCAGGCCGTGCTGGAAGCCGCCAAGCTGCGCTTGCGCCCGATATTGATGACCTCCATTGCCTTTGGGCTGGGTGTCTTGCCTTTGGCAATTTCGACGGGCGCCGGCTCGGGCAGCCAGAACGCCATCGGTACGGGCGTGCTGGGCGGGACTTTTGCAGCGACTGCCCTGGGCATCTTCCTTATTCCGCTGTTCTTTATCGTGATATTCCGTTTGTCGCACAGGAAGCGCAGCCCGATTCCGCCTGATGCGCCGGCAAGCGCAGCCGTCAAGGAGGTCTGACATGCAACGCCTATCATTGACTGCAATTGCCGCCGCGATGCTGCTGGCAGGGTGTGTCAGCATGGCCCCCGACTACCAGCAGCCCGCCATGCCGGTAGCGGCAGCGTGGCCTGACAATCCAGGGCAGGGCCGCTCGACGGGCCCAGCCGGGCAATCGCAGCCTCTTGCCGCCGACATCCACTGGCAGGATTTCGTTGTGGACCCGGCGCTGCGCGAACTGCTTGCCATGACGCTGGAAAACAACCGCGACCTGCGTGTGGCCGCCTTGAACATCGAGCGCTCGCGGGCGATGTATCGCATACGCAGCGCAGACGCCTTGCCCTCTGTAGGGGTGGCCGGTTCGGCCAGCAGCCAGCGCCTGCCCGCCGATCTGTCGCCCGATGGCCAAGCCGGCATCAGCCGCCAATATAGCGCCGGCGTGGGCTTGTCCGCCTACGAGCTGGATCTGTTCGGTCGCGTACGCAGCCTGAAGGATGAAGCGCTGCAACGTTATCTGGCTACGCAGGAATCACGCAAGACGGTGCAGATCTCGTTGGTGGCCGAGGTGGCACATGCCTACCTGCTGCTCGGTGCCGACCACGAGCGCCTGGCACTGGCCCGCAACACACTGGAAAACCGCGAAAAGTCCTACGCCCTGATACGCCGCAGCCACGAACTCGGTGTGGCTTCGCAGCTTGATCTGCGCCAGGCACAGACTCTGGTGGAATCGGCGCGCGTGGATGTCGCCCGCTACACCAGCCAGGCCGCTCAGGACGGCAATGCCTTGACCTTGCTTGTGGGCGCGCCCGTTCCCGATCGCTTGCTGCCGCACAAGCAGAACGATGACGGCGTGACCCTGGCGGATGTACAGGCGGGCTTGCCCTCCGAGGTCTTGCGCAATCGGCCAGACGTGCTCGAGGCCGAGCGCCTGCTGCTGGCGGCCAACGCCAATATCGGGGCCGCCCGTGCCGCCTTCTTTCCGAGCATCACGCTGACGGCCTCTGCCGGGACCAGCACTGCAGCCTTAAGCAATCTGTTCGACGGCGGTACCGGTTTCTGGAGTTTCCTGCCGCAACTGAACCTGCCTATCTTCGATGGTGGGCGTAACCGCGCCAACCTGCGGGTGTCTGAAATTGACCGCGACATCGCTGTTGCCCAGTATGAGAAAGCCATACAGAGCGCGTTTCGCGACGTCGCCGACGCCCTGGCACAGCGCAGTACTTTGGACGAGCAGTTGCAAGCGCAGACCGCGCTGGTGGAAGCAGCAAGCGATTACGAGGCACTGTCGCAGGCGCGCTTCCGCCGAGGCGTGGACAGCTATCTGGGCGTGCTGGATGCACAACGCTCGCAGTATGCCGCCCAGCACGATTTGGTCACGCTGCGATTTCAAAAGAACAGCAACCATGTGAGCCTATATAAGGCCTTGGGCGGCGGGTGGCGCAGCAGCGACGCGAACCCGGCTTCGTAGCATATTGTTGCGTAGAACGGCACTCGTTATGGTATTCATGGATTCGTGACGGCTTTGCAGTTTGAGTGCTGCAAGCCGGACACTGCCTGAACAGGAGCAAGCATGAAGTCCATAGACCACCAAGTTGTGATCGTAGGCGGCGGAGCAGGGGGCCTGGAACTGGCTGCCCGGCTGGGACGTAAATTTGGCCCGCGGCATGTGGTGCTGATAGACAGGTCGGATGCGCATATCTGGAAACCATCGCTGCATGAAGTGGCTGCCGGCACCCTGGATATCCATCGCGAAGGGCTGTCGTACTTCATGCTGGCCAAGGACTGCGGCTTTACCTTCGTGCTGGGCGAGGTCGAAGCCGTGGACAGCAAGGCCAGGCAGGTGCAGATCAAGCCTGTGTATGCCGACACGGGCGAAGAGATCTTCAGCAGCAGGACGCTGTCGTATCACACCCTGGTCATGTCGGTAGGCAGCAAGTCCAATTTCTTTGGCACGCCGGGCGCGGCCGAACATGCGATCGCACTGGATTCGACCGCAGAAGCAGAGCGGTTCCGTTTGAAGCTATTGCATCTTCTGGTAGCAGCCAATCGTCGCAAAGCCGATGATCCGTCCCTGCAACTGAACATCGGCATCGTGGGTGGTGGTGCCACTGGGGTAGAGTTGGCCGCCGAGCTGCTGGAGGCACTGGACGATGCGGTGTTCTACGGCTTGAATCAACTGGACCCCAAGCATGACATCCGCATTGTGCTGCTGGAAGGCGCAGACCGCATACTGTCGGCATTGCCGCCCAAGATGTCGGCTGCCGCACAGCGCTTGCTGGAAGACCGCGGTGTTACTGTCCGGACCTCGGTGCGTGTGGCCAGCGTCGGCGAGCATGAACTGACCGATGCCGAAGGTCGAAGCTACCCGGTAGACCTTTGTGTATGGGCTGCCGGTATCAAGGCGCCGGCGTGGCTGCGCGATCTGGGCCTGGAAACCAACCGCGTGAACCAGCTTGTGGTGGATCGCTACTTGCGCACCACCGATCCAGACATCTATGCGATCGGCGATTGCGCACAGGCGCCATGGCAAGGGCAGGAAGGGGCGTTGCCGGCCAGGGCGCAGGTGGCCCATCAACAGGTCGGCTATCTGATCGATGTACTGGACGCCCGTATTCGTGGTGCAGAGGACCGGCCCGCCAAGGGATTCAGGTTTCGTGATTATGGCTCGCTGGTATCGGTGGGCCATAGCCGCGGAGTAGGCAGCCTGATGGGTGTCCTTTCGGGTAAAAGCTGGTTCGTCGAAGGCCTGCTGGCCCGGTGGATGTACATGAGCTTGCACCTGATGCACCACTTCGCCGTGCTGGGCCCTGTGCGCACCGCCACGCTGGCCATAGGCCGCCTGCTGACCAAACGCGGCGCACCGCGCGTCAAGCTGCATTAAAATCGATTGATGTCCCGAATTCGCGGGGCTGGCACCAGGCTACCATCATGACGTTTCATGCCCAGATGGCGTCGTCGCTGGGGCAGATTCTGCTCTGTGCCGACGCGACACATTTGAACGGACTGTATTTTGTGGGTCAGAAGGATAGTCCGCCGCTGGCTGGCCTGCCCAAGCCGACATCGCGCAACAGTGATCCTACCCAGGGCATGATGGGCGGCATCCCCCTGAAAGGCGTACGCGTGCGCCGGCGCGAAGCCGCAGGGGGCGAGCTTTTCGCTCCCGAAGACTTGCATCAACCCGCTGTGGCTAGTCACGATGCGGACAGCGCGCTTAGCCTGGGACCCTTGGTTTTTATGCAAGACGATACCCCTGCATCGGCACGCCGGGTGCTCCAATTGGCGCACGACGAGCTGGCCGAGTATTTCCAGGGCGAACGGCGTCAATTTACCGTTCCATTAGCCTTGGAAGGCACTGCATTTCAGAAGAAGGTCTGGCAAGCGCTGCTGGCCATTCCTTACGGTCAAATCGTCTCGTACGCGGATGTCGCTGCAGCAGCCGGCCTGGGTGCCGGGCATGGCCGTCCTGTGGGTACGGCGGTAGGGCGCAACCCGATTACCATCATGGTGCCTTGCCACCGCGTGCTTTCCAGCAGCGGCCGTCTTAACGGCTATACCGGCGGCCTGGAGCGCAAGTACGCCTTGTTGCAACGGGAAGGATTGCTGTTGGGTTAGGTGGCGTCAGTCCTTGGCCTTGTTGCGGGTGTCGTGCTTCATGACACGTTCTTTTTCCCGTTCCCAGTCCTTGTCGCGGGCCGTATCACGCTTGTCGTGCAGCTTCTTGCCGCGTCCCAGGCCGAAGTCCAGCTTGATGCGGCCTTTCTTGTAATGCAGGTTTAACGGCACCATGGTGTAGCCGCGCTGCTCGACCTTGCCGATCAGCTTGCTGATCTCTTCGGCCTTCAGCAGCAGCTTGCGGGTACGGGTGGCATTGGGATGGATGTGTGTAGAGGCCGTCGGCAGCGGGCTGATATGCATGTTGATGATCCAGATTTCGCCGTCGCGCACGATAACGTAGCTTTCCTTCAACTGCACATGCCCGGCGCGTATGGCCTTGACCTCCCAACCCTCCAGCACGAGGCCCGCTTCGTAGCGGTCTTCGATGAAGTAATCGTGGGTGGCTTTCCGGTTCTCGACAATGCTCATGAATCAATAGTCTTGTAGACTGTAAAATCAATACATTCTATCCGAACCACTTTCGATGCATAAAGTTCAGCGCTCAGTTCTCGTCCCCCACACCCGCGCCCAGATGTTCGACCTCGTCGCCGATGTTGGCAGCTATCCCGAGTTCATGCCTTGGTGTGGCGGCACGAAGGTGCACCGGCATGACGAGCATGGCATGGAAGCCACCATTACCATCAGCATTGCCGGCATCAAGCAAAATTTCACGACGCGCAACGAGCACGATTATCCGTCGCTGATTACCTTCCATCTGGTGGATGGGCCGTTCTCCACGCTGACCGGCACCTGGCAATTCCAGGAGCTGTCCGAGGAAGCCTGCAAGGTCGTCTATACCATGGAGTATGCCTTTTCCAGCCGTACGCTGGAGGCAGTCGTGGGCCCTATCTTCAATCGCATCGCCACCAGTTTCATCGACTCGTTTACCCAGCGCGCGCTGGCCGTCTATGGTGACTGAAACCCTGTCCGTGCAGGTGGTGTTTGCACTGCCCTCAGACGTATGGCGGGCGGATCTGCAGTTGCATCCCGGTGCCACGGTCTATCAGGCCTTGCTGGCCAGCGGTTATGCGCAACAGTTTCCCGACCGCCCCATACCGGCGCTGCGCGTGGGGATCTACGGCCAGGAGTGCTCGCAGGACCGCGAGCTCGCGCAGGGTGACAGGGTGGAAATTTACCGTCCTTTGGACTTTGACCCCATGGAATCGCGTCGTCGGCGCGCGGCGCACAGGCAGGCCTTCATGACCAAACCGCGCAACGCGCCCAGGCAGCGCAAGAAACCACCGAGTGACGCGCCGGCTTGATCAGGATTGTCGCGTGTGCGACAAAAGAATAGTTCGTAACGCGCTATGGTGTGCCATCGTGCACAGACAACCACCCGCGCAGCGATCACGCCGCAGCGATCAAGGTTGCCATCGAAGGAGACAAGAGCATGGATTTTCGCCTTAGCGAAGAGCAACAAGCATTTGCCCAGGCCGCGCGGGACTTCGCCATCGGCGAACTCGAGCCCAACGCAGCCCGTTGGGATGCCGAAGCCATATTCCCGCGCGAGGCCTTTGCCCGTGCCGGCCAAATGGGCTTCTGCGCCATCTACGCGCCCGAGGACATAGGCGGCCTGGGGCTGCCTCGCCTGGATGCGACGCTGGTCTTTGAAGAGATGGCGGTGTACGACCCGTCCACCACAGCATTCCTGACCATACACAATATGGCAACCTGGATGATAGGTTGCTGGGGTAGTGCAGCGGTACGCCAGCAGTGGGGCCCCGCACTGGTCAGCGGTGAGAAGCTGGCCTCCTATTGCCTGACCGAACCCGGCTCCGGCTCGGATGCCGCCTCGTTAAGCACGCGTGCAGAGAAGCGCGGCAGCGCCTATGTATTGAATGGTGCCAAGGCTTTCATTTCCGGCGCGGGCGACACTGATGTCCTGGTCGTCATGGCGCGCACTGGCGCGGCCGGTGCCAAAGGCATTTCCGCCTTTGTCGTGCCGGCCGATGCGCCCGGCATCACCTATGGCCGCAAGGAAGAAAAAATGGGCTGGAACAGCCAGTCCACCCGACCCATCACCTTCGATAATGTCGAAATCCCCGCTGAGAACCTCCTGGGCGAAGAAGGACAAGGCTTCACCTTTGCCATGAAGGGCCTGGATGGCGGACGCATCAATATCGCCACCTGCTCGGTGGGCGCGGCCCAAGGCGCCTACGATGCCGCGCGGCGCTACATGACCGAGCGCAAGCAGTTCGGCCAGACGCTGGCTGGTTTTCAGGCCCTGCAGTTCAAGCTGGTTGACATGCTGACCCATATTGTTGCCTCGCGCCAGATGGTACGGCTTGCCGCGTCCAAGCTGGACGAGGGCGACCCGCAGGCGGCCTCGTACTGCGCCATGGCCAAGCGTCTGGCCACGGATCTATGCTTTCAGGCCTGCCTGGATGGCCAGCAGATTCATGGCGGCTATGGCTATCTTAAGGATTACCCGCTGGAACGACTGGTGCGCGATACGCGGGTGCACCAAATACTGGAAGGCACCAACGAAATCATGCGCGTGATCGTCGCGCGGCAATTGCTGGAAAAAGGAGCTGACATCCGATGACTGTTGCACCTGTGTTGTTTAGCGAGTTGGCATCGGCCGGCGGCAAGAAAGTGGGCGTTGCCACGCTGAATAAGCCGGAAGCCTTGAATGGGCTGTCGCTCGAGATGTGCCGTTTGCTGGCCGACCGGCTGGAGCAATGGGCACAGGACGACCAGATCGCTGTGGTCGTGCTGCACGGTGCTGGCGAAAGGTCGTTCTGTGCCGGTGGCGACTTGCAGGACATGTATCAGGGCATGGTCGACAACAGCAGCCGCGATCCCTGGGGCAATCTGCACGCCCGCGAGTTCTTCGATGTGGAATATCGGCTGGACTACCAGATTCATACCTACCGCAAGCCGATATTGTGCTGGGGCAGCGGTGTCATCATGGGAGGCGGCGTGGGCCTCATGATGGGCGCCAGCCATCGGGTCGTTACCGATACCACGCGTTTTGCCATGCCCGAGATCTCCATCGGCCTGTTTCCCGATGTCGGCGGTACCTGGATGCTGGCGCGATTGCCCGGGGGCATAGGCTTGTTCCTGGCGCTAACTGGCGCGCAGTTGGGTGCCGGCGATTGCCTGCATCTGGG